>Ga0315907_10000774_pt1 | contig 44839 bp, 35 predicted proteins | sample LakEriMetagenome_3_FD_203525 | JGI IMG/M metagenome (GOLD analysis project Ga0315907, IMG submission 203525) | Freshwater fungal communities from buoy surface, Lake Erie, Ohio, United States - Buoy 12 MA123 | ecosystem: Environmental > Aquatic > Freshwater > Lake > Lake biofilm | place: USA...
AGTGTATATTATTGTTTGAGCCGTGTTAGAGATATTAGTAAGTGTTTGGCTAATAGCACTAATACCCGTAGCAGAAGAAGCACTTGCACCTGTAATATTTGTATTTGTACTAATAGCCCACGTATAAGTTGTTCCGCTTGGTACAATATTTCCACTACCATCTGCTGGTGTTACTGAAAAGGCAGTTTCCGAACAAATAGCTGCTGGTGTTACACTCGCAATTAAAGGTTTTGGATTAACAGTTATATCAACATTGACAGGCGTTCCTGTACAAGTTCCAATATAAGGGGTAACCACATATCGAACTACTCCAGAAGTTGTCCCCGTATTTATTAACGTTTGTGCTATCGAGGTGAGCGTTCCGGAAATATCATCCGAAAAACCAGTGATCGTACCAGAGGTTGGAGCCGTTGTGATTGATGCCGTCCATTTATACGTAACTATAGCTGTTCCTGTTACATCCGGACTTAATGCAATAGAGCTGTTTTCTCCACTACAAATTGTTCGGCTAGTGGGGGTAGCAATTAATTTTGGAACTGGGTTCACAGTTATATCAACATTAAAGGGGGCGCCTTCACAGGTGTTAGATCCTTTTGGGGTTACTGTGTATGTAATCGTTACCGGAACATTCGTGGTATTAGTATAAGAATCGGTTATATTAGCCGCAGAACCTGAAGTCCTTGGGCTTCCAGCAGGCACATTAGTAGGATCACTAGATGTAACCGTGTAGGTATAAGTATCACCAGTCCCCACAATCAATGTGTCTAAATCAAAATTTAAGGCCGTCCCACTACAAATAATAACTGGAGATGGTAAAGGAGTTACTACTGGCTCTGGATTTACAGTTACCACAACAATAAAGTTTGTCCCAACTACACCAGTTGAACTGATCGGGGTTACGGTATACGTTATAAATACCGGAACATTCGTGATATTTGTATAAGCATCGGTTATATTAGCCGCAGAAGCTATAGTTCTTGGGCTTCCAGCAGGCACATTTGCAGGATCACTAGAAATAACCGTATAAGTATATGTATCGCCCGTACCAGGAATAATTGCGTCTAGATCATGATTTAAAGGCTGACGACTACACACAACTGGGCCCGGAGGAATGGTAACCAAAATTGTTGCCGGTAAATTTAACGGAGCATCACAACCTAATAAGTTAAATGTATATGACATCCCATCAACATAAATGGTTCCTACATTTTGAGTAATAATAATCTCATCTGTAAATGCACCCATTGTAAATTGAATACGCTGTAGCGTAGAATTACTTGGCCCAGAACTAAATGTAGTTGTATTTACTCCATCAGAAATTTGAGCCCTACCTGTGGGGCTATTTCTAGCAATACTAATTGTAACAACTGTACCTATTGGTAATTGATGAGCTAACTTAAATCTTGCAGATGTACTTGTACTGTTTAATGTAGTTGAAATATTTAGGTTAGTAGCAAGTGTCCCAACGGGAGAAATTGGACCATGTGAATTAGTTGGGTTTCCACCACCGGTAGTCAAAATAACATTTCCAGAAGTGGGTATAGGCTGTTCTGCTATTCCAGTAACAGTCAAGGTAGTGTCTACCGTCAAAGCGTTTACAGTAACTGTAGCAGTTCCCGTAGCGCTTAATGTTACTGTTTGATTTGCGCCACCGTTAATGTTATAGGTTACTACAGTTAAAGGTGAGCCTCCAGAAAAATTAAAAGTCCCATTTTGTCCTAGAAAAACAGATAAAGGACTTGCAGTATTTGTGGTCATTGAAACACCAGGGGTTGTTTCTATACATACATCATGCGAATAAGTACATCCAAAATTATCAACTACATTATAGGTATAACAATTAGCTCCTAAAACTGTTGGTGTTACCGTTATGTTTTGACCAGAAGTACTAACTATACTTGGATTAGGAGACCAAAAAGAACTAACAATTGTAGGTGTAAATGAATAATCTGTATTAATTAACGAACTATCAAAGTCGATACTCCAATCAAAAATATAGCCATTATCTATTGTTAAATTATCAGTAACCACAATTGTCCAGTTACCATTTAAAGTACTACCGATTAAATTAGTAAATGGTTGAACAGGCATGTAATTGCCGGCATTAACCGAAGCTGAACTTGGACTACCACATGCGCTGGTTGGTCCATTTACTAAATAGGTTGTAGCTGTTGGCGTAAAACAATAGGTTCTACCTGTTCCAGGAACTGTTGAAGGATCATCATTTGGGCAACCTAGATAAGTTCCACCACCACCACCACCAGTACCATTATATGCTTTTAATATAATTGATTGACCTGAAGGACTTATTAATTGTATTTGTAAATCTCCCAAATAGGAATGTTCCATATTTAAACAAACGGAAGTAATTTGACTCGCCGAAGTCAAAGTACTACCCAAAGCAAAACAATCAACAGGTACTTGGGTCTGGTATGACACGCCGCTTCCATCAGGCAAAAAAGTAGTTCCACTTACTGGTGGAGCACATTCTCTATTAAATGTAGTTGGATTAACAACTCCAGCGATTGTGGTTGATTGGCCTAAACAAATTTCATCATCTGCCGCTTCAGTTCCAGTAAAATTTGGATCTGTAGAAACATAAACCAACTGATTTATTCGATTAACACTTCGACATCCACTTTGGTCAATAGTATATAAACTAATTGAATATATGCCAGGATTTGGGTAGGAATGAGTTACGTTTTGTCCAACCGCGGTTGTGTTATCCCCAAAATTCCAGTTATAAATAGCCCCAGTACCGCTTGTCCCAAAAGTTGCTGCTCCATTAAATGTAATTACTTGATCTTGACAAACCTTTATAACGGTATCAGCTGCAGGAGCAGGATTTGAACTTGTAATTGAAGAGGTTATGGCTTGACAAGGTGGCCCACAAACTATTGACGCATCCCAACCCGCAGCATTAATCGAAGAATTAGAGGTAAATACAAAAATCAAACAACCATTCCCTGTGGGATTACTTGCCGTATAAGAAGGAATAACATTTGTTCCAGAATAAGTTCCTACTAACAATGCTGTTGCTAAATTATCTCCATCATAAATTGAAAATGTATCATTAGCAACATCAAAAGAATTGAAAAACACCGTCACTGATTGTCCTGCATTTGGGCATATTTTTGTGTAGCCTCTTGTTGAAGTTAAATTATTAGGATAATTACCTGTTGGTCCACCAAGATCATAAAAATGGTCACCTGCACAATAATTTGGCGGTGGAGCACAGGTTACATTAGCTGTCCAACCATCTCTAACACCAAAGCCATCGCTTCTAAATACAAACGTTAAACAACCACTAGGATGTGTAGATGTAAAAGGCCCTGGAATTGTTGTTCCCCAGTAACCCCCAGCTAACCCGCCAGGTACATTTCCTGCGGGATTACCACTTGATATTAATGGAGAACTAGTGTCAGGACCATCATACACATAAAGTGCGTCCCAGTTAGTTTCAGTATTAAAAGATGTAAATGTAACAGTTACTAAATCCCCGGTATTTGTTGGACATATTACTACAGGAGAAGCTGAATTATTAGAATTATTAAGATACGTTCCTGTTGAGCCTCCATTATCTACAAAATTTCCTCCACAACCCGGAGGTAATTCTGAAGTCCTAAAATTACGAACAACGGACCTAGGACTAGGATTATCCACATCACACATTGTTCTCACATAAAAATCATAACTTGTTAATGCAGACAGACCCGTTATATTTCTTGGATTTGTTGTAGTTTGAATTATTGTACCCTGCAATGGTGTAGCACCGGGAGTAAATCCTACTGGGCCATATTCTATTTCCCAAGGACCAGCAGGGTTAGGACTGTTCCAAGACAACATTGCCGAAGTAGCTAAAGGAGTTGCAGCTAAAGCAGTAGGAGTTAAACACTGTGAATCTACTTTAACATCATCTATTAACCATCTATCTCCGTTATCATTTTCCATTACAAATGCTATGAAAACATTTTGTCCAATGTATGCTGTTAATGGTACGAATTTTTGTTGCCACAAAGTAGGATCAAAATCGGTTTCTGTCCATGTTTGAACTGTTGTATATGCAGCAGGATTATTTTGATTTGTAGCTGGAATTGCAGGTGCAACTCTTATACTATAAGTACTACCAAAATTTGCTGTTTGAGTTTTTCGAGCATAGAAACGCACTTGTCCATTAGCTGGCACCAATACAGAAGGTGAAGCAAGCCAATCTATTGAAGTAGTTCCATCAGTTACATTTTGACCATTAATCCTAGCACAAGCTACACCTGTCCTAAAAAATGAGGTTGTACGAATCCACTGAAAGGTTCCTATTCCATTATCAAATGCGGCCCAACCAGTAGGCGGAAATGTAGTACTTTCAAAACCTTCTGGAAATTGTGCATAACCTAGTAGGGTAAAGAATGTCATGAAAAAAAGTAGTAGTTTTTTCATTATTTTAATATAAATTTAAGGTTTGATTAATCATTCAAAGTTAACAATTATTCTTATTTGGAAAACATCTATCGACGAAATATAATATATATTCGATAAAGTGTATATTTTAACATAATATATTTTATGTATTTTTGTAAAAACTTTCTAAAATTAACATTTTGAAACCAAACTCAAAAATATATTTTGCTTCCGACCAACATTTTGGTGCGCCAACTTCAGAAATGAGTTTTCCTAGAGAACAAAAATTTGTGGCTTGGTTGGATGAAGTAAAAAAAGACGCTAATGCCATTTTTTTATTAGGCGATTTATTTGATTTTTGGTTCGAATATAAAACGGTTGTTCCAAAAGGGTTTATTAGAGTTTTAGGGAAATTAGCCGAAATAAGAGACGCTGGAATTCCTATTTATTTCTTTGTAGGAAACCATGATTTATGGATGGGTGATTATTTTGAAAAAGAACTCAATATTCCTGTTTACCACGATAATCAAGAATTTACCTTTAACGGCAAAACCTTTTTAATAGGTCATGGTGATGGAAAAGGTCCTGGCGACAAAGGTTACAAGCGCATGAAAAAAGTGTTTACCTATCCGTTTTTTAAATGGTCGTTTCGTTGGTTGCATCCCGATATTGGTGTGAAATTAGCACAATATTTATCGGTTAAAAATAAGCTTATTTCTGGTGCTGAAGATGTGAAATTTTTAGGCGAAGAAAACGAATGGTTGGTGCAATATTGCAAACGCAAATTAGAAACAAAGCATTATGATTTTTTTGTTTTTGGACACCGCCATTTACCCATGGAAATTACATTAAACGAACAGTCAAAATACATCAACTTAGGAGATTGGATTGGCTATTTTAGCTATGGTGTTTTTGATGGCGAAACATTTGAATTGAAAAAATACGAATAAAAAAGTGCTTTTGAAAACGAATTTGCGTTAGGGATGGAAGCGGCATCCTTTTTATTTTGACTGCCCTAAAGCAAGGCAAAATAAAAAGATATAGCGTACAGCCCGACCCTTGTGGTAACGCCCGAAAAATTACTTTTCTATTTCTAAATCTCTGAATTTTGGTGAAGCAACTGCGGTGGTTCCTACTACTATTAAAGTCATTATGCCTCCAAAAACTACCGCGTTTACTACTCCGAATAATTTAGAAGTTAGTCCGCTTTCAAAGGCTCCTAATTCGTTTGAAGAACCAACGAAAATAGAATTTACGGATGAAACTCTTCCGCGCATATCATCTGGAGTGTAAATTTGCAAAATTGTAGAACGAATAACAACTGAAAATCCATCGGTAACGCCGCTTAAAAATAGGGCAACAACTGAAATCCAAAAGTTTTGGGATAAACCGAAAACGATAATACAAATTCCAAAACCAAAAACAGCTAATAGTAATTTTTTACCTGTATTTTTTTCGATGGAAAACATCGTAGAAGCCAGCATAGTTAGTAGTCCACCAATGGCTGGCGCGGCTCTTAAAATTCCGAAACCTTCTGAACCTACTTGTAAAATATCTTGTGCGAAAATAGGCAATAAGGCTACGGCACCGCCAAATAAAACCGCAAACATATCTAAAGAAAGTGCGTTTAAAATAATTTTATTTTGAAACACAAATCTAATTCCGGCTTTTAAACTTTCTGTAACCGGTTCGCCAATTTTTTTATTTAATATAGGTTTTTTACTGATTTGTAACAACATAAAAATTCCTAAAAAAATAGAAATTGTCACGAAAATCATAGAATTGAAAACGCCGATTCCGCCAATTAAAAATCCAGCTAAAGCGGGACCGATTACGGCAGAAACCTGCCAAGACGAACTGCTCCAAGTAGCCGCATTGGTAAATTGTGTTTTTGGCACAATTAATCCTAACAAACTAAAAACAGATGGAATGATAAAAGCCCGAATGATTCCGCCTAAAAAAACCAAGGCATAAATGGCATATAAAAAAGGTTGTTTTCCTATGTTTGTAGCGGTTTCAGGATGAACCAAATAACAAAATAAAATACTAATTGTTGCTGTTCCTGCAAAACATTTGAGCAACATAGTTCTTTTTTCGGATTGGTCTACAATGTGCCCAGCAAACAGCGCCATAATTATAGCTGGAATTACTTCCATAAGCCCAATTAATCCTAATGACCAAGGGTTTTTGGTAATTCGGTATACTTCCCACTCTATCAAGACAAATTGCATGGACCAAGCCAACACAATGGCTAATCGCATGAGTATAAACCAACGAAATTCTGGGATTTTTAAGGCTGAAAATGGGTCTTTTTTTGTCATATTTTTTTACCGCAAAGGCGCGAAGATTCTCGCAAAGGTCGCAAAGATTTTATTATATAATTCTCATTTTTACTTTTAATTGGTTCTTACATCACGCAATTGCAATTGTAAACTAACCGTTCCGTTCCATTCGTTTTCTTCTACAACATAAACGGCTTCAAACGGATTTCTGTTTTTTAAAACATCTATTTTAGCTCCAAGTCCAAATCCAATCGCATTAAAATTTGGTGAATTATTTTGTTTTACAAATACTTTTAAATGTTCGGCATCGTTACCCAATGTTTTAGCATAACCTGAATCGATTACGTTTTTAGACATAAAAATAGGTGTCATATTTTCTGGCCCGAAAGGTTCGAATTGTTTTAAAATGCGCATAAATTTTTCATCAAGATCCGAAAAATTCATTTCTAAATCTACTGCAATTTCTGGAATCAATAAATCCGGAGGAATGGTTTTTTTGACTTCATTTTCAAAAGCTGCTTTGAATTTTTCGTAATTTTCTTCTTTCAACGTCATTCCTGCAGCATACATATGTCCACCAAATTGTTCCAAATGTTCGGCACACGCATCCAACGCATTGTACACATCAAAATCTTTTACCGAACGTGCCGAAGCGGCTAATTTATCGCCACTTTTTGTAAAAACAATAGTCGGGCGATAATATTTTTCAACCAATCGAGATGCCACAATTCCAATAACGCCTTTGTGCCAATTTTCTTGATACACAACCGTTGAAAATCGGTTTTGTTCGTTATTTTCTTCGATTTGAAGTAAGGCTTCTTTTGTAATTTGTTTGTCCAATTCTTTTCTGTCCGAATTGTGTTGCTCAATTTCGGATGCAAATTGTTCGGCTTGTTCTAAATTGTATTCCGTTAAAAGTGCCACGGCTTCGTTACCGTGTTTCACTCTTCCTGCGGCATTGATTCTTGGTGCTACGATAAAAACCACATCGGTTATCGTTAAGACTTTTTTCTTTACATTTTGAATTAACGCTTTAATTCCTGGTCGTGGATTGTTATTGATAACTTCCAATCCAAATTTGGCTAACACTCGGTTTTCACCCGTAATTGGAACAATATCAGCTGCAATGGCTGTGGCAACCAAATCTAAATAAGGAAGTAAATCTTCAATGGTTTGGTTTTTGTTTTCGGCTAACGCTTGAATCAATTTAAAACCTACTCCACAACCACATAATTCGTCATACGGATAGGAACAATCTTCACGTTTTGGATCTAAAACTGCAATAGCATCGGGTAAAATATCGCCAGGTCGGTGATGGTCGCAAATGATGAAATCGATATTTTTTGCTTTGGCATAATTCACGTGGTCGATGGATTTTATACCACAATCGAGTGCGATGATTAAGGAAACATCATTGTCTTCAGCATAATCAATTCCTAGATAGGAAATTCCGTAACCTTCGTTATATCGGTCTGGAATGTACGTCGCCACATTTGGATAAAAACTTCGTAAATAACTTGAAACTAAGGAAACAGCAGTTGTTCCATCGACATCATAATCGCCAAAAACTAAAATGTTTTCATTGTTTGCAATGGCTTTTTCGATACGAGAAACCGCTTTGTCCATATCTTTCATGAGATACGGATTGTGTAAGTCTTCTAAAGTGGGACGGAAAAATGTTTTGGCTTGTTCGTAGGTTTCTATCCCTCTTTGAACTAATAAAGTAGCGATGATTTCATCTACTTGCAGAGCATTTTGTAAGGCTTGTACTTTTTCTTTTTCTGGCTTTGATTTTAGATTCCAACGCATAGTGATTTTGGATTTACGATTTGTGATTTACGATTTTTGGCTTATAGTATTGAATAACAAAAGTATAAATATTTTTTGTATTGTCATTTCGACGTGAGGAGAAACTACATTTTAATTTATGATAAAATATCACTACCAAATAAATAACTACTAAAAACTGAACACTATTTCTTCCCTCCTACAACCACAACAATTTCACCTTTTGGCGCTTTAATTTCGAAGTGTTTTAAAACTTCTTCGGCAGTTCCGCGGATGGTTTCTTCGTGTAATTTTGAAATTTCTCTAGAAACAGAAACGGGTCTGTCTGCACCGAAATATTGAATAAACTCAGCTAACGTTTTTACTAATTTATGTGGAGAAACGTATAAAATCATGGTGCGTGTTTCTTCGGCTAAAGCTAAATAACGTGTTTGTCTTCCTTTTTTATCGGGCAAAAAACCTTCAAAAACGAATTTATCATTCGGCAAACCACTATTCACCAAAGCAGGAACAAAAGCGGTTGCTCCTGGCAAACAATCTACTTCAATTCCGTTTTCTACACAAGCGCGAGTTAATAAAAATCCAGGATCAGAAATGGCTGGCGTTCCGGCATCGGAAATTAATGCAATCGTTTCGCCACCTTTTAATCGAGCAATTAAATTTTCTACGGTTTTATGTTCGTTGTGCATGTGGTGACTGTGCATGTGCGTAGCAATTTCAAAATGCTTCAATAATTTTCCGCTAGTACGTGTGTCTTCGGCTAATATTAAATCGGCTTCCTTTAATACTTTAATCGCACGAAACGTCATGTCGTCTAAATTGCCAATTGGCGTAGGAACTATGTATAATTTACTCATTTAAAACAATTTAAAAACACGAATTTCACTAATTAGCACAAATTAACTATGCAAGCTAAAAAAAACTCAAACAAAAAAACCTATGTTTCTATGTGGTTAAACTAAAAACATGAATTTCACTAATTAGCTTGAATTCAGTAAGGAAAACTGAGACTGCGACTAAAAATTAACTAAACTTCTTCTCAATAATTTCTAAAAATCTTGTTTCAAATTCCTCATTACCTTCCCAATTATTATAATCGGGTTTTACAAAATCAAGAATAAAACTTTCGGCTTCTTGAAAATTATCAAAGGTGTTTAATTGGGAAAGTACTCTATTAAAATCATCGGCATTGCCCCCAAATAATTTTTTTTCAAAAGCAATACGATCATTTAACCCAATGTTGATCCCTTTATTTAATTTGTCATTTAACGACGTTGTTTTGTTCTCTTTTTGTTTCTTTTCAGCTGGTTTTTCAATTTTATCGTCAACAATTGAAGTAGGTTCCGTTTCATTAATTGGCTCAATTTCAGAAGTAATTTCAAGTGATACCGCTTCAAAAGTAGCTTCATTTGCTTGTTCAACAGCAACTGGAACTTCGTCAACTTTTACAAAATCAAGTTCTTGATAATCATGAACTAACATGTCTTCAAACGAAATTTGCTTGGCAACTGTTTCTTTTTGTTTGGAAATAGGGTTTGTTTTTTCTTCTGGCTTTTCTTCTAAAGCAATTACTTCTTCAGTATCCGTTAATTCATTTTCAGAACTTAGAATTTCCTCTGAATCTATTGCTACTTCTTCGTCCTCAATATCTTCTACAATCAATTCAGCAACCACAATTTTTTCTTCAACAATTGGTTCAGAAATTGTTTCTTCTACCACAGGTGTTGTCGCTTGAATATTGGCTTCGATTTCTTCTTGAATTGGAGCTGAAAAAATTTCAGTAGGTTTTCCTTCCAACATTTCTTCAAAAACAGCTTCAGGGATTTCGTTTTTTACTAATTCGAAATTTTCTTCATAAAAGCGTAAAATCGTCAATTGATCATACAAATTTTTTGCTTCTTGTTGTAATTGAAGCGTTTCAGAATGATTTTTTAACTTTAGAATTCGGTGCGCAATACTGATTAATTCAGCGGAAATTCTTTTCTTCATAACTTTATTAGATGGAATTGAATATATCGATACTTTTTTAATATTTTTGTTTTGCTTACAAATGTAGCAGAAAATAATTTTTTAACGTACGAAAGATACAAAATGTTTCTCGAAAATACAGTAAATCAACAAGAACAATTTGGTTGGATCGAAGTAATTTGTGGTTCTATGTTTTCTGGTAAAACAGAAGAGTTGATTCGCAGATTAAAACGGGCTCAGTTTGCCAAACAAAAAGTGGAAATCTTTAAACCGGCAGTAGACACGCGTTATGACGATGAAATGGTGGTGTCGCACAATAAAAATGAGATTCGCTCTACTCCTGTTCCTGTAGCCGAAAATATTCGGATATTAGCTCAAGGTTGCGATGTCGTAGGCATTGACGAAGCTCAGTTTTTCGATGAAGAAATTGTTGCGGTTTGTAATGATTTAGCTAATTCTGGCATTAGAGTTATTGTTGCTGGATTAGATATGGATTTTAAAGGAAACCCTTTCGGACCAATGCCTGCGCTTATGGCTACTGCCGAATATGTTACAAAAGTTCATGCCGTTTGTACTCGCACAGGGAATTTAGCCAATTATAGTTTTAGAAAATCAGATGATAAAAGACTAGTAATGCTTGGTGAAACGGAAGAATACGAACCTTTGAGCCGTGCTGCCTATTTTAAAGCAATACGAGAAAACATGGAAGTAAAAGATGTTGAAATTATAAACAAGCAAAAAGAAGATACTCAATAAATTGAACCTCAACTTAAACCATATTATTTCTTTTTGTAAAGGCGTTTTTCACGGAAATTCGCCTGAAGTTACTGTAAATCATATTTCGATCGATAGTCGTTCATTACAAAATGGCAGCAACACATTATTTTTTGCTATAAAAGGTAAAAATCATGATGCCCATTTGTATTTAGACGAATTAATTACAAAAGGCGTTCGTTATTTTGTGGTGGAATATATTCCAGAGCATTTATCCGAAAAAGCGAATTTTATTATCGTTGAAAATTCGTTGAAAGCGTTACAACTAACTGCAATTGCATATCGAAAACAATTTGATTTTCCGTTTGTGGGAATAACTGGAAGTAATGGAAAAACCATCGTAAAAGAATGGTTGAATTTCTTGTTAAGTGCAAAACATTTAATTGTTAGAAATCCGAAAAGTTACAACTCACAAGTTGGTGTTCCTTTATCTATTTTAGGGATTGAAGGCAATTATGATTTAGGGATTTTTGAAGCTGGAATTTCGTTGCCCAATGAAATGTCAAATTTAGAACACATTATTCAACCAAAATATGGTATTTTAACGAATATTGGTTCGGCCCATGATGAAGGTTTTGTAAATCGCGAAGTCAAAATCAAAGAGAAAATCAAACTTTTTGAAAATTGTTCCGATATTTTCATGGAAAAGAATGCTGAAATTGAAACTTTACTTTCAGAAAATAGTCAAAAACACACCTGGAGTTTTTCGGATGAAAGCGCGAATCTTTTTGTTTCGAAGAAAAACACAAAAGATACAACCGAATTAACTTTTAAAAACGAAGCCAATACCTTTACTGTAATTGTTCCGTTTTCTGATGAAAATTCGATTGAAAATGTAATTACTTGCGTAAATTTCATGCTGTTTTTAGGCGAAAAAATTGCGTTTATACAAAATCGCGTTGCCGAATTATACCCTATTGAATTAAGACTTCAAGCAAAAAAAGGCATCAATAATTGTTTGGTAATTGATGACAGTTATTCTATCGATTATCCATCGTTGAAAATTGCACTGGATTTCTTTGAACAACAAAAATTACACGATAAAAAAACAATCATTTTATCTGATATTTTTACTGATGGGCTAGCGGTTGAAACACTTTATCATCAAGTAAAACAACTGCTTTCCAAAAATAAAATTGAGCGAATTATTACCATTGGCGAGAACATAGGAAAACAACTAAACGATTTGCCAAATGTGATTTCGTTTGCTAATACGCAAGAATTTTTACAACAATTCAACACCCAATCTTTTCAAAATGAAACCATTTTAGTAAAAGGCGCGCGCGGATTTAATTTTAATGAAATTGTAGTGGTTTTAGAAGAAAAAAATCATGAAACCATTTTAGAAATTAACCTGGACGCAATTAGTCACAACTTGAATTTCTACAAATCTAAATTAAACCCTGAAACCAAAATTATGGTAATGGTTAAGGCGTTTGGGTATGGAAATGGTGGTTATGAAATTGCAAAATTACTCGAACATCATAAAGTAGATTATTTAGGAGTGGCTTTTGCCGATGAAGGCATCGAATTGCGAAAAGCAGGAATAACCACTCCAATTATGGTTTTAAATCCCGAAAACAGTAGTTTTAGAGCCATGATTGCTTATGATTTAGAACCCGAAATATATTCGATTTCAGGCTTACAAGCGTTTTTAAAAATTGCGCAACAGCAAAATATTTCACATTATCCGATTCATATAAAATTAGACACCGGAATGCACCGATTGGGATTTGAACCGCATTTAATTTCCGAATTGTGTTCAATGCTAAAAAACAATAATTTTATCAAAGTTAAGAGCATATTTTCGCATCTAGCTGCAAGTGATGATTTACAATTTGATGATTTTACACAACTGCAATTTCAACGTTTTGATGCAATGTTTTCCGAATTAGAAAAAGTAGTTCCTTCAAAACCAATTCGTCATATTTTAAATACTTCAGGGATTTTTAATTATGTTGATAAACAAATGGAAATGGTACGATTAGGTATTGGTTTATATGGCATTGGAAATTCAGAACAAGAATTACATAGCTTAGAAAATGTGAGTACTTTAAAAACTATTATTTCGCAAATAAGAGCCGTTTTACCCGAAGAAAGCATTGGTTATAGTAGAAGATTTCGAGTAACTGAAAAAATCAAAGTGGCTACAATTCCTGTTGGATATGCCGATGGTATTCGAAGATCTTGGGGCAATGAAAAAGGTTTTGTAACCATCAATAATCAAAAAGCAACTATTTTAGGGTCTATTTGTATGGATATGATGATGGTTGATGTTACCAATATTAATTGCTCTGAAGGCGATGAAGTTATCGTTTTTGGCACAAATCCAAAAATTACTGAAATAGCAACTACAACTGGCACAATTTCTTATGAAATTTTAACCGGTATTTCACAACGAGTAAAACGAATTTTTTATAAAAATTAAACGATCTTTTTATATTTTGTATCTTCGCCAAACTAAAAATTAATTTAAAATCCCTAATTATGTTAAAAGAATTCAAAGCTTTTGCCATGCGAGGCAATGTTGTAGATTTAGCCATTGGTGTCATTATTGGCGGCGCTTTTGGAAAAATTGTAAGTTCGTTCATTGAAGATGTCATTACACCTCTATTATTAAAACCTGCTCTAGAAGCTGCCAATTTATCAAGAATTGAACAGTTGACTGCTTTTGGTGGTGTAAAATATGGAATGTTCCTTTCGGCAGTAATCAATTTTGTTATTGTAGCCTTTGTACTTTTTTTAATTATTAAAGGAATGAATGCTGCTAAGAAAAAAGAGGATCCTACTCCAGAAGCTCCTGCTGGACCAACACAAGAGCAACTATTAGTTGAAATTAGAGATTTATTAAAAAAATAAAGCGAAATCTCCTCTTAATTGAGGTGATTTTTTATTTTATGATGGTTAAATTCTATAAAAACTTATTTTCATAGTTAAAACTTTGTTGTTATTTACTCTGTAAACAAAATTTCTTTACTATTTTTACGGCTTAAATACAGTTTTATGGCATCATCATTTGAAAATTACAACAAACGAAGATTAATATCATCCTATTTTTCAGTTGTTTTAAGTATCTTTTTAGTATTATTCCTTTTAGGAACTTTGGGATTATTTGTAATTAACTCAAAAAAAATATCAGATGATTTTAAAGAGAATATTCCGATGACGGTTTTCTTTCATAATGAAGCAACCGATAGTATTCTAAACTCATTTGATGTTGAATTAAAAAATGCAAAATTTATTAAAGATTATGCTTTTGTTCATAAAGACAGTGCTGCTAAGAATAATGTAGATATTGTAGGAAAAGACTTTATGGAATTTTTAGGTTTTAATCCGCTTCAAAATTCTTTTGACATCCATTTAAAAGGAGATTATGTTAATAGTGAAAGCATCAAAAAAATTGAACGAACTTTTCGAAAAAATGAAATGGTTACCGAAATTATTTACGACAAACAATTGGTTGATTTAGTAAATAATAATGTTAAAGAAATTAGTTTTTGGATCTTGATTGTTAGTGGTGTTTTAACTGTTGTTGCAATGTTGTTGATTAACAGTTCTTTACGCCTTTCGGTATATTCGCACCGCTTTACTATAAAAACTATGCAAATGGTAGGTGCTACAAAATCTTTCATTAGAAAACCATTTATTTGGACCAGTATTAAGTTAGGATTAATTGGTTCGGCATTAGCAATTATTGGACTTCTTGGCGTTGTTATGTATGTTGACAATTTATTCCCAAGTTTAGGAATTGCTAAAGATTATACCTCAATTGGAATTGTAGTATTGGGTGTATTAATCATTGGAACAATCATTACATCGATCAGTACTTATTTTGCAACCCAACGTTTTTTAAATTTAAAAACAGACGATTTGTATTAATTCAAGAGTAATGATTTGCAATTTTTAGAATAAAATAAAAAACTATGAACAACGAAAATAACAAACCTGAGTTTCTTTTTGATAAAGTAAATTATAAAATTCTATTAGTTGGATTAGCTGTAATTGCTTTGGGATTCATTTTAATGAGTGGTGGTGGAAGCGAAGACCCAAACGTGTTTAACGAAGCCATTTTTAGTTTTAGACGCATTCGTTTAGCGCCTGCTGTTGTACTACTTGGTTTTGGTATTACGATTTATTCGATATTAAAAAATCCTAAAAAATAGTTTTACTTTTTCTGTCACAATTTTTATTTGAACTGAGACTGAGAACTGAGACTGAGAACTAAATAAATGAATACACTTCAAGCTATTGTCCTTGCCATTATTGAAGGAATAACCGAATTTCTCCCTGTTTCTTCAACAGGTCATATGATTATTGCTTCTTCATTTTTTGGAATTGCTCAAGACGATTTTACCAAACTTTTTACGATAGTAATTCAATTAGGAACGATACTTTCAGTAATTGTTTTATACTTCAAACGTTTTTTTCAAACGCTTGATTTTTATTTTAAATTATTTGTTGCCTTCATCCCTGCCGTAATTTTTGGATTATTATTAGGGGATTTTATTGAAGGATTACTTGAAAACCCTATCACAGTAGCAATTTCTTTAATTATTGGTGGTTTTTTATTGTTAAAAGTAGACCAATGGTTTGGGAATTCAGAAGAAACTGAAATATCATATCAAACAGCTTTTAAAATTGGATTATTTCAATGCTTAGCTATGATTCCTGGAGTTTCAAGAAGCGGCGCCAGTATAGTGGGCGGAATGACCCAAAAACTATCTAGAACTTCGGCAGCAGAATTTTCGTTTTTCTTAGCGATTCCAACCATGTTAGGCGCAACTTTGAAAAAATCGTATGATTATTATAAAGATGGATTTGTACTTACTGATGACCAAATTAATTTATTAATTATTGGAAATGTAGTCGGATTTATCGTGGCATTAATCGCTATCAAATCATTCATCGGGTTTTTAACCAAAAATGGCTTCAAAATCTTTGGTTATTATCGAATTATCGCCGGAGTTGCTATTTTATTAATTCATTTCTTCGTACAAAAACTTACTGTAATCTAATGAGCGCCGAAGAAATTTTAGCCGGTAAAGTGCTGTTAATAGACAAACCTTTGACATGGTCTTCTTTTCAAGCGGTGAATAAATTGAAGTATATTTTAAAACGAAAATACGATTTACCAAAGAAATTTAAAATTGGTCACGCTGGAACTTTAGATCCATTAGCAACCGGTTTATTAATTATTTGTACGGGAAAATTTACCAAAAAAATCACCGAAATTCAAGCTCAAATTAAAGAATATACCGGAACTATCGTTTTAGGCGCTACTACTCCATCCTACGATTTAGAAACCGAAGTAGATGCCGTTTTTCCAACTGAACACATTACAGAAGCCTTGATTTTGGAAACCACCAAACAATTTATTGGTGAAATTGACCAAAAACCACCCGTTTTTTCAGCCATTAAAAAAGAAGGAAAACGATTGTATGAACATGCTCGTGCGGGTGAAGTTGTTGAAATTCAATCGAGAAAAACCACTATTTACGAATTTGAAATCACTAGAATTCAATTGCCAGAAGTAGACTTTAGAGTACAATGCAGCAAAGGAACTTATATCCGTTCTTTGGCTTATGATTTTGGATTAGCCTTGCAATCGGGCGGACATTTATCGGCGCTTCGTCGAACAAAAATTGGAGATTATTCAGTTGAAAATGCAATTTTACCCGATGATTTTGAACAATCTCTTCCCAATGAAAAATAAAACGTTATTTATAATAGTATTGGTTTTTCAATTTAGTTTTTCTCAAAACATAAAACTAAAAACGGGCGATCTTTTATTTCAATCGATGAACTGCGGACCATTGTGTGAAGCTATTAATGAAGTAACCGAAGGCTATCAAGGAAAAGATTTCAGTCATTTAGGAATGGTATACATCAAAAACGATTCTATATTTATCATTGAAGCAGCTGGAAAGGCGGTACAAATTACGCCTTATGAAACCTTTAAAACGTATACCAATGAAGAAATGTTTGTAGGTAGATTAAAAAGTAAATACCGAAAGTACATTCCTGAAGCCATTGAATTTGCATTGCAACAAGTGGGTGTTCCTTATGATGATGCATATGTGTACGACAATGGAAAATATTATTGTTCCGAATTAATTTATGATGCTTTTTTGTATTCTTATAAAAAACCGTTGTTTGATTTATTTCCAATGACTTTTAAATCGCCTAAATCAAAAGACTATTTTGAAGTTTGGACAGATTATTATAAAAAACTAAACATAGAAATCCCAGAAGGTCAATTGGGTTGTAACCCTGGCGGAATTTCTACTTCTGATAAGTTGAAGATTATTGGGAAAATTAAATAATTTTTTGTTTCACGAAGTTTCTCAAAGTTAGACGCAAAGTTCACAAAGTATTTAAAAATCTGTGTAAATCTGTTCTATCAAAGTAATCCACGTTGCTAATACTTAACTTAAAACACGTTCATGCAGTTCCATAATTTCTTGTTGAATCGAAACACCTTTATCGTGTAAATACCATTTTTGCAATTCAATTTTTGCCGTTTCATCCACAACACCATGTGTTGATTTGTAATCAACAATCAATTGCTTTGCACCATGAGGTCTCGGACCCCAATCGGCAAGAACTTCAAAATTTTCTGCATCTAAAACAATTAGTTTTGGAATGGCTTTACCTCCATTGGTTAAAAAATGCTGCATTAATGTATCGTTATCATCGCGCAAAGCAATTTTCAATTCGATTTTATCGGTTAATTCCGCCATTTTATGAATTACAGGTACAATTTGAGCTGCATCGCCACACCAACCTTCACTTAAAACCAACCAGATGTATTTTTTCTCTAAATTTTGGAGTGTAATTTTTATTTCAGGCAAAACATCTATAGTTTTTTCTAGTCGATTCATTCGGGTTTCATTCAATTCAGAATAATGTAACAAATCCTTTGATTGTTCATGACCTGTAGATTTACCTTCTGAAATTAAATGGGCAATTTGTTTTCTATAATCGGCATAAGAAAAACTATTTTGCAATGCTTTTTGAATGGTTTTTATCATCATTTTAGCTTTATTTGACAAATTTAAGTCTAATTTTGGAAATTAAATGTAAGATTTGATACAAATGGGTTACTATTTGTAATAGTCTATAACAAAGTTTAAATGGCATTTGAAAAATTGTCTTTATAAATGTTACAACATTTTTTTTAAGAAATAACGAAATAACTATATTTGCAAAACAAATCAATTCAACTCATGAAGTACAAAAGAATTCTTCTAAAATTAAGTGGCGAAGCATTAATGGGTGAAAGACAATATGGAATTGACCCACAGCGATTAGCTGAGTATGCTGCCGAGATAAAACAAATTCACGATAAAGGAGTAGAAATTGCTATCGTTATTGGTGGTGGTAATATTTTTAGAGGTGTTTCTGGTGCAAGTAATGGAATGGACAGAGTTCAGGGCGATTACATGGGAATGCTAGCAACAGTAATTAACGGTATGGCATTACAAGGCGCACTTGAAGAAGCTGGAATGCAAACTCGTTTACAAACTGCATTGAAAATAGAAGCGATTGCTGAACCTTATATCAAAAGAAAAGCAACACGCCATTTAGAAAAAGGTAGAATTGTAATTTTTGGTGCCGGAACTGGGAATCCCTATTTTACAACTGATACCGCAGCAGTATTGAGAGGTATTGAAGTAAGTGCTGATGTAATTTTAAAAGGAACTCGTGTAGACGGAGTATACACATCTGACCCAGAAAAAAATGCAGATGCGGTTAAATTTGATTATATTTCATTTGAAGACGTATTAGCAAAAGGATTGAATGTTATGGATACCACCGCTTTTACTTTGAGCCAAGAAAATAAATTGCCTATTATTGTTTTTGATATGAATAAAGAAGGTAATTTATTAAAAGTATGTAATGGAGAAACCATAGGAACAACGGTTACAATATAATTTTGTTTCACGTTTCACGTTGTTATTGTTCTTAACTTGAAACCTGAAACCTTAAACTTGAAACAAAAAAATGACAGAAGAAATTAACTTTATTTTAGACAGTGCAAAAGAAGCTATGGAAGGTTCTGTTGCCCATTTAGAAAAAGAATTTTTAAATATTAGAGCCGGAAAGGCTTCACCTCAAATGCTTGGCGGTGTTTTTGTAGATTATTATGGATCGCAAACACCACTTTCTCAAGTGGCAAATATTAATGCCGCAGACGCAAGAACATTAACCGTTACCCCTTGGGAAAAAAACATGTTACACCCTATTGAAAAAGCTATTATGATTGCAAATCTAGGGTTAAACCCAATGAATAATGGAGACAACATCATCATTAATATTCCTGCCTTAACAGAAGAAAGAAGACGTGACCTAGTAAAACAAGCTAAGGCGGAAGCAGAAGATGCAAAAATTGGGATTAGAAACCACAGAAAAGATGCTAATTCTGATATTAAAAAAGAAGAAAAAGAAGGAACTGCAGAAGATATTTGTAAAAAAGCAGAAGACGATGTGCAAAAATTAACCGATTCATTCATTAAGAAAATTGACGAAATTTTAGCGGTTAAAGAAGCCGAAATCATGAAAGTATAAATTTAAATCCCGATTAACACTCGGGATTTTTTATTTTAAATATCTTTGTAAACTACTTAAATAATTTACATGAACTATTTTTGGTGTTTTTGGTGTTTCATTTTTTCGTTAAGCTCATTAGCACAAACCAAAATTAAAGGTCAGGTTATTGATTTTGATAATGCCGTTCCTATTGCATTTGCATCGGTAACTTACAATAACGAAACAATCGCTTCAGACTGGGAAGGAAAATTTTATGTGTTACTTATTGATGAAAAATTACCCATTAAAATAAACTACAAAGGGTATCATGAAAAAATTGTTTATGCTTCAAATAAAACCTCTATTCTCACGGTAAAACTAATTAACGATTTAAACGCCAAAAAAAAGGAAATTTATTCAGAAATTGAAGTAAATAATATTGTCAAAAAAGTCATTGAAAATAAAAAAAACAATGATCCTAGTAAAGCACTTGCAAGTTTCCAATACAAAAACTATGAATACTTACAAGTAACCGCTAACCCTGATAGTATTTCTAGTAAAATTGACACCATTTTCAAAAAAAAATTATTTGGAAAACCACAAATAAAACTAGATTCAACCAATTATAAATTTAAAAAAGTTGTTGAAAAACAACATTTGTATCAAACCGAAAAAGTTACACTCTTTCAATTCGCTAACAAAAAATCTAAAGAAACGATTTTAGCTACAAGAATGGCTGGTTTTGAACAACCTCTTTATGAATATTTAGGACTAAAATTAGTATCTTATTCGGTATATGAAAATCCGTTTGAAATTATGGAAATTCCGGTTCAAAATCCAATTTCAAATTATGGTCGAAGATTATATACTTACAACTTAATCGATACGGTTTCTATTCAAGGCAGAAAAGCATATCGAATTTATTTTCAACCTAAAAAATTAAATGCAAATAAACTAAGAGGTTTATTATATATAGATACTGAAACATTTGCAATTTCAAAAGCCTATTATCGAATTTATGGTTTTGTAAACATCAATGCCACTTACACCTTTAATTACTTATCAGAACATGGAATTTGGTTTCCCGAAAAACAATCATTTAAAGTCTTAAAAGGCAATAATTATGACGATATTACTATTTTAGGTGGCACCATAAAATTTAGTTCTTCGCTAGAAAACTTCGAACGTAAAAATGCAACCGATCAAGCATATTTGCATATCGAATCAAAACCATATGATATCGAAATTAATCAACCGGTTACAATCACCAAGCCGAGAGTAAAAATAGAAGTTCCGCAAAGCAGTTTAAAAAAACCATCAGAATATTGGAATGTTTTCACAAAAGACACTTTAGACAAACGAAAAATTAAGACCTATACAACAATCGACAGTTTATCGCTTTCCGAAAAAATAGAACATAAAATTTTTCTTGGCAAAAAAATAATTAACGGATATTTTCCTGTTTCAATAATTGATATTGATTTACGAAGTATTATAAAATACAACAATTTTGAAGGATTCCGATTTGGAATAGGTGGAATAACCAATAACAAACTTTCTGCAAAATATAAAATTGCTTTTTATGGTGCTTATGGATTAAAAGATGAAAAAACCAAGTTTGGCATTACGCCTTCGTATTTACTTCATGAAAAATCTGAAACATGGATAAGTGGCTCTTATTCTGATGATGTTTATGAAATTGCGCAAACCAATTTTGCAACCGATTCAAGACGATTTAAAATTTATGACCCTCGACCCTTCAATATCACAACTTTCTATAATAACAAATTGAGTTCTGTTTTTATCGAAAGTAAATTTTTACCTAAAACAACTAGTTATTTTGCGCTTTCGCAAAGTCAAATTACTCCTTTATTTGATTATACTTTTGTCAATAATGGTGTAGCCTATAACAATTATAATATTACTTCCTTTCAAATAGGTTTTCAATGGAACCCGTTTAGTAATTACATGCAAACGCCAGTTGGAAAAATTGAAATGGATAAACGCCATCCAAAATTTTCAATACAATACACCAAGACCTTACCAAATATACTTGAAAATGATTTTGATTTTTCTAAAATAGATTTTAAAACCTATTATGAATTGCCTTATTTATCGGGTCAAAAAAGTGCAGTGTTATTTCAAGCAGGGATTGCTATTGGCGATGTTCCAATTACTCATTTGTACAGTATTCAACCCAATAACTTAAACCGAGATGCTATTTTACAACGAATAACTTTTGCAGGTAAAAATAGTTTTGAAACCATGTATTTTAATGAGTTTTTCTCGAATAAATACGCCTCTTTACAGTTGAAACACACTTTTAACAAAATTCGATTAGGCTATAAAATTAATCCCGAAATTACGTTAGTAACCCGAATGGCTTTTGGTGGAAATAACAACAACAATCAACATCTTAGCATTACCTATAAAACCATGGAAAAAGGCTTCTTTGAAAGTGGAATCGAATTTAATAAATTGTTTAAAGGATTTGGTTTAGTGGCATTTTATAGATATGGTCCCTATCAACTAGCCCGTTTTGAAGATAATATTGCTTTAAAAATTTCTTATTACCTAGATTTAGGTTTTTAAAATTAGCTTAAATTATTGTTTTAGTAAACAATAAATTGAGCAAGAATACGTACCTTTGCACCTTAATTTTTTAGAGATGTTAAAGTGGTTCAAAACCAATTTTTGGGATTTTATTGCCAGTAAAATTTTAAGAAATAAAATAGGTTTATTAGTATTAGTTGCTCTTTTTACTCTTTTTATGGCTTCCCAATGGAAGTACATAAAATTTACTAATACAGAAGCTAATTTACTTCCTGATTCTGAAAAAGCAAACATAGAATACAATACCTTCCTTGAAAAATTTGGCGAAGAAGGAAACCTTATAGTTATTGGAATTCAAGATAGCCTTATTTTTTCACCAAAAATATATGCTTCTTGGGAGAAGCTGATGCTCCAATTAAAGAAAAACAAAGAAGTTGAGCTGATTATTTCATTAAACGATTTAAAGAAATTACAAAAAAATGATAGCATTTCTGCGTTTGAAGTAACTAATTTAATCGATCCCTCAAAAACATCTGATGCTGCTTATTTAAAAGAAAAAAAGAACGAACTGCTTTCTCAAATGCCTTTTTACGAAGGTTTACTCTATAATCAATCGGGGATTATTCGATCTGCTATTTATTTAGATAAAAAAATTGTCAATACTCCGGAACGAAAAAATTTAGTATTAAATAAAATCATTCCTTCGATTGAAGCCTTTGAAAAGGAAACAAAAGTAGATTTACATGTTTCGGGAATGCCTTATATTCGTTCTTTAAATTCGGAATACATTATCAGCGAAATCAGCTTATTTATTGGCGCAGCACTTGGAATAACCTCGTTAATATTCTTTTTCTTTTTCCGTTCTTTCCGAACCACTTTAATTTCAATGTGTATTGTAATTGTGGGTGTTATGTGGTCGTTTGGGTTTTTAGGATTGTTGCGATATGAAATTACAGTACTTACCGCTTTAGTGCCAACATTAATGATCGTTATTGGAATTCCTAACTGCATTTTTCTAACCAATAAATACCATCAAGAATGTAGAATTCACGGTAATCAAGCCAAAGCATTAGTGCGCGTAATTACAAAAGTAGGAACGCCTACGTTGATTACTAATCTTACGACTTCATTTGGTTTTGCTACGTTTATTGTAACCAATAATGAATTGCTAAAAGAATTTGGCGTAGTAACTTCAATTAATATTATTGCCTTATTTTTCTTGTGTCTTTTTGTAATTCCTGTGGCTTACAGTTACATGTCTATCCCAAAAGAACGCCATTTAGATCATTTAGAAAGAAGTTATGCTGTAAGTTTTTTAAATTGGATTCAAAAAACAATTAAAAGCAAAAGAACTATCGTTTATATTGTTGCTATTTCATTGTTAGCTTCAGGTGTTTTTGGAATCTTTAAGATGAGAATATCAGGTAGTTTAATCGAAGACATGCCTAAGAAAGCGGCTTTTTATGAAGATATCGTTTTCTTTGAAAAAGAGTTTGACGGAGTAATGCCTATTGAAATTATGATTGACACCAAAAGAAAAAAAGGCGTCATGAAATTAACAACGTTGAAACGAATGGATGAGCTTCAGCAAACAATTGACTCCATTCCTGAATTATCGAAACCTATTTCTATTGTAAATTTGGTAAAATATTCCAAACAGGCATACTACAACAACAATCCTGATTTTTATGAATTGCCTTCTTCGCAAGAACAAGCATTTATTTTATCATTTGCTAAAAATTCGATGAAAAACAGCAAGGAAAATATCATGAGAAGTTATGTGGATGAAACGGGTCAATATACCCGAATTACTACTTTTATTAAAGACGACGGGATCAATAATCTAGATGTTATTGAATCTAAATTACAAACAAAAATTGATGAACTTTTCCCAAAAGAAAGATATACAGTTTCTATAACAGGAAAAGCGGTTGTGTTTCAAAAAGGAACAAAATATTTACTAGACAATTTATTACAATCTTTGCTGTTATCAGTATTTATCACAGCTCTTTTAATTGCTTTTATGTTTCGCTCTTTCAAGATGATTGTTGTGGCATTGGTGCCTAATTTATTACCGCTATTAATGACTGCTGGCATCATGGGCTATTTTAATATTCCTTTAAAACCATCTACCATTTTAGTGTTCGGAATTGCATTTGGTCTTTCTGTAGATGATACCATTCGTTTTTTAGCAGAATATCGTCAAGCATTAACACGAAACAATTGGAAAATAAAAAAATCTGTTTTTGCTACCATCAATGAATCGGGATTGAGTATGTTTTATACTTCGGTGGTTTTATTTTCGGGATTTTCAGTCTTTATGCTGTCTAGCTTTGGAGGAACAATTGCTTTGGGTGGATTAGTTTCCATTACACTATTGTTTGGTATGTTGTCTAATTTAGTCTTGTTACCTTCATTGGTTTTAACACTCAATAAAAAATTAGCTAATCAGCAAGAATTTGTAGAACCTAAAATAAATATCTTAACAGATGAAGAAGTAGGTGAAAAAAATAAAATTGAATCAAATGAATTTTCAGATGAAGATTTTGAAGAAGAAAATTCGAACGATAAATAGTATATTTGTATTTTAAAATTATAAATCGAAATGAAACATTCAAAAATCATAGACCTTTTAAGTAGTTCAAAAACATTGCATGAAGTAACGGCAAAAGGTTGGGTTAGAACATTTAGAAATAATCAATTTATTGCGTTGAACGATGGTTCAACCCTTCATAATATACAATGTGTTGTTGATTTTGAAAATACACCAGAAGAAACCTTAAAAAGAATTACAACCGGTGCAGCAATTTCTGTAACTGGAGAATTGGTTGAAAGCAAAGGTGCTGGACAAAAATTTGAAATTCAAGTTTCTAAATTAGAAATTCTAGGCGATAGCGATGCAGAAAAATTTCCGATGCAACCTAAGAAACATTCGCTAGAATTTTTAAGAGAAAACGCCCATTTACGTGTAAGAACGAATACTTTTGGATCAGTAATGCGCGTGCGCTCAACTTTAGCCTTTGCGGTACACCTTTACTTTCAAGAAAAAGGATTTTTTTATGTAAATACGCCAATTATAACCGGTTCTGATGCAGAAGGTGCCGGAGAAATGTTTCAAGTAACTTCATTGCCAATCGATGGTTCTGCCCCAAGAACAGAAGAGGGAAACATCAATTACAAAGAAGACTTCTTCGGAAAACAAACTAATTTAACGGTTTCTGGACAATTAGAAGGGGAAACTTTTGCTATGGCATTAGGTCAAATTTATACCTTTGGACCAACGTTTCGTGCCGAAAATTCAAATACGTCTCGTCACTTAGCCGAATTTTGGATGATTGAACCAGAAGTAGCTTTTAATGATTTAGCGGATAACATGGATTTAGCCGAAGATTTCATAAAATATGTCATCAAATATACCGTTGATAAATGTGGCGATGATTTGAAATTCTTAGAAAGTAGATTGTTAGACGAAGAAAAATCAAAACCTCAGGCTGAAAGAAGCGAAATGGCGCTTTTAGAAAAATTAAACTTTGTATTAGATAACAACTTTAAACGTGTTTCTTATACTGAAGCCATCGATATTTTAAAAGATTCAACACCAAATAAAAAGAAAAAATTCCAATACATCATTAATGAATGGGGTGCTGATTTACAAAGTGAGCACGAACGTTTTTTAGTTGAAAAGCACTTTAAATGTCCTGTAATTTTGTTTGATTATCCGGCAAAAATTAAAGCTTTTTACATGCGCCTAAACGATAACACAGAGCCTGGTAAAGAAACCGTTAGAGCAATGGATATCTTATTTCCAGGAATTGGGGAAATCGTTGGTGGTTCTCAAAGAGAAGAGCGTTATGATGTTTTAGTAGAAAAAATGAAAGCGTTAGGAATTGACGAAGAAGAACTTTGGTGGTATTTAGACACCCGAAGATTTGGTTCGGCAGTACACTCAGGATTTGGATTAGGATTTGAACGTTTGGTTCTTTTTGTAACCGGAATGACAAATATTAGAGATGTAATTCCGTTCCCTAGAACACCTCAAAACGCAGAATTCTAAGACGCAATATTATTTTGCCACAAAGACACTAAGGCACGAAGAATAAAAAAACATGCCTTATAAAAACAGAAATATAAACGCCAAAAATCATTTATTAAAGCCTTTAAATTAATTATGTATGCCAAACGAAAAGATAGAGCAAATTGCCAAAATTATAGTAAATTCTGCTTTTAAAGTTCATAAAGAATTAGGACCGGGTTTATTAGAAAAAGTATATGAAGCCTGTTTAGTTTATGAAATCACTAAAGCAGGTTTTGAAGTGAAAAGACAGGTTGAAGTGCCAATTATTTATGATGGAGTAACTCTTAAAGAATATTTGAAATTAGATATCATTGTAGAGAATTCAATTATAATTGAAGTTAAAGCAGTTGACATTGTAAATCCAGTTTGGAATGCTCAAATCATAAGTCACTTAAAACTGACTAATAATGAATTGGGATTTTTAATAAATTTTAATGTGCCACTAATAAAAAATGGTATAAAAAGATTTATTAATACAAAATAAAAAAACTTGGCGCCTTAGCGTCTTTGTGGCTCATGTCAAAATTAGTGCCCTATTATGTTAAAACACAGTTTACAGTTCAAATTATCACAAAAATTATCGCCTCAACAAATTCAGTTGATGAAGTTAATTCAATTGCCCACACAAGCATTTGAGCAGCGACTTCAAGAAGAATTGGTTGAGAATCCTGCTTTGGAAGAAAGTAGTAAAGAAGATAATTATGAAAATGAATATGAGGTAAACTCAAATGAGGATGACTACGATGACTTTGATGGCGATCATATCGACACACAAGACATCAACATTGACGAATATTTAAGCAACGACGAAACACCCGATTATAAATACCAAACCAACAATTACAGCGATGATGACGATGATAAATCCTTGCCATTTGCTGCCCCAGTTAGTTTTCATCAAGATTTAATCAATCAGTTAAATACCTTTATTTTAAGGGATGATGAACGTGATATTGCCGAATTTTTAGTAGGAAGTATTGACGATATGGGTTACATCAGAAGAACGACACAAGACATCGTAGACGATTTAGCTTTCACTCAAGGAATTTATACAGATGAGGCAAGTGTTGAGCGCATTTTACATTTGGTTCAGGAACTAGAACCCGCAGGTGTAGGAGCGCGCGATTTACAAGAATGCTTATTATTACAATTAAAACACAAAACCCCATCCGATTCTATCAACTTGGCAATTAATGTTATTGAACAACAATTTGATGCATTTAGTAAAAAACACTACGATAAATTATTGCAAAAATTTGATATTTCTCAACAACAATTACGCAAAGCAATTGATGAAATTGAAAAACTAAATCCAAAACCAGGAGGAAGCTTTGATGGAAATCAAAAAATGATCGAACACATTGTTCCCGATTTTACGATACGAATTGTTGACGGCGAAATAGAATTATTACTTAACGGAAGAAATGCTCCAGAATTACACGTTTCAAAGGATTACCAAGAAATGTTACAGAGCTATAAAGTTACTTCTGAAAAATCCAGTGCACAAAAAGATGCCGTTCAGTTTATCAAACAAAAATTAGATTCAGCAAAATGGTTTATTGATGCCATCAAACAGCGTCAGGAAACTTTATTTGTTACCATGAATGCCATTATGCATTATCAATATGAATACTTTTTAGAAGGAGAAGAATCCAAACTCCGACCAATGATTCTTAAAGATATTGCAGATATGGTTGGGTTAGATATTTCAACGGTTTCGCGTGTTGCTAATAGCAAATATGTAGACACGCCTTATGGCACAAAACTAATCAAAGAATTCTTTAGTGAATCCATGACAAATGATCAAGGGGAAGAAGTTTCAACCATCGAAATTAAAAATATTTTACAACAAGTAATTTCGGAAGAAGACAAAAAGAAACCTTTACCAGACGATCAATTAGCAGAAATTTTAAAAGAACGAGGCTACCCAATTGCCAGAAGAACTATTGCAAAATACAGGGAACAATTAGATATTCCTGTAGCCCGATTGAGAAAAAAAATATAACATGGATTTCAAAAAAATTTTACCGATATTTTCTTATATTTTTCATCCTATTTTTGTTTCTGTATACGGGACGCTTTTTTTCTTTAGTATCTCTAAAAATTATTATTACAACCCTCAAATCTTAATTACTTTACTCCAAGTTACCATTTTAACGGTGTTGTTGCCCTTATCCTTGTTTTTTTTAATGCGTTCGCTTGGAATGTTGCATTCCTTTACCGAAGCGAGCCTAACCGAGCGCCGATTGCCAATAACTATTCAAGCGGTTTTTCTATTTGTATTAATTAATGAAAGTATTTCCAGAGAAATTTTTACAGAGCTTTACTTTTTCTTCTTAGGAGGTTTAATAAGTGCGGTGTTCGTTTTAAGTGCCGTTTTATTAAAATTTAAGGCAAGCTTACACATGATAGGTATTAGTGCTTTAACGGCTTTTATTTATGGCCTATGCAACTATTATCAATTGCCTTTATCTTCTTATATAATTGGGATTTGTATTTTTTGTATGGGATTTGTGGCCTCTTCACGATTGTATAAAAAAGCGCATTCACCCATAGAATTGCTTGCAGGAACGGCAATCGGAATTATTCCACAACTACTTTTATATAATTATTGGTTATAAAATATAAAATTTCAATCCAATATTCAGAGCCGAAACGTTATTCTCTATAGCCGTTTTATTGTTGTCAAATATTGGGTTCAACCCATAATAAATATAAGGATTCCAAGTATTAAAGCCAAAGGAAAGATATACACCATATTGAAATTTATTCAAAACACTTTTGATGTTTTCTGTTCCGTTTCCGATAATATCCGATTCATAATTGAATTTACCTCCTAATAAATAACTCGCTTTAAATCCGGCATGAATGCGCCAAAATTTATGACTTTCAGGTGAGGCATTACGCCAACGAATTTCTAACGGCAATTCCAAATAATGCAATTGAATACTACTTCTCACAACATCTGAAGTAAAATCAGAAGGTTCTGAAACTCCTTGTATATTAATATTTTGCTTTAAATTATTGTACGCATAACCTAACCCAGGCGCTAAAGACCAATGTCTATTTTTAGAAATCGGAAAATCTCTTAAAAACCCAGCTGTAAATCCAGAAGAAAAAGAATACTGACTAAAATCGGCAGGTTTATGTTGTAATAAATTATAAGAAACAGAAATATAAAACTGATCTTCTCTGAATAAAGAATCGGCTACTTTAACGTCGGTTTGTGCAAAACCTAGTGTCGCTAAAAAAAGAAAAAGGCAGTGAAATTTATTCATTTATTGTTATTAAAAATGAAATGCAGCAGAGAGGAAGGGATTCGAACCCTCGATACAGTTACCCATATACAAACTTTCCAGGCTTGCTCCTTCAACCACTCGGACACCTCTCTAAAATCTATGTAAAATAATGAAAAAAAATAATGGAATAAAAATTTTAAACCAATTATTACAACATTTCGCCCCGAATAGAAGTTTCAAATTGCTTTTTAAATTGCGTGTTCGGAATATTTTGACCTAACAAATACATTAGTTTGGTAATTGCAGCTTCTGTAGTAATATCATTTCCAGAAATTACACCTATATTTTTTAATTGTGTACTGGTTTCATAATTTCCCATTGCCACACTTCCGCCACTGCATTGGGTTACATTAATAATGTGAATGCCACTTTTAATGGCTTGTGCCAATGCTTCTAAAAACCATTTTTCGGTAGGCGCATTTCCAGAACCATAGGTCTCTAGCACACATCCTTTTAAATTTGGAATTGCAAAAAAAGAAGTCAATACATTTTCATTCATTCCGGGAAAAAGTTTTAAAATCGCCACGTTATCATCAAAATCAGTATGAACTCGAAGATTATTATTTGAATCAGCAGATAAAACTAAATCGGTATTTACTTTTAAATGCACTCCTGATTCGGCTAGTTCTGGAAAATTAGGCGAAGTAAAGGCATTAAAATGTTCGGCACTTATTTTTGTAGTTCGATTTCCACGATATAATTTGTATTCAAAATACAAACAAACTTCTTGAATAACAGGTTTTTTATCCTTTTGCAACGAAGCCACTTGGATAGCCGTAATTAAATTTTCCTTGGCATCGGTTCGTAAATCTCCAATAGGCAATTGCGATCCCGTAAAAATTACAGGTTTTGCTAAATTTCCCAACATAAAACTTAACGCGGATGCACTATAAGACATCGTATCAGAACCGTGAAGCACTACAAAACCATCAAATTTTGAATAATTTTCTTCGATAATATTGGCTATTTTTTGCCAACTCGAAATATTCATATTTGAGGAATCAATGGGAGTTTCAAATGATATGGTTTCGATTTCACAATCTAAAAGCTGTACTTCTGGAATTCGATTAAGCAATTCTTTAAAATCAAAAGCTTTTAATGCTCCTGATTTAAAATCCTTTACCATACCAATGGTTCCACCGGTATAGATCAGTACTATTTTTGCTTTAGGCGATATCATTGGTGTATTTTAATTTATTAACCACTGGGTTGGCATACATCGCTAAAAATCCTGCCTTCATGGTTTCGTTTTCAGCATCAATTCGCATTTCTAATCTTCGCTCAAATAATTGTCGCTCTTTTTCATCATACAAATGTGCAAATCTTGACGTATTATTTAAAATATCATAAGCGATAAAATTGGTTGGCCACAATTTATACGACTGCAAAATAGAATCGTCAATAACTTGAGCTAATGCTTGTATTTGCTTGTTGTTATTATCATTTTCGGCTTTAATTTTTTCATATTCATTTTCAAGAACATCTCCCACATGAATATGAATGCGCTTTTTTTGACCAATAATTCCACTTAAAAGCGTTATGAAATCTTCGTTTTTTTCTTTGATGTATACTTCGTCTTTTGAAAGCGCTAATAATTGAGGCATTTTCAAAGCATCAGTAGGATCATATTCATACGAAATTGAAACGGGTACAATTTTTATTTTTTTGAAAAAATCCATGCCATTTTGTTCGTCAGAAGCCATGGCAATCATTTTCAACACCCCTTGATGGGTTGCATCGTTGCCATCTTTTGTTCTTCCTTCACGTTGGGCAATCCAAACGGAACGATTTTCTTTTGACAATAAATGATACATATATTCTGCCATCAATTTTGAACTTTGTAATAATTCTCTTGGCGATAATCCGCGTTGCACTAAAAAATTACGATTCAATTTTGATAATTTCAATAAGAAATCTTTCTGTACTAAATTGTCTCCAATGGCCGAAGCCGTCATTACTAATCCATGATCAAATAATGAAACATTGAGTAAAGACGTGTCTAAAATAATATCGCGGTGATTGGATATAAATAAGTAGGACGTATTAGGTTCTAATTTTTCAAAACCCGAAGTAGTTAATCCTTCCGAACTTCGTTCTAAAACCCGTTGAATGGATTGGTACACAAAATTAATTTGAAAATCTCGAATGGAGTGCGTTCTACTCAATTGTTCTTTCCATGTAGTTTCCTCAAGTTCAGGAAATGTAAAATCCATCATCGCCTTCATCATAGGATGATTCACTAACGACTTTAAAGCAGTATTAACTTCAGAATCGTAAAACGGACGAATAGAATCGAATTTTGTCATGCTAATTTTGAAAACAATTCACAAATGAACAAAAATTTTATGACTTGTCCTTAAATTTTGAATTAAATTCCGAAAATTTGTTTCGAATTTTCAGTCGTAATTGCTGCAATTTCTTCAACCGAAACCTGATAAATTTCTGCCAATTTTTGAGCCACTAAAAGGGTATAGCTGCTTTCATTTCGCTTTCCACGATAAGGAACGGGTGCTAAATATGGCGAATCGGTTTCTAGAACGATATTTTTCAAATCGATTTCATGTAAAAACTGATCGATTTTACCGTTTTTAAAAGTAGCTACTCCTCCTATTCCAAGTTTCATGCCTAACGAAATGGCTCTTTGGGCTTGACCCAAATCACCCGTAAAACAATGAAAAATTCCGAATAAATCAGCCGCTTTTTCACTTTCCAAAACCTCAAAGACTTCGTCAAACGCATCACGGCAATGAATATTAATTCCTAATTGGTGCTTTTTTGCTAATTGAATTTGGTACTTGAAAGCCTGTTGCTGTTCTTTCAAAAATGTTTTATCCCAAAATAAATCAATCCCGATTTCGCCCACCGCATAAAATTTCTTAGAAGCCAATTCACGTTCCACGTGTGCCAATTCTTCCAAGTAATTTTCCTTCACATACGTAGGATGCAAACCCATCATTAAAAATACATTTTCGGGATATTGTTGTGCTAAATCATACATTTTAGCAGTATAATTAGAATCAATTGCCGGAACAAAAAAGCGAGAAACACCAGAATTGATGGCTCTTTGTATCATTTCGTCTCGGTCTTGATCGAATTCTTCTGAATATAAATGCGTATGGGTATCGGTTAAGTTCAAGGTTTCAAGTTTGTTGTTTATAGTGCAAAGGTATATTCTGAAATCTAAAATCGTTACTCATAAATCATAATTTTTAGTTTATTTTTGAAGTATGGAAGATTTGCAAGACTTTTTAAAAGGAAAAAAATATAAAAAGATACCGTTTAAGGTATTGAAAACCCAACATTTGTTAATCAAAGGAACAATAAATGGTGTTAAAGGCAATTTTATTTTAGATACAGGTGCGAGCAATAGTTGTGTAGGATTTGAAAGTGTTGAATATTTTAAGTTACATGCCCAATTTTCTGAAACAAAAGCAGCGGGTGCTGGTGCTACAGGCATGGAAACGCAATTGGCAAAAAATAACGAAATTCAATTGGGAAGGTGGAAAAATGAAAAAATACACCTGATTATTTTTGACCTGTCTCATGTAAATGAAGCATTGCTTCAATATAAAACAAAACGTGTTGATGGCATTATTGGTGCTGATGTTTTGCTAAATGGAAAAGCAATTATTGATTATTGTAATTGTTGTTTGTATTTGAAGTGATTTAAACGCAAAGACGCTAAAGATTTCGCAAAGTTCGCAAAGTTCGCAATGAAAAAATCCCAAACTCTTTTGGAATTTGGGATTTTAAATATTGGGATTTATATTTCTATAATTCTAACGCTTTTTTCACATTACCACCCATTAATAATTCTGCTGGGTTTTCTAATGCTTCTTTCACTGCTACTAAAAACCCTACAGACTCACGTCCGTCGATGATTCTGTGATCGTATGATAATGCAACGTACATTACTGGTGCAATTACAATTTGACCGTTTTTAACGATTGCTCTCTCTACCACATTATGCATTCCTAAAATACCTGATTGCGGCGGATTGATAATTGGTGTAGATAGCATACTTCCAAAAACACCACCATTTGAAATGGTAAATGTTCCACCGGTCATTTCGTCTACGGTAATTTGTCCGTCACGTGCTCTTATCGCTAATCTTTTGATTTCAGCTTCAACTCCTCTAAATGATAATGTTTCTGCATTTCTCATTACCGGAACCATTAATCCTTTTGGACCAGAAACGGCAACCGAAATATCACAAAAATCAAATGAAATTTTCTCTTGACCATCGATCATTGAATTCACATCTGGATATAACTGTAATGCACGAGTTACTGCTTTTGTAAAGAACGACATGAAACCTAAGCCTAAACCATGTTTTGCTTTGAATTCTTCTTTGTACTGATCACGTAACGCATAAATTGCCGTCATGTCCACTTCATTGAAAGTAGTTAACATGGCTGTTTCGTTTTTAGCAGCTACTAAACGTTCTGCTACTTTTCTACGCAACATAGACAATTTTGTTCTTTCAGAACCACGGTTTCCGCCTGTTGGAGTTCCCATTGATGGTACTGCATTTACAGCGTCATCTTTAGTGATTCTTCCACCTTTACCGGTTCCGATAATATCTGAAGGCTCGATGTTTTTTTCATCTAATATTTTTCTTGCTGCTGGAGACGGCGCTTGAGTTGCATAGGTTTTCTCTGCTGCTGGAGCTGCTTTTGGAGCCTCAGCTTTTGGCGCTTCAACTGCTTTGGCTTCTTCTTTAGCTGGAGCTGCACCACCTTCTGGTTTTGCTGCACCTGTATCGATTAAACAAACTACAGCACCTACTGCTACTGCATCACCTTCTTCTGCTTTTAATGTAATGATTCCGCTTGCTTCAGCTGGTAATTCTAAAGTTGCTTTATCAGAATCAACCTCAGCAATCGCTTGGTCTTTTTCTACATAATCACCATCTTTTACTAACCATGTAGCAATTTCTACTTCTTTAATTGATTCCCCTGGAGAAGGGACTTTCATTTCTAAAATCATATCTTTTTATTTTAAAAAGTTTACCCTTTGACAAGCTCAGGGTGATAATTGAGTTGTTTTTTATTGAAATAATTTTTTATCAAACACCATAGCAATGGCATTTTTTTGACGTTTCTTTGAACGTTCATAACTACCCGCTGCTGGTGCACTATATGCTTTTGGTGATGCTAAACGCAATTTTACTAAATCAAAATTCATCAGCATATATCCATAAGCTCCCATGTTTTTAGGCTCTTCTTGTGCCCAAACATAATCATCCACATTTGGATAACTCGCAATAATCGCTTTGATTTGATCCACTGCTAACGGAAACAATTGCTCTAATCGAACTACCGCCACATCGTTTCTGCCTAATTCAGCTCTTTTGGCAATAATATCAAAATATACTTTACCTGTACAGAAAACCAATGTTTTAATCGCTTTTTTGTCTTTTACATTTGGATCATCTAATACTTCTTGGAATTGCCCGTTTGCTAAATCGTCCATTGAAGAAACTACATCTGGATGGCGTAATAAACTCTTTGGAGAAAATACTACTAATGGCTTACGGAATTCTGTTTTTAACTGTCTTCTCATTAAGTGGAAGAAGTTGGCTGGCGAAGTAACATCGGCAATATACATGTTGTGTTTTGCACACATTTGTAAATAACGTTCCATACGCGCTGATGAATGCTCTGCTCCTTGGTTTTCATACCCGTGAGGCAACAACATTACCAATCCGTTTTGATTGTTCCACTTGTCTTCACCTGCAGAAATATATTGGTCAATCATAATTTGAGCGCCGTTAGAGAAATCTCCAAACTGTGCTTCCCAGATGACTAAGGTTTTTGGCGATGCCAATGCATATCCATATTCAAAACCTAAAACACCATATTCTGAAAGGTGCGAATTATAGATATAAAAGTTTCCTTTTTTATCTTTTAAGTTATCTAAAAGAATTACTTCTTCTTCAGAATCTTCAACTTTAACTACCGCATGACGGTGCGAAAATGTTCCACGCTCTACGTCTTGTCCAGAAATACGCACATCAAAACCTTCTTTAAGTAATGAACCATAAGCTAATAATTCGCCCATTGCCCAATCTAATGTATTGGTCTCCACCATGTTTTTTCGATCGCCGATTAACTTCGTAATCTTGCTGATGAATTTTTTATCCGATGGAAGTTCGGTAATGGTTTTAGCTATTTCTGTAAGTTGTTTTTTATCGAATTTAGTATCGAATTTTTGAAGCATTACATCGTCTGAAACTTGCTTGTAACCTTCCCACTCATTTTCCATGAACGGAGTAATTACGGTTAAGTCTTTTTTACGAGAGGCTTCTAAATTTTCATCTAATTTTGCTTTGTAGGCTTCTTCTAATTCTTTTACAAAACCTGCCGAAATAACACTTTCTTGCATTAATTTTTCAGCATAAATATCTCTTGGATTTTTATGTTTTGAAATGGCTTTGTATAAAATTGGTTGTGTAAAACGAGGTTCATCTCCTTCATTATGACCATATTTTCTGTATCCTAATAAATCAATGAAAACGTCGGTTCCAAACTCCATGCGATACTCTAAAGCAAACAACATGGCATGAACTACTGCTTCTGCATCATCTGCATTTACGTGTAAAACGGGTGACAAGGTTACTTTAGATACATCTGTACAATAAGTAGATGAACGTGCATCTAAATAATTGGTAGTAAACCCAACTTGATTATTAATTACTAAATGTATTGTTCCACCTGTTTTATAACCGTCTAATTTAGCCATTTGAATAATTTCATACACAATACCTTGACCGGCTACTGCGGCATCACCGTGAACGGCAATAGGTAATACTTTTGAAAAATCATTTGGATAATTTCTATCTTGCTTTGCTCTGGTAATTCCTTCAATAACGGCACCTACAGTTTCTAAGTGCGAAGGATTTGGAGCTAAATTTAAATTAATTTTTTTACCTGAATCAGTCACTCTATCCGAAGTCAACCCTAAATGATATTTTACGTCACCATCAAAGTTAGCGTCTTCATCATAGTCTTTCCCATCAAATTCTGAGAAAATATTTTGGGTATTTTTTCCAAAGATGTTTGCCAATACATTCAAACGACCTCTGTGTGCCATTCCCATTACAAACTGCTCAACACCTTTGTCGGCCGCTGCTTCAACTAAAGCGTCTAATGCAGGAATTACCGCTTCACAACCTTCTAAAGAGAAACGTTTCTGCCCTACATATTTCGTATGTAAGAAGTTTTCAAAAGAAACCGCTTCGTTTAATTTCTTAAGAATATGCTTTTTCTTATCAGTAGAAAAGTTTGGCAAATTATTGTTGATGTCTAAACGATTTTTAATCCATTCTAATTTGTGTGGCTCACGAATGTACATGTACTCCACTCCAATAGATTGGCAATATACGTTTTCTAAATGTTTGATAATATCCGCCAAAGTACAAGGCTTCATATTGACCATTTTAGCAGCATCAAAAACCGTATTCAAATCGGCTTGAGATAAACCAAAATTTTCAAGTGCTAACGAAGGTCCGTGAACTCTTCTATCTCTTACTGGGTTTGTTTTTGTAAATAAATGTCCGCGTGTTCTATAGCCTTCAATGAGTTTAAGAACATTGAACTCTTTTTGCATTTTTTCAGAAATTTCTCCTGAATCACCCGTTGCGGCATAGGCCACTTGTTGTGCTATTTCATCAGAACCATAACCCGATTGAGCAAAATCAAATCCTTGAAAAAAACTTCTCCAGCTTGGCTCAACGCTATCCGGATTTTGTAAATATTGTTCGTATAAATCGGCAAAAAAAGCCGTATGTGCAGCGTTTAAAAAGGAAAACCTATCCATAGTGTGTTGTCTAAAAGACTTTTGATTAAAAATTTATGCAAAAGTATAACATTTTATGATAATCTTTCAAAGATTTTTATACTTTTATAACATTAATTTTTCGAAAATGGATTTATGAAAAAGAATTCTGCAATTAATTTAACATTTTTATTGGCTATTGTATTTTTATTTGGATTTAAATTTGAAATTTATGCACAAGAACCCCAAGAAATCAACACAAAAAGTGATTTTTTAAATCATTTACAATTTGGTGGCGGATTAGGATTAGGTATTGGTAATGGCTATGCCGATATTATGGTTGCACCAAGCGCAATTTACAACTTTAATAACTATTTATCAGCTGGTTTAGGAGCACAATACAACTATGTAAAACAACGCGATTTATACAAAGCAAATATGTATGGTGGGAGTATAATTGCCTTGTTTAACCCGCTGGAAGAATTACAAATTTCGACCGAATTAGAACAATTAAGAATCAACCGAACTTTTAATGATTCATTTAGAAGCGATTCACAAGATTTTTGGAATACTGCTCTATTTATTGGAGCTGGTTATCGTAATGAAAATGTAACTATGGGAATTCGATATAATGTGTTGCACAAAGAACGAGACAATATTTATGCTGAAGCATTTATGCCGTTTGTTCGAATATTTTTTTAATATTTATTTCTAAACCACACTTTTTGCCATTCACGTTTTAAGACTAAAAATGCCACTTGTTCTGATAATTCTACTAAATCTGAACCATCTAATTTTTTAATTTGCTCTTCAGGAACATCAATGATGTAGAGTAAATTCAAGTATTCAGCAAATTTATATTGAATGAGCTTGTATATTTTTTCTTGCACCAAATTCTTAAATTCAAACGGAAAAATGCTTGTTGGCACATCTAAAGATTCATTGGCTAAAGCAAAATCTTTATTCACTTGCTCAATCAATTTAAAGTACAAATGCTCTTCTTCGGCTTGCGAAATTAATGCATCAACATTTATTGGATTTATAAAATTCATTTACAGTAATATTGACACATTATCAAATTGAAAAATTGGCACATTATCAAACGTTTCTTCCCATTAAATTTTCTCCAAAAGCTTTCAAAATGGCTTTCTTTTCATTTTCAATGTCTAATTTTTCTAAAGTTTCAAACGCTTTAAAAGTGTATTCGTGTATTGCTTTTTTAGTGGCTTCACTTGCTCCAGAATTATTAAAAATGGCTTTTACTTCTTCTATTTTAGCCGTATTTTCTGATGGCTGACTGGAAAACAAATGCAATAATTGCTGTTTATTTTCTTCTGTTGCAAATTCTATTGCTTTTAGATAAAGATATGTTTTTTTGTTTTCAATAATGTCACCTCCTACTTGTTTTCCAAAAGTTTCTGGATTTCCAAAAGCATCTAAATAATCATCTTGTAATTGAAATGCGATGCCTAAATTTAATCCGAAATCATATATTAAATTGGCATTTTCTTCAGAAGTTTCGGCAACAATAGCTCCCATTTTCATTGCAGCACCTACTAAAACCGCAGTTTTATATTCAATCATTTTTAAATATTCGGGAATCGTAACATCATTTCGCATTTCAAAATCAACATCATATTGCTGCCCTTCGCAAACTTCTAAAGCCGTTTTACTGAATAATTTTGCTAACTCTTGAAATGTTTTAGGTTCATAGTTTTCAAAAAATTGATACGCCAAAATCAACATCGCATCACCCGATAAAATACCTGTATTTACATCCCATTTTTCATGAACCGTTTGATTGCCTCTTCGCAACGGAGCATCGTCCATAATATCATCATGAATCAAAGAAAAATTATGAAACACCTCAACCGCTGTTGCTGCAGGAATGGCTTTTTCACAATCAACATTAAAAACCTCTGTTGCCATTAAAGTCAAAACCGGGCGCATTCTTTTGCCGCCTAACGAGAGAATATATTGAATGGGTTCGTATAAATTTTTAGGCTCTTTGTTTGCCACAATTTGCGAAAAATGATGACTCATTTTTTCTTGATAATAGGATACCGAATGCATTCTTCTGAATTTTTTGCTAAAATACTTCATTATTCTGAAATGAAACGAATAAATCAAATGTTAAATTTTCGTAAAAACTACGGAAACTATTTTTGTGTTTAAAGTTTCCGCACTACATTTGCATCGAAATTAAACTTAAAAATGAAAGACCAAATTTTAATTAAAGCAACCGACTTGTTTTTAACACTAGGATTTAAAAGTGTTACAATGGACGATATTGCTACTGAAATGGGTATTTCAAAAAAAACCATTTATCAACATTATAGCAATAAAGACCAGTTAGTAGAAGCTTCTACTATGCATTTATTTGAAACCATTTCGTGCGGAATTGACCATATATGCGATTTAGGAAATAACCCTATCGAAGAATTGTTTTTAATTAAAGATTTTGTAATGAAAAATTTAAAGAACGAAAACGCTTCACCTATTCATCAACTTCAAAAATATTATCCCCAGATTCACAAAACATTAATGATCAGACAATTTGATAAAATGGGAGATTGTGTTATTGTAAATTTAGAAAAAGGAATTGAACAAGGTTTGTTCAGAAAAGAAATTAACACCCCTTTAATTGCACGCTTTTATTTTGCTGGGATGACGAGTTTGAAAGATCCCGAAATATTTAATCTTGAACAGTTTCCTTCAAAAGAAGTCCAAATTGCATATTTAGAATATCACTTGCGAGGAATTTGCACACAAAAAGGAATTCAAAAACTAGAACAACTATTATAATAAAATTGAAATATGAAACAAAAACTAACATTACTTTGCTTTATGATTGCCTCTACGCTGTTTGCACAAGAAGCAAAGAAGTCCTATTCTTTTTCATTAGAACAAGCCATAGAGTATGCTGTAAAAAACAACTATTCTATGATCAATGCCAATAGAGATGTAGAAGCTGCAAAAAAGAAAAAATGGGAAACTACTACTATGGGTTTGCCTCAAATTAATGGTTCTGTTAATTATCAAAACACCTTTGAATTTACGAAGCAAGGAGCGGCAGCAAACGCTTTTAATCCGGCGGCAAATCCAAATGATATTGTATTATTAGCCTTTGGTACAAAACACGTAGCTATTGGAAATTTAACCTTAAGCCAATTAATATTTGATGGTTCTTATTTGGTAGGACTTCAATCGGCGAAGACCTATTTGCAAATTTCTGAAAATGCTAAAATAAAAACGACTCAAGAAATTAAGGAAATTGTCATCAATTCATACGGCAATGTTTTACTAGCAGATGAAAGCATCAAAATCTTAGAAAACAACAAAAAAATTCTTGAAAAAACATTTGTTGATACTAAAGAAATTTTCAAAAACGGATTGATTGAAGAAGAAAATGTAGAACAACTTCAAATTACCTTATCTACTTTATCGAGTTCGTTAGAAAATGTAAAACGTCAAAAAAGAATTGCATTAGACATGTTAAAACTTCTTTTGGGAATCGATTTAGAATCTGAATTAATCATTACCGATCAATTGAGTGTATTGACACAAAACAATATAGATTTGGTTTTATTGAAAAAGGAATTTGATGCAAAAAATACGATCGATTATCAAATTGGGAAAAACCTAGAAAAGAGTAAAGAATTAATGCTAAAATTAGAAAAAAGTAAAGCATTACCTTCTTTAGCCGCACAAGTAAATTTTGGATATAATTCCTTTGCCAATCAATTTGATTTTTTAAACACAACTCAACAATGGAATAACTTTTCTAATGTGGGTGTTGGTTTAAATGTGCCTATATTTAGTAGTTTAGGAAGAAGTTCTAGAACACAACAAGCTAAAATTGCATTGGAACAAGCTAAAACAAATTTGACAGAAACCGAACAAAAATTAAAATTACAATTTGAAAAAGCGAAAAGCGATTATGAATTTAGCATAGAACAATTAGCCACTTCAAAAAGCAATTTAAACTTAGCGGAACGCATTGAAAACAAAAACCAAATTAAATTTAAAGAAGGATTATCAAGCAGTTTTGATTTAACCGATGCCCAACGACAATTATACAGCGCACAACAAATCTACTTACAAGCAATGTTAGATGTTATCAATAAAAAAGCAACTTTAGAAAAACTATTAAACTAATTTACCCATGAAAAAAATAATTTTATTCACCACAATTTCGTTACTTCTTTTGTCGTGTTCAAAAAACGAAAAAGAAGCCTCAATTGAACAATTAATTTCAGATAAAAATGTAGCTGCACTTCAAGCAAAGAAAGCGACCATTCAAGCCGAATTAACTAAAATTGACGATGCGTTAGCCTCATTAGATGTGAAAAAAGAGGAAGCGTTAGTTGCTGTACAAACACTAAAAGATACTGTTTTTAATCATTACTTAGAAGTTCAAGGAAGTGTTGAAACCAAAGAAAACATCTTAGTACAACCTGAATTCAGCGGAACATTAACCGCATTAAACGTAAAAGCGGGACAACGTGTTTCAAAAGGTCAAATTCTTGGTAAAGTTGATGATGCCGGAATGAGTCAGCAATTGGCTAGTATTGAAAATCAATATGCGTTAGCCAAAACTACTTTTGAAAGACAAAAAAATCTTTGGGACAAAAAAATTGGTTCAGAAATTCAATTTTTACAAGCACAAGCACAAATGATTTCAGCTCAAAAAGCAGTAGCACAAATGAGAGCTCAAGTAGCAAAAACCGTAATTCGTGCACCATTTTCTGGAACAATTGATGATGTTTTCGTTGAACGCGGACAAGTAGTCGCTCCAAGCCCGCAAGGATTAATGCGCATTGTTAATTTATCCAATATGTATGTTTCTACTACTGTTCCTGAAACCTACATTGGTAAATTGAAAGTTGGAACAGTTGTGGATGTTTTCTTGACGTCTTTAGGAAAAACATATAAAGGAAAAGTTCGTCAAGTAGCAAATTTCATCAATCCAAGCAACAGAAGTTTCGGTATAGAAGTAAGTGTACCAAATCCAGATAATTTATTACGTCCAAATCAGGTAGCTAAACTTAAAATAATTGATTACACGGTTAATAATGCGATTATAGTTCCTACAAATGTGGTACAAGAAGACGGCGAACACAACAAATTTGTATTTATTGCCACTAATGTATCAGGTAAAAAAGGTGTAGCTAAAAAAGTACTTGTAAAAGTAGGAAAATCATCAGATAATGTAACCGAAATTTTGAGCGGATTATCTGCAAATGATGTTATCGTTACAGAAGGTGCTAACAACATCGCAGACGGAATGAAGCTAAATTTTTAAAGCCCCCTAACCCCCGAAGGGGGAATTAGCAGCTTTGAAAAAAAGTTTAAGTTATAAAATCATTTTATTGAGTATTAATATAAATTCCTATTGACCCCTAGTAGGAGTTCCCCCTTTGGGGGTTAGGGGGCTTATATGAGTCACAAAAACAAAGAATTCGGAATATCGAGTTGGGCTGTAGACAATCGAGTTACAGTATATATCTTAACGTTGCTTATTGTTATTACGGGTGTTATTGCCTATGTAACGATGCCTCGTGAAGATTTTCCAGAAATTATCGAAAATAAAGTATACATTTCTTCTGTTTTCCCAGGAAACTCAGCAGAAGATGTAGAAAAGTTAATAATCAAACCTCTTGAAAAAGAATTTAAAAATATTTCAGGTGTAGAGAAAATTACCTCTAATTCCTTTCAAGATTACGGAATGATCATTGTAGAATTTGCAGATAAAGTTACGATTGAAGATGCAAAAACTAAAATCAAAGACAAAGTAGATGTTATCAAAGCAGATACCGATTGGCCCAATTTAGATAATGGAAGTAAAGTAGAGCCAAGTGTTTTCGAATTAAATATTTCGGAAGAAGTGCCTATTTTGAACATCAATTTAAAAGGAAACTACACGACACAACAACTTAAAAAATATGGAGAATTACTTCAAGATGATATTGAAGAAATTAAAGAAGTAAAAAAAGTTGATATTTTAGGTGTTGATGATAAAGAAGTAGAAATTGCCGTTGATATTTTCAAAATGACGGCGGCTCAGGTTTCTTTTGACGAAATTCAAAATGCCGTGAAATATGAAAACATGACGCTTTCGGGAGGAAATTTAATTTCGCAAGGTTCACGAAATAACATCCGAATTGTAGGTGAAATTAAAGATCCTAAAGAATTAGAAAACGTAATTGTAAAGTCTTTCGGAGGAACAGTATATCTAAAAGACATTGCGGTTGTAAACTTTAAAGAAAAAGAAAAAACAACGTATGCTCGTGAAAAAGGGCAAGAAGTGGTGATGTTGAACGTGAAAAAGCGTTCGAATCAAAACATGATTTCTGCGATTGAGCAAGTAAAAGAAAAATTAGAAAAAGCAAAAGAATCGTATTTACCTTCTAATTTAACCATTGAACTTTCTAATGATCAATCTTCTCGTGTAGAGCATCAAGTGGACGAATTATCCAACCATATTATTTTCGGAATTGTATTGGTAATGATTGTCTTAATGTTTACGATGGGATTACGAAATTCACTTTTTGTAGGAGCAGCTATTCCGCTTTCGATGTTGATGGCGTTTACCATTTTATCGGCTTTCGGGTTAACCTTAAATACGATGGTGCTTTTCGGATTGGTAATGGGATTAGGAATGCTTGTGGATGACGGAATTGTAGTGGTCGATAACGTATTTGCCAATATGCAAAAAGGAATGGATAGAGTATCCGCTTCAAAAATTGGAATTGGCGAAATCGCTTGGCCAGTAATTTCTTCTACAGCCACAACTTTAATGGCGTTTTTACCCTTTGCTTTGTGGCCTGGAACGATGGGAAAATTTATGAAATATTTCCCAATCACTTTAACGGTTACGCTTACGGCTTCGTTATTTGTAGCGATGGTAGTAAATGCAGCTATGACAGGTGGTTCAATGGATACAGAAGACCGAAATGTTTCTAATAAATCCGCAAAATTATATACGATTATCTTTAGTGTAGTGGCAATTGTGTTTGTTCTTTTAGGTCACTTAACCGATTCTACTTTTGCTAAAGCGATTGGGCATTTAGCTATTATTTCCTTAGGTTTAATGTGGTTATACAAACTTAAATTATACCAATGGACGCAAGATTTTCAATACAACTTTTTCCCAAAAATGGAAAACAAGTACAAAAATTTCTTAGCTAAAATTTTAACAGGAAAAAGAGCTTGGTTAGCATTAGCAACGATTATTGGGATGTTAATTTTCTCTTTTATGTTATTAGGAATTTTCCCAAGAAAAGTATTGTTTTTCCCTGATAATATTCCAAATCAAGTCATTACATATATCGAATATCCACAAGGAACCGATATTGCAAAAACCAATAAGGCGACTTTGTTTGTTGAAAAACAAG
>Ga0315907_10000775_pt1 | contig 44832 bp, 48 predicted proteins | sample LakEriMetagenome_3_FD_203525 | JGI IMG/M metagenome (GOLD analysis project Ga0315907, IMG submission 203525) | Freshwater fungal communities from buoy surface, Lake Erie, Ohio, United States - Buoy 12 MA123 | ecosystem: Environmental > Aquatic > Freshwater > Lake > Lake biofilm | place: USA...
ACCAGCTTTACCGCCTCAAGCTAGAACTCGCGGCTGAAGGTCCTTCTCTGTCCCATGGTCGTCCTCCGGTTCCAGTGTGACACCTATCTCGGTGTCCACGAAACCCGGGGCAGCCCAGCTCGTGGCGCGGCCGCCCAGGATCGAGCTCAAGAAGCCCAAGAGCTATCCGCCCGTGGACCCCGAGACGCACGGCTCGAATACATCGTGGGTCGAGTTCCTGACACGCAGCCGCACGAACTTCGACGGCGCGCCAGAGATGCTTGCGACCTACATCAAGAATTTCGGCGCGCGCGGCGTGTTGCAGGCACGCGACTTCGTCGAGCAGTGGGATGCGGCCAAACCCGGCGAAGGGCCGGACGTGGTGGCGGCCGTCCTTCGCCATCTCGACAATTCGGTCGATCGGCGCGCGTTTGTCGGCGGCGATCTGCCGCAGAGTGCGCCCATCGGCACGCTGCGCCCCGAGGCGTTGCAAGCGCTCGCGCGCGCAGGCGATGCGGCACAGCCGGACGAAGGCGGGCGCGGTTCTAACATCCAACTGGCGGCGGCCGGGCGAACGATCATCCAGGGGGCGTTGCCCGAACTTGGCGCAATCGTCGGCGGCGCACTCGCAAAGAGGGAGATCGACGAAACACTGAAGCCCGGCCAAGCGCCGTCGAGCCCGCCGCCGTCCGTATCGCCGAGTGGCACGTCTGATCCGCTGCCCGGTCGCCCGCCCGCCCCGCCGTCCGAAAAGCTGCAGGGCACCACGCCTGCACCGCCGATCCAAGCGCTGCCGGGCTTCCCGGACTTGACCGACGCAGACCGCGAGATGCTCAAAACCATCCCGCAAGCGCCGGACGACGTGCGCGCCGAGATCAACGATCTCATCACGAATGTCGTCTTCAATGTCGAATATGACGACCGCCGTACCGACAATCGCGGCAAAGATTCGACTGTAGATGGCACAAATATCGCAGCAAAAGAGTTCAGCGAGGCCTTGAAAGCTTCTCGTGTCGCCGATATCTACAAACATCTCGGCGGTGCGTCTATAGATGGAAAGCGTGAAGCTTACTTGCCGGAAAAAGAAATCGAGACACCGGACGGCGCCCGCCGCCCGGACATAACGATGGGCGTTGAAGACGACAAAGTCGGCAAGTATCCAAAAGGCCATATCAACACCGCCTCGACCCGCGCCGACGGCACCTTGACCAGCCGCGAACAGCGCGCGATAGAGGCAATCCAGAATGCGGTTCGAGACAGGGGCCTTGCCGAGGCGATTCCCAAGCTCGAGGAAGGTGGCGATCGGGCGGAATATGCCAAAATTGCCCGCGCCGCTTCCGACAGAATCGTCCGAACGATCGAAAAAATTGTGCTCGATTCCGGGCATACGCCAAATTGAGGCTGTGTCATGGACCTGAAAAAACTGATGTGGGAAGGGCCTGCGCCGATCGTCCCGCCGAATATGGGGCACCATGTAAATTTTGCATGGTGCACCGAGGATTGGCGACGTTTCGAGCTTTCGGTGCGTGCCGCTTATCCGAATGTTTTTTTCTACGAAGGCCTCAAAAACTCCGAAGAATCGGGCGAAGCCGAGCCGCCATTGACGCGCATCGAGCGGTTGGATCGCTCGCGCCCGGGGCGAACCATCCGAATGCTGTTCCCGGATCCGACTTGGGAGCCGAAATGGATTCGACGGGCGGGCGGTTCCGGCAATCTGTATTGGACCTTCGACCAATACTGGTCGCCTCGAATCTGGATGGGATCGCCGACGGCGGAATCTTACGAGGATCGCTGGTGGCCGCGCGACGGCAATCCCCCTGTCGTGGCTTGGCCAAGTCAGAGCATTCAAAGCTCCTACCGACGGCAGTTCGAACATGAGGCGAAGTGCCAAGCCAAGATATTGAATCTCGCCCGCAAGATCGGCCGTCGCATGGTCAAAGTTCGATGGGAGTCGCTTGCGGACTATCGCGCGGGGATCGGGCGCGTCGATCGGTTTTTCCGGAGCAGCGAGGCCCACTACGTTTCCGACGGGGTGATCGACTGGTACCGTCAGGACCGCAAACGAGCGCTCTTTTTGAACGTTCTGCCGCAGCTCGGCATGGCTTTCTCGCGCATGCCCCCCGAAGACGTGCCAGAGCATTTTTGGGGCGACGTCAAGAAACCCAAATGGGTGCTCGACGCCATCGAGAAATACCGGCGGTAAGGCGGGGCTTCAGGCGGCGAAATCCGCCTGTGCCTGCTGGATCAGGCGGCCGCCGGACGCGCGTACCCAGAAATTTCCGTCGGTCTTGCCGCATAGGGCAAAATCTTCGCCGTCGAACAATGGGGCGGCCCCGCGGAATACAAAGCGCTTGAGCTTGGCGCCGCTCGCGCGCTCGGCAAAGCCCTGCAGCAAGGTTGCCAGCAACGGCCCGTGCACGATGAGGCCTGGATAGGCTTCGACTTGCGTTGCGTAAGCACGGTCGTAATGGATGCGATGACCGTTGAAGGTGACGGCCGAATAGCGGAACAGGAGTACGGCATCGGCGCGCATGTCCTGCGCCCAGTCTTCGTCGATGGGAGCGGGTACCGCAGCCGCCGGCGGGCCGATATCGCGATAGACGATGTCGTGCGTCTCTTCGAGGCATAGCGTGCCGTCCACATCGATCGCATGATCGACTGCGACGAACACGAGATCGCCGGTGCGCCCGCGTTTGCGCACCACGCTGCGGATCGTGGAGCGGCGCGTGGCCGCGGCACCGACCGGGATGGATGCGTGAAAGCGCAGATCCCCGCCCGCCCACATGCGCCGCTGCAGCGAAATCGGCGGCAGAAAACCGCCGCGCGCTGGGTGCCCGTCGGGCCCCAATGTCGAAGCCTTGGCGGCCGCATTGAAAAACGCCCAATGCCAGCCCGGCGGCAGAATATCGGCGGGCGCATCGCGGTCGAGACAGGCGGCAAGTTCGGCCACGCGCGTCGCGTCGATCTGCGCTTCGCGCGTCTCCGTGCGGCCGATCCAATCCGTCTCGTTCATGCGAACTCCGCGCGCAAGGCGGCGTTGTGCTGGCCCAAGGCGGGGACGGCGCGCAACTTCCGGTCGCGCACGCCGTCCACGATCGGCGGCGGGGCCGGGAGTGCGACGGGCCCCACCGGCGTTTCGACGGCTACGCGCCGCAATTGCGGATGGGCCGAGAAGTGCTCGACGTCGTTGACCTCGCCGAACGCGATCTTGGCACGGTCGAGCAAAACGACGAGCTCGGCGCGCGTGTGTTTGGCGAAAAACGCGGAGATGCGGGCGTCGAGTGCTTCGCGATTCGTCACACGCAGAATGTTCGTAGCAAACTGCGGCAGCGAGGTTTCGCCGAGTACGCCCGCGCAGAAATCGCGCCATTCGCGATCGTTTTGGATCGAGATCAGAATCGCCGCCCCGTCCGACGTGGCAAATGCGCTGTAAGGGGCGACGGACGGATGTTTGAGCCCCACACGCGTGGGCGCTTTGCCGGCATAGTCGAAATGCAGCAAAGGCACTGCCATCCAATCGGCCATGCCGTCGAACAGCGACACTTCGATCGTGGCCCCCTCGCCCGTGCGGCCACGCCGGATCAAGGCTTCGAGCACCGCTTGGTGCGCGTACATGCCGGCCGCAATGTCGCAAACCGACACGCCGACGCGTGCGGGTGCATCCGCGCTGCCGGTAATCGAGGCCAAACCCGTTTCGGCCTGCACCAGCATGTCGTAACTCTTGCGCTGCGCATACGGCCCGTCGGCCCCGTAACCGGAGACATCGACGCAAATGAGCTTGGGATAAAGTTTGCGCAACTCGGCACTGCCGAAGCCGGCGCGTGCGGCGGCTCCCGGCATCAGGTTCTGCACGAACACGTCGGCCTTGGCCAACATGCGATGCAGCAGCGCCACATCGTCCGCGTTTTTGATGTCGGCGACCAGCGACTCCTTGCCGCGATTGAGCCACACGAAATAGCTTGCCTGGCCTTTGACGGCCGCATCGTAGGCGCGCGCGAAGTCGCCTTCGGGCCGCTCGATCTTGACCACGCGCGCACCCGCATCCGCCAAGCGCGACGTGCAATAGGGGGCCGCCACCGCCTGCTCGAGTGCAAGTACAAAAATTCCGTCGAGAGCGCCGTCTGATTTAGGCGTGGGCATCAGAACGACCTCGGCAAACCAAGCACATGCTCGGCAATGTAGGACAGCACGAGATTGGTCGAGATGGGTGCGACTTGGTAGAGCCGCGTTTCGCGGAATTTGCGCTCGACGTCGTATTCCTCCGCAAAGCCGAAGCCGCCATGCGTCTGCAGGCACGCTTCGCCCGCCTGCCACGACGCGTCGGCCGCCAGCATCTTGGCCATGTTGGCTTCCGCCCCACAAGGTTCGCCCGCCTCGTAGCGTCGAATCGCTTCATGCACCATCAATTCGGCGCTGCGCATCGCGGCATAGGCTTTGGCGATCGGGAACTGCACGCCTTGGTTCTGGCCTATCGGGCGGCCGAACACGCGCCGCGATTTGGCGTAAGCCGCCGCCGTGTCGACAAACCAGCGCGCGTCGCCGATGCATTCGGCGGCGATCAGAATGCGCTCGGCATTCATGCCGTCGAGAATGTAGCGAAAGCCTTTTCCCTCAGTACCGATGCGATTTTCGACCGGGATTTCGACATTGTCGAAAAACACTTCGGTCGTCGCGTGGTTCAGCATCGCGCGCAGCGGCCGGATCGACAGGCCCTTGGCGCCGCGCATGTCGAGTACGAAGACGGAAAGCCCGTCGGTCTTTTTGGCCCCTGCGTTTTTGGAAGCGGCGTCTTTGGGTGCCGTGCGCGCGAGCAACAGCATCAGGTCCGAATGTTCGGCTCGGCTCGTCCACACTTTTTGGCCGTTGACGACATAAATGTCGCCGCGTCGCTCGGCCGTGGTGCGGATGGCCGAGGTATCGCTGCCTGCATCGGGCTCGGTTACGCCGAAGGCCTGCAGGCGCAAGGCGCCCGACGCGATGCCCGGCAAATAGCGCTGTTTTTGCGCGTCGCTGCCGTGCCGCAAGATCGTGCCCATCGTGTACATCTGCGCGTGGCACGCAGCCCCGTTGGCGCCGCTGCCATGGATCTCTTCGAGGATCGCGGCGGCGGCCGAGAGCGGCAGACCCGCACCGCCGTATTCTTCGGGGATCAAGGCCGCCAGCATACCGCTGTCGGTCAATGCTTTCACGAACGCCGTCGGATATTCGCGCGCACGGTCGCGGTCGCGCCAATAGCTGCCGGGAAAATCGCGGCAGAGCGCCTGGACGCTGGCCCGGATTTCGTCGTGTCGCGCAATCATCCCGCTGCCCGTTTGCGCAGATCGGCCAGCAGATCGGCCGGCACTTTGATGCCGTCTTTGGCCGCTTTCGCGCGCAAGGCAAGGCGCCTTGCACCCGGCAGGCGCGTGCCCGACTGGCCGAGCACCGCCCCCAGCAACGTCTCGACGCGCGCGGCAAACGCTGCGCCCGCCAGCCTTGCGGGATCGATCAGCAGCAGCAACTGGCCCACGCGCGGCGGCGGGCCTTTGGCGTCGAAAAACGAGCTCGCCTCGAAACCGAAATGCGACGCGGTCAACGCGGCCGACAGCAATTCGACCATCAGCACGAGGGCGGCACCCTTGGCGTCGCCCAGCGGCAGCATCGTGCCGGCAAGCGCTTGTTTCGCGTCGGTCGTGGGCTGGCCTGAAGGATCGAGTGCCCAGCCTTCCGGGATCGCTTCGCCCTTCTGCGCTGCGACCATGATCTTGCCGCGCGCGACTTTGGACAAAGACAGATCGATCACCAATGGCGGCTGGCCCTGCCGAGGGCAGGCAAACGCGATCGGGTTGGTGCCGAAGAGCGGCTTCGACCCGCCCCAAGGGGCGATCGCCGCCGGCGAATTGCCGAACAGCAACGCCACAAGCCCGTGCTTGGCCGCCGCTTCGACATGCAAGCCCGCAGCCCCGAAATGGTGCGAGTTGGCAATGCCGACCGCAACCGTGCCGGCGGTCTTTGCCATTTCGGCTGCGCGCGCGATCGCCGCTTCTATGGCCGGATACGCAAACCCATCTTTCGCGTCGACCAACAATGTGCCGGGGGCCGTTGCGGTCAAGGTGGGCACGGCATGGCCATCGACTTTGCCGACTTTGGCTTGATCGGCATAGGCGGCCACACGCGACAGACCGTGGCTCGCCAGCCCATCGGCCTCGGCTGCGATCAACGCGTCGGCGACCGAAGCGGCATTGGCGGGCGAGGTGTTCGCGGCAACGAGTGCGGCAACCGCGATCCGATGCGCTTCGGCCAAGGCGATGGTTTCGCTCATTTGCGACCCTTGATCCCGAGTTTCTGCAAAGCGCCGCGCACATTGGCGACGGTCACCGACGAGACGCGCACATTGCCCTCGGCCGTCACGCCCGCAATATGCGGCGTGAGCCACAAGCGCGGCACGCCCTCCAGCACCGAGCCCGCTTTGAGCGGCTCCTGGTCGAACACGTCGAGCAAGGCGCCACCCAAGGCACCGGCCTTGAGGGCAGCGGCCAACGCCGCCTCGTCGATGATGCCGCCGCGCGCGGTGTTGATCACGAGGGCCGTCGGCTTCATCGCCTTGAGGCGCTTGGCATCGAGCAAATTGCGCGTCTGCGGCGTCAACGGCACATGCAGCGACACGACGTCGCTCGAGGCGCACAGCGTATCGATGTCGGCTACGCGCGCCACACCGTATTGCGCCCACACCGGATCGTCGGGCTTCAAGATCGGATCGTAGGCGACGATTTCCATGTCGAGCGCTTTGGCGCGGCTCGCCACCGCGCGCGCAATGCCGCCGAAGCCGACGAGGCCCAAGCGCTTGCCCATCGCTTCGCCGAGCATCAGATCGTTGCGCGGCCATTTGCCGGCGAGTACGGCGTCGTTGGCTTTCCATACGTCGCGCAAGCCCACGAGGATTGCGGCGATCACGTATTCGGCGACCGATACGGTGTTGGCCCCGGTCGCCGGAAAAACCTGGATGCCGCGCCGCGCACACTCGTCCATGTCGATATTGTCGAGACCTACGCCCAAGCGGCCGATGACCTTTAGATCTTTCATCGCGGCCAGCACGGGGCCGCGCACTTGCGTGCGGTTGCGCACAATGATGGCGGGGCTGTCGGCAGCCAGCCGCGCCAATTCGTCGAGATTGTCGACGAGCTTGGGATCGTAATGCACGGAATAGTCCCGGGCGAGATCGTCCACCGCCCATTGGTCCACGAATTCGGTCACGACGATGTCGGTCATGTCACATCTGCTCCATGTATTCGGCCGGATCGACGATCGCGTCGATGACCGTGAATTTGCGCGCTTTGAGCGCTTGGTCGAAGGCCGCTTCGAACGCAGCAAGGCTTTCGACGCGCACGCCGACGGCGCCGCAAGCTTGCGCCACCAGGTCGAAGCGCGGGCCTGCGAAGTCCACCGCGCGCTGCGCCATCTGCATTTTTGCTTGCTTAAGTTTGATCAGCGACAGGGCGCCGTCGTTCAGCACGACGACGATGATCGGCAGATCGAGCTCGGCCGCGAGCGGCAACTCGCCCAGCGTCATCAGCATGCAGCCGTCGCCGACCAAGGCCACGACCGGCGCTTGCGGATCGGCCAACTGCGCGCCGATGGCGGCGGGTACGGCATAGCCCATGCAGCACAAACCGTTCGACTGCATGAGCTGACCCGGCGCTTGGGCCGCGATCGCGTGGCTTGCCAAGATGCGATGCGCCCCCACATCGACCGTCATGCGCCAGGAAGGCGTCACGCGATCCGACACGGCCTTGAACAAGGCCGCCGGCGAAATGCCCGTGGCGGGAGTGCGTGGGCGCACGATGTGCGCCACATCCGCGCGGCATGCGGCCAGCATCTCGGGCGCCCAGGCAGGCGTGGTGGTGGCGGTCAATTGCGCCAGCATCGTCGGCAAATCGCCGTAGCATTCTTGGCCGAGCGGGAAGATGCGGTGGTTGAGCGGCCCCCAATCGAGCGCCACGACTTCGACCGCCGATCCCCACGCATCGACCCACGCGTCGCGCAGTTCGATCGGATCGAAACCGACGCCGACGATGAGATCGGCGGCGGCCAGCAGTTTGAGATTGGCCGCGTCGACGATCGGCGACAGGCCGACGGCCCCTAAACACAAAGCATGTTTGTCGCTGACCACACCCTTGGCTTTGTAGGTCGTAAAAAACGGCATGTGGCGCGCTTCGAGGAAGGCTTGCAGCGCTTGCGGCACGCGCTCTGCCAACGCCCCACGCCCGACGAGGGCAAGCGGTCGCTTGGCAGCGGCGAGCTTCTTGCGCAATTCGGCAGCGGCGGCCTCGGCGAGGCCGGTGCGCGCGATCCGCGCAGGGCTCGGCTCGGCCGTCTCTTTGGTGTCTTGGCGGCCGAGATCGGCAGGCACGTTCAGCATCACGGGGCCGGCGGGATAGCTCGTCGCAATGTCGAGTGCGCGCGCCAGATGCTGGGCGGGGCGTGCGGCATTGAGATGTGCGGCGTATTTGACGATCGGGGTCGCAAGTGCAACGTGGTCGAAAGCTTGGTGGTTGTAGATCTGCGCGTTCGCCGTCGCCATCTCGCCGGTCAGCACCGCAATGGGCGAACGTTCCATCAATGCGCCCGCAAGCCCCGCCGTTGCGTTCGCAATGCCGGGGCCCAGGGCCGGGATCAGCACTTGCGGCTTGCCGGTGATTTGCGCCACGGCATCGGCCATGAAGGCCGCCGCCGGTTCGGACTTCGCGAGCACGAAGCGAATGCCAGCCTCTTCGCAGGCGCGCACCGTTTCGAGCACGTCGTTGCCGGGAATGCCGAACGCAAAAGAAGCGCCCCACGCTTTCAGCGTGCGGGCAAGACGGTCGGCGACTTTCATTCTGCAGCCTCGGCTTCGAGTAAGGTTTGGCCCGGCCGCACGCGCGTGAAGGCGACGGGGGAAGTCGTCACTTGCGCGCGGCCGCCCGCGAGTGTCGCAAGCGTATAGCGCGAAGCGGCAAGATCGCCCGCTGCCGGGTGGTCGGCGCGAAAATGGGCACCCCGGCTGTCGTCGCGTGCGGCGGCGGCGGCACGGATCGTTTTCGACACAGCGACGAGATTTTTGAGATTGAGCCAATCGGCCCAGGTGAGATTGAACGCGCGGTCGCCGTCGGCGACACCGGCCGCATCGAGGCTTGCATCGAATTCGTCGAGTGCGGTTTCGGCGCGCGCAAGGCCGCGCGCGTCGCGCACGATGCCGACATCGTTCCACATCGTCTCGAACAGCTTCTCGCGGATCGCTTCGAGATCGACCGGCTTGCGGCCGAACGGTGCGACGGCTTCGGCAATCGCGGCCGCGATCGCGGCTTCGTCGGCGTCGCGCAACGCGGCCCCTGCGCGCACGTATTTCGCCATGCTTGCACCGGCAAGCCCGCCGAACACAGTCGAGTTCGCGACACCGTTGCCGCCAAGGCGGTTGGCACCATGCACGCCGCCCGTGTCTTCGCCGGCCGCGAACAGGCCCGGCAGTGCGGTCGTGCAGTCGGGTGCGAACGGCAAACCGCCCATCATGTAGTGCGCCGTGGGCACGACCTCGACGCGGTCGCCCGCGAGGTCGAAGCCGCAATCGGCACAGCGCTCGACCATGCCTTTGAATTGGCGGCGTACATTTGCGGGGCCGAGATGGCGCATCTCGAGATAGACACCGCCCAGATCCGTGCCACGGCCTTTGGCGATCGTGTCGAAGATCGCCCGGCTCACCACGTCGCGTGTGGCGCGCTCGGCCTTGGGGTCGTATTCGGCCATCAAGCGCTTGCCGTCGCGGTCCGTGAGCCAGCCGCCCGCACCGCGCAAACCTTCTTCGAGCACGGTGCCGGTCATGCGGGTGTCAGGCCCGGCCAGCAGCCCCGTCGGGTGGAACTGCACCATCTCCATGTCGCGCAACGGCAGCCCCGCGCGCAGCGCCATCGCCATGCCGTCGCAGGCTTTGTCGCCCGAGGGTGTGTGGTATTTATACATGGTCGGGCCGCCGCCGGTGGCGAGCAGCACGGCTTTCGCGCGCACGAACACGAAGGATCCTGCGCGCATGTCCAGCATCAACACGCCGGACAGGGCCGACCCGTCCGGTGTTTTGACAAGCGCCAATGCGCGGTGTTCTTCAAGCCGTGCAATGCCGCGCGCCCAAACCTGTTCTGCCAAGCGATTGACGATCTCGATGCCGGTCAGATCGCCCTTGTGCACCGTGCGGTCGAAGGTTTGGCCGGCAAAGGCCTTTTGGTGCACGGTGCCGTCGGGATTGCGGTCGAAGAAACAGCCGAGCTCGTTCTCGAGCTCGCGGATGCGCACTTGCGCTTCGTGCACAAGCAGCCAGGCGAGATCCTGGTCGTTGAGCCATTTGCCGCCCTCGATCGTGTCCATGAAGTGGCGCACGGCACTGTCGCCTTTGGCGAGCGCGACGTTGTAGCCGCCCTGGACCATGCGCGTGCACCCGCTCTTGCCGAGCAGGCCCTTGACCGCGATCGTTATGTCGAGCGCAGGATTGGCCTTGTGCGCATGCAAGGCCGCAAACAGGCCGGCTCCGCCTGCACCCAGGATCAGAATGTCGGTGTCGATGCGCTTCACGCTTTCACCCCGAGTGCCGCCAAGGCCGCCGCACGCCGATCTTCGGCAGTGGCGCGCACCGTGTCGTAAAGCGAGTTGCTGTGGCTGTCCATCGCGACCAAGAGCAGCCCGAATCCCTTGATCTTGAAATGCCACAAGCTCTCGGGATTGAGGTCGTCGAGATCGACATCGACGATGCGCTCGATCCACGTCGTCTCGAGGGCGGCTGTGCCGCCGATGATCGCAAGATAGACCCCACCAAGCTCGGCAAACGCGGCAAGCGAGGCTTCGCGCAAACCGCCTTTGCCCACGACGATGCGCACGCCGTATTCGGCCATCAAAGGCCGCGTAAAGCGCTCCATGCGGTCGGACGTGGTTGTGCCGACGCATACGGGCGCGTAGCCCGCGGGCGCTTCGTTCGAGACCGGCACTTTGCGCACGTTGGGGGCCGTGTGGATCACGGCATGGCCGCGCAAATCGAAGCGCGTGCGCCGGCCGCGGTCGAACATGTGGATCTGCGTCGCGTCACGGATGCCGAAAAGATCATTTTCGAGCGTGACCGTATCGCCCGCGCGCAAATTGCGGATATCGGCTTCGCTTGCGGGCATGGGCAGCGTGTGGTGGGCCATGGCGGCTAGAACCCGATCGCGAGCCCGTCGGGCGAGAAGGTCGCACTCGCCCGGCGCGCGGAATGGCATTGGATGTTGACGGCCACGGGATTCATCGTGATGTGCGTTGCTGCCGTTTCGACATGCACGGCAAAGGCCGTCGAATCGCCGCCGAGCCCTTGCGGCCCGATGCCCAGCGTGTTGACGGCCGCCGACAGCAGCTTCTCGAGCTTGGCCCCTTCGGGATCGCTGCACACCGAGCCAAGCGGGCGCGTGGCCGCGATCTTGGCGATGTGCATGCACAGATCCGACGTGCCCCCGATGCCGACGCCCACGATGGTCGGCGGACAGACCTTGCCGCCCGCTTCCATCACGCGGTCGATCACAAACGTCTTGATGCCGTCGATCCCGTCGGCCGGGATCAGCATTTTGAGGAACGAGCCGTTCTCCGAGCCCGAGCCTTTCGGGATCATTTCGAGGCGCAGCGTGCGCGGCCGATCCACGAAATCGATATGGATCACCGGCACGCGAATGCCCGACGACGTATGCAGATTGACGCGGCTCAGCGGGTGCACGACCGACGAGCGCAGCGGATATTCGCGCGTAGCGCGGGCAACGCCGCGCCCGATCGCCTCTTTGAGCGCGAAGCCGTCGATCGCCACCTCCTGGCCGATCTCGACATTGAAGATCGGAATGCCGGTGTCTTGGCACAGAAGATTGTCGGTGCGCTCGGCCACGCCGATATTCTCGATCATCGTCGCGAGCACGGCTTTGGCCGTGTGGCCGGTTTCGGCCGCGTCGAGTTTCGTGAAACCGGCTTTGATGTCGTCGGGCAGCACTTTGAGCGCGCGGATATAGAGATACTTCGCCGCCTCTTCGATCGCGGCAATATCGACGGCGAACGCGCTCACCGCTGCATGCCCCAGCGGCGCACCGTGCGCGCTTCGATGGCGCGGAAGATGACGCCCTCGACGAACAGCCCGATCACGATGACGGTGAGCAGGCCTGCGAACACGTTGGCGGTCTCGAGCAGATTGCGGTTCTCGAAAATATACCAGCCGAGCCCGCCCGAGCGCGCCGACACGCCGAATACCAGTTCGGCCGCGATCAGCGTGCGCCAGGCGAACGCCCAGCCGATCTTGAGCCCCGCCAGGATCGACGGGAACGCAGCCGGGATCAGGATCGCCATCACGTAGCGTACGCCGGTGAGGCCGTAATTCTGCCCCGCCATGCGCAGCGTGTCGCTGACCGATTTGAAGCCCGTATGCGTGTTGAGGGCGACTGCCCAAAGGACCGAATGCACGATCACGAACACGAGCGAGGGAATGCCGAGCCCGAACCACAGCAACGCAAGCGGCAGCAAGGCGATCGCCGGCAGCGGGTTGAACATGGCCGTGAGCGTGGAGAGCAGATCGTTGCCGAAGCGCGTGGAGACCGCGAGCGTGGTGAACACAGCCGCAAGGGCGAGGCCGCATCCGTAGCCGATCAGCAGCACCTGCAGGGTGGTGAGCATGCGCCCGAACAGCGGGCCTTTGGCGAAGGCCAGGTAGAACGCCTCGACCACTTCGCTGAAAGGCGGGAACATCAGCGGATTGTTGAGGTAGCGCGCATAGAGTTCCCACGCGATCGCCAAACTCGCAACGACCACAAAACGCCGCACGCCGGTCACGTTCCAGATGCGCTCGAACATCGACAGCGGGCGTTGCACCTCGCCGAACTGCGCGGCGGCAACGTCCGTCACTTCGTATTCGGGGCGCACATGCGGCGCGATCTTGTCGGCTTTACCCATGCGCATCGGCCTCCACGGGTTCGACCGCTTCGGCAAACAGCATGTCGTGGATGCGGCGCTGCAGCGCTTGGAACTCCACCCCGCCTTGCGTCGTATGGTCGAACTGGTGGCAGTTGAGCTCGGCCTTCACGCGGCCCGGATGCGGCGACAGCACGAGGATGCGGCTGCCGACGACGATCGCTTCTTCGATCGAATGGGTGACGAACAGCACCGTGAAGCGCACGTCGTCCCACAATTCGAGCAGCTCTTCCTGCATCTTGCGCCGCGTGAGTGCGTCCAGCGCCGCATAGGGTTCGTCCATCAGCAGAATATCCGGCTCCATCGCCATCGCGCGCGCGATGGCCACGCGCTGCTTCATGCCGCCCGACAGCATGTGCGGATAGACGTCGATGAATTTCGTGAGATTGACCTTGGCGATGAAGTCGCGCGCGCGCTCGGCCGCCTGGGCCCGGCTCCATTTGCCGGCACACAGCATCGGGAACATCACGTTCTGGTGCACGGTCTTCCAGGGCAGCAGCTGGTCGAATTCCTGGAACACCATCATGCGGTCGGGGCCGGGTGCTTTCACCTCGCGGCCGTTGAGCGCGATGCGCCCTTCGACCGGTTGCATGAAGCCCGCCACCCCTTTGAGCAGCGTGGATTTGCCACAGCCCGACGGCCCCAACAGCACGAAGCGGTCGCCGCGCTCGACCGCGAAGCTCACGCGCCACGTCGCCGTCACGAGATGTTCGGCGGTCTTATACTGCAGCGTGACGCCGTCGACCTTCAGGAGCGGTTCGGACATGGGCGGTCAGGACCCCTGTGCGGCGTGCAGTTCGGGGAAGAACATGTCCTTCCAATCAGCGGGCGCTTCGCGGATCGTGCCGGTGCGCGCCATGAAGGTCGCGTATTTCATCGTATTGTTGGGCACGGTCGTGAATACGTGCTGCGGATCGTTGAGGAGCTGCATCACGAATTCTTTGGGCGGCGCACCGCGTTCGACACGCGCATAGATGTCGGCGGCGAGGCTCTTGTCGCGGTTGATGAGCGCTTGCGCTTCGGCGAGTGCGGCCACGAACGCCGCATAGACGCGCGGGTTCTGCTCGCGCACGCGCGCGGTCGTCCACATGAAATTGAACGAGGCGGGCCCGCCCAGCACTTCGTAGTTGGTGAGCACGCGCGTCACGCGCGCATCCTGCAGCTGCTGGTTCTGGAACGGCGGCGAACCGAAATGCGCCGTGATCTCGCTGCGGCCCGACATCATCGCGTTCATTGCGTCGGGGTGCGACATCGAGACGGTGATGTTGTCGAGCTTGGCGTGCTGGCCCATGCCGAACACGCGCTCGCATTCCATCTGCAGCGTGATCGCCTGGATCGACACGCGCACCGCCGGCAAGCCGATGCGGTCCTTGTCTGTGAAGTCGCGAACCGTCTTCACGGCCGGATTGACCGTGTTGAGATAGAGCGGCAGCGAATTGAGCGATCCCACGCCCCGCACATTGAGGCTGCCCTTGGTGCGCGCCCACAATACGATCATCGGCCCCACGCCGCCGCCCGCGAATTCGAGGCTGCCGGAAATCAGCGCGTCGTTGATGGGGGCACCGCCCGAAAACTGCAGCCAGTTTGTTTTGACCTCGAGGCCCGCGGCGCGCGCGTGCTTCTCGATCAGATTCTGGTCTTCCATCACCATTAGCGGCAGATAGGAGATCCCGAATTGTTTGGCGATGCGCACCTCGCGCACCTCGCTTTGGGCGCGCAAGATTCCGGGTGCGGCGACGAGCGACGCGGCACCCAGCAACACGGCACGGCGAGCAGGCATGATCGGCTTCATGGCGTTGTCTCCCCCTTTTGGCGAAACGAAGTCTTCTTGTTGGGCCAATTACAGCACCAAACCCACGCCCGACGCTAGCAGCAAGGCAAGCACGATACGGCTGAATTGTTTGTCGTCGATCCTTCGATAAAATTTAAGGCCGAGCCAAACGCCGAGTGCGACGGCCGGCAGGCACAGCCAGAAATCGGCGACCGCCTGGGGGCCGATCGCATCCTGGCTCAAAAGGGCGAGCAAGGCTGCCGCCTGCATCGCCAGAATATAGGGCTGGTAGACGGCACGCTGCGCGTCTTTGGGCCAACCGCGCAAGCCCGCCCAAATCGTGGGCACCGCACCCGAAAGCCCGGCAAGCCCGCCCATCGTACCGCCGATAAAGCCCACGAACCCGTCGAGCATGCGCCCGCCCGCCGCGATCGGGCGCAGTTCGCCCGCCAAAAGGCGCAAGCTCGCATAAGCGATCAGGAATATGCCGATCGCCTGTTTAAGCGGTTCGGCCGGAACGAGTTTCAGCAAGGCGATCCCGAGCGGAATGCCGATGATACCGCCGACCAAAAAGGGAGAAAGGCGCCGCCAATCGAGGCCAGCGCGCAGCGACCAGATCGAAAAACACTGCGCGAGCAGGCTTGCCGCAAGCACCAGCGGCGTGGCGTCGATGGGATCGCGAAAATGCAGGAACGTGGCCGAGGCAACCAGCGCAAATGCAAAGCCGGCAAGGCCCGAGGCGAAGGCGGCAACGAAGGCGCCCGCAACCAGCCACAAATCGCCCGCGATCTCCATTCAGGCGACGGCGTTCAGCAAAAACAGCAGCCCTGCTGCGAGTGCAAAAAACGCGGACAAGGCGACGGCGTTTTTCTGGCCGGCATTCCAGGCCAGAAACTCGATCGCCATCACGCGCAAACCCCCCGCGAGATGGGCTGCGAGCAGCACCACCAATCCGGTCTCGACGAGCTTGAGGGCCGGATGGGCGGTCCATGCGAGCAGGCTGTCGAGGGCTGCTTCGCTCTCGAGCGCCAGTCCCAAGGCCCAAAAATGGGCAGGCAAAAACGCCGCCAGCGCCACACCCGAGCCCCGATGGATCGCAAAGGCCCACCAGGTCGGATGATTGCGATAGGCGCTGCGGCTCATGCAACGAGCCCTGCGACGGCGCGCCAGCCGAACCAAGCGAGGAAACACGCGAACGCCGCAAGAGCCGCATCGAGTGCGCGCCCCTGCCAGCCGAGCGTTTCGCGCAAGATCGTGCGCAAGCCGATGGGTGCGTGCACGGCAACGGCAGCGACGAACAGGCCATAAAAAAGCGCCAACGCGACCGAGCCGCGCGTGCGGCCGAGGATTTCGGCGGCACTGAGCCCGCCTTGCACGGCATAGATGTTCGTCGCCAGATGCGCCGCGACGCACAAGGCCAACACGGCCGCACTCGCGCGCTGCAGCGCCCATAGAGCGACCTCGAAACGCGTGCGCCTCACAATTCGCCCTTCAGCAAAGCGCCCAAGGCCGCCCGCTTGAGGCCTGCGATCGCGGCACTGGGATTGAGTCCTTTGGGGCAATGGGCGCGGCAGGATTGCTGCGTGTGGCAGGCATGGCAGCCCGCATCGCCCGCCACCGCCGCAAGGCGCGCCTGCTTGCCGCCGTCGCGCACGTCGTTCTGCAAGGTCCACGCGCGGTTGAGCGCAGCCGGCCCCAGATAATCGGGGTTCCACGCGGCAACGTCGCAGGCCGAATAGCACACCGCACAGCCGATGCATTCGATGCCCGCATCGGCGGCAACGCGTGCTGCCGTGTCGGGGCGTACCGCGACAAAATCGCTGCCGGGTGCGGCCGTCGGTTTGAAACTGCCTTCGGCCTTCGCCCATTTGTCGAAGAACGGCGCGAGGTCGGCGACGAGATCTTTGACGATGGGCAGATTCTTGAGCGGCTCGATCGTCAAGACATCGTCTTCAAGTTTTGCCACGTGCGTGCGACAGGTCCAGCGCGGCTTGCCGTTCACGGTCATCGCACAGCTGCCGCACATGCCCACGCGGCACGCGAAGCGGTAGGACAGCGTGGGATCGAGCGTGCGCTGGATGTAGGTGACGAGATCGAGCACGGTTTGGTTCGCACGGCGGGGGACGGCGAAGGACTGGTAGCTGCCCTCCGCCGTACCCCGCCAAACGCGGACTTCGATCGTGCCCAACCGCCCGTACCGCCTTAGGCGCTTTGGTAGAGTTTGGTCATCACGAACTCGCGATGGCCCAAAGCTTCGGCGCAGGTGTAGCGGCCGTTGCACACGCGGATCATCACGTCGATGAGGCGGTCGCCCGCCTCGTCGAGATCCATCTCGCGGCGCAGGATGCCCGACACGTCGAGGTCGATATGCTCGGGCATCAGGCGCGCGGTCTTCGGATTGGCCGTGAGCTTGATCACGGGCTCGATCGGGTTGCCGATCACGTTGCCCTGGCCGGTCGGGAACAGGTGCACGACGAAGCCCGCCGCCGCCTGCAGGGTCACGCATTCGGCGGCCGCCGACGACGTATCCATGAAGTAGAGACCCTTGCCCTTGGCCGGCATTTCGGCCGGGCCCAGCACGTCGACGTACTTCGTCTTGTGGCCGATCTTCTGGAAATTGCCGAAGGCCTTTTCCTCGATCGTCGTGAGGCCGCCCGCAATGTTGCCCTTGGTCGGCTGCGAGTCCGACAGATCGTCGGTCTTGTAGCGCTCGATCATGCCTTGGTAGGCGTTGAACACGCCCATGAACTTGTCGGCGACGTTTTTGTTGAGCGCGCGCTTGACCATTTCGGTCTCGGCACCCGTGAGCTCGGACGTCTCGCCGAAGCAGGTGGTGGCCCCCATCGGATCGATCTTGTCGATGAGGTTGCCGACCGTCGGGCACGAGGCAAGGCCCGACGTCGTGTCGGATTCGCCGCACTTGGTCGAAACCCAAAGCTCGTCGATCGTGCATTCCTCGCGCTGCTTTTCCGTCGCCCACATCACGAATTGCTGGGCAACGCGGCTGGCCGCTTCGATGGTTTTGAGATCGCCGTTGCCTTCGATCGCGAAGCCCTGAACGGGCTTGCCGGTCTTGGCAATGCCGTCCACGACGCGCGCGGTCCAGCCGGGCTCGATGCCGATCACGACCACGGCGGCGACGTTGGCGTTGCAGCCCGTGCCGATGAGCGTGCGGAAATGCAGGGCAAGATCCTCGCCGAACTGCAGACGCCCATAGGCGTGCGGCAGCGCCATCGTGCCCTTGATGTTGTTGGCGACCGCCTCGGCGGCCGAGTTCGACAGATCGTCGAGCGGCAGCACGATGACGTGGTTGCGGATGCCGACACGACCGTTCTCGCGGCGATAGCCCATGAAGGGCAGTTTGCCGACCGAACGCGTGCGCTTTTTGATGATAGCTGGGGCTTTGGCCATGGGCCGCTCCTTATTGTTCGTCGATTCGCTTAAGGGCACGCTTACCAGCGCTTGGTCTTCATGTTGTGGACATGGACATGGTCGCCTTTTTTGGCGTCCGCCACGATGCGGCCGATATCGTGCCCGTATTTGAGGACCGTATCGCCCTTCTTGAGATCGACGAGGGCGATCTTGTGGCCGAGCGGAATGGCTTTGAGTGCCTTGAGCTTGACCGTGCCGTCGCCTTCCATGAGCCAGCCTTCGAGCGTGGCGCCGGGCTTGACGTCTTCGACGACGATCACGCCGACCGTGTCTTTTTTGTCGTGGACGATGAATTGGGTCGCCATGTCCCTCCCCTTGATGCTGTTGCTTTTGGTTTTTCCGAGATGGTTGCGAACGCTAGGGCGCCCGGCGTTCTTGCGTCAATCGTATCTTCTATCTTATAGAAGACTATGCGTTCGAAACTCTCCCGCCCACTGCCGCTCTATGCGCGTGCCAAACAGGCTTTGATGCAGAAACTCGGCAGCGGCGTATGGCGGGCGGGCGAAAAACTGCCGCCCGAGCCTGCGCTTGCCGCCAGCCTCGGCGTGAGCCAAGGCACCGTGCGCCGGGCGCTGGACGACATCGCCAAGGCCAATCTGATCGTGCGCCGCCAGGGCCGCGGCACCTTTGTGGCCGAGCACACGCAAGCGCGCGCGTTGTTCCATTTTTTCCATCTCGTCGGCGACGACGGCAGGCGCGCCTTGCCCGGCAGCCGCGTTCTGTCGCTGAAGGCCGGGCCCGCCACGCGCGACGAGGCCCAACGCCTCGGCCTTGCGGCGTCCGCCCGCGTGGTGCGGCTGCAGCGCCTGCGCCTGCTCGACGGAGCGGCCGCGATCGTCGAGCGCATCGTTGTACCCGCGGCTTTGTTCCAGGGGCTCGACGTGCGCGACCGCGCAGACCTGCCCAACGAACTCTACAAGCTTTACCAGGACCGTTTCGGCGTGTCGGTCGCGCGTGCGGCCGAAAAGCTCAAGGCCGTCGCCGCCAGCCCGGAAGACGCAGCCCATCTCGGTTTGCGCAGCGGTGCTCCCTTGCTCGAGATCGACCGCATCGCCTTCGCCCTCGACGGACGGCCTTGCGAATGGCGCGTCTCGCGCTGTGCCACCCACCGCCACCACTATGTTTCCGAGGTGGTTTAGCCGTAGGATTGCGCCATGGCGACACCGGACGAAATCCGCGACGGTTTGCGCGAACTCGATTTCGCTTTGCAGGCGGCTTGGAAACTCGGCCAGCACATGATTGCAGGCTGGACGGTCGCGGGCAATGTCGTGTCGATCTGTGCAGCCCCCGTATGGCGCGTTTTGGCCGAAGCGCCCAAAGTGCCACGCGTGCTGTCGGGCAGCCGCCAGATGGGCGCGCAGACTTTCGGCGAAGTCGCCAAGACGCTGCAGGCGCGCCCAATCCGCGTGGAGCTGCCCTTCACGGTCGGCGACAACAAAGGCGACGTCGATCCGCAAGTCGTGGACCAGGTCGTGCGCCGCTACGGCGTGTCGCGCACCGAGCATCGCGCGGTGATGCTGTTCGACATCGTCGGCTTTTCGAAGGTCGATCCGCTGGCGCAGATGGCGCAGCTTGCGAGCCTCGAATTTTCGATCAACAACGCCGCCAAGAAGATGGCCGAGATCGGCCTCGATATCGAGCTCGCGCGCTCGACCGTCGGCGACGGATTCTATGTCTGGAACCGCGCGCGCGGCTTCGAAGCCGATCTGCGCACCTATGCGGCGCTCGTGCTGATCTTGGCCGACAATGCGGTCGCCCGCCTGCGCGGCCAGGCCGATTTTGTGCCGACCTTGCGCACGTGTTTTTCGGTGGGGGCGCATTACGCCTACCACCAGATCGAAGGAACAAGGCCCCGCGGCTTCGAATATCTCGTGGGCGAAGTGACGATCCAATTGGCGCGCCTGATCGGCAAGGCGCAGGCGAACCAGGTGTGCGTGGGCAGTTTCGTGCGCCCGACCGAGCCGCCGGTCGTGCGCCAGCTCGACACGATCCTGTTTCTGGCCCGCGCCGAAAAGCTCGTGGACAAGCTGCAAGGCCTCACCGTGGGCGGCCATGCGATTTCGCGCATCCGCAGCCAGATCACCGGCGGCAAGGTCGGCGACACGGCCGTGCCGCTCGTCGTGCACCGCATCGTCGACAAACACGGCTATAACCACGATCTGTTCAACACGCGCCTGCTCGTGCAGCGCGAAGAGGCCGACCCGATCGTCGTCGGCCTGCAGCCGCAAGACCTCGCCGGCTTCGAAGCCGAAGCGCTGCCCTACAGGATCCCGGAAATCACGTAACGCTTGTCGCCGCCAGCGGCTGCGGCTGGCCGGCATCGTCGAGGGCGACGTAGGTGAAATTCGCGTCCGTCACCATGACGCGTTCGCCGTGGCCCTGGCGCAGCACCCACACTTCGACGTCGAAACAAATCGAGGTGCGGCCGATTTTGACGAGCTGCGTGTAGCAGCACACCGTGTCGCCGACGTTGACTGGCCTATGGAACACGATGTTCGAGACCGCCACCGTCGCCACGCGGCCGTGCGCATAGCGGGTGGCGCTCATTTTGCCGGCAACATCCATCAGCGACATGATCCAGCCGCCGAACACGTCGCCGCGCGGATTGGTGTCGGCCGGCATCGCCAAGGTGCGCGACGCCAATTCGCCGCGCGGCGCGCGCGTCGGCGGTGCGGCAAGGTTCGATGTGGCAATGTGCTGCGTTTGATCGAGATAGCTCATCCAATGTCCCTCCTACGGAGAATCGGACGCCACCTCCCAGATAGGGAGCATCGCACAAGTGATGCTGCAGCGCAATATGCATTGCAAATAATTCATATTATACTGTGACAAAGTAATATTGCGCTGCAGCAGCAGAAAAACCTATTCCGCGGCGAGCCGGGCTTTGGCGCGCGCATCGAGAAGGGCCGTGTCGAGCCGCAAGCCCTTGAGTTGGTCGTCGTCGGCGATCGCGTCGCGCAGATCGACACGGTCGAGGCTGGCCCCGCCGAGTTTGGCACCGCGCAGATCGACCGCGCGCAACGCCGCTTGGTCGAGCTTGGCGGCAAAGCTGCGGTCGGCGCCGATCACGAGCGGCGAAAAATCGCAGTCGCGCAGATCGGCGCGCGTGAGTTTCGCCCCCGTGAGATTGACGCCGCGCAGATCCGCCCCGGCGAGTTTGCAGTCGCGCAAATCCGCCCCCATCAGGCGAGCACCCTGCAATTGGCAGCCGCGCAGATCGAGCCCGACGAGGATCGCCTTTTCCGCGCGCAAGCCCACGAGGACGAGCCCCGCCAAAGGCGGCAGGCTGCGGCAATCGTAGCCGGAAAGATCGGCGGCCTTGCCTTGCGCCCCGCCCGTCTGCGCCCAGAGTGCGTGCAAGCGCAGCAATTCTTCGGGCGCGACACCCTGCTCGGCGAGTGCTTTGCCCGCGAGATTGTCGTTGACGACATCGACCAGCGAAGCGCCGTCCATCACGGCATCGGCAAGCTTCACGCCCGTCATCACAGCGCCGTCGAGCGAAGCCCCCGTGCAGTTGGCCCCGCGCAGATCGGCCCCGGCGAGATTGGCGCCCGTGAACTGCGCCTTCTGCAGATTGGCGCGCGCCAATTTGCAGTCGCGCATGATCGCGTCGGTGAAATCGGCCTGGCCTGCCGACATGCCTTCCATCGACGCTTCGGAGAGGTTCGCGGCGGCAAGCGTCGCACCCTGCAATTCGGCCGGCCCCACTTTGCCCAGGCGCAACGCGTGCAGATTGCCGGCTTTGTCCTTCTGCGTGATCGAGCCTTCGCGCAGATCGGCCTGGATCAGATTGGCGCGCGTGAGATTGGCGCCGCGCAAACACGCCCCGCGCAGATCGGCGCGCACGAGGCTCGCACCCTCGAGATCGGCTTCGCGAAAATCGCAGGCGAACAGGGCCGCACGGTCGAACACGCAATCCGACAACATGGCGCCGCGAAACGAAGCACCCGTGCAGTCGGCTTCCGCGAGATTGGCGCCCGCCATCGCCATGCCCGAGAGATCGGCAAACGCAAGCTGTGCGCGCACGCCGCCGGGTTTGCCGGTGCGAAAGCGCTCGTGCAACGCGATCGCATTCGCGAGTTCCGAATGCGAATATTTCTTGCGCTGAATCTTCGAGGACTGGGTCGAGAGCATCGCACCGCCTTTTGACACGCGCCAAACTGCCCGATCAGAACTGCTAATTCAAGCCTTTAGCACCTTCGCGATGCGTAAAACCGCGCGATTTGCTAGGCTCGCATGCTTAATCCCAACATTGGAGACAGGTCGATGCAGCGTCGTCGTTTTTTGCCGGGCACAGGTGCTGCAACCCTCGCAGCCTCGCCGCTCGCTGCCCAAAGCCTGCTCGACCAAGGGCGCAACCTCCTGAACCAAGGCGGCGTCGCCGTCCCCGGCAGCAGCACCGGCAGCACACGCGGGCGCGGAATGTCGGCCGCTGAGATCGCACAAGGCCTCAAAGACGCGCTCGAAAAAGGCAGTACGGCGGCGGTTGCAAAGCTCGGCCGCACCGACGGGTTTCTCGGCGACACAGCCGTACGCATTCCGCTGCCCGAGCAGCTCGCGCGCGTGCAAAGTGCTTTGCGCAGCGTCGGCCAATCGGGAATGGCCGACGATCTCGAAACGCGCATGAACCGTGCGGCCGAACAAGCCATGAATGCCGCCAAAGATATCTTCGTGCGCGCGATCCGCGGCATGACCGTGTCGGACGCAACTGGCATCCTGAACGGTCCCGCCGACGCCGCGACACAGTATTTGCGCCGCACCACGGGCAGCGAACTCGGGGCCAAGCTGCGCCCGCCGATCGAACAGGCGCTCAAAAACGCCGGTGCCGTCGCGGCCTACGACCGTATGCTCGGCAGCTATCGCAATCTGCCGGGCGTGCCGAACGTCTCGGCCGACCTTGCCGACTGGACGCGCGACAAAGGCCTCGACGGCATTTTCCACTATGTCGCGCGCGAAGAAGCCGACATCCGCGCCAATCCCGCCGCGCGCACGACCGAGCTGTTGCGCAAAGTCTTCGGCTAGACCGTAGCCTGCGCCCGATCTATCCAGCTAGGCCGCGAGGCGCTATGGTCGCACGATATCGCCCTTCACGCCGGAGTCCTCGCACATGCCGCCTGCCGCACAATCGACCTTCACCACGCGTCCCGAAATCGTCGGCACGTTCGGCGTCGTTTCTTCGACCCATTGGATCGCGAGCCAGGTCGGCATGTCGATCCTCGAAAAAGGCGGCAACGCGTTCGACGCGGCCGTCGCGGCGGGCTTCACGCTTCAAGTCGTCGAGCCGCACATGAACGGTCTCGGCGGCGACGCCGTCCTCATCGCCTGCACCGCCGACGGCACGCCCAAAGTGATCTGCGGCCAAGGGACCTCGCCTGCCGGCGCCACGATCGCGCACTACAAAAGCGAAGGGCTCGATCTCGTACCGGGCACGGGCTTGCTGGCGGCGACAGTGCCGGGTGCGTTCGATGCCTGGATGCTGATGCTGCGCGATTACGGCACGATCACGCTTGCCGAAGCGCTGGCCCCCGCCATCGGCTACGCCAAAAACGGCTTTCCGCTGCTGCCCGGCGTTGCCGGTGCCGTGTCGTCGGTCGCCGAGATTTTCAAGAACCACTGGACGAGCTCGGCCGCAACTTGGATGCCGGGCGGTGCCGTGCCGACGGCCGGCGCCCTGTTCACCACGCCCAAACTGGCGGCGACACTCGAGCGGATCTTGGCCGAGGGCGCTTCGGCCGGTCCCGACCGCGAAGCGCAGATCGAAAAAGCGCGCGCGGCCTATTACAAAGGCTTCGTCGCCGAAGCGATCGACCGTTTCAGCCGCACGACCGACGTGATGGACGTCTCGGGCCGCCCGCACAAGGGCGTGCTGACGGGTGCGGACATGGCCGCATGGCAGGCGACGTTCGAAGCGCCCGCGACCTACGATTATCGCGGCGTCACCGTGTGCAAGGCGGGTCCCTGGAGCCAGGGGCCGGTGCTGCTGCAAACGCTGGCGTTGCTGCAGGGCTACGACGTGCCTGCGATGGACACGAACGGGCCCGAGTTCGTCCATCTGCTCGTCGAAGCCTCCAAGCTTGCCTATGCCGATCGCGAGGCCTGGTACGCCGATCCGAATTGCGCCGACGTGCCGCTCGCGGCGTTGCTGTCGGATGCCTACAACGCCGAACGGCGCAAGCTCATCGGCGACAAAGCCTCGCTCGAATTGCGCCCCGGCTCGCCCTTGGGCCGCACGCCGAAGCTGCCGCACTTCAACGTCGTCGGCACCAAGCGCGCGATCCCGGGCATGGGCGGCTTCGGCGAACCCGCACGCGTGGAAAGCGACCAGCAGAAGCAGGATGCCTATCGCGACGGCGGCGCTTCCGCTTTTGCGCGCGAGGGGCGTGCCGCGCGCGGCCCCGCCGAGGGCGATACGTGCCATCTCGACGTGGTCGATCGCTGGGGCAATGTCGTGGCCTGCACGCCTTCCGGCGGCTGGCTGCAATCTTCGCCGACCGTGCCGGAGCTCGGCTTCTGCCTGGGCACACGCGCGCAGATGTTCTGGCTGCAAGAGGGCCTGCCCTCGAGCCTCAAGCCCAACATGCGACCGCGCACGACGCTCACGCCGTCGATGGCGATGAAGGACGGCAAGCCGTGGCTCGCTTTCGGTTCGCCCGGCGGCGACAACCAGGACCAATGGATCGCGCAGTTTTTCATCCGCCATGTCGATCACGGCCTCAACATGCAGGCCGCGATGGACCAGCCGATGCTGCAGACCGACCATTGGCCGAACTCGTTTTTCCCGCGCGAAGCACGCCCCGGCAAGGTGCAGCTCGAAGCGCGCTTCTCCAAGGAAACGGTCGACGCCCTCAAGGCAAAGGGCCACGACATTGAGATCGGCGGCGACTGGTCGCTGGGCCGCAACGCCGCCGCCAAGCGCGAAGGCAAATTGCTGAAGGCCGCGGCCACGCCGCGCCAACAGCAAGCCTACGCGGTCGGCCGCTAGGCGCGCGAGCCGCGCGCCGCCATGCTCGAAGACGGCGGCAGCCACGCGGTCCTCGCTCTCGCCTCGGCAGTTGCCTGGGCGAGCGGGCTCAATCTCTATGGCGCCGTGCTGGCGCTGGGTGCGATGCAGTGGTTCGGCGTCGTCGATCTGCCGGGCGAGCTTGGCTTGGTCGCACGGCCGGAAGTGATGCTCGTGGCGGGGCTGCTCTATGCCGTCCAGTTCGTCGCCGACAAGATCCCGGGCGTGGATACGTTGTGGGACACGCTGCATACGTTCATCCGCATTCCGGCGGGTGCGTTTCTCGCCGCCGCTGCCGTGGGCCAAGCCGATCCCGCTTTGCATCTGGCTGCCCTGCTTGGCGGCGGCGCGTTGGCGCTGGGCACGCATGCGACGAAGGCAAGCGGGCGCTTGTTCGTGAACGCGCATGCGCCCGTCGTGGGCACGGCGGGGGCATCGCTTGCCGAAGACGCAACCTTGTTCGGCGGCCTCTATCTTGCGGCGGCGAACCCGACGCTGTTTTTGATCGCCCTTGCCGTCCTCGTCGCCGTGATGGTCGTCGCCCTTTGGTATCTGGCGAAGTTCGTCGGCTTCTTGCTGCGCAAATTGGCGGGGCTGTTCGGCACGCGCGCCAGCACTTAAGCCTTAACGAACAGCAGATAGAGCCCGTAGCCGAGATACCAAAGGCTCACGGCATTGACGATGCCGTCGGCCCAGCGGCGGAACGCGACGTCTTTCATGCGCTCGAGCACGAGGCCGCCGAGGCTTGTCCCCAGCACCGCCATCGCGATCGCGACGGCCAGCACGTGCGGCTCTTCGAACACCACGTCGTCGATCAACGCGCCGAAATAAACGAGCTTGGCGAAATGGCCGAAGCTCTGCACGGCCGATTTGGTCGCCACGATCTCGCGCCGGTCGAATTTTCCGCGCAGGAAAAACGCGTCGAGCATCGGGCCGGCCACGCCGGTCATCAAAATGGCGGTCATGCAGATCGCCCCGTAGAGCACGGCATCGAGCCGGTTCTCAGGCCGGCCCTGCCACGCATCGGGCACGAGGCGCACCGCAAATGGAATGAGCCCCAGCGCCACAAACGCGTGCGCGCGCTCGGGCACGTACAAAAACAGCGACCACAACAGCACAGCACCAAGCGCGCCCGCCACATAGAACAAGGCCGTCGCAATGCGGATATGGCGCCGCCACATGAAGGCGCGCGACAGGTTGGCCGCGATCTGCGTGGCCCCGTGCAAAGCCATGGCGGCGGGGACCGGCATGAAGCTCAGCAGCACGCCGATCAGAATGACGCCGCCCGCCATGCCGAAGATCCCCGACAGGATCGACGTGCACACGACAAGAACGGCAAAACCCGTCAGCACGAAAGGTGTCATGGCGATATCCGGAGCGGCGGCGAGAGGAAGATTGCGGGCGGCATCAAGCCTTGGCATGGTGCGCCTTTCGCGAAAGGAAACGCAAATGGCCGCCATCGCACCGGACCGGACGATCGGCATTGTGGGTGCCGGCGCCATGGGGGCGGGCATTGCGCAAGTCGCAGCGCTGGCAGGGCACCGCGTGCGGCTGTTCGACCGGCGCGACGGCGCCGTCGATGCGGCGATTGCCGCGATGGCCAAAACCTTCGACGGGCTCGTGGCCAAAGGCAAACTTGCGGCCGACAAAGCCGAAGCGACACTCGGCCGCATCGAGCCCGCCGAAAGCCTCGCTGATTTCGACGTGTGTGCGCTTGCGATCGAGGCCATCGTCGAAGACGTCGCCGCCAAGCGCGCGTTGTTTTCCGAACTCGAAGCGATCGTCGGTCCCGACTGCATTCTGGCCAGCAACACCTCGTCTTTGTCGATCTCGGCACTTGCACGCGATCTCGAACATCCGGGCCGCGTTGCGGGTTTCCACTTTTTCAATCCCGCACCGCTCATGAAACTCGTCGAGATCGTGTCGGGCCTCGGCACCAATGCGGCCACGACCGAGATCTTGTGCGACACCGCGCGTGCTTGGGGCAAAACACCGGTCAAGGCGATCTCCACGCCGGGCTTCATCGTCAATTGCTGTGCGCGGCCCTTCTACGGCGAAGCATTGCGCCTGCTGGGCGAGCGCGCGGTCGATGCCGCCACGCTCGATGCCGTGATGTGCGAAGCGGGCGGCTTCAAGATGGGGCCGTGCGCGCTCATGGATCTGATCGGCCACGACATCAATTTCGCGGTCACCAACGCCGTCTACGCCGCGACCTTCAACGATCCGCGATATCTGCCCTCGAATGTGCAGAGCGAAATGGTCGCGGCCGGGCGCTTCGGGCGCAAAAGCGGGCGCGGATTCTTCGCCTACGGGAAAGGTGCCGAAAACCCGCCGATCTCGAGCGAGCCGGAAGCGCCCAAGCCCGCCCAAGTCACGCGCGAAGGCGAGGACGAGCGGCTCGAGCCGTTGCTGGCGCGCGCCAAAGAGGCAGGCCTCTTCGTGCATCGCCGCCCGGCAACCGAAGCAGGCCCGCGCCTGCTGATCGACGGCACCGTCTTGCATCTTTCCGACGGGCGCAGTGCCACGCAGCGCGCGCGCGACACAAACGAAAACGAGCTTGTCCTGTTCGACCTCGCCCTCGACTACGCAAGTGCAACCCGCATTGCGATTTCCGTCGCCGACCAAGCAACGGGCCAGGCGGCCGCTTCGGCCGCCGGTTTCTTCCAGGCAATGGGGATGGCCGTGTCGTTGATCGACGACGCGCCCGGCCTCGTCGTGCTGCGCACGGTGGCGATGCTCGTCAACGAAGCGCTCGACATGGCGCAGCACGGTGTGGCGAGCCCCGAAGACATCGATCTTGCGATGACGCTCGGCGTCAACTACCCCAAAGGGCCGTTCGCCTGGGGCAACGAGATCGGCCTCGACCTCGTCAAGTCCGTGCTCGACAATCTCAAACGCCACTACGGCGAAGACCGCTACCGCGCCAGCCCGCGCCTCAACCGCCTCGTCGCCAGGGAATCCGCACAATGAGCGAAGCCTATATCGTCGATGGAATCCGCACGCCGATCGGCCGCTACGGCGGCGCTCTCTCCGGCGTGCGCACCGACGATCTTGCCGCCGCCCCGCTGCGCGAGCTCGTGCGGCGCAATGCCGGCGTGGATTGGGCGATGGTCGACGACGTCGTCTATGGCTGTGCCAACCAAGCCGGCGAAGACAATCGCAATGTCGCGCGCATGGCGCTGCTGCTGGCAGGCTTGCCGGTCGAGATTTCGGGCACCACGATCAACCGGCTGTGCGGCTCGGGCCTCGACGCGCTCGCCTATGCCGCACGCGCGATCCGTGCCGGCGAAAGCGACATGGTCGTGGCGGGCGGCGTGGAAAGCATGAGCCGCGCCCCCTTCGTCATGCCGAAATCGGAGACCGCTTTCGGGCGCGAGCCTGCGATCTACGACACCACGATCGGCTGGCGCTTCGTCAATCCGCTGATGAAACAGATGCACGGCATCGATTCGATGCCCGAGACGGCCGAAAACGTCGCCGCCGATTTTGGCATCGCACGCGAAGACCAAGACGCATTTGCGCTGCGCAGCCAACAGCGCGCGTTGGCAGCCCAAGCAAGCGGGCGGTTCGCGCAGGAGATCGTCGGCATCGACACGCGCAAGGGCAAAGACGTGGTGCGCGTCGAAGCGGACGAACATCCGCGCGCAACCTCGCTCGAAGCGCTCGCGAAACTCAAAGCGCCGTTCCGCGCGGGCGGCAGCGTCACGGCCGGCAATGCGTCGGGCGTGAACGACGGTGCGGCTTCGCTGCTCGTCGCAAGCGAAGCGATGGTCAAGCGCTTCGGCCTCAACCCGCTGGCGCGCGTGGTGGGTGCGGCCACGGCCGGCGTGCCGTCGCGCATCATGGGCATCGGTCCCGCACCGGCCGCGCAGAAATTGCTGGCACGGTTGGGCTGGAAGATCGCCGATCTCGACGTGATCGAACTCAACGAGGCGTTTGCCGCCCAAGCGCTCGCAGTGCTCCGCGAGTTGGGCATTGCCGACGATGCAGCACACGTAAACCCGAATGGCGGCGCGATCGCGCTTGGCCATCCGCTCGGTATGTCGGGCGCACGGCTGGCGCTTACGGCTGCACGCGAGCTCGTCAACACCGGCAAAAAGCGCGCATTGGCCACGATGTGCATCGGCGTGGGCCAAGGGATCGCTCTCGCCCTCGAGCGCGCGTAGCGGCGCGAGGCGCGATGGGCTTCGTCTATCCGCAGTACGAATTTCACCCGAGTGCCGACAGTGCGGCCGAGCACCCCGTGCGCCATCCGGTCGTCGTGATCGGTGCGGGTCCGGTGGGGCTTGCGACGGCGATCGATTTTGCGCAACGCGGCCGCAAAGTCGTGCTGCTCGACGACGATACGAGCGTGTCGCACGGTTCGCGCGGCCTCTGCTACGCCAAGCGCACGCTCGAAATTTTCGACCGGCTTGGCTGCGCCGCTCCCATCGTCGACAAGGGCGTCACCTGGCAGGTCGGCAAAGTGTTCCACGGGCCGCAGCAGATTTACGCGTTCGATCTCTTGCCCGAGGGCGGCCATCGGTTTCCGGCGTTCGTCAATCTGCAGCAATATTGGCTCGAGAAATTCCTCGTCGATCGCGCCTTGGCGCTGCCCAATCTCGATCTGCGTTTTGCAAGCAAGGTTGCGGGCCTCGACATGCACGCCGACCATGTCGGCCTCGGAATCGAAACGCCCGCAGGCTCCTATCGCATCGAAGCCGACTGGGTCGTGGCGTGCGATGGGGCACGCAGCCCGACGCGCAAAATGCTCGGGCTCGATTTCAAAGGCCGCGTATTCGAAGACCGATTTCTGATCGCCGATGTGCGCATGCAGGCCGAATTCCCCACCGAGCGCTGGTTCTGGTTTGATCCGCCGTTCCACGAAGGCGGCTCGACCTTGCTGCACAAACAGCCCGACGATCTATGGCGCATCGATTTCCAGCTTGGGGCCAACGCGGACCCGACGGCCGAAAAAGACCCGGCGCGCGTGATCCCACGCGTGCAGGCGATGCTGGGGCCGGACGTGGCATTCGAGCTCGAATGGGTCAGCGTCTACACGTTCCAATGTCGGCGGCTCGAGCGTTTGCGCCACGGGCGCGTGCTGTTCGCGGGCGATGCGGCGCACCAAGTGAGCCCGTTCGGGGCGCGCGGGGCCAATTCCGGCGTGCAGGATGCCGACAATCTCGTGTGGAAACTCTGCGCCGTGCTCGACGGCCACGCACCTGAAACCTTGCTCGACAGCTACGATGCGGAGCGAGGCGTCGCGGCCGACGAGAATATCGGGCATTCGACGCGCGCGACCGATTTCATCACGCCCAAAAACGCCGCCGCCAAATTGTTCCGCGACGCCGTGCTCGAACTCGCCCCGCACCATGCGTTTGCGCGCGGCCTCGTCAATTCCGGACGTTTGTCGCAGGCTACGCACTATTCGGCTTCGGCCCTATCGACGCCGGACGCGCATGCATTCGCGGGCGGCCCTGCACCGGGATCGCCCGCACGCGACGCACCCTTGGCAGATGGCTGGCTGCTCGACCGGCTCAAGGGCGGCTTCACGCTGCTCGTGTTCGGCGGCGCGGCGCCCGCCTTGCCCGATCTGCCAATTTCGGTTGTCGCACTTGCTGAGTCCGACGATCCGCATGGGCTTGCATACCAGCGTTACGACGCCACCTCCGGCACGGCCTATCTGTTTCGGCCGGACCAATATGTGTGCTGCCGCTTGCGCACACTCGACGCGGCAGCGATCCGCACCGCCTATGCGCGTGCGTGCGGCAAGGAGATATGACGATGGCGAAACTTCGCAGCGAACCCGGTTTTGCCGATCCCGATGCTTTCTACGCCAAGCTGGTCGAGGCGCATCGCGATCTCGATGATGCCGCCTCGGCCAAACTCAACGCCAAGCTGGTACTGCTGCTGGCGAACCATATCGGCGATCCCGAAACGATCGACGAAGCGCTCGCCGCAGCAGCCCGAGCAAACAGCCCTTCCGCTTAGCGGCTATAGGGACGCGCCGCGATATCGACAAAGGGCTGCGGCAGGCCTTGCACGCCGGCCTGGATCAAAGCGCGCGGCCAATCGAACTGGTCCCAATGTTCGTAAAGCTGGCCGTCGCGCACGGTCCAAACGTCGATCACGTCGAATTCGAGCTTCTGGCCCGTCGGTGCGATGCCGAGGAAGCCTTGGCCGGTCAAAGTGCCGGTCCAAGTCCAACGCGTGACAACACGCGTTTCGGTCGCGAACACGTCGTGCAGGATGAAGCGCGCATCGGGCATCGCCTGGAAAATCACCGGGATGAAATCGATGAGGCCCTGGCGCCCCTGCGGGACCAGCGGATTGTGCTGGATGTAGTCTGTCGCGACGATGCGGTTCAGGATCCGCACACGCTCTTCTTGCGACTTCGTGTTCAGCAGTACCTCGCTGAAGGTGCGCCCCAGCCACGTATTGTAGGCGACCGTGCCGGGGCGTGCCGTCGGCTCGGTGAAGGTTTGGGCGTGGGCAGTTCCGGTGGCGGCCGCAAAGAAGCTTGCGGCAAGCAACAGGGCAGCAAAACGGCGCTTCATCGTTTTCTCCGATCGGGGGTCAGGGTTGGGCGGACAACGGCGCCTCTGTAAGAGTTATTGATCGATCAGTCAATATATAATTGATCGTTCGATCTTCAAAAGGCTTTGCGCCGCCTCTTGCGCCTGGATCGTTCGATTCGCATATTGGCCCTATGGCACGCACACGTGAGTTCGACATGGATGCGGTTTTGAACCAGGCGATGGCCGTGTTCTGGAAACACGGTTATGCCGCCACGTCGATGGCCGACATCTATGCGGCGACCGGCCTCAAGCCGGGCAGCCTCTATGCCGCCTTCACCGACAAAGAGACGCTGTTTCGCCGCTGCTTCGAGGCCTATGCAGCGCTTTTCCGAAGCACCCTGCCGCGCGACCGCGACGGGCTCGACGCCATCGCCGCCTGGCTCGACACGCAAGTGCGCCTGGCCTCGGAAGACCCGGAACGGCGCGGTTGCCTGATCGTCAACACGATCGCCGAGCGCGATCAGCATTCGGAAGCGACCAAAGCGCTCGCCGCCGGGCGACTGCAGGAGATCCGCGATTTTTTCGTGCGCCATTTGGCGATCGCGCAAGCACGCGGCACGCTTGCAGCGGCGATCGACAGCGCCGTCGAAGCGGACGCGCTGACCGGAGCCGTCGTCGCGATTATGGCGCTGGGCCGGGCGGGAGCCGATGCGCAGATGATTGCCCATGTCGCAGCCAGCGCCAAAGCACGCCTCGGAATGCCAAATCAAACGATCAAAAATATTAATTGACTGATCGATCAATTAACAGCATTTTCGGCGGGCTCTCTCCCTCTCTCCAGCCCAAGGATTCTGCCATGTCCAAAGATCTTTATACGGCCGCCGTGCATGTCGTGGATGGCCGCCAAGGCCGCGCCGCATCCGACGACGGCCTACTCGACGTTCCGATGGCGATGCCCACAGCGCTCGGCGGCCCCGGCAAGGCCACGAACCCCGAGCAGCTTTTTGCCGCCGGTTTTGCAGGCTGCTTTGCAAGCTCGATCAAGTTCAGCGCACAGGGCATGAAGCTCGATATTGGCTTGGTCGAAGTCGACGGCAAAGCCACGCTGCTGGTCAACGACGACGGCAGCTACGGCCTCAAAGTGCAGCTTGCCGCCAAAGTGCCGGGCGTGTCGGGCGAGGCCCGCGACAAGGTGATCGCGGAAGCCAAGCGCGTGTGCGCCTACACGAATGCCACGCGCGGCAACGTACCGTTCGAGCTGACGCTGCTTTAACCTCCCATCCACATTGATAAATTATCCTTTCTAGGATATATTTGTCATATGTGGATGCCCGCCCCTCGACCACCCGCGAGCCCCGCTTTGCCGCGTCAAAACCGGCAAAGCGGGTTCTGGGCAACATGTTACCTAAAAACCGCGCCGAGGCGACATCTCTGCGATATCAAGCGCTTAAAAAGGTTGCGGTTGCCCTATGTCGCGTTTGGTAACCTATTTCCCGACGGTCAGCACGATCTTGCCGATATGCGTATCGGCCTCCATCAGCGCGTGCGCGGCCGCCGCTTCGGCCAGCGGGAAGGTTTTGTAGATCAGCGGCCGCACCTGGCCCGAGGCCAGCAGCGGCCAGACTTTTTCGCGCAAGGCGGCGGCGATTTCGCCCTTCTGCGCCACGCTGCGCGGCCGCAGCGTCGAGCCTGTATAGGTCAGGCGCTTGCGCATGATCGGATCGAGGGCGACCTCGATCTTGGAGCCGCGCAGAAATGCGATCTGCACGATGCGGCCTTCGACGGCGGCGGCTTCGACATTGCGCATGAAATAGTCGCCGCCGACCATGTCGAGCGTAAGGTCGATGCCGTGGCCGCCGGTGAAAGCCTTGGCCGCCTCGACGAAGTCTTCGCGCTTGTAGTCGACAGCACGGTCCGCACCCAGCTTGGCCACGGCCGCACATTTCTCGGCCGAGCCGACGGTCGCAAGCACGTGCGCGCCAAACGCTTTGGCAAGCTGGATGGCCGTGGTGCCAATACCCGACGCCCCGCCATGCACCATGAAATATTCGCCGGCCTTGAGGCCGCCGCGTTCGAACACGTTCGTCCAAACGGTGAAATACGTCTCGGGGATGGCGGCGGCTTCGATGTCGCTGAACGCCCCCGTGATCGGCAGGCATTGCAATGCCGGGGCAGCGGCATATTGCGCATAGCCCCCGCCCGCCACGAGCGCGCACACACGTTCGCCGACAACGGGCCACGCCACGCCAGGCGAAACCGCCACAACTTTTCCTGCCACTTCGAGGCCCAGCGTATCGGGTGCTCCCGGCGGCGGCGGATATTTGCCGGTCCGCTGCAGCACGTCCGGCCGGTTGACGCCAGCCGCCGCCACTTCAATCAGCACCTCGCCGTCTTTGAGCGCCGGCAGCTTTGTGGTGGCCAAGCGCAGCACATCTGGTCCGCCGGGGCCGGACATCTCGACGGCAACCATAGTTTGAGGGAGAGTCATTGCAGCCTCGCTAGTAGCGGAGAAAAACGGTGGAATTCGAAGATCTGGAACCTAAAAACAAACTCGCCAAGCCCAAGGACCTATCTTCCTGGGGCATTGCCGAGCTTGAAGCCTATATCGCACGGCTCCAAGGCGAAATTGCGCGCGCGCAAGCCGCCATCGATGCCAAAGGCAAACATCGCTCCGCCGCCGACGCTTTTTTCAAGAAGTAGGCGGGCTACGCCGGCGCCGCTTGCGTGTGGCGAACATCAGCCAACCGATCGGCCCCAGCAGCAGAACGAGCACGAGCCAGCCGACGCGATGGCCGATCGGGCAGCCCGAGCCCGGCGGCGGGCGCCAGCCGCCAATGCCGGGCGCAAAAAGCACATGCAGCAAGGGCAGGCCCCAGCCGCACAGCACCACGATCAAGGCTTGGGTTTGGGTCATGGGCGAATTCGACGTTTGGATCGGTCTGGCTTGGGCCGTGCCCAAGCGCTAGAACTGTTTGGCACAAACGCGCGGGAACGGGAAAGGATATCGGCACATGCTTAAGGGCAAATCGGCGATCGTGACGGGCTCGACCAGCGGCATTGGCCTTGGCATTGCACGCGCCCTCGTGGCCCAAGGGGCCAACGTGATGCTGAACGGCTTCGGCGATGCGGCCGCGATTTCGGCCCTGCAGGCCGAACTCGGAAAGGGCGGGGCCAAGATCGCCTATTCGGGTGCCGACATGACCAAGCCCGAGCAGGTCGCAGGGCTTGTGGCCGAAACGGCGCGCGAATTGGGCTCGGTCGATATTCTCGTCAACAATGCCGGCATGCAGCATGTGGCGCCGGTCGAAGCCTTCCCGCTCGAAATGTGGGACAAAGTCATCCAGCTCAATCTCACCTCGTGCTTCCAGGCGATCCGTGCGGCCCTGCCGGAGATGAAAAAGCGCAATTGGGGCCGCATCGTCAATATCGCCTCGGCGCACGGGCTCGTCGCGTCGGCCGAAAAATCGGCCTATGTCGCGGCCAAGCACGGTCTCATCGGCCTCACCAAGGTCGTGGCGCTCGAAACCGCCAAGAGCGGCATTACCGCCAACGCGATCTGCCCAGGCTGGGTTTTGACCCCGCTCGTGCAAAAGCAGATCGATGCACTCGCCGCGCGCAAAGGCATCTCAGGCGAAGCGGCCAAGATCGAATTGCTGGCCGAAAAACAGCCGTCGCACGAATTCGCCACGCCCGAGCAGATCGGCGGCCTCACCGCGTTTTTGTGCTCGCCGGCGGCCGACCAGATTCGCGGGGCAAGCCTCTCGGTCGACGGCGGTTGGACCGCGCAATGAGCCTGCACCTACTGCGTATCGGGCCGCACGCCCATGCGGCGCCACAATTCGTCGTTGAGGTCGCCCTGGCGCACCGGGCCGATCGCGGCGGGACGCGGGGCGGGCGTGGGAGGGCTCACATCTTCGACGGTCAAAGGCGGCGGGGCGGGTTCGCCGCTGAGGCCGATATAAAGTCCAACGCCGCCCACGAGCAGCACCGACAACACGCCCGTGGCGATCAGCGCCAGCTTCAGATAGCGCGCGCGATTGTTGGGCGGCGGGGCAGCCGGCGCTTCTTCTTCCGGATCGACCGGCCGTTTGCCCATACCGGGCTTGCCGGCCATGCCTTTTCCGGAAGGGCCCTTTCCAGCGGGGCCCTTGGCCGGGGGACCTTTGGGCGGCAGATTCGTGCGAGCGGGTGCAGCCATACCGTTATCTTAAGCCAATTTCGCCAAAACAGGGAGAGATCGCGATGGATTTGATCGTGCAGGGCCAGAATTTCCTGCTGACCTACGGCCCGCCTTTTGTGGCCGGTGTCGCGATTTTGGTCGTCGGCAGCTGGATTGCCGGCATCGTGCAGCGCGGCGTGGCCGCCACGCTTGAGCGTGTAGGCAAGGTCGAGCTCACGCTCGCGCGCTTCCTCGCCAGCCTCTCGCGCTATCTCATTCTGGTCGTCGTGGTGCTGGCCGCCCTGTCGCAATTCGGCATCCAGACCGCGAGCCTGATCGCCGTGTTCGGTGCCGCCGGTTTGGCCGTGGGCTTGGCGCTGCAGGGCACTTTGTCCAACGTCGCGGCCGGCGTGATGCTGCTCGCCTTCCGCCCCTACCGTGTGGGCGACCGCATCGATGCGGGCGGCGTGCAGGGGATCGTCGAAGCGATCGACCTGTTCGTGACCGACATTCGCACCGACGACAATGTCCAGGTGCTGATCCCGAACGGCAAGATCTGGGGCGACAAGGTCGTGAACCATTCGAAATACCAGTCCAAGCGCCTGGATTTCGAAGTGACGGTGCCCGACGAGGCCGACGTCGAAAGCGCATGTGCGCGTTTGGTGAAGCTTGCGTCGGGCGATCCGCGCTGCCTTGCCAACCCGGCACCCGAGGCGATCATCGTCAAATACGCGAAAGACAGCGTGACCGTGCTGCTGCGCAGCTGGTGCAAACCCGCCGATGAGGGAGCGATGCGCTCGTCGATGAATCTCGCCTTGCGCAATCTTTCCAAGTCGAATTTTGCGGGCGGCTGACATGGCAATGCGCGAAGCGAAATTTCGGATCGGCGAGATCGTGCGCCACCGCGTCTACGACTTCCGCGGCGTGGTGTTCGACGTCGATCCGATCTTCGCCAATACCCAGGAATGGTACGACGCGATCCCGGCCGATCTGCGGCCGCGCAAGGACCAGCCCTTCTACCATCTCTACGCGATCAACGACCAGCAGGGCGCCTACCAGGCCTATGTCAGCGAGCAGAATCTGCTGCCCGACGCCGAGCGCGGGCCGGTCGAGCATCCGGACGTCAAGCGCGCCTTCGAAGGCCCGAAAAACGGGCTCTATCGGCCGCGCGCCTCGTCCTTCGGCGCCACGATGAACTGAAAAGGCCGCGAAATCCGATGACCCATTTGCGCGCGTCGCGTTGCAATCTAAAGAAGCAATTCGCTTCAGCGTGGATGCGCGCGCACGACGTCCAAAAACGGCTTGCCGTAGCGCTCGAGTTTGGCCGCCCCCACGCCGTGCACGAGGCGCATATCGTCGAGGCTCTGCGGCCGTATCGCCGCCATCTCGATCAGGCTGCGGTCGGCGAACACCACGTAGGCCGGCTGGCGCAATTCTTTGGCAAGGCGCGTGCGCAGCGCTTTGAGGGCCGCCAGCAATTCGCTGTCGGCGGGGGCGTGGGCGGGCGCACCCTTGGCGGCCTTCTTCTCGGCCTTGCCGGCCCACAGCGCATCCTTGCGCACGGCGAATTTTTCGGCCCCGCGCAGCACCGCACGGCCGAGCTCCGTCACGGACCAGGATCCATGCCCGGCAATGTCGAGGGCGATAAGGCCGGCCGCCGACATCTGCCGGAAGATCGAGCGCCATTCGCCCGCACTGCGGTCTTTGCCCACGCCATAGGTCGGCAGTGCTGCATGGCCGTAGCGCTCGATCGCAGCACCGCCGGCACCCGTCAGAATGAGCACAAGATGTTCGGTGCCGAAGCGTTCGCCCGTGCGCAGAATCGCCGACATGGCCTTCTGCGCATCGATCGTGGCGTCGGCAGTCTCGACGCCGTCTTGGCACAGGTCGCAATTGCCGCAGGGCTGCGAGGCTTCGCCGAAATAGGCGAGCAGCGACTGCCGGCGGCAGCTCGGCGCTTCGCACAAAGCCACAAGTGCGTTGAAGCGCTGGCGCTCGATGCGCTTGCGCTCGTCGGGCGCATCGCTCTGTTCGATCTGCATGCGCCTGAGGCGCATATCGTCGAGCCCGAAGAGCGTGAGCGTATCGGCGGGCAGTCCGTCGCGGCCAGCACGGCCGATTTCCTGGTAGTAGCTCTCCACGTTCGACGGCAGGTCGGCATGCACCACGAAGCGCACGTCGGGTTTGTCGATGCCCATGCCGAAGGCCACGGTCGCGCAAACGACGATGCCGTCTTCCTGCAAAAACAAATCTTGGTTCGCATTGCGCACGCGAACGTCGAGGCCCGCATGGTAGGGCACAGCGCGAATGCCGGTTTTGGAAAGCGCTTCGGCGAGTTCCTCGGTGCGCTTGCGCGAGGCACAATAAACGATCCCACTCTGGCCCTTGCGCTCGGCCAGAAACGCGGCGATCTGCTGGCGCGCCTGTTGTTTGGGGCGCATGGCAAGGCGCAGATTGGGCCGGTCGAAAGAGCGCACGAACAAGCGCGGCGGGGTCGAGAAAAGTTTGCTCTCGATGTCGGCGCGCGTGGGCGCATCGGCGGTCGCCGTAAGGGCCACGGTCGGCACGTCGCCAAGCTCGCGACGGATGCGCCCGATCGCCAGATATTCGGGACGAAAATCGTGGCCCCATTGCGATACGCAATGCGCTTCGTCGATCGCCAGCAGCGTCGTATGCGCCTCGGCCAGCAATTCGCGCATGTCATCGCGTACGAGCCGTTCGGGCGCCACGTAGAGCAGGCGCAGCCTGTCTTCGCGGATCGCGCGGCGCACGGCCGCATTGTCGGCGGCGTCGTTGGAGGAGTTGAGGCTTGCGGCCTCGATGCCGTATTCGCGCAATTGCCCCACCTGATCGCGCATCAAGGCGATAAGCGGCGAAACCACGACCGTGAGGCCGCCGCGCACAAGGGCCGGCAGCTGGTAGCACAAAGATTTGCCCGCCCCCGTCGGCATCACCGCGAGCACGTTTTCGCCCGCCAGCACGGCGGCGATCACGGCTTCCTGGCCGGGGCGAAAATCGTCGAACCCGAAAATCGCCTTGAGCTTCTGGCGCGCCGACTCGAGAGATGCGTTCATCGTTTTTCTTCTGCCATCGCGCGCGCTCTGCCACAATGCCCGTCCTGTCGAAAGGCCGATAAACATGGAACTTCCGCTGGGCCCCGAGATCGCTGGCCACCCTGCCCCGCCGCCCACGCATTGCGTGCTCGAAGGCCGCACCTGCCGCTTGCGCCCGCTCGATCCGGCCCGCGATACGGACGGGCTCTATGCGCTCTCGCACGGCGTCTCGAAAGAGCAGCAATGGGCCTATCTGTTCACGGGGCCGTACGCGGACAAAGCTTCGTTCGCCGAGCATGTGCAGAAAATCGCGGCCGGTACGGGCGATCCGATCTATTGGGCGGTGGCGGACAAAAACGACCGCGCGATCGGCTGGCTTTCGCTGATGCGCATCGACCGCACGCATCGCGTGATCGAGGTGGGCTCGATCCTCTATACGCCGGCACTCCAGCGCACGGTCGCGGCCACGGAAGCGCAATATCTGATCGCACGGTATGTCTTCGAAACGCTGGGCTATCGGCGCTTCGAGTGGAAGTGCAACGATCTGAACGAACCCTCGAAGCGGGCAGCCCTGCGCCTCGGCTTCACCTACGAAGGGCTGTTCCGCCAGCATATGATCGTCAAAGGCCGCAGTCGCGACACGGCCTGGTTCGCGATGATCGATCGCGATTGGCCCGCAATCAAAGCCGCATTCGAAGCGTGGCTCGCACCGGAGAACTTCGATCCCAAGGGCTGGCAAAAACGCGAGCTCGCCGCGTTTCGCTAAGGCGCGCCAGCGAGGAAATCGAAATCGCAGCCTTGCGGGGCTTGCAGCACGCTGCGGCGATAGAGATTGCGGTAGCCGCGTTTGGGGATCGGCGGCGGTGCCACGCCTTCCAAGCGCCGCGCGATCTCGGCGGGCTCGACCAGCAGATCGATCGTTTTGGCCGAAACCGACAGGCGGATGCGATCGCCGTTGCGCACGGCCGCAAGCGGTCCGCCGATTGCGGATTCAGGGGCCACATGCAGCACGATCGTGCCGAAGGCGGTCCCCGACATGCGGGCATCCGAGATGCGCACCATGTCTTTGACGCCCTGGCGCGCGAGCTTTTTCGGGATCGGCAGATAGCCTGCTTCCGGCATGCCGGCCGCATGGGGCCCTGCGTTTTTGAGGACCAGAAAATCCTCGGCCGCCACGTCGAGATCGGGATCGTCGATGCGCGCGGCAAGGTCGGCGAGATCCTCGAACACGACCGCACGGCCTTCTGTTTCGAACAAAGCGGGCGTGGCGGCCGCACGCTTGAAGATCGCCCCTGCCGGGGCAAGACTGCCGCGCAAGGCGATCAATCCGCCGACCGGCGAGACGGGTGCGTCGAACGGCTTCACAATGCTGCGGTCGACCCAGTCGATCGGTTCGGCGAGCCGCTCGCCCAACGTCCGGCCCTCGACGTCGATCGTGTCGAGATGCAGGAGCGGCTTCAATTCGCGCAACACGGCCCCAACGCCGCCGGCTGCGTAAAAATCTTCCATATAGCCATCCCCGACGGGCTTCAGATCGACCAGCACCGGCGTTTCGTCGGAAATACGATTGAGCCGGTCGAAATCGATCGCGACCCCGCAGCGCCCGGCGATAGCCGTAAGATGCACGACCGCATTCGTCGACCCGCCCAGCGCCATCAGTACGCGCAGCGCGTTCTCGATCGATTTCTGCGTCACGATTTTGCTCGGCCGCAAGCCGCTGGCGATGAGGCCGACGGCGGCCCGGCCGGTTTCTTCGGCCGCGACCAGGCGGGCCGCATGCACGGCCGGAATTGCGGCCGTCCCCGGCAGCGACATGCCGAGCGTTTCGGCAATGCACGCCATCGTGCTGGCCGTCCCCATTACGGCGCATGTGCCGGCCGTGACCGCGAGGCGGCCTTCGACCGTGTCGATCTCTTGCTTGTCGATGCTGCCCGCCCGGTACTTGCCCCAGAAGCTGCGGCAATCGGTGCAAGCGCCCAGACGCTGGCCGCGATGGCGGCCGGTCATCATCGGCCCCGTGACAAGTTGGATCGCGGGCCGGTCCGCCGACACCGCACCCATGAGCTGGGCAGGCACGGTTTTGTCGCAGCCGCCGATCAGCACGACCGCGTCCATGGGCTGGGCGCGCACCATCTCCTCGGTGTCCATCGCCATGAGATTGCGATAGACGAGGCTCGTGGGCTCGAGGAACACCTCGCCCAGCGACACGGTCGGGAACACGCGCGCCAACGCACCCGCCGCCGTGACGCCGCGCACGACGGCCGCCACAAGCTCGTCCATCGTGCGGTGGCAATTGTTGAAATCCGACGGGGTTGCCGCGATGCCGACGATGGGTTTGGCGAGCGAGGCCGCCGACAGGCCCGTCGAGCGCGCGAACGACCGGCGCAAGAAGCGCGCGAAGTCACGATCGCCGTAATTGGTAAGCCCGATATCGAAACCCTGCGCGTCCGCCATATCGTTCTATTCCTTTTTTGTGCAATGACTTACGGCGAGTATTGTGCCAAAGCGCATTGTATAAATGCAATGTTAACATTCGTTCGGCTATATGGCCGAATGAAGAAAACGCTTCTCCCGTCGAGCTTCGAAGCGCGCGGCTTGCTGGTTCCGTTCGAGAACCCGAAGCTGCGGCCCGTGCGCTTGCGCGCAGGCCGCGACCAGCGCCTCAAGGAATGGGAAGCCGTGTTCGAAAACTATGCCGGCGATTCGGGACGGCAGAATCTGATCATGCAGTGGATCCATCTGCCCAACTGGACGCAATTGGGCCCGCGCGACCGCGAATTGTTCGACCAGATCGGCAAGAGCTTCGAGGGTGCCGGCGGCGATCCGCTTTCCTTGCGCGCGATCATGCTGCAGGTCGAATACAAACACGCCGAGGACGAGGCGAAGCGGGCCGCAGCCAAGCAGCGCATCGACGGCGGCCGCCGCGACGTGCTGACGGCCTATGTGAGCTTGCTCGCCCAAGCGACGCGCGAATGCGGCATTGCGCGCGGCGACGCGTTCATGGCGCGCGCCAATAGCGCCATCCTCATGCAAGCGATCCAGTCGGCCCCGACGGAGCTTGCGGACGGGGCGATGGCGAGCCTGTCGGGCAAGGTGTTTGCGCACCTGTCCGAGCAGGCCAAAGTGCCGCAGCGCGAAGTGCCCAAGCGCATCGAAAGCCTTGCCGACATTCTTGCCCCCATCGGCGCCATCAATCTCGACTCAGATCCCGGCGCCAAACAGGAAGGGCATCTGTCGCTGTCCTTCGCGCGGCTCGAAAAATTCGCCGAAGACGTTGCCGCCTACGAAAAGACCACGCGCGACGAAGCGGCCAACCGGGCTTTGTTGGTTCTTTTCAGCGCGCGCCAGTTCGTCGAACTCGTGCGCCAGAAGCTCAACGACATCGAGCAGCGCCTGAGCTTTTTCGTGGCCGTGATCCGCGACTTCGACGCCGTGGCCGAAGCGATCAAAGCTTGTTCGCGCGAAATCGCCTTTTCGATGGACGGCTGGGACTCCCTGGTCGACGTGTGGGACGAGGGCGTGCGCAAATACGAGCAGACGCAGGACGCCTACGCCCTCGACCTCGCAATCCAGCATATTCTGCTGTACCTGCCGACGATGCCCGCCAACGCGACCTCCAGCGAGAACGAAAAAGTGTGGAACGGCCTGACCTTCCAGCGCAGCAAAATGGTGCGTCAGTTCACCAACTGGATCGACGGCTCGGTCGATACCGAGCTTCAGGCGCGCATGGACAAAGCGCGCGCGGGGGTCGCACAGTGACCGCCCCCGCCCCGCCCCCCGCCGCCGGTGACCGTCGACGCGCCGTGCGCTATCGGCCGCGCGATGCGAGCGTCGAAATTCTCGGCCGCATCGCCGGCCTCACCGACCTGTCGGCAATGGGCATGCATGCCAACGCCGTCTGGGAGGGCCTGGCACCGGGCAGCATCGTGTCCGCGGTGCTGCGCCTGCCGCGCGCGCAGCCCGAGCGGCCGCCGCACCGCTTCGAGCTTGCAGCACTCGTGGTCGGCCAGTCGGCGGCGGGAACGGCCTTGCGCTATCTGCAGCCGTCGCGGCGCTGGGTGCGCGCCCTCGAAGCCTACATGGCGGCGGCCAAAGCCGACTAGGCGCGGCAGCTTTCGAAGCCGGCGCTGAGTTTTTCGCGGTCGAGCTTGCGGCCGATGAACACGAGCTTCGAAGCACGCTTATCGCCGGCCTTCCATTCGTGGCCCCATGTCGAATCCGCGATCATGTGGACGGCCTGGAACACGAAGCGCTGGCGCGCGTCTTTAACCGAGAGAATGCCCTTCGAGCGCAGAATGTCCGCGCCCGACTGGGCCAGCACCTGACCGATCCACTGCTGGAATTTTTCGGGATCGATTTCGCCGTCGATGCCGAGCGAGATCGAAGTCACCGTGACGTCGTGCGATGCGTGCGGTGCGGCATGCCCGTGGTGATCGTGATCGTCGTGCCCGTGGTGATCATGGTCGTCGTGGTCGCAGTCGGGGCCGTGCACATGGTCGGGATCGTGATGGTCGTGGTCGTGGTGCTTCAAGAACGCCGGCTCGAGATTAAGGATGCGCTGCAGATCGAACGCCCCCTTGTCGAGGATCGCATCGAGCGCGATCTTGCTGTTCTGGGTGCGGTGCTGCTTGGCGTAGGGATTGATCGCGCGCACCTTGGCTTCGACCGCCTTGAGCTGTTCGGGCGTCACAAGATCGGTCTTGTTCACGAGCACGACGTCGGCGAACGCGACCTGGTCCTCGGCTTCGTGGCTGTCGGCCAGGCGCTCGAGGAAAAAGCGCGCATCGACGACGGTGACGATGGCGTCGAGTACGGTCTTGGCGCGCACTTCGTCGTCCACAAAAAATGTCTGCGCCACGGGGGCGGGATTGGCGAGGCCGGTCGTCTCGACGATGATGCCGTCGAGCTTGTCGGCGCGCTTCATGAGGCCTGCGATGATGCGCACGAGATCGCCGCGCACGGTGCAGCAGATGCAACCGTTGTTCATCTCAAAGATCTCTTCGTCCGCACCGACGACGAGATCGTTGTCGATGTTGCTCTCGCCGAATTCGTTGATGATGACGGCGTATTTCTTGCCGTGCTCCTCGGTGAGGATGCGGTTCAGCAGCGTGGTCTTGCCGGCGCCCAGATAGCCGGTCAACACGGTGACGGGAATTTGGCTCATCTTGATCCTCAAAAAAGGCGAAGGCTGCGGCGCGCCAGATTTAGGAACGCCGCAGCCCCCGTTCAATGCGCGTCTACTTGATGTTGACGAGACGCAAGGGGAAGTAGTTGTCGGCCATCTGCACCACGTCGATATTCTGCTTCATCGCCCACACGATGGTCTGCTGGTGGAGCGGGATGTAGCCGAAATCGTCGGCCAGATGCTTGAAGGCCTGGCTGATATACTGCTGGCGCTTGGCCCGGTCGCTTTCCGAGGCCACGAGGTCGGTGAGCTTGTCGACCTCGGGATTCGAATAGCCGCCGTTGTTGAACAGGCCGCGCGAGCGGGCCATGTCGCGGCTGTGCACCAGGCTGATCAGCACGTTGTGCGCGTCGTAGGTCGAAGGCGTCCACCCGAGCAGATAGAACGAGGTGTTGAACACGGGCGTGTTGATCTTCGCGAAGAAGCGCGCGCGCGTCTGGGCGTTGAGGTTCACCTTCATGCCCGCGCGCGCCAGCATCGCGACGACGGCCGTGCAGATCGCTTCGTCGTTGACGTAGCGGTCGTTCGGGCAGTCGAGCGTGACTTCGAAGCCGTTGGGGTAGCCCGCTTCCGCGAGCAGGCGCTTGGCGGCGTCCGGATCGTACGGGGCAGCCCGACGCGCCATCTCCGGCGTGAAGCCGTTGACGCCCGGTGCAACCAGCGAGCCCGTGGGCACCGACTGGTTGCGCATCACGCGGCTCTTGATCGCCTCGACGTCGATCGCCTGGTAGAAGGCCTGGCGCACGCGCTTGTCCTTGAAGGGATTGGTGCCCTTGATCGGCGA
>Ga0315907_10000783_pt1 | contig 44599 bp, 42 predicted proteins | sample LakEriMetagenome_3_FD_203525 | JGI IMG/M metagenome (GOLD analysis project Ga0315907, IMG submission 203525) | Freshwater fungal communities from buoy surface, Lake Erie, Ohio, United States - Buoy 12 MA123 | ecosystem: Environmental > Aquatic > Freshwater > Lake > Lake biofilm | place: USA...
ATGCGCTTGACGGCGTCGTTCATGGTCAGGCCGCGCACCGCCGTGTCGTCGATGCGCGTGATGAGGTCGCCCGGCTTCAGGCCGGCGCGGAAGGCGGGCGAGCCCTCGATGGGCGACACCACCTTCATCAGGCCGTCTTCCATGTTGATCTCGATGCCCACGCCGACGAAGCGGCCCGAGGTGCCCTCGCGGAACTCCTTGAAGGTCTTCTTGTCGAAGTACTGCGAGTGCGGATCCAGGCCGGCCACCATGCCGCCAATGGCGTCGGAGATCAGCTTCTTCTCGTCCACGGCCTCGACGTAATCGCTCTTGACGATGCCGAAGACGGCCGCGAGCTGCTGCAACTCCTCGATGGGCAGGGGGGACAGCGAGCGCTGCGCCACGGCCTGGACTTGCATCGTGGCCAGCGCGCCGGCCACGGCACCCAGGGCGATAAAGCCGGCAACCTTCAGTTTGGCACCCATGTCTTGTCCTGCAAATGCGGTGTGTGGGGGGTAGATGGACGGGACCGAATTGGCGTTCTCAACCTCTGGGCTGGGGGCGCCCGCAGGGGGGTTCAACGTGGCCGAGAGCAGCGCTGAATGACGCTTGTCGAGTATAGGACTCGCCCCCGTTTTGGATTGCTTCAAACTTGCAAAGTTACGTGTCGGCAGGGCTTCAGGCCGGTACCCGCTCAAAGGTCACCACGTGGTCCACCTGAGCCCGGATGCCGATCCACTCGCCGACATGGTGGTCGTGGTGGGAGGGGACATGCGCCATGACCTGCTCGCCGCTGGCCAGGCGCAGCGTGTAGAGGAACTCCGAGCCGCGGAAGGCCTTGCGCTCGATGCAGGCTTTCACTGGCGAGGCGTCGTCATGGACGATGTCGTCTGCGCGCAGCAGCACATCGCACTGCCCACCAGGGTAGGCGCTGGGCAGGGGGCAGCCCTCGGGGTCGTCCAGTTCCCCCACGGGCGTGTGGACGCAGGGCCCGTGGGCGCAGGCCACGATCTGGGCCGGCGTGAACACGCCGTGCCCGATGAACTGGGCCACGAAGCGCGTGGCCGGGCGGTGGTACAGGGAGTAGGCGTTGTCCCACTGTTCGAGCCGCCCGCCGTTCATCACGCCAATGACATCGCCCATGGCAAAGGCCTCGAGCTGGTCGTGCGTGACCACCAGGGCCCCGGTGCCGTGCGCCTTGAGGATCTGTCGTACCTCCTGGGCCAGGCGCTCGCGCAGGTCCACGTCCAGGCTGGAGAAGGGCTCGTCCAGCAGCAGCAACTGCGGCTGAGGCGCCAGGGCGCGTGCCAGCGCCACGCGCTGTTGCTGGCCGCCCGACAACTGGTGGGGCAGGCGTTTGGCGGTGTGGGCCAGGCCCACCAGGTCCAGCAGTTGCGCCACGCGCGCCTGGCGTTCCGCCTTGGGCAGACGGTGGATGCCGAAGGCCACGTTGTCGGCAATGCTGAGGTGGGGGAACAGTGCGTAGTCCTGGAAGACCATGCCGATGCGCCTGTCCTCCGGCGCCACATGCACCCCCGCAGTGGCATCGCTCAGCAGGCGGCCGTCCATCCGCACCTGGCCTTCAACCACGGTTTCCAGCCCCGCCACGGCGCGCAGCAGGGAGGTCTTGCCGCAGCCCGACGGCCCGATCAGCACGCCGATCTGGCCGGGCGCCAGCGTCAGCGTGACCCGGTCCACCGCCGCGCGGGCGGCGCTGCTGCGGGGGTAACGGACACTGACGGCGTCAAGTGACAGGAACATGGCCCGTATGATAGCCAAATGAGTATGGTTCTCATTTCCGATGATGCGATCCCCGTGAACCAGGCCGGTGTGACCGCAGCGTTACAGCGGTATCCGATGTCCCGGTCCAGCGCATCATGAGGGTGCTGCTCGTCCTGCTGTGCCTGGTGCTGGCCGCGCCGGTGGCGGGCGTGCTGCTGTCCTGGGTGCGGCTGGACGCCCAGGCGCTGGCGGTGCTGGGACACCAGGCGCAGACGGTGATGGCGGGTTATGTGGGGCAGTCCCTCTTGCTGGCCGTGGGCGTGGCGGTGGGTACGGCGGTGCTGGGCGTGGGTACGGCAGTGGCCGTGGCGCTGTTCCGCTTTCCGGGCCGCCGGTTCTTTGAGTGGGGCTTGCTGCTGCCCATGGCCATGCCGGCCTATGTGCTGGCGTACGCCGCCACTGACGCGCTGCAGCCCAGCGGGCCCCTGCAGCAGGCGCTGCGCCAGACCCTGGACGCGTGGCGGGGCGCCGGGCCGTCGGCGGGCGCTGGCGGCCCCCTGGTGCCTTACGTGCTGCCGGACGTGCGCAGCCTGGGCGGAGCCATCCCGCTGTTCGTGCTGTGCCTGTACCCCTATGTCTACCTGCTGACCCGCACCGCCCTGGGTGACCGCGCCGTGCAGATGATGGAGGCGGCCCGCTTGCTGGGCGCTGGTCTTACCCGGCGCCTGCTCACGGTGGCGCTGCCGCTGGCCCGGCCTGCCGTGGTGGCGGGCGTGGCGCTGGCCCTGATGGAGACGCTGGCGGACTATGGCGTGGGCGCCTTCTTCGGGCTGGCCACCTTCACCACGGGCATTTACCGCGCCTGGCTGTCGATGAACGACCCCGTGGCGGCCTTGCAACTGGCTTCCCTGTTGCTGGCCGTGGTGGCCCTGCTGCTGGCCCTGGAGCGCCGGGCGCAGGCCCGCCTGCGCTTTGCCAGCAGCCGTGCGGGGGCTGCGCAGGCGGCCGAGGCGCGCCCGGTGGTGCTGCGGGGAGCCGCCGGCTGGGCGATGTGGGGTTTTTGCGTCCTGCCCGTGCTGCTGGGGTTCGGCCTGCCGGTGGCCTGGCTGCTGGGCATGCTGTGGCGCGAGGCGCAGTACGCCGAGATGGGTTTGCCGCTGGAGCGCTTTGTCCAGTGGAGTTGGGCCACCTTCCGCCTGGCCGGGATCAGCGCCCTGGCCGCCACGGCGGTGGCGCTGGCCCTGGGCTTTGCCTTGCGGCGGCCGCATGCGGCTCGCCCGGGCGCAGACGCTGCCCTGGGCTGGGCCGCGCGGCTGCTGTCGCTGGGGTACGCGGTGCCCGGGGCGGTGGTGGCCATCGGCATCCTGGTGCCGCTGGGTTGGGTGCAGCAGCGCTGGCCGGAATCGGCCTTGACCCCCTGGTTCACGGGCACCGTGCTGGGGGTGCTCTATGCCTACTTGGTGCGGTTTTCGTCGGTGGCCCTGCAGTCGGTGGAGGCGGGCTATGCGCGCGTGCCCGCTTCGGTGGACGAGACGGCGCGCATGCTGGGTGCCGGACGTGCCCGCGTCTTCTGGCGGCTGCACCTGCCGCTGCTGCGGCGCCCCGCACTGGCCGCGATGCTGCTGGTGTTCGTGGATGTGATGAAGGAACTGCCGGCCACCCTGGTGCTGCGGCCTTTTGGCAGCGACACGCTGGCAGTGGTGGCCTACAACCTTGCACGCGACGAGCGCCTGGCCGAGGCGGCCTTGCCCTCGCTGGCCATCGTGGGTGTCGGCCTGCTGCCGGTGCTCCTGCTGTCGCGCGCCATGCGCCAGACGTGAAGAGCGGGGGCGGGTTTCATCCCGCCCCGCTTCGGCGTCATGCGCCGACGTGGATCTCGTTGACCACCGTGCGCACCCCCGGCGCAGCCCAGACGGCGCCTTGCACGGCGTCGCGCTCCTGCCAGGAATGCACCGTGCCGCGCAGCGTGACCTTGGCGCCGTCCACTGACACGTCCACACGCCTGGCTTCGCGCAGCGCCTGGCGCTGCAGCGCCTGCGAGATGCGGGTGGAGAGATCCGTGGGCAGCGCCTTGGCCGCCAGGGCGACCTCGTTGCTCACGCCCACCACCCCCATCAGCGGACGCAGCGCCTTCTCGGCGGCGCGGCGCTGGAACTCCCAGTCCACCTCGCCAGACAGCCGGATCCAGCCGTGCTCCACGCTCAGGCGCAGCCGCTCGGCCGGCACCCGCGCCTGCCACTTCAGGGCCTGCGCGGCGGCTGCGGCAATCTCGCTGTCGCTGCGGCGATGCTCGGGTGACAGGGTGACGTCCACTTCCATGGCCGTGGCCCGCACACCGTCAATGCGCCGCAAGGCACGCTCAATCGCGAACTTCTCGGCATAGGTGCCCAGGTGACCGCTGACGGTGATGATGCCGTCCTTGACGCCCACGCCAATGGCGGCGGCGTTGATCTCCGGGTCCCACTCCAGTTCGGCCAGTACGTCCTTCTTCAATTCGCTGTCGGTCTTCATGTTCAGGGGCTCCTTGGTTTCAATGTGCTGATAAGGGGATGGTGGCGCTGCGCAGTCCAGGGGGGCTGCGTTGCATCGCATCTTGGGCGTGGGGCGTTGACCGCCCTTGCGCGGGCGCAAGGGCCGATGGGGTGCGGACTTCACATTGCATCCACAGGCCGCCCTTTGGCGGCCCAAGGAGCGCAGATGAAACCGACATGGATCGTGATTGCGGACGGCTCTCGGGCGCGTCTGTTCGAGCAGACGCAGGCTGGTGGGCCGTGGCGCGAGTTGCGCGCCTGGGTGAACCCGGCCTCGCGGCTGCGCACCGAGTCCCTGGCCTTCGACCAGCTCGGCCGCGCCAGCAAGGGCCACCCTGGCGCCACCAGTTACGTGCCGCGCACCACCCCGCGACAGCGCGAGCACCGCCGCTTTGCCCATGAGCTGGCGCGCCACCTCGACCTGGGCGTGCGCTCGGGGCAATGCGACGGGCTGGTTCTCATCGCCTCCAGCAGCCTGCTGGGCGAGCTGCGCCAGGCCCTGCCAGCGCAGGCGACCAAGCGGGTGCGCTGGTCGGCGCCCGTGGACCTGACCTCGTTTTCCGGGCGCGAACTTCTGGCGCGCTTCGAAGCGCTGCAGCCACGCGCTGCGGCACTGGAGAGCCTGCCCGAGCCCGAGCAGGCGCCCGCGACGTGGGCGGCGCGTATCAGCTGAGCGCGAATTCCTCCGGCGCGCGCTGGTGACGGTGCTCTCCCAGCGCCGCCCCCAGCGCATCCTCCACCTTCTCCAGCCAGACGAACTCCAGCTGGGTCCGCACCTCCTCTGGCACGTCCAGCAGGTCTTTGCGGTTGCGTGCGGGCAGCAGCACGGTGCGAACGCCCGCGCGCTGCGCGGCCAGCACCTTCTCCTTGATGCCGCCTACCGGCAGCACCAGGCCGCGCAGGCTGATCTCCCCGGTCATGGCCACGTCGGGCCGCACCGGGCGCTGGGTGAACAGCGATGCCAGCGCAATGAACATGGCCACCCCGGCGCTGGGGCCGTCCTTGGGAATGGCCCCCGCCGGCACGTGCACGTGAATGTCGATGCGCTCGAACGCCAGCGCGGGTATGCCCATGGCCGCCGACTGCGACTTCACCAGTGTCAAGGCGGCCTGCGCGCTTTCCTTCATCACGTCGCCGAGCTGCCCGGTGAGGATGAGCCTGTCCGCGCCGGCCACGCGGGTGACCTCGATGAACAGGATGTCCCCGCCGGCGGGCGTCCAGGCCAGGCCCGTGGCCACGCCAGGCAGGCCGGCCCGCAGCGCGGTCTCGTGCTCGAAGGGCGCCGGGCCGAGCACCGCCTCCAGCTCTGTCGCGTCCACGCGCACCCGGGCGCTGGCCTCCTCGGCCACGCGCATGGCGGCGTGGCGCGTGACCCGTCCGATCTCGCGCTCCAGCTGCCTCACACCCGCCTCGCGGGTGTAGCTGGCCGCCAGTTCCTTCAGCGCGGCATCGGTGATCTCGCAGTTGGTCGCGTTCAGCCCGGCGATTTCGAGCTGCCGCCCCACCAGGTACCGCCGGGCGATCTGCAGCTTTTCTTCCTGCGTGTAGCCCGGCAGTTCGATCACTTCCATGCGGTCGCGCACGGGGGCGGGCACCGCGTCCATGACATTGGCGGTGGCAATGAAGACCACCCGGCTCAGGTCGAAGGGCAGGCCCAGGTAGTGGTCGCGGAAGGTGTTGTTCTGTTCCGGGTCCAGCACCTCCAGCAGGGCTGCGGCGGGATCGCCGCGCAGGCTGGTGCCCATCTTGTCCACCTCGTCGAGCATCATCACGCAGTCGCGCGCACCGGCGCGCTTGAGGCCTTGCACCACCAGGCCGGGCAGGGCGCCGATGTAGGTGCGGCGGTGGCCCCGGATCTCGGCCTCGTCATGCACGCCGCCGAGCGACACGCGCACGAAGGGGCGGTCCAGCGCCTTGGCAATGCTCTGGCCCAGCGAGGTCTTGCCCACGCCGGGCGGGCCGGCAAAGCACAGGATGGGCGCACGTCCCTTCGGGTTGAGCTTGCGCACCGCCAGGTATTCGACGATGCGGCGCTTGACCTTGGCCAGGCCGAAGTGATCGAGCTCCAGCACTCCGCGCGCGGTCTCCAGGTCGATCTCCAGCGGCTTGGGCTCGGCCCAGGGCAGCTCGGTCATCCACTCCAGCCAGGTGCGCAGCATCGGGCCTTCACCGGAGCTCTCGCTCATGCGCTTGAGCCGCTCGAACTCCTTGCGCGCCTGCGCCTCGGCGTCAGGCGGCATCTGCGCCTTGGCGATGGACTCCTCCAGGCGCTGGAAGTCCTGAGACTGTTCCGACTCCTCGCCCAACTCCTTGCGAATGGCGCGCATCTGCTCCTGCAGCAGGACGCGGCGTTGGCGGTCGTCGAACTGCTCCTTGGTACGTGCGCCGATCTCCAGTGACAGGCGCAGCACTTGCAGCCGGTGGGTCACCAGGTCCAGCACGCCGCGCAGGCGTTTCTCCGTGTCCAGAGTCTCCAGCAGTACCTGCTTCTGCTCGGGCTCCGCATCCACCAGGCTGGCGGCCAGGTCCGCCAGTTGCGAGGGGGAGGTTGTCGCATGCATCACCTGCGTGAACTCCGCCGGCACGCTGGGCAGCAGTGACAGCAGCTCTGCCGTGCTCTCGCGCAACTGCATCGACAGCGCCTCGGCCTGCGCCGAGGGCCGCTCGTCGTCATCCTCTGGCAGGCGCTCCACCCGCGCGGCCATGAAGGGATGGCCGGGCACCAGTTCCATCACCCGCACCCGCCCGACCCCCTGGCACACCACGTGCCACTGGGACTCATCGCCCTGGGCATGCTGGACGATGCGGGCCAGCGTGCCTATCGGGTGCATGTCCACCAGGCCGGGGTCGTCCACCGTGGGGTCGCGCTGCAGCACGACGATCAGCGGGTCCTTGGAGCCTATGGCCCGCGCCACGGCGGCCACCGATCGGGGGCGGCCGATGGTGATGGGCGCCAGCACCTGCGGAAACAGCACGAGGTTGCGCATCGGCACGATGGGCAGCACGCCGGGCGGCAGGTTGGCGCCCAGCACGATGGGCTGGGAGGTGGTGGTGGTGGTGGCTTGGGCAGAGGGCTCGGTCATTCGGTCTCCTTGAAGAGCATCACGCTAGTGCGGTGGCGCCTGGCCCGGTTGACCCGGCGCAAGGCTGGTGACGACAACAAGGCATCGTGGCAGGTGCCGCGCCAGCAACGGCAGCACGCCGCGCCCGAGGTCGCTCAGCCCGAGCAGCACCACACGTCCACGGAAGTGACGGTCCCGCATCCTCGCGAAGGCGAGGAGCACAGCGTGCCTCAGGGCGCCTCAGTGCGCCTGAGCGTGCGTGAGCGTGCGTGAGCGAGCCTCAGTGCGCCAGCAGCACCGGCAAGGTCATCGAGCCCAACACGCGTTGGGTGACCCCGCCCAGCAGCCACTCCCGCGCGCGCGCGCGGCCGTAGCAGCCCATCACCAGCAGATCGCTGCCGCGGTCGGCCGCCAGTGAGAGCAGCAAATCCCCCACACCGCGGCCGTTCGAGCCCTGGTGCAGCATCTGCGCCTGCACACCGTGGGCCTGCAGCCAATCCTCCAGCCAGACATCCCGGGCAGCGCTCTGGCTGCCGTCCTGGTCGTCCGAGGGCTCGGACCACAGCGCCACGTCCACCACCTGCGCGCTCTGCAGCATCGGCAGCGCCGCGGTCAGTGCACGTGCGGCTTCGCGCGTGGGCTTCCAGGCCACCAGCACCCTGCGCCCGACGCCGGACCACTCCCCGAAGCTCGGCACCACCAGTGTCGGCCGTCCGCTGGCGATCGCCACCGAGGGCACGAAGTCGCCCGGCACGCCCCAGGCCAGGGCGTCTTCCGGGTCGTGCTGGCCCATGACCAGGAGGTCGTTGTACAGGGCCCGCTGGGCAAAGGCCGTCAGCATGGGGGCCTGGCCCGCATCGCACCAGGTGACCCCGGGGCCCGGTCTGGTCATCTGCGCGTCGAACTGTGCCCGGGCACGTTGACGGCGTTCGTCATCTGCGGCCTGCAGCATGATCGCGCCACCCGCGTCGCCCATGCCGGCCATAGGCACGGCCACCCAGGCCGGCTCCACGGCAAGCATGGCCGTTACGCCCGCGTCGCAGGATTGGGCCAGTTCACGGGCCAGTTGCAGCCGCTGGGCGCTGCGGGGGGAACCATCCACATGGACCAGAAGGCGGCGCAGCGGGTTCATCGGGCTCACCCCCCTCAGAACCGGGCCACGATGCCGGCCGTCACCTGGTCCACATCCACCGACTCGCCCTGCAGGCGACTGCGCAGCCGCTCGTACTCCAGGCGCGCGCCGAAGTTCTTGGTCCAGTCCACGCCCACGCCCGCACCCCAGCCGAAGTGGGTGTGGGTTTCGCGTTGGCTGGTGCCCAGGTCTGCCACGCGCACCGTGCCCGACATGCGGGAAGTCAGCAACCCGGCCTTGCCGAACACCGACCAGATGCCCTCTCTCGCCACGGCCAGTCCGTAGAGCCCGATCCCCTCACCCTTGAGTTCACCGCTGGCCACCGTGCTGTCGGCCAGGCTGCCCGAGAAGCGTGCGCGGCCGAGCCGGACGATCTCCGCCTGCGCCCCAAAGTTGGGGTGGAACATCTGGCCACCGTACAGCTTCCAGGCCGTGCCACTGCGGTCGCAGGTGAGGGCGCCGGTGCAGTCGATATCGGAGCGTGAGGTGCCGGCCGACAGGCCGACGAAGCTTTGGCCCTGGGCATTCAGGCCCGCGAGCCCGAGCAACAACGTGGCCAGGGCGGGAACGAGCGTGCGGCGGGTGCCGAAAGTCTTTGCATGCATGGTGCAGATCTCCTGGGATACGCCGCCGGCAAGGGCCGGCAGCCGATGCCCGGATCGTGCCCAGTACCGTCCGGCCCCGATTGCGCATGCGCAGGGCCCGGCCGCGCCATCTGCTCGACGCTGACAGGTCTCTCAGGGAAAGACCTTCTATGAACCGCCCGCCCGGCACGGGATGATTCAAGACATGAACACGACATCCGACCCGCGCCCGCCGCACCGCTGGAAGTTCTTCCGCACGGGCGGCTTTGACCAGGTCTGCATCGAGACCGCGGACGACCTGCGGCACCTGGACCAGCTGGACCAGAAACTCTGGGCGGTGCTGACCGTGCCCACCAGCGGCCTGGAATTGGACGAGCACACCCTGCAACTCATCGACAGCCGGGGCGAAGGCTGCGTGCGAGCCCCCGACCTGCTGGCCGCGGTGAAGTGGACCTGTGAGGTGCTGCGCGATCCGCAGATCCTGTTCGAGCCCGGCGACACCCTGCCGCTTTCAGCGCTGGACGAGCGCCACGCCGACGGTGCCGCGGTGGCCGGTGCCGCCCGGGCTTTGCTGGCGGCCTTGGGCCGGCCTGACGCGCAGACTGTGGGGCTTGCCGATCTGGTGGACACCAGCGCGCTGTTCGCCCCCCACCAGTTCAACGGCGATGGCGTGGTGGTCCCGGGCCTGACCCAGGAGCCCGATCTCTCAGCCGCCATCGCCCTGATCGTGGGTGCGCAAGGTGGCGTGCTGGACCGGAGTGGCGAACCGGGGGTGGACCAGGCCGCGCTGGACGCATTTGCCGCTGCCGCCCAGGCGGTGGGCGACTGGCGCGCCCAGGGCGAGGGCCCGGCCAGCGCGGTGATGGCCTGGGGTGCTGACACCCCGGCCGCAGCGGCAGCCTTCGAGGCCGTGCAGGCCAAGGTGGAGGATTACTTCACCCGCTGCCGCCTGGCGGCGTTCGACCCCCGCGCCGCCGGCGCCCTGAACGCCAGCGATCAGCACCTCATCGACTTGTCGGCCGGCCTGCTGGCCACCGATGGCGCTGCCATCGCCGCCCTGCCGTTGGCCCTGGTGCGCCCCGAAGCCCGGTTGCCGCTGCGCCACGGGCTCAACCCCGCCTGGAGTGCCGCCATCGGCGCCCTGCGTGACCGTGTGGTGACGCCCGTGCTGGGCGAGGCCGACACCCTCAGCGTCGAGCAATGGCAGACCCTGTCCGCCCGGCTGCAGGCCTGGCGGGATTGGTTCGCCACCCGCCCCGCCACGCCCGTGGCAGACCTGGACGCCGCTGTGCTGCGTGACTTCGTCGCGGGTGACATGGTCGGGCGCATCGCCGCGCTCATCCAGGCCGATACGCAGTCGGGGGGCGCCGCCCAGCACCTGGGCCTGCTGGAAAAGCTGCTGCGCCTGCGGCGCGACCTGCTCACCCTGGTGCGCAATTTCGTCAACCTGGCCGACTTCTACGCCCTCAAGGGCAAGGCGATCTTCCAGGCCGGCACCCTGTACCTGGATCAGCGCAGTTGCGACCTGGTGATGCGCGTGCGTGACGCCGGCCGGCATGCCGCCTTGGCACCGCTGTCGGGCACCTTTCTGGTGTATTGCCAGTGCACCCGCAAGGACGAAGCGCCCATCGACATCGTGGCGGCCGTCACGGGGGGCGACGTCGACGAGATGATGGTGGTCGGCCGCAACGGGGTGTTCTACGACCGCCAGGGCCGGGACTGGCACGCCAGCGTGACGCGCATCGTGTCGCAGCCCATCAGCGTCCGTCAGGCCTTCTGGCTGCCCTACAGACGCCTGGCACGCATGGTGGGCGAGCAGGTCCAGAAGTTCGCCCTGGCCCAGGACAAGAAGATCGAGGCCTCCTCGACCTCGCTGGTGAACGCTGCGGGTGACAAGGTGGCCACTGCCGACAAGGTCGACAAGGCGGGCAAGCCGGTCGCGCCTGCGTCAAGCACCGCGCCGGCCGCCTTCGACATTGCCAAGTTCGCCGGCATCTTCGCGGCGGCGGGCTTGGCGGTGGGCGCCCTGGGCACGGCGCTGGCCGCCATCTTCAGCGGATTCCTGTCGCTGCCGGCGTGGAAGATGCCATTGGTGGTGCTGGGCTTGATGCTGCTGGTGTCGGGTCCCTCGATGCTGCTGGCCTGGCTCAAGCTGCGCCGGCGCAACCTGGGGCCGCTGCTGGACGCCAACGGCTGGGCGGTGAACATCCGCGCCCGCATCAACCTGCCCTTTGGCGCGACGCTCACCCGCGTGGCGCAATTGCCCGGCGGCGCGAGCCGCGCCCTGAGCGACCCCTACGCTGACAAGGGCCTGCCCTGGGGGCGCTGGTTGCTCACCTTGCTGGGGCTGGCGGTCATCGTCATCATCGCGCTGCGCATGGTGGGGGTTCTTCGCTAGGGTGGTGCCGAGTGGGAGCTGACGGGTCAGTGCGTCAGGCGGCACCGCTCCAGAGGCGGAACTTGACGTGCCTGGAAGCAGACCGAAAGTCGTTGTCCGTGCTGAGCATGACCAGGTCGTGCCTCAAGCAAAGCTGAATCAGTACGGCGTCGATGGTTCCGATCTGAACGCCATTGCTTCGACACGTGTTGCGGACCTCTGCGGCCTCGATGTGGTCTTCGCGGTCAGGTTGGAGAAAAGCCAACGCAGCGAATCTTTCAATGAGCTGGCTGCGCGCCTTCGGCCCGGCAAAGCCCTGCAGCAGTTCCTGCAGGACCAAGCCGGTGGTGAACACCTGGTCTGCGCCTTCAAGCGCACTTCGAAGCACCTCTACGGCCTGGGTGGAAGCCTCAGCGTCGTGGCGGAAGGCCAGCGACCAGACGGACGTGTCAACGAGCAGGCTCACGACCTGCGGGCCCGTTCTGCCTTGTAGTCGTAGGCGGAGTCCCACTCCAGCTTGCCGAACAGTTCGGCTACCCGTCGCTGCTCGCGTCGAGCGATGAACTCTTGAAGCGCACGTGTCACGGCCGCCTTCTTGGTGGGCTCTCCGCTCACCCGGAAGGCGTGGTCCAGCAGTTCCTGGTCGAGCGCGAGGTTGGTGGCCATGTGTAGCTCCTGTGGGGCCAGTTTACACATGCCGACAGCGGAAACCAAAGGGCGTATGCCGTAGCCGCCAAGCCATGCCGGCACAGTTGGCCTCAGCTTTGCGAAAGGAACTCGCAAAAGATGCTTCCGAAGCGCACCTGATGGCCCTCTGCGGCTCGGCCGATCATGTTCGGCCCGCCCGTTCGCCACCCGTCCACTCCACGGCCCACCAGGCGGGCAGCAGGCGCCTGACGGCCGGGCGCCGGTAGCGGTCGTCCAGCAGCCACAGCCAGCCGCGGTCCTCGGGCGTGCGCAGCACGCGCCCGGCGGCCTGCACCACCTTTTGCATCGCGGGCACCAGGTCGGCGTAGCCATGGTCCGGGCCGAAGAGCTGGTCCAGCCGGGCGCGCAGGGCTTCCTGCACGGGCGACACCGGCGGCAGCCCCAGGGTGGCGACGAAGGCGCCGATCAGGCGCGTGCCCGGCAGGTCCACGCCTTCGGCAAAGACGCCGCCCAGCACCGCGAAGCCGATGCCCCGGCCCTGGGGCTCGAAGCGCTGCAGGAACGCGCGGCGCGCCGCCGCGTCCATGGTCCGCTCCTGCCGCCATTGCGGGATGTCCTGGCGCAGCCGCTGCAGCACCTCGGCGGCCTGCTGCAGGTAGTCATGGCTGCTGAAGAAGGCCAGGTAGTTGCCGGGATGCGCATCGAACTGGCGCGTCACCACCTGTGCCAGGGCCTGCAGGGATCGGCTGCGGTGGGCGTAGCGCGTGGACAGCCGCTCGGCCACCTGCACGCGCAGGTGCTCTGCCGGGAAGACCGGCGGCACGTCCAGCCAGCCGGTGCCCTCGGGCAGGCCCAGCAGGTGGGTCTGGTAGTCGGGCGGGCTCAGCGTGGCCGAGAACAAGGTGCAGCCGTGCAGCCCGGCCCAGCGTGGTCGCATGAACGGCGCGGGCACCACGTTGCGCAGGTTCAGGCACAGACCGTCGTCGGTGTCGGCGCCGTGGGTCATGTCCAGGAGGGAGTGCGAACCCAGCGTGTCCGTCAGCTTCAGCAGGTGCTGCACCTCGAAGTGGAAGTCCAGCAAAGGCCCGGTGGCCAGGGGCTCGCCCTGGAAATGATCGGCCAGGGACGCCCCCAGGTTCTGCAGCGCCAGGCCCAGCGCGTCAGGCAGGTCATCCAAGGCGGCATGGGCCGTCCCTTCAGGCGGCGCAGCGTCTTCCATCGCCCGCTGCAGCCGCGTGAAGTGCGGCCTCAGGCCGTGCGGGGCGATCTGTGCCATGCGCTGCAGCGTGGCGGTGGACAGGCTGGCGCTGTACATCTGGCGCGCACGCTCCACCAGGTTGTGCGCCTCGTCCACCAGCACGCCCAAGCGCCATTGCAGCGATTGCGACAGGCCCCACAGCAAAGCCGTGCCATCGAAGGCGTGGTTGACATCGCCCACCAGCACATCGCTCCACCGCGCCATTTCCTGGCCCAGGTAGTAGGGGCAGATTCCATGGTCCCGGGCGATGCGCCGCTGCGCTGCGGCATCCAGCCAGCCCTCGGCGGCGGCCTGCGCCCGCGCAGCCGGCAGGCGGTCGTAGAAGCCCCGGGCGAGCGGGCAGGACTGGCCGTGGCAGGCCTTGTCCGGGTGCTCGCAGGACGATTCCTTGGCCACGATGGCCTGCACGCGCAGGGGGGGGGGCCGGTGCCTGGGCTGCCCCGGCAGGTCCTGTCGCAGGTGCTCCAGCGCCTCCAGCGCCGGGCCTTGGGCGGTGCCTTTGCAGGTCAGGTAGGCAATCCGGTCCAGCCCCTTCTCCCCCATGGCGCGCAGGGCGGGGAACAGCGTGCCGATGGTCTTGCCGATGCCCGTGGGGGCCTGCGCCAGCAGGTGGCCGCCACCGGCCAGCGCCCGGTAGGCGGCCTCGGCCAGGCTGCGCTGGCCCTGACGGAAGTCGCCTGGCGGAAAGTCCAGCGCGCGCAGCGCCGGGTCACGCGCCTGGCGGTGGGCGGCCTCCTGCCCGGCCCAATGCTCGAAGGCCGCACAGCGCTGAAGCAGCCCCTGTTCCAGCTCGGCCGCGCCGAACACCTGGAACATCTCGCTCTCGGTCTGGCTGGCGATGTCGAAGTACACCAGCGCCAGGGCCAGTTCCTCCACGCCGCGTGCGCGGCAGAACAGGGCGCCGTAGGTCAGCAGTTGCGCCCAGTGCAGATGGCGGCGGTTCTCGGGGATGTCTTCGGGCTGCCCGCGGATGGTCTTCACCTCCTCCAGGCAGCGGCGTCGCGGGTCGTAGCCGTCGGCCCGGCCGCGCACGCGCAGCGGGCCGCACACGGTTTCCAGCGGCACCTCCGTTTCGTAGTCCAGCGAGCGCCGGCTGGCCACGATGGACTGGCCCTGCAGGCCTTCCAGCGCGGTGGCGGCCGGGGTGAAGCGGCGGTCCAGATCGCCGCGCTTGGCCGTGAACTCGCACAGGCTGCGCACCGATACGGTGTAGGTCCAGGCGCGCCCGCCCGCCGCCGCCGGCGGCGCGGTCCCGTCTGCTGCCAGCGGCTCAGCCACGCGGGTCGATGCGCTCCAGCGCCTGCGCCACGTCCGCTGCCCGGGTGGGCCGCACCAGCCGGCAGACCTCCTGCCCGTCGCGCAGGAAGACGAGCGTGGGCCAGAGCTTCACCCCGAACTGTCGCCCCAGCCGCCGCCCCGGCCCGTCTTCCACCTTCAGGTGCCGGACCGCGGCGTGCCCTTGCAGGGCCTGCACCACCACCGGCCCTGCCGCCCGGCAGTGGCCGCACCAGTTGGTACCGAAGTCCAGCACGGCGGGGCCCGCGATGGCGCCTGTCGATTCAAGGGCAAGCGTTTCAGGGGTGTAGTCAGGAACATCGGCCATGCGGGAATCTTCGCACCGTTCGGTTCTTGCGTTGGAACACCTCTTGCGCAGGAACACCTTGCAGGGGATGATCGGAAAACTGTATTTATATACAGTATCTCAATGGCCTTGCATTCCTCCACCCGCCTGCTCGACCCCGAGCGGCTTCACCCCCACCTCTGGCGCGCGCACCAGTTGGGTGGGACTGCGCATGCCGTCATGCCTTCGGGATTCGCGGTGCTGGATGCGCAGTTGCCGGGCGGTGGGTGGCCTTGCGGCGTGTTGACCGAACTCCTGCTCGCGCAACCGGGGGTGGGGGAAGTGCGATTGCTGGCGCCGATGATGGCCGGCCTGCCACCAGCTTTCCAGCGGGAATGGCCAGAACGTGTCAGCGTCATGCTGTTCGGGCCGCCCGCCATGCCCTGCACCCAGGCGCTGCAGCAGATGGGGGTGGACGTGGGGCGTCTGATCGTGGTCCACGGGCGCGAGGGTGCGCGCGGCGCGGCCTTGCGCCACCTGCTGACGTCCTCCGATCTTCTGTGGGCGCTGGAGCAGGCGCTGCGCAGTGGCCAGGTGGGCGTGGTCGTCGCCTGGCTGCCGGAGCGGTTGGCCGCCGACTCCCTTCGCCGCTTGCAGCTCGCTGCCCAGGCCCACGAGGGGCCTGCCTTCATGCTGCGCGGCATAGGCGAGCGCTGCAGGCCCAGCCCGGCGCCGCTGCGCCTGGCCCTGCATCCCGGCCGTCGCCCTGACGAGGTGGCCGTGCAGGTGCTCAAGCGGCGCGGCCCGGCCGGCGGCCCGGCCTTGCACCTGGCGCTGCCGCCCGTGTTGTCGGCCCCCGCGCGTCGGCGGTGGTCGCCCACGGCCCCGGCGCCGGCGCCGGCAACTGCCGAACGTCTCTTTTCGAGGGTAGGGGTTCCGGTCGAAGCCGACGTCATGCCGCCTGCGGGTTGACGGGGTCAGCATGAAGCGGATGCCCTGCTGGATCGCCGTGCACCTGCCGGCCCTGCCGATCGAGGCCTTGGCGGCCACGGTAGGGCACGATCAGGCCCACCGGCCGCTGGCCCTGCAGGACGGGGCGCTGATCACGGCCGTCGATGTCCGGGCCTGGGAGGCGGGGGTGCGCCCGGGACAGCGGCGGGCCACCGCCCTGGCGTTGGAGCCCTCGCTCCTGCTGGGCCGGGCTCACGCCGAGCGGGAGCGCCAGGCCTTGCGGGCCGTCGCCTTTGCGGCCTTGCAGTTCACCCCTTACGTCACCGAGCAGGCCCCTCACACCGTGCTGCTGGAAGTGGCGGCCTCACAGCGGCTGTTTGGCGGCCTGGCGCTTCTGGCCCGGCGTCTGTGCGACGCCCTGGCCCCGCTGCGCCATCGGATACACCTGGCTTGCGCGCCCACGGCCTGGGGTGCGGCCTTGCTGGCCCGCGGTGCAGGCAGCGAACCGAAGCCGGCGGATGCAGGGCAGGAGACACCCAACCCGCTGCAGACCCCGTTGGGCCAGGCGTCCCGGCTGGGGCGGGGCCTGGGCCCTCATGCGCCCAGCCTCAAGACCTTGCGCGCGGCCCTCGACCCCTTGCCCCTGGCCTTGCTGTGCGCGCACGCGAGCGAGCAGGAAACGTTGCAAGGCATGGGCCTGCAGCGCGTGGGCGACCTGCGTGCCCTGCCGCGCCAGGGCCTGGCCCGCCGTTTCGGCCCTGAGTTGCTGCGCCGGCTGGACCAGGCCTGTGGCGAGGCCCCCGATCCTCGCGAGTGGGTGAGCCTGCCCGCGGTCTTCGAGGCCCGGCTGGAACTCTTTGCGCGGGCCGACTCCACCGAGCAGGTGCTGCACGGCGCGGACATGCTGCTGACCCGCCTGGTGCACTGGGCACAGGCCCGCCAGGCTCGGGTGTCGGGCTTCACGCTGGAGATGGCGCATGAACACCGCCATCGCGGCGATGACATCCCGGACCGCAGCCGCCTGCCCATCGCCCTGGCCCAGCCCTGCGCCGACGTGGCTCACCTGCGGGGGCTGCTGCGCGAACGCCTGGCCCGCACCCCCTTGCCCGCCCCCACGCTGGAGCTGCATCTGCGTTGCGACCAGTTGGCCTTCGCCGCCCCGCCCGATGGCGAGCTTTTCCCTACCCGGGCGCGGGCCCAGGAGGGCCTGGCGCGCCTGGTCGAGCATCTGCAGGCGCGGCTGGGAGCCGATCGGGTTCACGCCCTGGCGTCCGTGGCGGACCACCGCCCCGAGCGGGGGGCCGGGCATCGGGTGCCCTCGCGCAGCCCCGAAGTCCCTCATCCGACCGGGCCGTCCACCCAGCCGGGTTGGGCCACGGGCCTGCCGCACCTCACCCGGCCGGCCTGGTTGCTGCCACAACCGCGTCCCTTGCCGGAACGGCAGGGGCGTCCGATGCTGGAGGGTCAGCCGCTGCGCTTGCTGGCGGGCCCCGAGCGCATCGAGGCCGGTTGGTGGGACGGTCCCGCGGTGGCTCGCGACTATTTCATCGCCGGCACACCCGCAGGAGTGCTGGTGTGGATCTACCGTACCCGCTTGCCCCAGGCCCCGGCCCAGGCAGAAAGCGGCTGGGTGCTGCAGGGGTGGTTTGGCTGAGCCCCAGGGTCTGGCCTCTGGGGTTGCGCACTCAGGACACGCCGGCGTCGGCGTTCACGGCCGCCGGGTCCACGCCCAGTTGCGCCGCCGCGTCCAGGATCTCCTGCCAGGTGGTGCCGTCCACGGAAATGCCCTGGGCAGTACGCTGCGCCCTGTTCGCCCGCTCGGGCTCGCCGGCCACCAGCACGTTGTCCACGCCCTCCCGCGGCGGCGAGGCCTTGACCCAGTCGATGAAGGCCTGGGCCTCGCGCTCGAAGGCGCCGGTGTCGCCCAGGGCGGCGGGGTCGAGCAGCACGCTGAACATGCCGTTGAGCACGCGGCGCTTGCTGTCGTCGCCGTCACGTTGCGTATGGCCGCCGGCCAGCGCGCCGCCCAGCAGCTCGCACATCACGGCCAGTCCGTAACCCTTGTGCGCGCCGAAGGTCAGCAAGGCGCCCCAGGGCGGGATGACGCTGTAGCGCGGGTCCTGTGTGTCGCGGCCCTGGTCGTCGATCAGGCAGCCCGGGGCCACGGGCTCGCCCTTGTTGTGCGCCACGCGCGTCTTGCCCTGGGCGATCATGCTGGTGGCGAAGTCCAGGATCACCGGGGGGCGCCCGGGCAAGGGCACCCCGATGCATACCGGGTTGGTGCCGAAACGGGCGTCACCGCCACCGAAGGGGGCCACCACGTTGCGCGCCACCACGTTCACCAGGTGAATGGAGATCAACCCGGCCTGCGCCGCCTGCTCGGCCCAGGCCCCGATGCGGCCGATGTGGTGGGCGTTACCCAAGGCGACGATGCAGCTGCCGTGCCGAGCGGCGCGCTCGATGCCCAAGGCCATGGCTTCCTGCCCCACCACCTGACCGAAGCCGGCTTGCCCGTCCAGGCGCAGCAGGGTGCCGGCATCCAGCACCGTGCGCACATGGCTGTTCGGGTTCAGTCCGCCTTCCAGGAAGGCCTGCGCGTAGCGCGGCAGCATGCCGATGCCGTGCGAGTCATGCCCGGTCAGGTTCGCGTCCACGAGGTTGCCGACCACGGCATGAACCTCTGTCTCGCTGCTGCCAAAGCCGCGGACCACGCGGTGCATGGCCGTGGTCAGGCGTTCCAGGGGGATGAGGTGCGTGGTGCTCATGGTGGGTGTTGGCCTTGGAATGTGGCAGTACGGACAAGCGTGTGGTCGGCCAGCGCAGCGGGGCAGGAGGGCTGCCCGTGGATGTGGCCGGGATCTCAGGGGCCTTCAGGGTCGGGTTCGAATCGTTCCGAGGGAAGCTTCGAGCGTCGCCGCACGATGAACAGCAGCACCACCACCGCCAGCACCAGCAATGCAGCCGGGCCGTACCACAGCACGGCCGTGCTGCTCTTGACGGGCGGGCGGTAGAGCACGAAGTCGCCGTAGCGCGCTGTCATGTAGTCGGTGATCTGCTCGGGGGTGTCGCCGCGCTTGAGCATGTCGCGCACCTGGTTGCGCAAGTCGACGGCCAGCCCCGCGTTGGAGTCGGCAATGGTCTGGTTCTGGCACACCAGACAGCGCAACTCGGCGGAGAGCTTCATCACCCGCGCTTCCAGCACCGGGTCTGGGCTGGCAGGCTGGGCCACGCCGGGAAGCGCGGCCGGCGAGGCTGTGGGTGCCTTGGACGGGGCAGTGGTCAGTGCATTGGCCGGCAAGGACGTGGCGGCGGGTCGGTCTGGCTGGCTGGCGGCGGGCCCGGCGGTCAGCCCGGCCCATGCAGCACACAGGGCCCAGGCTGCCAGGCGGCGCCTGCCGGACCCGAGAAAGCTCAACTTCCAGTCCACCTTCCACGCGGACATGAGGAATCGGCTGGTCATTTCAAACCCCCAGTTCCTTGAGCAGCGGCTCGATCTTCTGGCTGATGACCTGGCGGGTCAGCACGCCGACGTGCTTGAACCGCACCACACCCTGGGCATCGATGACGAAGGTCTCCGGCACCCCGTAGACACCGAAGTCGATGCCTACCTTGCCGTCGAAGTCGATCAGCGTGGCGGCATAGGGGTTGCCCAGGCGCTCCAGCCAGGTGCGGGCGTCGCCGGGGCGGTCCTTGTAGTTCAGGCCGATGACCGGCACCTTGCGTTCCCGGGCGAAGGCCACCACCAGGGGGTGTTCCTCGCGGCAGGGCGCACACCAGGAGGCCCAGACATTCATCACCCAGACCTTGCCCAGGAGGTCTTCACGCTTGACGGTCTGCGTGGGGTCGTCCAGGCGGGGCAGGGCGAAGGCCGGCGCAGGCTTGCCGATCAGCGGTGACGGCACTTCCCGTGGGTTCAGGCTCAGGCCGGCATAGAGAAACCACGCCAGGGCGCCGAACAGGGCCAGGGGAATGAGGAATCGCAGGCTCTTCATGTGAAGCTCAGGCAGCGGCCGTGGCGGACGTGGTGGCCGGCTCCTGCGCTGTCTTCTTCTGCCGGTAGCGTCGGTCGGTGGCTGCCAGCAGGCCGCCCAGCGCCATCAGCACGCAGCCGCCCCAGATCCAGTCGACAAAGGGCTTGACGTACAGGCGCACGATCCAGGCGCCCCCTTCGACCGGTTCGCCCAGTGAGACGTACAGATCCCGCAACAGCCCAGTGCGGATGGCGGCCTCGGTCATGGGCATGGTCTGCACCCGGTAGACGCGCTTTTCGGGTTCCATGCGGGCCACCAGACGGTCGCCGCGCGAGATGTCCGTCACGTCCACCAAGCCTCGGACGGCCTGGTAGTTCGGACCCTGAACTTCCTTGAACTCCCGCAGGGTGAAGCGCATGTTTCCGATGGTGGTGTAGTCGCCCGGCTTCATCTTCACATCGCGCTCGACCTCGTGGGTCTTCACGATCGTGACGCCGAAGATGAAGACCGCCACCCCCAGGTGCGCCACCATCATGCCCATCGTCGCGCGTGTCAGCTGTGAGGTGCGCCGCAGCATCAGGCCCAGGCCCTGGCCCTTGGGCGACACGCGTTCCCACAGGTCGGTCAACACGCTGGCCACGATCCACCAGCCCAGCAACAGGCCCAGCACCGACATGAAGCTGATGCGCTCGGCGATCCAGGCGCTGAGGCCGGTGGCCAGCACGGCGACCAAGGCTGCCCAGCGCAGCCGTATCGCCAGGTCAGGCAGTTCGGTCTGCTTCCAGCGGGCCATGGGTCCCACGCCCATGAGGAAGACGACCGGCGCCATCAGGGGCGCGAAGACGGCGTCAAAGTAAGGCGGACCCACCGAGATCTTGCCCTTGCCCAGCGCGTCCAGCACCAGCGGGTACAGCGTGCCCAGGAGCACAGCGGCGCAGGCCACCAGCAGCAGCACGTTGTTGCCCAGCAGCAGCGTCTCGCGCGACAGCACGGAAAAACGCGCGCCCAGGCCCACGGTCGGCGCCCTCCAGGCGTACAGCGCCAGCGACACGCCCACCACCACCACCAGGAAGCCGAGGATGAACAGCCCGCGCGTGGGGTCGGTGGCGAAGGCATGCACCGAGGACAGCACGCCCGAGCGGACGAGGAAAGTGCCCAGCAGCGACAGCGAGAAGGCCATGATGGCCAGCAGCACCGTCCAACTCTTGAAGCTGCCACGCTTCTCGGTCACGGCCAGGGAGTGGATCAACGCCGTGCCCACCAGCCAGGGCATGAAGGAGGCGTTCTCCACCGGGTCCCAGAACCACCAGCCGCCCCAGCCCAGCTCGTAATAGGCCCACCAGCTGCCCAGCGCGATGCCCACGGTGAGGAACATCCAGGCCACCGTGGTCCACGGGCGCGTCCAGCGGGCCCACTGCGCATCCAGGTTGCCGCCGATCAGTGCCGCCACGGCGAAGGCAAAGGCGACCGAGAAGCCCACGTACCCCATGTAGAGCAGAGGTGGGTGGAAGATCATGCCCGGGTCCTGCAGCAGCGGGTTCAGGTCGCGGCCATCGGGTGCTGCCGGGAACAGGCGGTCGAAAGGGTTGGAGGTCAGCAGGGTGAAGAGCATGAAGCCCACGCTCACCAGGGCCATCACCGACACGATGCGCGCCAGCACCGGCAGCGGCAAGTGGCGGCTGAATCCCGCCACCGCCGCCATCCACCCCACCAGCATCAGGATCCACAGCAAGAGCGAGCCTTCATGGCCACCCCATACGGCCGCAATCTTGTAGGCCATGGGCAGGGCCGTGTTGGAGTTCTGGGCGACGTACAGCACGGAGAAGTCGTTGCGCATGAAGGCGATCGTCAGCGCCAGATAGGACGCGGCCACGAGCAGCAGCACCCACACCGCGCCGGGTCGTGCCAGGGCCATCCAGCCCGGACGCTGAAGCTGGGCACCCGCCAGGGGCACCACCCCCAGGATGAGCGACAGGCCCAACGCCAGCCACAGAAGAAAGTGTCCGAACTCCGGAATCATGGCTTGGCCCCCTGCACGGTCTTGCCGTAGGCTTGATAGCCCCCCTGCGCCTTCTTCACAGCCTCTTCGGCCTCGGGCGGCATGTAGTTCTCATCATGCTTGGCCAGCACCTCGCGGGCCACGAAGACACCGCCTTGCAACTGCCCCTGCGCCACCACGCCTTTGCCCTCCTTGAACAGATCAGGCAGGATGCCCTGGTAGCGCACCGGCACCGTCTTGGCGGTGTCGGTGATGACAAAGTTCACTTGCACCCCGTCACGCTTGACGCTGCCTTCCTCGACCAGGCCTCCGATGCGGAACGTGCGCTGCTTGGGGGCCTCCTGGGCCACCACCTGGGTGGGCGAGTAGAAGAACACCAGGTTGCTCTCGAAGGCATTGAGCACCAGGGCGGTGATGGCGCCCACGGCGGCCAGACCACCGAGGGCCAGCGCCACGCGCTTGTGACGGGTTTTCATTCGTTCTCCTCGTCTTTGAGTGACAAGTTGCCTTGTGGCGCCGCAGCCTCGGCCAGGGCTTGACGCCGCCGTCGTGCAGCCAGAAGGGGTTCCAGCGTCATCACCAGCAGGCACACGCCATAGGAGCCCCAGACGAACAGCCCATGACCGCCCATGTCGAAGAACTCTGCCGGGCTGTTCCAGTTCATGGGCGGGATCCTGTGCTTTGTCGGCTGGCAAGTTCCCGCACCCAGGTGGCGCCGTGTTCGCGCTCCAGCACCAGGGCACGGGTGCGTGTGAAGACCACGGCGAAGGCATAGGCCCAGAACGCCAGGGACATGATCAGCATGGCCGTCAGCATGGTGGTGGCCATCTTGGGCGCTGCGTTGAGGCTGACCGAGGCGCCCTGGTGCAGGGTGTTCCACCACTTCACCGAGAAGTAGATGATCGGCACGTTCACTGCACCCACCACGGCCACCAGCGCACCTGCTTGGTCAGCACGCCGCGGGTCGTCAATCGCCTCGGTCAGCGCGATGAACCCCAGGTACAGGAACAGCAGGATCAATTCGGAGGTCAGCCGCGCATCCCACACCCACCATGTGCCCCAGGTGGGCTTGCCCCAAAGGGCCCCAGTCCACAAGGCCAGGAAGGTGAACAGTGCACCGGTGGGGGCGATGGCGCGGGCCACCATGGACGCCAGGCGCGCGTTGAAGGCCCAGCCGATGGCCGCCCAGAAGGCCATCACCAGGTACAGCAGCATCGACATCCAGGCCGCAGGCACGTGGATGAAGATGATGCGGTACACCTCGCCCTGCGTGGCATCGGTGGGCGCCACGAAGAACCCCATCCACAGGCCGATGGCGGTCAGCACGATGGCGAGGGTCCAGAACACCGGCACCAAGACCCCCGTGAGCGCGTAATACCGCGGGGGTGAGGAAAAGGTGTAGATCGTCAGGGGCATGCGGGGGTGTGGCTCAGGTTCGCAGGGTGAGGCGGCTTCGGGAAGGTGATCACTCAGTGGATATTCTCAGGGCTGCCGCAGTAGCTGCCGGCGCCCCGGCCAAGGTCGCGATCAGCAAGGCGGCCAGCAGCGAATGATGCCCTGCGGCGGACAACCCTGACTCCACCGCGTCTACGGCGCCGGCGCCAAAGATCAGGGCCGGGGTGGCCAGCGGCAGCACGATCAGGATCAACAGCATGCCGCCGCTGCGCAGGCCCAGGGTGAGCGCAGCGCCCAGGCCGCCCAGCAGGCTCAGTATGGGCGTTCCCAGCAGCAGGCCCAGCACCAGTGTGGCCATGGCGGGCCCGGACATGTCGAAAAGCAGTCCGATCACGGGCGCGGCCACGATCAAGGGCAGGCCCGCCACCAGCCAGTGGGCGGTGGCCTTGGCCAGGGCCACCGCCACCCCCGAAGCGGGTGCGCGCAACATCTGTTCCAGCGACCCGTCGGCCATGTCTCCGGCGTACAGGGTGTTGACCGACAGCATGGTCGCCAGCAGGGCGCAGACCCACACGATGCCCGGGGCGATCTGGCGCAGCGTCTGCGGCTCGGGCCCCACTCCCAGGGGAAACAGACTCACCGCGACGAGGAAGAACACCACGGGCAGCAAGGAATCGACACGGCGACGCGCCGCGAGCCGCAGGTCTCGGGCCAGGATGGCAAGAAACAGGTGTCTCATGGCCGGTTCCTCAAGCGAGCACCGAGTAGTCGTCCAGGTTCAGCACCTGGGGAACGGGCTCGCGCAGGCTCAGGGACTGGTGGCTGGTCAGCAGCACCGCGCCACCTGCCGCTGCATGGTCGGCGAGCAGCCGGTTGAGCACTTCCACGCCCCGGTCGTCCAGCGCATCGAAGGGCTCGTCGAGCAGCCATACGCGCGGAGCGCGGGGCAAGGCCAGACGGGCCAGCGCCACGCGGCGCCGCTGCCCCTGGCTGAGCGTTCTGACAGGAGCGTCGGCACGGGAGGCGATGCCCAGACGCTTGAGCGCCTCCCCCACCTCGGCAGGTGAAGGCGTGTGCCCCGAAAGTGCCCCCACAAAGCTCAGGGCTTCGGCGGCCGTGAGGTCGTCCTTCAGGGCGTTGGCATGTGCAAGATAGCCCACCGCAGAGCGCAGCGAGACGGGCGCGCTCTTCAGGCTCTGGCCCAGCACCCGGATTTCACCCTGGGCGGGGGTCGACAAGCCGGCCAGCAGGCGAAGCAGGGTGGTCTTGCCCCTGCCATTGCGCCCGCGCAGCCACATCACCTGCCCGGCAAGGAGGCTGATGGCCAGGTTCTGGAAGAGTCGTCGCTCCCCCCGGCTGCCGGCCAGGAAGGATACCTCCAGCAGCGGTGCATCCGGTGGGGCGCTTGGGGTGCTGGTCTGCATCGGCTCAAGGCCTCATCGCGGCCATCGCACCGAGCCCGTGGATTCAAAGGTTGCCTCGGTGCCCAGCACGCGCTCCAGGGTTCCCCCCGTCAGGCGGCCTTTCAGCGTGTAAGGCAGGTCCCCTCGTGGCAGCTTGTCGGTCAAGCCCAGCATCTGCAGGGTTTCGAACGGCGCCGAGACGTTCACCGGTACCTTCAGCAGGGTGTCGCCATGGGCGGGCACAAGCCCTGAAGCGTTTGTGACCCCGGTGCCCACGGTCCGGTTGTTGAGCTCCAGGGTCAGGGCCATCCCGTTGAACGCAATGGGTTTCGGATTGGGGTTCTGGATCCGCAGTTGAAGATCGAACCTGCGCTCCAGGGGTTCCCCTGGCAGGCGCTCCACCGACATCAGGTACACCGTGGGCGCGCTGGCCGCCCAGGGGGTCAGCGCACAGCCGGTGGCCAAGGACACCGCTGCCGCGACGCCCGAGGCGGCCACGAAACGCAGTGCCATCCGCCGGGCCGGCTGGGCCTGGTGATGGGAGGGGGCAGGACAGTCGGCCATGTGCAGGCTCCGGTTCGTCGCAATACGGGGGCGCTTCAGGCAGCGGCAGTCGCTGTCCCGGGTCGCGCCATCGTCATCAATAGGCCAGTCCCATCGCCTCGCGCACGTCGCCCATGGTCTGTCGGGCGACGCTGCGCGCACGCTCAGTGCCTTCGTCCACGATGGTGCGCACCCGCTGGGGGTCCGCCACCAGGTCCGCAGCGCGTTCGCGCCAGGGTTGCTGCTCACGAAGGATGGCGTCGATCACCGGCTGCTTGCACTCCAGGCAGCCGATACCGGCCGTGGTGCAGCCACGCACCACCTGTTCCTTGGTGTCGGCGTCGCTGTACACCTGATGGAACTGCCACACCGGGCAGCGGGCCGGGTCGCCGGGGTCGGTGCGCCTCACGCGCTGGGGGTCGGTCGGCATGCGGCGGATCTTGACCTCCACCTGTGCAGGTTCCTCGCGCATGGCGATGGTGTTGCCGTAACTCTTGCTCATCTTGCCGCCGTCAAGCCCCGGCAGCTTGGCCACCTCGGTATGCAGCGCCTGCGGCTCCACCAAAACGGTCTTGCCGCTGCCGCGCAAGTGGCCGTTCAGCAGCTCGGTGTCGTTCGGGGTCCAACCACTGACCGAGACCGCGGCCTTGCGCAGGATGGCCTCGCCTTTGGCCAGTGCGTCTGCGGAACCCGTCTCGCCAAAGGCCTTGCGCTGCTTGTCGAAGTAGCGCGCGTCGTCGTTGCCCAGCTTGGCCACAGCCGCCAGCGCCAGGGCCTCGAACTCGGGGTGGCGTCCGTACAGGTGATTGAAGCGGCGGGCCACCTCGCGGGTGAGTTCCACGTGCGAGGCTTGATCCTCGCCCACAGGCACGTAGGTCGCCTTGTAGATGAGGATGTCGGCGGCTTGCAGCAGGGGGTAGCCCAGGAAGCCGTAGGTGGCGAGGTCCTTGTCCTTGAGCTTGTCGATCTGGTCCTTGTAGGTCGGCACGCGCTCCAGCCAGCCCAGAGGCGTGCCCATGGCCAGCAGCGTGAACAGTTCGGCGTGCTCGGGCAGGCGGCTCTGGATGAAGATGGTGGACTTGGCCGGATCCAGGCCAGCCGCCACCCAGTCGATGACCATGTCGAACACGGTCTTCTCGATCACCTCGCGGCTTTCGTAGTGGGTGGTCAGCGCGTGCCAATCGGCCACGAAGTAGAAGCACTCGTGCTCGTCCTGCAGCCGCACCCAGTTCTTGAGCGCACCGTGGTAGTGGCCCAGGTGAAGGGCGCCTGTGGGACGCATGCCGGAAAGGACGCGGGATCGCATGAGGTCAGACCGGAAACGGGAATCCCGAGATTCTCTCAGACGCCATGCCTCGGGCTTGCCCCTGTTTGCCCGCCCGTACACTGATTTCGCCCATGAAGCGCATCGTCATCCTGATCTCCGGTCGTGGCTCCAACATGGAGGCCATCGTGCAGGCCTCAGCCCACGAGGCCTGGCCGGCGCGCGTGGTCGCCGTCATCAGCAACCGCCCGCAGGCAGCCGGCCTGGCCTTCGCGCAAGCCCACGGCATCTCCGTGGCGGTGGTGGATCACCAGGCCCATGCTGACCGGCCCGCTTTTGACCAGGCCTTGGCCGATGCCATCGATCAGCACCAGCCGCACCTGGTGGTCCTGGCCGGGTTCATGCGCGTGTTGGGCGATGCCTTCGTGCGCCATTACGAGGGCCGGCTGCTGAACATCCACCCCTCGTTGCTGCCGGCCTTTCCGGGCCTGCATACCCACCGCCGCGCGCTGGAGGCAGGTTGCAAGGTGGCCGGCGCCACCGTGCATTTCGTGACAAGCGAACTGGACCACGGGCCGGTGGTGATGCAGGCGGTGGTCCCGGTGCTGCCGAAGGACGACGAACGCAGCCTGGCAGCCCGCGTATTGGTGGCGGAGCATCTGATCTACCCCCGCGCCGTGCGCTGGTTCGTCGAGGGCTCGCTGTGCCTGCAAGCTGGTGTGGTCCGGCAGTTGGAAGGCCAGCCGCAGTTCCTGTTGGCGCAGCCCTCAGGGTCTGTCCTGGCGACTGGCTGATCGATCGTCCCGGCTGCAGCCTGGCTTGCTCTGGCAGCCCTGGCTGTGCTCTGACCTCGGCTTTACCTGGCGGCCGGGTCCTGCGGGTCCAGGGGAAGCCAGAGGTGATCCTCACCGGGTGCGCCAGCGATTGGGGCTGCCGGGGGCGGCGTTTCGGGCCGGGCGGATGCCGGGGGCGCCGCGGCTGCAGGGGCCGCGGCAGGGGCCTGCTGCATGGGCGCCGCACCGACTTCCCGGCCCGGGGCCAGAGTTCGCTTCATTTGCTGCCCCGTTGCCAGCAGTCGGGCGAAGTGCTGTTCCGCCGAATGGCCGGCGGCCACATGCCTCGCAGCCAGTTGCGCTGTCGCCAACAGATCGTCCAGCAACTCTGCTGACCTTTGCGCGTGCTGCTCGATCTGCTCGGCGGCGTGCAGCCGGCGTACGTGTCGCCTGAGGTTCAGATGCAGTTGGACTTTCGACCGGACGGCTTCGGCGCGCAGCGGCGTGTGGAGCACATCTGCCGCACCTTGAAGCAGGAGGCGAGACTCGGCGTCGGCATCGCCCCGCTCGGCCATCAACAGCACCGGAATGCTCGCGGTCCGTGGGTCTTTCTTCAAGGCGCCGAGCGCCCGCGCTCCAGCCATGTCAGCCAAGGCGGCACCCAGCACCATCAATTCCGGCTGCCAAGCCTGCGCATTCCGTATCCCCTGCTCCCCAGAGTTGACAAAGGAAACTTCGGCCAGATCGGCCAGGACATCCTGCAGCACGCTCTGGTCGTCCGCGGTGTCGCAGACGATCAGGATGTGGGGACGGTGGTTCATGAAGCGTCATTCTGCGCCGTGTGCGGCGCGATCGCCAGCCGACCTGAACAGGTTCGGCATCTCGGGAGAGGTCTGACCGGGATAATCTCGAGATGCATCCTGGCGCACTTCTCGATCTGACCTCCTCCCTGTTGCAGGCTGTGCTGCGCCTGGACCAGCCCGCCGACAGAGTGGTGTCGGCGTTCTTCAAGGCGCACCGCGCCTTGGGGCCGCGTGAGCGACACACCCTGGCCGAAACGGCCTATGCGGTCTTGCGCCGTCGTCTTCAGCTTCAGCACTTGGCCCAGAGTGGCACCGGGCCGCTGGAGCGTCGCCTGGCGCAACTGGCCTGGCAGGGTGATCGGGACTTCCTGCGTCGGGGGGGCACGCCCGAGGAAAACACCTGGCTGGAGCAGGTGCAGCACATCGACCCCGCGACCTTGGCTGACAAGCTTCGGCACAACCTGCCGGACTGGGTGGCCACGCCCTTGCGGCAGGCGCTGGGCAATGAAGGATTCTGGGCGCTTGTGGGCGCCCTGGATGGCGTGGCGCCGCTGGATCTTCGGGTGAACACCCTGAAGACCAGGCGTGACGACGCCATGCAATCCCTGGCTCGCGACGGTGTGGTGGCCGAACCCACGCCGTATTCATCCTGGGGATTGCGCGTCCAGGGCAAGCCCGCCCTGAACCGCGTGCCTGCTTTCCTGCAGGGCGAGGTGGAGGTGCAGGACGAGGGCAGTCAGCTGCTGGCGCTGCTCACGGGTGCAGGCCGCGGGGAGATGGTGGTGGATTTCTGCGCCGGTGCAGGTGGCAAGGCTCTGGCGCTGGGGGCCATGATGCGCAGTACGGGCCGCCTGTACGCCTTCGATACCTCGGACCACCGGCTGGCCGCCCTGAAGCCGCGTCTGGCCCGCAGCGGGCTGTCCAACGTGCATCCCGTGCGCATCGCGCACGAGCGCGACGATCGGATTCGTCGGCTGGAGGGCAAGATCGACCGCGTGCTGGTGGACGCCCCATGTTCGGGCCTGGGCACGCTGCGGCGCAATCCTGACCTGAAGTGGCGGCAGTCGCCCGTCTCCGTGCAGGAACTGTGCGCCTTGCAGGCCCGCATCCTGGCCTCGGCGGCGCGCCTGCTGCGGCCGGGCGGGCGGCTGGTCTACGGCACCTGCAGCCTCTTGCGCAGCGAGAACGAGGACATCGCCCAGGCCTTTTCGGCAGCGCACGCCGGGTCTTTCGAGCCTGTGCCCGCCGGCGAGGTGCTGGCCGAGGCGCGTGTGCAGGGTGGCGAGGGCCTGGTGTCCGAAGGTTTCTTCAGGACCTGGCCGCATCTGCACCAGACCGATGGATTCTTCGCGGCGGTGTGGCGAAAGCGCTGAGGCGTCAGGTGTGGTCGGGGCGGTCGGGACGGGCGGCGGTTTGACTGCCGTCAAGCTCACTCTTCTTCCTGCCCGGTGAACGTCAGCCGGCCACGACTGCGGGCAGGGTCAAGCGCCACAAGCGGATGGTCGGCTCCTACAATGTTCGGATTGGCCGAGTCACGGCACAGAGGGTGAAGGATGGAAATTTTCTGGTCGATACACGACACCGTCGTGAACCTGCTGGCCCACGGGCTGCTCGGGGCAAGCTGGTGGCAGATGGTGCTGGCTGCATTGGTGATGACCCACATCACCATCGCCGGGGTGACGATCTTCCTGCACCGGTCCCAGGCCCACCGGGCGCTGGAGTTGCATCCCATCATGTCGCACTTCTTCCGCTTGTGGCTGTGGCTGACCACGGGCATGGTGACGAAGGAGTGGGTGGCCATCCACCGCAAGCACCACGCGAAGTGCGAGACGGAGGAGGATCCTCACAGCCCCGTCACCCGTGGCATCGACACAGTGTTCTGGAAGGGCTCCGAGCTCTATCGAGCCGAGGCCAAGAACCAGGAAACGCTGGCCAAGTACGGACACAACACGCCGGACGACTGGATTGAGCGCCGTCTCTACACCCCATATTCATGGCAAGGCGTGGCCTTGATGATGATCGTGAACGTGGCCTTGTTTGGCGCCGCTGGGGTGACGATCTGGGCCGTTCAGATGATCTGGATACCGATCACCGCCGCAGGCATCATCAACGGCATCGGCCACTACTGGGGTTATCGCAACTTCGAGGCGGTGGACGCGTCGACCAACATCTCGCCCTGGGGCATCATCATTGGGGGCGAGGAGTTGCACAACAACCACCACACCTACCCCACCTCTGCCAAGCTGTCGGTCAAGCCGTACGAGTTTGACATCGGTTGGCTCTACATCCGGATCATGGAGACCGTCGGGCTGGCCACCGTGCGCAAGACTCCGCCCCAGTTGCGCCTGGGAGCCATCAAGCCGGTCGCGGACAACAAGACGCTGGAGGCCTTGATCGCGAACCGGTACGAGGTCATGGCCCGGTATGCCAAGGCGGTGCGCCAGGCCGTTGGTTCGGAGCTGGAGCGCTTGAAGGCCCAGGGGGGACAGGGTTCGGCCCGGTTGGCGCAGATGCGTCTGGCGCGCCAGTGGCTGCACCGCGATGCGGACAAGATTCCCCAGAAGATCAAGCCTGAACTTGAGAGGGCAGTGGGTCAGAGCCCGTCGCTGGCCAAGTTCATGACCATGCGTGAAGAACTGCGGCAGCTCTGGACGCGTACCAACGTGTCTGCCGAACAGTTGGTGGTCGATCTTCAAGCCTGGTGCAAGCGTGCCGAGGACAGCGGCATTGCCTCGCTGCAGGATTTCGCGCGCAACCTGCGCGCTGCACAAGCCTGAACTCTTCCCGTCCGACCTGCGGGCCTGGGTCCGCGGGGCTTGATGAGGTAGGCATTGAAGCGAAAAACCCGCCAGCGGCGGGTTTTTTCATGGGTACCTCCTCACTCGGGAGGATAAGAACTCATCCGGACGCCCTGGGCGCCCGGGGAAGTGCTTACTTCAGCTTGGTTTCCTTGTACAGGACGTGCTTGCGCGCCTTGGGATCGAACTTCAGGAATTCGAGCTTTTCCGGCGTCGTCTTCTTGTTCTTGTTGGTCGTGTAGAAGTGGCCGGTACCGGCCGTCGACTCCAGCTTGATCTTTTCGCGTCCACCTTTGGCCATGTCAGTCTCCGTGCGGGCAGGCCGCCTTAGATTTCACCCTTGGCACGCAGGTCGGCGACGACCTGATCAATGCCCACCTTGTCGATCAGTCGAAGCGCTGCGTTGGAGATGCGCAGGCGCACCCAACGATTTTCGCTCTCGACCCAGAAACGACGGTACTGCAGGTTCGGAAGGAACCGGCGCTTGGTCTTGTTGTTGGCGTGGGACACATTGTTCCCGACCATCGGGCGCTTGCCCGTGACTTGACAGACGCGTGCCATGAGGCTGCTCCGCTGCGAGGGGGCTCGGGCCCCCTCTGGGTTGACCGGGCATCATCGCCCGGAGTTGACGCTTGGCAGGCCTTTCAGGCCTGACGCTGAAAATTGCTTGTCTTCACCGGAACCTGCGTGGCTCGAGTGCAGCATTGGCAAAGCCTGCGATTGTAGGCCAAAAAGCGGAGGCGCTGAATCAGCCGAGGTGGCGGAGTTCAGTCCGCCTGCTGCTCCAGAAAGCGCTGGGCATCCAGGGCGGCCATGCAGCCCGTGCCAGCGCTGGTGATGGCCTGTCGGTAGATGTGGTCCTGCACATCACCCGCGGCAAACACGCCCGGCACGCTGGTCATGGTGGCCATGCCGTCCAACCCCGTGCGGGTGATGATGTAGCCATCCTTCATCTCGAGTTGACCCTTGAAGATGTCGGTATTGGGCTGGTGACCGATGGCGATGAAGCAGCCCTTGAGCGGGAGGTCCGTGGCCGTACCGGTCTGCGTCGACCGAATGCGCACGCCCGTGACACCCGAAGCATCTCCCAGCACCTCGTCGAGGGTGTGCCACAGGTGCAACTGCATCTTGCCGGCCGCTACCTTGGCCATGACCTTGTCCACCATGATGGCCTCGGCGCGAAACTTGTCGCGCCGGTGGATCAGGTGCACCTTGGTGGCGATGTTGGACAGGTACAACGCCTCCTCGACCGCAGTGTTGCCGCCGCCAACCACGCACACCTCCTGGTTGCGGTAGAAGAAGCCGTCACAGGTGGCGCATCCGCTCACGCCTCGGCCCATGAAGGCGGTCTCGCTGGGCAGCCCCAGGTACTTGGCGCTGGCGCCCGTGGCGATCACCAGGGAGTCACAGGTGTAGCGTCCGGCGTCGCCCGACAACACGAAAGGCCTGGAGTTCAGGTCCACCGTGTGGATGTGGTCAAACACGATCTGGGTCTGGAACCGCTCCGCGTGCTCCAGGAAGCGCTGCATGAGGTCTGGCCCCATCACCCCCTGCACGTCGGCAGGCCAGTTGTCCACCTCGGTGGTGGTCATCAGTTGCCCGCCTTGCGCCATGCCGGTGATGAGCAGGGGCTTGAGGTTGGCACGGGCCGCGTAGATGGCTGCCGTGTAGCCGGCCGGGCCCGACCCGAGGATCAGGACTTGTGCGTGCGTGGTCGATGTCGACATGGATGGTTCTGTAAAGGGATGGAAAGGATGGGAAGGAATGCCGGCCTGCGGATATAGTGAATTGTGATCCGGTTCCGCAAGCTGAACCCCGTCCCTGGTGACGTCCGGGCGGATGGTGGGCTGCCGGACCCGCGCGCGTTGGCGGCCGTCGTGGCTGTGATGGAGTGCATGGCATGTCGATGATCTCGAACCTGGAACTGATCCGCCGGGTGCCGTTGTTTTCCCTGATCACGCCAGAGCAGGCGCAGACCGTGGCCTTGAACGTGACCAAGCGTCGGTACAAGCGTGGCGAATTGGTTGTCGAGCAGGGAGGCAAGACCGACGAGATGATCATCCTGCTGTCCGGGCGGGCCCGAGTGCTGACGTCCGACCATCGCGGCCGGGAGGTCATCCTGGCCACATTGAAGCCGGGCGACTGCATCGGTGAGATGAGCATGATCGACAACGGCCCTCACTCGGCCACGGTACGAACCGAGGTGCAGTGCGATGCGCTGGTGCTGTCCAGGGCCTTCCTTGTGCGGTGCCTGCCCGAACGGGCCAGCCTTTCGTTTGCCATCATGCATGGGCTGGTAGGGCGCTTGCGCCAAGCCAATCGCCAGATCGAGTCCCTGGCCCTGCTGCACGTCTACGAGCGGGTACTTCGGGCCTTGCTGAACATGTCGGAAACCGACAACGGCCAGCAGATCATCAGGCGCCGTGTCAGCCGCCAGGACCTGGCCAAGCTCGTGGGTGCCTCGCGCGAGATGGTCAGCCGTGTGATGAAGAGCCTGGAAGAGCGCGGCTCCATCCAGACCCGCGAAGACGGCTCCGTCCTGGTGCGCAGCCACCTGATGGACGATTGATACCCCAAGCAGGGCTGAGAGCTTGTGAAATATCCCCGCACACCCGCTCGTTCGCCCCAAAAGGCGCCGCTCGGCGTTGCAAATGCTCGCCGTAGCGCGAGCTACGGCTGTGCTTTGCGCCTTGATCGGCACCCTTTGGAGCGCCCGCTCGGTCGCGCCGGAATACTTCACAAGCTCTGAGCGCCCACGCCGGCTGCCTGCTGGGGGCCTGGGCCACAATGAGGGCATGACCTTTCCGCTGGGATCTCTGCGAGCCGACGGCCAGGCGTTTGAAGGCTCAGGTCTGGGCGTGAGCGTCGAGCCTTCGGCCTCTTCGTATCGTCTGGCAAGGCTGCGTCTGGTGCTGGCGGGCGTGCTTTTGCTGTTGACGGCCCTGGCACTCGTGACGCACCACGCCTCGGACCCAGGCTTCAGCACCTCCGGGGCGTCAGGTGCGGGCTTGCGCAACAAGGCGGGTGCCCTGGGGGCCTGGTTTGCGGATCTCGCCTATTTTGTGGCCGGCTTTTCGGTTTGGTGGGTTTGGGTGGTGGCCGCCCGGGGCTGGTGGGCCGCCATGGCGCGCAGCCTGTGGCCGCCGGCAAGCCAAGACCGGTCTGCCGTCGAGCCCTGGCATCGCGCACTGTTCTGGGCTGGGCTGGTGATGCTGATCGCTGCCAGCTGCGCCCTGGAGTGGACGCGCCTGTACCGGTTGGAACCGCACCTGCCGGGTCCCGCCGGAGGGGTGCTGGGCCATCTGCTGGGCGCGCTTTCCATGCGGTGGTTGGGATTTGCCGGTTCGGGCGTGTTCTGGATCGCGTTGCTGGTGGCAGGTGCCTCCATGGCGCTGCGCTTTTCCTGGGTAGACCTGGCCGATCAACTCGGTGACCGCCTGGACGGACTGCGCAGCCGCAGACAGGAGCGGCGTGAACTGGAGGAGGACGCCCGCATCGGCGAGCAGGCGCGGCGCGAGCGCGAACTTCAGGTGCAGGACCAGTTGATGGTGCCGACGCCCGTGCCCCTGGTCATCGAGCCGGTGCTGGTGGACGTGCCCAAGTCCGAGCGGGTGGCCAAGGAGCGGCAGCAGCCGCTGTTCGTGGAGTTGACCGATACACGGCTGCCGCAGGTGGATCTGCTGGACGGTGCGCCCTCACGGCAGGAGTCCGTGACGGCCGATTCGCTGGAGATGACCTCCCGGTTGATCGAGAAGAAGCTGGGCGACTTCGGCGTGGTGGTGCGCGTGGTGGCCGCAACGCCCGGCCCGGTCATCACACGCTACGAGATCGAGCCGGACACGGGCGTCAAGGGCTCGCAGGTGGTCAACCTCGCCACCGATCTGGCGCGTTCCCTCAGCCTGGTGCGGGTGCGGGTGGTGGAGACGATTCCGGGCAAGTCCACCATGGCGCTGGAGTTGCCCAACGCGCGCCGGCAGTCCATCCGCTTGGCCGAAATCCTGGGGTCGCAGGTCTACCACGAGGCGGCTTCGCTGCTGACCATGGGCCTGGGCAAGGACATCGTGGGGGCGCCCGTGGTGGCCGATCTGGCGCGCATGCCGCACTGCCTGGTGGCCGGCACCACTGGCTCGGGCAAGAGCGTGGGCATCAACGCCATGATCCTGAGCCTGCTCTACAAGGCCGAGGCCCGCGATGTGCGGCTGATTCTCATCGACCCCAAGATGCTGGAGATGAGCGTCTACGAGGGCATTCCGCACCTGCTGTGCCCGGTGGTCACCGACATGAAGCAGGCCGGCAATGCGCTGAACTGGTGCGTGGGCGAGATGGAGCGGCGCTACAAGCTCATGAGCCGCATGGGCGTGCGCCAGTTGTCGGGTTTCAATCGCAAGATCGACGAGGCGGCGCAGGCGGGCCAGAAGATTGCGAACCCCTTCAGCCTCACGCCCGAGGAGCCCGAGCCGCTGGAGCGCATGCCGTTCATCGTGGTGGTGATCGACGAACTGGCCGATCTGATGATGGTGGTGGGCAAGAAGATCGAGGAGTTGATCGCCCGCCTTGCGCAGAAGGCGCGCGCAGCCGGTATCCATCTGGTGCTGGCCACGCAGCGCCCCAGCGTGGATGTGATCACCGGCCTGATCAAGGCCAACATCCCCACGCGGCTGAGTTTCCAGGTGAACAGCAAGATCGACAGCCGCACCATCCTGGACCAGCAGGGCGCCGAGGCCCTGCTGGGGCAGGGCGACATGCTGTACCTGGCGCCGGGCACGGGCCTGCCGGTGCGTGTGCACGGCGCCTTCGTCAGCGACGAGGAGGTGCACCGGGTGGTGCAGTACCTGAAGACCCAGGGCGAGCCGAACTACATCGAGGGCATCCTGGAGGGCGGCACACTGGACGGCGAGGGTGGCGACGGTGCCGCAGCCGGCGAGGGCGTTGCGGGTGGTGAGAACGACCCCATGTACGACCAGGCCGTGGCGGTGGTGCTGCAGCACCGGCGGGCCTCCATTTCGCTGGTGCAGCGCCACCTGCGCATCGGCTACAACCGTGCGGCGCGCCTGCTGGAGCAGATGGAGCAGTCGGGCGTGGTGTCCTCCATGGCCACCAATGGCAACCGGGACATCCTCGTGCCGCCGCGAGCCGAGTGAAGGGCAGGCCATGCGAGCGCATCGACTCTTTCCGCAGCCTGAAGCGAGCCGCCGTCAGATGCTGGCCCAGCTGGTCCATCTGGCGGGTGCAGTGGTCGGCGCGCTTGCCGCACCGGTCACCGCCTGGGCCGGACCGGTGGAGACGCTGCGCGAGTTTGTGCAGAACGTGCGCAGCGGTCAGGGCCGGTTCACGCAGACCGTGACCTCACCCGACGGGAAGCGCCGCAAGGTGTCGCAGGGCGTCTTCGAATTCCAGCGTCCCAACCGCTTTCGGTTTGTGTATGCCAAGCCTTTCGAGCAGACCATCGTGTCCGACGGGCAGAAGGTGTGGCTGCACGACCCCGAACTGAACCAGGTGACTGTGCGCCGCTTGACCCAGGCGCTGGGGGCCACGCCCGCGGCCCTGCTGGCCGGCGGCAGCCTGGACCAGGATTTCGAACTCGCCGCCCAACCCTCGCGCGACGGGCTGGATTGGGCGCAGGCCACGCCCCGCCAGCGCGACGGCACCATCCAGACCATGCGCTTGGGGTTCAGGGGCAAGGACCTGGCGGCGCTGGAGATCCTGGATCATTTCGGTCAGCGCTCGGTGCTGCAGTTCCCTGACTTCAGGGCCAACGCTTCGGTGCCGCCAGAGCAATTCCGCTTCACGCCGCCGCCCGGGGCCGATCTGATCGAGCAGTGAGCGGGCATGGCGGGCTCGCTGTTCGATGACGACCTGACCGGTGACGGGCCCGCGGCTTCCCCGTCTGGGCTGTCTGGCGCCGCGATGCCCGGGGCGCCCCTGGCCGAGCGTCTGCGTCCAACCTGCCTGGATGAAGTGATCGGCCAGTCGCATCTGCTCGGTCCGGGCAAGCCGCTGCGTGTGGCTTTCGAGGCGCACCGTCTGCACTCCATGATCCTCTGGGGCCCGCCCGGGGTGGGCAAGACCACGCTGGCGCGGCTGATGGCCGCGGCGGTGGATGCGCGCTTCATCACGCTGTCGGCCGTGCTGGCGGGCGTGAAGGACATCCGCGAGGCGGTGGAGCAGGCGCAGGCCGCACGCACCACGGGGCGCGGCACGGTGGTTTTCGTTGACGAGGTGCACCGCTTCAACAAGGCGCAGCAGGACGCCTTCCTGCCGCACGTGGAAAGCGGGCTGTTCACCTTCATCGGGGCCACCACCGAGAACCCTTCCTTCGAGGTCAACTCCGCCTTGCTGTCCAGGTCCACGGTCCATGTGCTCAAGCCGCTGGACGATGCCGAGATGCGCCAGTTGCTGCTGCGCGCGCAGGCACTGCTCGGCGCGCCGCAGCTCACACCCGGGGCCGAGACGCGTCTGGTGGCTCACGCCGATGGTGATGCCCGGCGCCTCTTGAATGCCTACGACAACACGGTGGCGGCGGCCGGCCCGGTGGCGACCCTGGACGAAGCGCTGCTGGAGCGCACCCTGGGCGAACTACTGCGCCGTTATGACAAGGGCGGGGACCAGTTCTACGACGCCATCTCGGCACTGCACAAGTCGGTGCGCGGATCTGATCCGGATGCAGCCTTGTACTGGCTGGCCCGGATGCTCGACGGCGGTGTGGACCCGCGTTACGTGGCCCGCCGCGTGCTGCGCATGGCCAGCGAGGACATCGGCCTGGCCGACCCGCGCGCCCTGCAGCTGAGCCTGCAGGCGGCCGAGGTCTACGAGCGCCTGGGGTCTCCCGAAGGTGAGCTGGCGTTGGCGCAGGCGGTGGTCTATCTCGCGGTGGCGCCCAAGTCCAACGCCGTGTACACGGCCTGGAAGGCGGTGCGGGCCCTGGTCAGGCAGGATGGCACTCGGACGGTGCCCGATCGGCTGCGCAACGCGCCCACGGGTCTGATGAAAGCACTGGGCCATGGGCAGGGCTACCGCTACGCCCATGACGAGGCGGGGGGCTTTGCTGCGGGTGAGCGCTACCTGCCGGACGGCCTGGAGGACCTGCAGTTCTACGAGCCGGTGTCGCGTGGCCTGGAAATCCGAATCGCGGAGCGGCTGGCGCAGTTGCGGCAGGCCAACGAGCAGGCGCGGGCTTCCGCGGGTCGACAGACCCCGGGCGACAGCAGCCCACCCGGGGTCTGAGGCGTCTGGCGACAGGGGCTGCCGTGAAGCCTGAATTGCCGGCGCTGCAATAGGGGTCAGCCCGCCCGGACCGTCGCAGCGCGGGCCCTAGAATCGCGCCCCATTCCGGCAAGGGGATGGGGCCTGACTTCCCGATGTTGCAGTCTTGGCGGCCTTTGCGCTTTGCGCGGCACGCTGCCTGCTGGGCCGGAGATGCCCACGCATGCGCCTTTGAGTCGGACGACGCCCAGGAGGGGTTGGTAATGGAAACCTTCATTCAGCAGATCATCAACGGCCTGGTGCTCGGCAGCATGTACGCGCTGGTGGCCCTGGGCTACACCATGGTCTACGGCATCATCAACCTCATCAACTTTGCCCACGGCGAGGTCTTGATGGTGGGCGCCCTGACCAGCTGGACCGTGGTGTCGCTGCTGGCCGATTCCGGCCTGCCGGGCTGGGCGATGCTGCTGATCTCGCTGGTGTGCGCCATCGTGGTGTGCTCCGTGCTCAATTTCGCCATCGAGAAAGTGGCCTACCGGCCTTTGCGCAATGCGCCGCGCCTGGCGCCGCTCATCACGGCCATGGGGGTGAGCCTGCTGCTGCAGACGCTGGCGATGATCATCTGGAAGCCCAACCCCAAGCCCTATCCCATCCTGCTGCCCAGCGAGCCCATCAACCTGGGTGGCCCGGTGATCAGCGTGGTGCAGATCATGATTCTGGTGACCACCGGGGTCATCCTGGTGGCGCTGCTGTGGCTGGTCAACAAGACCAAGCTGGGCCGGGCCATGCGGGCCACGGCCGAGAACCCGCGCGTGGCCGCCCTCATGGGGGTGCGGCCTGACATGGTGATCTCCGCCACCTTCATCATCGGCGCGGCGCTGGCCGCCGTGGCGGGCGTGATGTGGGCCGCCAACTACGGCACCGTGCAGCACGCAATGGGCTTCCTGCCGGGCCTGAAGGCCTTCACCGCCGCCGTGCTGGGGGGCATTGGCAACCTCGCCGGTGCCATGGTGGGGGGCGTGCTGCTGGGCCTGATCGAGGCCCTGGGGGCCGGTTATCTGGGGGACCTCACTGGCGGACTGCTGGGCAGCCACTACGCCGACATCTTCGCCTTCGTGGCCCTGATTCTGGTGCTGACCCTCAGGCCCTCCGGTCTGCTGGGCGAGCGTGTGGCCGACCGCGCCTGACACGAGGGAGCCTGCACATGAAGAACCCCCGCATCGTCGTCTTCCTTCTGGCCGCCGCGGCGCTGATCGCGCTGCCGCTGATCGCCCAGCAGTTCGGCCAGGGCTGGGTACGCATCATGGCCCTGGCCCTGCTGTACGTGCTGCTGGCCCTGGGCCTGAACATCGTGGTGGGCTACGCCGGCCTGCTGGACCTGGGCTTCGTCGCCTTCTATGCGGTGGGCGCGTACATGTACGCCCTGCTGGCCTCGCCGCACCTGAGCGAGACCTTCGAGTGGATCAAGGCGGGTTTCCCGGACGGCCTGCACACCCCCATCTGGGCTGTTATCCCGCTCGCGGCCTTGCTGGCGGGCATTGCCGGCGCGCTGCTGGGGGCGCCCACCCTGAAACTGCGCGGCGACTACCTGGCCATCGTGACGCTGGGCTTTGGCGAGATCATCCGCGTGTTCATGAACAACCTGGAGCACCCGGTCAACATCACCAACGGGCCTCGTGGTCTGGACCGCATCGATTCCATGACCTTCTTTGGCCTGGACTTCGGCAAGGCCATCACCATCGGAGACTTCCGCATCCCATCGGTCACCCTGTACTACTACCTGTTCCTGGTGCTGGTGGTGTTCAGCGTGATCATCTGCCACCGTCTGGAGACCTCGCGCATCGGGCGGGCCTGGATGGCCATCCGCGAAGACGAGATCGCGGCCAAGGCCATGGGCATCAACACCCGCAACATGAAGCTTCTGGCCTTTGCGATGGGCGCGACTTTCGGTGGGGTGTCGGGTTCGATGTTCGCGTCGTTCCAGGGTTTCGTCTCGCCTGAATCCTTCAGCCTCATGGAGAGCGTGATGATCGTGGCCATGGTGGTGCTGGGGGGGCTGGGGCACATTCCCGGCGTCATCCTCGGGGCAGTCCTGCTGGCAGCGCTGCCGGAGGTGCTGCGCTACGTGGCCGGGCCGCTGCAGCAACTCACGGGCGGCCGGCTGGACGCCGCCATCCTGCGGCAGTTGCTGATTGCGCTCGCCATGATCTCGATCATGCTGCTGCGCCCGCGCGGTTTGTGGCCTGCGCCGGAGCACGGCAAGGCAGCGCCTTCGCCGGTGTCGGCGGCTTGAGCAGGGGGGGCGTGAACATGAGCACTTCCGTACTCAAGGTGTCGGGCGTGTCCAAGCGCTTCGGCGGCTTGCAGGCCCTCAGCGACGTGGGCATCACCATCGAGCCCGGGCAGGTCTACGGTCTGATCGGGCCCAACGGCGCCGGCAAGACCACGTTCTTCAATGTCATTACGGGGCTGTATACGCCTGATGGCGGCAGCTTCGAGCTTGGCGGCACGCCTTACCGGCCGGAAGCGGTGCACCAGGTGGCCGAGGCGGGCATCGCCCGCACCTTCCAGAACATCCGCCTGTTTGCCGAGATGACGGCGCTGGAAAACGTGATGGTGGGCCGGCATGTGCGCACGCACTCGGGGCTGATCGGGGCGGTGTTCCGCACGCCGGGCTTTCGCCGTGAGGAGGCGCAGATTGCCGAACGCGCACGTGAACTGCTGGAGTACGTGGGCATCGGCAAGTACGCCGACTTCCGCGCCCGCACGCTGAGCTATGGCGACCAGCGTCGCCTGGAGATCGCGCGTGCGATGGCCACCGACCCCAAGCTCATCGCGCTGGACGAGCCGGCCGCCGGCATGAACGCCACCGAGAAGGTGGTCCTGCGTGAACTGATCGACCGCATTCGCCGTGATGGCCGCACCATCCTGCTGATCGAGCACGATGTGAAGCTGGTGATGGGCCTGTGCGACCGGGTCACCGTCCTGGACTATGGACGTCAGATCGCCGAAGGCACGCCGGCCGAGGTGCAGCGCAACGAGAAGGTGATCGAGGCCTACCTCGGCGCGGGCCATCAGGCGCATTGAGAACGCAGGCTATCCACATGACCACACCTCTTCTCAAAGTCAGCGGCCTGAAGGTGGCCTATGGCGGCATCCAGGCGGTCAAGGGCGTGAGCTTCGAGGTCTTCCCTGGGGAACTGGTCAGCCTGATCGGCGCCAACGGCGCCGGCAAGACCACCACGCTCAAGGCCATCACCGGCACGCAAGCCGTGGCGGAAGGCCACATCGAGTACGCCGGGCGCAGCATCCAGGGCCAGGGCGCATGGGACCTGGTGCGCCAGGGCCTGGTGATGGTGCCCGAGGGCCGTGGCACCTTCACCCGCATGACCATCCTGGAGAACCTGCAGATGGGCGCCTTCATCCGCAATGATGGCGAGGTGCAGGCCGACATCGACAAGGTGTTCGCCCTGTTCCCGCGCCTGAAAGAGCGTGCGAAGCAACTTGCGGGCACCATGTCGGGCGGCGAGCAGCAGATGCTGGCCATGGGCCGTGCGCTGATGGCGCGGCCCAAGGTGCTGCTGATGGACGAGCCCTCGATGGGGCTGTCGCCCATCATGGTGGACAAGATCTTCGAGGTCGTGGCCGACATCCATTCGCGCGGCACCACCGTGCTGCTGGTGGAGCAGAACGCCAGCCGGGCCCTGGGCCTGGCCGACCGAGGCTACGTCATGGACTCTGGCGAGATCACGATGGCAGGCGAGGCCAAGGCCCTGCTGAACGACCCGAAGGTGCGGGCGGCCTACCTCGGGGAGTAGCGCTGGGCAGCGTGCTGCGGGCGCAGGCCGCCAAAAGCTTCGTCCTGCCGCAACAGGTCGATGACCTGTTCATCAGCGGATTCGGTCAACCGTAGGCTGGTGTTCAACGGCGGGTGTCGGCCAATACGACTGTTGGGCCGAAGCAGGGTGAAGCCATGAGCAGCTGGGGTCTTGCGGGTGGTCTGCTCGCGGCAGGCCTGCTCGCCTGAAAGCGGGCCTGCCGCTCAACCCCCAGGACTTGGCGACCGTGTCGCCGGACTACGCCTTCAACACTTTGGTCAGCTGAATGACCCACGATGCAGCGGCACCCGGCGCTTGCACTCGGTATTTAATTCAAGTATTATTGAATTCATGGATAAAAAATTGGTCGTCCAAGCCCTCGCCGCACTGGCCCATCCGGTGCGCCTTGACGCCTTTCGCTCGCTGGTCGTTGCCGGCCGCGAGGGGCTGGCTCAGAAGGCTCTTGCCGAGGCGATTGGGGTGGGGCCGACGAACCTCGCGTTCCACCTCAAGGAGCTGGCAGTCGCGGGGTTGGTGACGCAAGCCCAGGCTGGCCGCTTCGTCATCTACCGAGCCGCTTACGAGCAGATGAACGGACTGCTCGCCTACCTCACCGACAACTGCTGCCAAGGCCTGCCAGAGACCGAGGTGGCCACTTCAGACGCCTGCGGGTGCTAAAGCCCGCTCCACCCACCTGCCCCCAGGATCTGCCATGACCACCATCTCACTTCGTCCTGCAAGACCATCCGACTGGGCCGCCATCGAGCTGCTCCTGGCTGCCAACCGGCTGCCGCTTGCCGGCGCCCGTGACCACCTCGATACGTTCCTCGTGGCCGAGGACGACTCGGGGGTAGTGGGCTGCACTGGTGTGGAGTTGCGAGGGGAGGTCGCGTTGCTGCGTTCCGTGGCGGTTGCCCCGAGCCGCCAGCACCAGGGCATCGGGCGCCAGATGGTGAGCGCGATGCTCGCCCAAGCAAGCAGCCGACGGCTCAAGAGCTGGGCGCTGCTGACGACCACGGCTCGCGAGTGGTTTGAAGGCTTTGGCTTTCGCGTGGTCGACCGTGCCATGGCGCCAGCGCCCTTGAAGGCATCGGCCGAGTTCCAGGGCGCGTGCCCAGCGAGTGCTGAGTTCCTGGTGCTCGAGATCCAGGCCTCCTCAGGGGCAGCAGCCAGGCTGCAAACACTGCCCGTGGCCGTGCTGGGTGCAGGGCCCGTGGGGCTCGCGGCCGCAGCACAGCTCATCGAGCGCGGGATTCCCTTCTTCGTCCTGGAGGCGGGGTCACGCGTTGGCGCCAACCTGCTTGACTATGGGCACGTGCGCCTGTTCTCACCCTGGCGCTACAACGCCTCGCCTGCGATGGTGCGACTGCTCGAAGGTACGGGCTGGAAGCAGCCAGCTGAGGAAGACCTCCCGCTGGCCAAAGAGGTGGTCACCGAACTGCTCGAGCCCTTCGCCAGGCTCCCCCAGGTGGCGGGTGCGCTTCATCTCTCCACCCGAGTGCTGGCGGTCACGCGCGAGGGCTTTGACAAGGTCAAGAGCACTGGCCGCGAAGACGCCCCGTTCATCGTCCGAGCCCTTCGTAACGGCAAGGTCGTGGAGTTCAACGCTCGGGCCGTCGTCGACTCGACGGGCACTTGGAACCAGCCCAACCCGCTGGGAGCAGGTGGATTGGCTGCCCAGGGCGAAGAGCACGCGGCTGGCCGCATCTTCTACGGCATCCCCGACGTGCTCGGAGCCCACCGGGCTCGATACGCCGGCAAGCGAACGCTCGTGGTCGGGGCTGGTCACTCAGCCGCCAACACGCTGCTGGCACTTGCTCGGCTTGCCGCAGAAGTCCCAACCACTGAGCTGGTCTGGTCGGTTCGCTCGCCGGTGCTCACCCGGGTCTTTGGCGGAGGGGATGCGGATGCGCTCAGCGCGCGAGGGGCGCTTGGCAGCGCCCTGCGTGCTCTTCGCGACTCCGGCGCCATGGCCTTCCACGCAGGACTGCGAGTCACACGCATCGAGCAGCAAGAAGACAAGCTCGGCGTCTTCGGGGTGGATACCCAGGGCCAAGAGCTGCGGCTCGAAGGCATCGACGAAATCGTCTGCGCCACGGGCCAGCGGCCGGACTTGGAGCTCACGCGCGAACTTCGAGTCAAGCTTGACCCTTGGCTTGAGTGCAATGAAGCGCTGGGCCCGCTCATCGATCCCAACTTGCACAGCTGCGGCACCGTGCGCCCGCACGGTCACCGCGAGCTCAGCCACCCGGAGAGCGGCCTCTACACCGTGGGGGTGAAGAGCTACGGCAGAGCGCCCACCTTCTTGATGGCAACGGGCTTTGAGCAGGTGCGCTCGGTGGTGGCAGCGCTGGCGGGCGACCTGCAAGCTGCTGACCGGGTTGAACTCGACTTGCCTCAGACCGGTGTGTGCAGCGTCTCCTTCGCTCCTGCGGCCATACCCAAGAGCGCTGAGAGCCGCGGGGCCAGCAATACGAGCAGCTGCAGCACCACTTCGTGTGGTGCTCCGGCAAAGCCCGAGGAGATTGCCAGCAAGGCGGCCACGTGCGGTGTAGCTCCCAACGGGGCGGCTGCGAGCGGCTGCGGAGCGGGTGGTGCGCAGGGTGCGACCAAGAGTGGCTGTGGGCCTGCCAAGGCAAGGGTGCCAGAAGTCGAGCGGGCGGCGGCGGGCTGCTGCTGAAGCCCATGGGCCGCAGTGGTAAGCGTGGCCTGAACACCCTCTTGACGAGGGTTTCGTCTCAGACGTCGACCACTGGTCGCAGCAGCGCGAACCCGACCCGCCAGGTGGTTCCGTCGCCTGGGTCGATGCTGGCTGTTCGCTGGT
>Ga0315907_10000784_pt1 | contig 44586 bp, 42 predicted proteins | sample LakEriMetagenome_3_FD_203525 | JGI IMG/M metagenome (GOLD analysis project Ga0315907, IMG submission 203525) | Freshwater fungal communities from buoy surface, Lake Erie, Ohio, United States - Buoy 12 MA123 | ecosystem: Environmental > Aquatic > Freshwater > Lake > Lake biofilm | place: USA...
CGCTGATCAAAGGCGCGGCGCTGCGCCCCGGGGTGCATCTTGATTTGGTTGGCGCCTATCGGCCCGATATGCGCGAAGCCGATGCGCTGGCGCTGAAGCGCGCCCTGCTGGTGGTGGATACCCGCGCCGGCGGCCTCGCTGAAGCGGGCGATGTGGTGCAGGCCATCGCCGAGGGTGCGATCACGGCGGAACATGTGGTGGCCGATTTGGCGGAGCTTTGCCGCGGCACCCATCCGGGCCGGCAAAGCGCGGATCAGATCACTGCTTTCAAATCCGTGGGCTGGGCCGGGGAGGATTTGGCGGCGGCGGTGCTGGCTTACGGGGGGTGAGCATTTTCTAGCCAAGCGGCCTCGCTTGGCGGCTCGGAAAATGCGACCAAAATCACCGGGCGCGTTTCACGTGAAACTATTCCTATTTTCTACCGCCGCCCAAACATCCGCTCCAAAGCCGCCGCATCCAGCTTCAGCACTGTGGGCCTGCCATGGCTGCACGTCGCGGCGCGCGGTGTCGCTTCCATCTGGCGCAGCAGCGCATCCATCTCGGCCGCATTGAGTCTCCGCCCGGCGCGGATGCTGCCATGGCAGGCAAGCCGGGCAATCGCCGCATCCAACTTGCGTTCCAGGGCAATGCTTTCCGCATCCACCGCCAATTCCTCAGCCATGTCGCGGAGCAGCGGCGCCGGATCAGCAGCGCCGAGCAAGGCCGGCAGGCTTCGCACCAGCACCGCGCCGGCACCGAAGCCCTCAATTTCCAACCCCAACCGCGCCAAGGCTTCCGCCGCACCCAGCAAGCGCGCCGCATCGGCTTGCGGCATATCAACCACCGCCGGCACCAGCAAAGGCTGCGCGCGCACGCCGCCATCGCGCAGCTGCGTGCTGAGCGCCTCATGCGTCAGGCGTTCATGCGCGGCGTGCTGATCCACCAGCACCAGCGACCCATCCGCGGCTTCGGCGATGATATAGGTATCCAGTATCTGCGCCACGGCACGGCCCAAGGGATGCGCGGCATCCATCGGCTCGGGTGCAGGCGGCGGTAGGCTGGGCGGGCGGAACCCCAAGGGCAGGCGCGGCTGCGGCAGCCCTGCCGGGCGCGGCATGGATTGGGGCAAAACGGGCAGGGCCTCGCTGAAGCCAGCAACCGGCGCGGCGCCGGCCAGGGAAGGCACCGCCACCACCGTCCCGGCGCCAATCGCGAGGGATTTGCGGAGCGCGGAAATCAAGGCACCCCGCACAGCCTCCCCATCACGGAAGCGAAGCTCGGTCTTCATCGGATGCACATTCACATCCACGGACTCCGGCGGCACTTGCAGAAACAGCGCTGCCACGGGGTGGCGGCCTTGCGGGATCACATCGCGGTAAGCCACGCGCAAAGCCACGCGCAGCAAAGGGTCGCGCACCGGGCGGCGGTTTACCACCAAATGCTGACCAAGCGTGGTCGGGCGGTGATGGGAGGGCAGCGCCGCGAGCCCGCTGATATCCAGGCTTGCGGAAACCGCTTCGACCGGCACCGCGGCGGCGGCGAAATCCGCGCCCAGCACTTGCCGGATGCGCCCTTCCTGATCGGCGGCGGGCAGGGAAAGCACTTCCCGCCCATCGCTTTCCACACGAAACGCCACTTCCGGCCAGGCGAGTGCCAGGCGGCGCACCGCTTCCACCGCATGTTCGGCTTCCGTGCGGGGATGGCGTAGGAATTTGCGCCTTGCCGGGGTGGCAAAGAACAAATCCCGCACCTCAACCCGCGTACCCGGCGCGCCCGAGGCCGGGGCGACATCGCCCTTCACGCCGCCTTCCACAACGATCCGATGCGCGGTGCCACCCTGCGGGCAGGACGTAATGGCAAGCCGCGCCACCGCGCCGATGGAAGGCAAGGCCTCCCCCCGGAAGCCAAGCGTCGCGATGCGGAACAGCGTCGCTTCTTCCGGCAATTTGGAGGTGGCGTGGCGCTCGACAGCCAGCGCCAGATCATCCGGCCCCATGCCAATGCCGTCATCTTCCACCAGAATCCGGTCCATGCCGCCGCCTTCCAGCGTCACGGCAATGCGCCTGGCCCCGGCATCCAAAGCGTTTTCGACGATTTCCTTGAGCGCGGCGGCCGGGCGTTCCACCACCTCACCGGCCGCGATGCGGTTCGCGGTGGTCTCGGGCAGTAGGCGAATGGCCGGGCGCGGGGCCGAAAGGGGAGCAGCGTACATGCGCCCTTATAGCAGAAGCTTCGAGTCGCGAGTCAGACTGGCTGCAAGGGCCGATGCGGACCGGCGGGCGGGATGACCATGATCGGATCACCTGCGCGCAGCACGCCACCTTGCAGCACTATCGCCATGACGCCGGATTTGCGGATCAGCCCGCCCGCTTCATCGCGCCCGAGCATTGCCGCCATCAGCCCTGGTTGGAAATGATCAAGCTGGGCGCAGGGATTGCGGAGCCCAGTGATTTCCACGACCGCTTCCACCGTGACGAAGACGATGCCCCTCGCACTGCCGGGCCGTTGCCGTACCAGAACGAGGTCAGCGAGCCGCACGCGCGCCCCCGGTCGCGCGGCGTCGAGTGCGCGGGTGTCGGTGCAGCCGAAGGCGCCGCGACCGACGCGCCTGCCAACCCGAACACGCCGGGGACCACACGCCAGGACCGAGATTCGGGCGCTTTTGCGCGCGCCGGCGCCGAACGCGCCTCCGCATCGATACTTGACAGGCAAGGCCGCATGGTGTTTTTTTGTTATCAAATTTCCTCGACCGTCGGGGATCAACGGGAGTGCGATCACCATGGGAATCATTGATCAAAAAAGCTTGGTATGGTTACGCCGGCGAAGCGGCACACGATGTAACGCAAGCCATCAAGAACAAAATGGCGGGTACCAACAACATTAATGTTGCAATCAGTGCACAAAACCTGGGTTTAAGCGGGTTAAGCAGCAATAATCGTCAACTCACGGTTACTTATGCTTACGGCACTGTGGACGGGCCAGGTTCTTACGAAGTTTCCAAATCGGGGCTGGATGGGCAAACCCTGAAGCTTAATTACCTCCCACCCGGTATTATTTTTAACAGGGTAACTTACGGCACCAATCAAATTTTTGTGGATATTACCAAAGCCATGCAGGAAAACATATTTCTTTCGGAAAGCAACATGATTTTTACTGTCGGTTCCCCCGATTTTCTTACTCGCTACGCGCGTGTTGACCCCGCCCCTTTCATTACAAAAATATGCTGCATCTATTATCGTTATAATATCAATAATAGCATCGCCGAGGAGTGCATCGTGGCCCGCGATTTTGAAGAGGTGAACCTGAATTTTGGACCGGGAACGGTTTAACCTGACCTATTCACGACATCTCCGCAAAAATTTTCATGGTTGCGTCATCGCGCGTCTGTCCGTGGCGCCTTTTTCATCGCGGATTTTTCGGTTTTTGGTCGGCGTTTGAGTTTCAGGGACAGACGAACGAGGATTTCTTCCTCGGTCGTCACGGCCCCGCGGTCTGCAGGCAGAGCGCGACGCGGCGGAAGATGGCTGCGTTTGGGAAGGCCGACGCCAGCGCAATGCGCACTCGGCTCGTCGTCTCGGTGATCCTGGCGGCGACCTTGACGAGACCGAGCCGCAAGGTGGTGAATTCGGCGTGACGCAGCTTATCGGCGACGGGCACGCGCAGGCGCAATTCCCGCATGAGCCAGAAGGCGGCGGTGTGGAGGACGAGACGGGCTTGGTTCGCGAGCGGGGAGCGGCAGTTGGTGCGATCAGAGGCGAGTTGTGCCTTGTGGAGCTTGATCAGATTCTCGGCCTCGCCGCGCGCGCAGGGCCGACGAGGGAGGGTTCTAGCTTGCGCGCTGGCCGGGCGTGCAGGCGTGGGTCAATCGCGTCGCCGGGCTGCCTGGCCTGTGGACGCTGCCGCGGGCGTCCACCGTCTGATCCCCGGGTTCATTCGTCTCTCAACGGAAATCGCGGCTGTCCCCAGGCAAAGCCGCGTGCCGGTGCCAAGCCCGAGCAGATCAAGCCCGCGCGTTGTCACATTCTCACCAATATCGCCAGATTTGAGCGCAAAACCCTGGGGCGCGAGTTCTTCGAAGATTTCGGCATGCAGCAAATGAAGCTGGCGCAGATTGGGCTGTGATGGATCGCGCGCGACGCGGGAGCGATGCTTCACTGTCACACCCGCATGCGCATCGCCTTCCACGCCCAGCCCGGTCAGAAGTGTCAGGCTTTGTGCTGGCTGCTTGCTAAAGCGATGCGCGCCATCGCTGGCAAGTGCTTGGATATAGGGCGCGGTCATACGCGACCTTCCGGCCAAAGCGCTGCGATCCGGGTGATCAGCCCAGCGGTTGACCCATCATGCGCGCCCTGCCGTGGCGCGCCGGCATTCAACTCTGCCAAGACGGCGCCGGCCAATTGCTTGCCGAGCTCCACCCCCCATTGATCAAAGGGATTGATCCCCCAAAGCGCGCCGAGCACCGCCACCTTGTGTTCATACAAGGCCACCAATTGGCCAAGCGTATAGGCATCAAGCTGCGGCAGCAGCATGGTCACACTTGGCCGATCACCAGGGAAAACGCGATGCGGCAATAGGCGCGCAATCTCAGCTTCCGCGACGCCCGCGGCGTGCATCTCGGCGGTGACGGCGGTGGCGTCCTTGCCGTTGAGTAGCGCTTCCGCCTGCGCCAGACCATTGGCGAGCAGTTTGCGATGGCTATCGGCATGCGCATGATCAGGTCGCGCCACCAGAATGAAATCCACCGGCACGGGCGTGGTGCCTTGATGCAGTAATTGCATGAAGGAATGCTGCGCATTGGTGCCTGGCTCACCAAACACCACTGGGCCGGAAGCGCGCTGCAAGGCGCCACCCGAAAGCGCCACACGCTTGCCGAGACTTTCCATTTCCAATTGCTGCAAATGTGCCGGGAAGCGCGCGAGGCGTTCATCATAAGGCAGCACGGCGCGGCTTGGATAACCCAACCCATTCACATGCCAGGCTTCAACCAGCGCCAGCAGTACCGGCAGGTTCTCGGCAAGTGATGCCTCGCGGAAATGCTGATCCATCACGCGTGCACCCGCGAGCAAGCGCGCAAAAGCATCCCAGCCAAGCGTCAGCGCGAGTGAAAGCCCAATCGCACTCCAAAGCGAAAACCGCCCGCCTACCCAATCACGAAAACCAAAGACACGCTCGGGTGCGATGCCAAAGGCGCTGGTCGCGGCAAGATTGGTGGAAAGGGCCGCCATGTGCTGCGCGGCGCCGGCTTCACCTACAGCTTCGCGCAACCAATCACGCGCCAGCGCGGCATTCGTCATGGTCTCTTGTGTGGTGAAGGTTTTGGACGCGACCAGCACCAGCGTGCGCGTGGGATCAAGTTTGGCCTGCATCTCAGCCCAGGCATGGCCATCCACATTCGCCAAATAATGCCCGCGCAGCGGTGCCTTATCTGTCCATAAGGCGCGCGCGACCATGGCCGGGCCAAGATCCGACCCGCCAATGCCGATATTGAGCACATCGGTAAAGCGCTGACCCTTGGCTGTAAGGATGCGCCCTTCATGCACGGCGCGGGTGAAGGCCTCCATGCGCGCACGCACAGCAAGCATTTCGGGCATGATATCCTCAGTGCCCGCGCGGAAATCATCGCCCGGTTCAGCGCGCAGCGCCATATGCAGCGCCGCGCGGCCTTCCGTGGCATTCACCGCAGCACCCGCAAAAAGCCTCGCGCGGAAGCCCGCGACATCAGAGGCCTCGGCAAGTGCTAGCAGTGCCTTCAGTACCGCATCCGAAATCGCGGTTTTGGAAAAATCGAGCAGCACATCGCCGGCCTGGCGCGAAAACCGCGCGAAACGATCAGGATCAGCGGCGAAAAGCGGGCGAATAGCCGCCGCATCCGGCCTTTCGGCCAAAGCCATCAGCGCCGCCCAAGCGGCTTCGCGCGCATCATCTATCATCGGGGTTTGCTGCCATACCTCCGGGGCGAGACTATGGCAGAAGGACCGGTGAGTTAGCTATGCCGAACAACGCGCAAGGGCGCCAGGATGGCCGCGCCAAGCGCGAGGAAGGCAATGACCGTGGCTAGGCCCCAGGCCTGACTGCCGCTCATTGCCGTTACCATGGCCACCGCCGCGGGGCCGAGAAACCCGGTAGCGCGCCCGGAAAGAGCGAAAAGCCCGAAATGCGCCGTCACCTCATCGGGCGGGGCCATACGGGCCATCAGCGTGCGCGAAGCCGCCTGGGCAGGGCCCATGAAAAGCCCAAGCGCCATGGCCAGGATCCAGAACATTGTCTTGTCATTGCTGAGCAGCAGAAAACTACCCAGCACAATCATGGCGCCGAGTGCGATCATCACCGTGGGCTTGGCGCCGAGCCGATCCTCGATCAGGCCAAAGCCGGCGGCGCCCAATCCTGCCGTGACATTCATGGCAATGCCGAAATACAGAATTTCCTGAATGGTCATGCCATGCACGCCGGCGGCATAAATCGCGCCGAAGGCAAAAAGCGTGTTCAGCCCATCCGTATAAAACAGCCGCGCAATCAGAAACCGCGCCATGGCCGGGCGGCGCGGCAGACCGCGCAGCAGCGTGCCCATTTCATGCAAGCCGGCCGCGAGTGCATCGCGGAGCCTGGGCCGCACGCCCTTCGGGTCAGGCAAAGCGATCAAGACCGGCCAGCCAAATACCAATATCCAGACCGCGACCAATACGGCCGAGGCGCGCACATGCTCTGCCGCGCCACGATCGAGCCCGAAGGGTGAAGGATCGGGCTGGATGAACAGCACCAGCGCCAGCAGCAGGCAGGCCAGCCCCCCCGCATAGCCAAGCCCCCAAGCCAAGCCCGAAAGCCTGCCCATCCGTTCTTCCGGCACCAAGCCCGGCAGCATCGCGTTGTAGAACACGGTCCCGAGTTCAAAGGCGATGGTGGCGATGCCAATGCAGATCAGCGCGTAAAGCGCATCGGCGGGGTCGGGCCGCGCAAACCAGATCAGTGCCGTGAAAATCGCGGTGACCAGCGTGCAGAGCGTCAACATCGCGCGCCGGCGCCGCCCCTGATCAGCAATGGCCCCAAGCAGCGGTGAGAGTAGCGCAATGGCAAAGGCTGCCACGGTTTGCATCCAGCCCCATTGCGACTGACCTGTTACCGGATCGGGCGCGATGCCTTGCGTGAAATAGGCGGCGATGACGAAGGTGGAAACTACCGTCGGAAAGCCGCTATTGGCCCAATCATAAAGCGCCCAGGTGAAAGCCTTGCCCTTGCTATAGGCCTTGGGCGCGGCTTCAGACATGCGCCTATTCCATGATCCCTTTTGGCCCGCGCGCAATGGCAACGGCACCGGTGCGCGAGACTTCCGCCAACCCAATCGGGCGCATCAGCGCCACAAAGGCATCAATCTTGTCGCCATTGCCGGTCATCTCAAGCACGAAGCTTTCCGTGGTGGCATCCACCACGCGCGCGCGGAAAGCATCCGCAAGCCGCAGCACTTCCATGCGGCTCTCACCCCGGCCCACTACCTTTATCAGCGCCAATTCGCGCGTCAGATGCGGGCCTTCAATGGTAAGGTCAGAAACCTTATGCACCGGCACCAGCCGATCCAACTGCGCCTTGATTTGTTCGATCACCATATCCGTACCGCTGGTGACGATGGTGATGCGTGAAATCCGCCCCGTCTCATCCACCGGTGCCACCGTTAGGCTATCAATATTGTAGCCACGGCCTGAGAATAGGCCGATGACGCGCGCCAGCACGCCCGCTTCATTTTCCACCAGCACAGCAATGGTCGCGGCGCGTTGGCCGCCTTTCAGATCAGACATAGCAGTGCTCCTCAGACCAGGACCTTGCCCTCATCGGTAACGCCGGCGACGCCACCTTCCTGGCCCGGGCCAAGGATCATTTCATTATGCGCCGCACCCGATGGGATCATGGGGAAGCAGTTTTCATCCTTGGCTACACAGATATCCGCGATCACGGGCTTGTCGATCGCGATCATTTCCCGGATCACGCGATCAAGATCATCAATGCCTTCCGCGCGCATGCCAACTGCGTGGAAGCTTTCCGCGAGCCTCACGAAATCCGGCAGCGATGCCGAATAGCTTTCGGAATAGCGCCCGCCATGCAGCAATTCCTGCCATTGGCGCACCATGCCCATATATTCATTATTCAGAATGAACACCTTCACCGGCAGACGATATTGCGCGAGCGTGCCCATTTCTTGAATATTCATCAGGATCGAAGCCTCACCGGCGATATCAATCACCAGCGCATCCGGATGCGCAATCTGCACGCCCATCGCCGCCGGCAGCCCATAGCCCATGGTGCCAAGCCCGCCCGAGGTCATCCAGCGATTGGGCTTGTCAAAGCCGAAATACTGCGCGGCCCACATCTGGTGCTGGCCGACTTCGGTGGTGATGAAGGTCTCGCGCCCCAATTCGCGGGTGATGTCATAAAGCCGCTTCACCGCATGCTGCGGCTTGATGATCTTGCTTTCCTGGCGATATTGCAAGCAATTCGTGCTGCGCCACGCATCAATCTGGCGCCACCAGGCGGCAAGTGCGGGCTTGTCCTGCGCCGCTTCATCCGCCTTCCAGGCTTCAATCATGGCGGCGAGCACGGCGCCCGCATCACCCACAATCGGCACATCCACCGCGACATTCTTGTTGATCGAAGACGGATCAATATCCGCATGGATCTTCTTTGAAGTCGGTGAGAAGGCATTGAGCCGCCCCGTCACACGGTCATCGAAACGCGCGCCGATATTGAACATGACATCGCAGCCATGCATCGCAAGATTGGCTTCATAAGTGCCGTGCATGCCAAGCATGCCAAGGAATTGCGGGTCTTCCGCCGGATAGGTGCCAAGCCCCATCAACGTATTGGTGCAGGGCATACCTGTCATGCGGACAAACTCACGCAACAGGCGCGATGCTTCCGGCCCGGCATTGATCACGCCGCCGCCGGCATAGACAATCGGGCGATGCGCGCGCTTCAAAAGCCGCACCGCATCGCGGATGGCCTTGGCATCGGGTTCCGTGCGTGGGCGATAAGAACGATGGCTTTGCGTGGTAGCTTCCCGATACGGCGCCTTATTGATCAAAACATCCTTGGGCAGATCAATCACCACCGGGCCGGGGCGGCCGGATTTCGCGACATAAAAAGCTTCATGCATCACACGCGCCAGGTCTTCGGATTTCTTGACCAGATAATTATGCTTTGTCGCGGGGCGCGTGATGCCGGTGGTATCGGCTTCCTGGAAGGCATCATTGCCGATCAAATGCGTCGGCACCTGGCCGGTCAGGCAAATCACCGGCACTGAATCCATCAGCGCATCCAAAAGCCCCGTCACGGCATTGGTGGCACCTGGGCCGGAGGTGACCAGCACCACGCCAACCTTCCCGGTGGAACGCGCATAGCCTTCCGCCGCATGGACCGCCGCCTGTTCATGGCGCACCAGAATGTGGCGAATGGCGTTTTGCTGGAAGATTGCGTCATAGATCGGCAGCACGGCGCCGCCGGGATAGCCGAAGATTACCTCAACGCCGTTATCCTTCAGCGCGCGCAATACGACCTCGGCACCTGACATGGTCAGGGCGTCAGAGGCGGGCGGGGCTTGGGTCGCGGCGGACATGGGTGACTTCCTTCATGAAAAGCGGCCGGCCCCGAAGGTTCAGCGCCGGCGAGAGGGCGCTCTTAGACCCTCGGCCAGGGGGCGTCAACGGATAAAATCAAGAAATGCGAAAAATTTGGCTGATTCACTTTCCGAAAATTGCGCCAAATCTTCAAATCGCGCATTTATAATATAGGTGCGCTCGGGCGGGGCCAGTTCATGGTGGCGGAACCAGGTGGCTTGCCGCTTGGTATATTGCCCGGTCGCAAGGATGGCGCGGGCCGAGGCTTCGTCGGCGGTGAGCTTCCCGGCCAGCATGGCGGAGATTTCCGGCACGCCATGGGCGCGCATGGCGGGAAAGGCGGGGTCAAGCCCTTGGGCCAATAGGGCGCGCACTTCGTCAACCGCGCCGGCCTGGATCATCGCCGCCCAACGCCGGGCGATGGCGGCGCGCAGTTCCGCCCGGGGTGGGTCAAGCAGAATGGTGGCGAAGCGCCAAGGCGCGGGGCTGGCGCTGGCTTCCGCCTGCCAAGCCGCAATGCCGCGCCCGGTGCCGCGCCAAACCTCCCAAGCGCGGGCGAGGCGTTGGCTATCGCTCGGCCTGAGGCGCGCGGCGGAGGCTGGGTCGGCGGCGACAAGCCGCGCATGCAAGGCCGCCGGGCCTTCTTCGGCCAGAAGCCGGCGGGCTTCTTCCCGCGCCGATGCGGGGATGGGTGGGATGGCGGCGATGCCCTGCGTCAGGGCCGCGCAATACATGCCGGTGCCGCCGCAAATGATCGGCAGCCGCCCGGCGGCGCGGGTTTCCTCCATGGCCTTGAGGGCCGCATCGCGCCACCAGGCGACGGAGGCGGCCTCCGCGGCAGGGCGCACACCGTAGAGCAGATGCGGCGCGCGGGCCGCATCTGCTGCGCTGGGCCTGGCAGTGATGATGTGGAGTTCCCGATAAAGCTGCATGCTATCGGCGTTGATGATGGCGCCGCCGAGGCGTTCAGCGATGGCGAGCGCAAGGGCGGATTTGCCCGAGGTAGTCGGCCCCACAACGAATAAGGCCTTTGGTTTTGAAGCGGCCGATTCACTGCTCCGGTCATTCGACCTCCGCAGATCGGACGCTTGAGGTTGAAACTCCTTCATGGCGCGGGCATAGGCCCCTTATGGAAAAGGTTTTGACCCTGATCGCGCCGCGCGGCGCGCTTTCCCCGGAACATCAGGCCAAGGTTGCCGGCGCGCTGCGGGATGCGGGCGCTGAGCTTGGCGCCGCGGCGCCGCTTGCCGCAGCGGAAGCCGCCGATATCCCCTTCGCCGGCCTGCCGCTGGATGTCGCGGATCGCGCAGCGCGCGGCGCGCTGGAAGGCAGCCCGGTGGATGCCATCGCGCAGGATGTGGCGGGGCGGCGGAAGCGCCTGCTGATCGCCGATATGGACAGCACCATGGTTACCAGTGAGACGCTGGATGAGCTGGCGGGTGAGGCTGGGCTTAAGGACGAAATCTCGGCCATCACGCGCCGCGCCATGAATGGCGAATTGGATTTCGAAGGGGCGCTGCGGGAACGCGTTGGCATGCTGAAGGGCCTGGCGCTGGAAGCGCTTGAGCGCACCTGGGCCAGCACCGCGCTGATGCCGGGCGCGGAGGAATTGGTCGCGACCATGCGCGCCCATGGCGCGCGCTGCGCCCTGGTTTCCGGCGGCTTCACCTTTTTTACGGGCCGTGTCGCGGAACGGCTCGGCTTTCATGAACACTACTCCAATACCCTGCTGCATGAGTGCGGCCGCCTGACCGGCGAGGTGGGAGAGCCCATTCTGGGGCGCAATGCCAAGCTGGTTACGCTGAAGCGCCTGGCAGCGGAAGAAGGGATTGATCTGGCGGCGAGCCTGGCGGTCGGCGATGGCGCGAATGATCTGGATATGCTGGGCGCCGCCGGGCTTGGCGTGGCCTTCAAGGCCAAGCCCGTGGTGGCAGCAGCCGCGCGGGCGCGCGTGGATCATGCGGATTTGCGCGCGCTGCTGTTTGCGCAGGGGTATCGGGTGGAGGCGTTTCGTCGGGCGGGTTGAGGCTACTGGGCTTCGGGCAGGGTTGGAAAAAGCTTGACTGCGGTGCTACTTGGTATTACCAACGTATCGCATGACGATGAAAACTTCCATTTCGCTCGGCGATGAGCAGCACGCTTTTGCCAAGACGCTGGTTGATGCCGGGCGTTTCCCGAGCATGAGCGCCGTGATGCAGCAAGGGGTCGAACTTCTGCGCCAACAAATGGAAGCTGAGGCCTTGGAGCGCGCGGCGCTTGCGGAAGTGCTGCAACAACGGCGTGCTGGCAAATTCGTCTCGGCTAGCGTGATGGATGATCGGATCGCGGCGATGCTGGCCCGCAAGCGCCAAGCCCATGCCGTACAGGATTGAATTCGCCGAAGCTTCTGAGCGCGATCTTGAACTGATTTTCGATCATTTGTTCGAAAGCTATCTGGGCTTCGGTGAAAGCACCGTCGACGCCTTGGACCATGCGGCAGAGCGCATCAGGGATATCCGCGCCGCCGCTGAGCGTCTGACGCTATTTCCCGAACGTGGCATGGCGCGAGGTGATGTCCTGCCCGGCCTTCGCTTCATGGTGATGCATCGCGCGATCTATTGGTATGATGTTGATGATGAAGCGAAGGCGGTCCGCGTGCTCGGGATTTTTTTCGGCGGGCAGGATCATATTCGCCGCATGCTGATCAGGCTGCTGGGGCCAGATCCCTCCGGCCTCACGTAAAGATTGACCAGAACATCCGCGCACTGGTGATTGCCAGAAACACCGCAAAGGCGCGCTTCAGCACCAAGGGCGGGATGCTATGCGCGAGCTTCACGCCCCAAGGTGTTGCGATGATGGAAGTGGGCGCGATCAGCGCGAAGCCGATCAGGCTGACGTAGCCGAGTGAGAAGGGCGGCACGCGCGGATCGCTCCACCCGCCCCAGATCAGGCCAATCGTCGCCGGAATGGCGATAATCACGCCAAAGGCCGAAGCGGTCGCGACCGCCGCGCGGATAGGGTAGCCAAGCAAGGACAGCAAAGGCACACCCAATGTGCCGCCACCAATCCCCATCATGGCGCTGACCGAACCAATGCCGAGGCCAAGTGCCGCGCGCGGCGCGCCTTCCGGCACGCGATCGGTCAATTTGAAGTCAAGCCCGGTGAAGCCCATGTTGAAGGCGACCAGCAGGGCGACCAGCGCGAAAATCGCTGTCTGCCCCTCACCCCGCACATAAACCGCGAGCAGTGTGCCCACCACCACGCCCGCCAACATGCTCGGCCAGATCGAACGCACCAGCGCCATATCCATCGCCCCCGTCGCGCTGTGCTTACGCGCCGATTGGATCGAGGTTGGGATTATGGTGGCGAGTGAGGTCGCGACGGCCACCTTCATCTGCACCGCCTCAGGAATGCCAAAGAGCGGAAAAACATTGAACAGCAGCGGCACAATCACAATGCCGCCACCGACGCCAAGCAAGCCGGCCAGCGTGCCGGAAACCAGGCCCGTCGCCGCCATGGCCAAGGCCATTGCGCCGAGCCAGAGCGGATCATTCAGATAAGTCATTTTAACCCTACGCGGCGCTGTGCCGTCCTCAACGGGCGTGGCATAGAACTGTGTGGCTTACGCGTCACCCCATGGGAACGCGGCGAAGGGATGGTTTGCGATGGCGGATGCTCGAATCCTGGGCGTTTTGGGTGGCATGGGGCCGCTGGCGAGTGCATGTTTCATGCAGCGCCTCACGCTGCTCACACCAGCAGAGCGTGATCAGGACCATATCCCGACCATCCTGTGGTCTGACCCACGCGTGCCGGATCGCACCGCGGCGCGGGTTGCGGGCGGGGAAGACCCTTTGCCGGCGCTGGTGCGCGGCATTCGCGGCCTGGAAGCCGCGGGCTGCGGCGCCATCGCCATTCCCTGCAATACCGCCCATGGCTGGTATGAGGGCATGCGCGCCGCGACCAGCCTCCCCATTATGCATATTGTGGATGCGGCGGGCGCTGAGTTGCAGAGGCTTGGTGTGGCCGGCGGGCGCATTGGCGTGATGGGCACGGCGGGCACCCTCGCGATGCGGCTTTATCAGCAAAGGCTGGATGGGCTCGGCTATGAATGCCTGACGCCGAGCGAGGACGAGATGCAAAGCCGTGTCACGCCGGCGATCACGGCGGTGAAGGCGAATAAGCTGGCGGCATCCTATGAACCCTTGGCGGAAGTGGCGCACAGCCTGATGGCGCGTGGTGCGCAGGCGGTAGTGCTGGGCTGTACGGAAATACCGCTCGGCATCGCAGCGGGGCCGGCACTGCCGTTTCCTGTCGCGGATACGATTGATGCGCTTGCGCGCGCCGCGATTGCCTGGGCGAAGGCGTAAGGGCTTAAACGCCCGCCAACATCGCCTCCACCATCGGTCGATAAGGCGTGGTGCCATCGCGCGCGCGGAGCGCCCCGGCGGCTGAGGCGAAGCGCAAAGCCGCCTCCACCCCCATGCCCTCCGCAATCGCCAGCGCATAGGCGCCGTGGAACACATCGCCCGCGCCGGTGGTATTGGTGGCCTCTACCGGAAAGGCAGGAATTTCCTGCGGCGCTGCCATGCCGGGTGCCAGCCACAGCGTGCCTTTCTCACCCCGTGTCACGGCGGCGAGCTTCACGGGGCCTGAGGCCACGGCGCGGCGCAGCCCTTCTTCCGGCGCGCAACCAGGCGCGAAATTCTGCAAGCCGGTGACAGAGAAAATCGCGTGATCCACGCGCGGCACCAAATCCACCAGAATGCGCGTTTCGCTTTTCTCGCCATCCAGCACCACGGGCACGCCAAGCCGCCGCGCCTCGGCCGCTGCAACCGCGACACCTTCGGGCCAGCGTGGATCGCAACAAAGCGCGCCGGCGCCGGCAAGAGTTTCCAAGGGCAGCCAGGCCGGGTCTATGCCAAGATCAGCGCCGCGAAAGCCGATGATGGTGCGTTCGCCATGGCGGTCAACCAGCACGGCGGAAACCGGGCTCCGCCCACCCGCCATGCGCTTGAGGCCCGCGGTATTGACGCCATCCGCTTCCAAGGCGGCGGCGAGTAGGGGCGCGTTCAAATCATCGCCCACACGGCCCCAGAAATCCGCGCGGCCACCCAAGCGCGTCACCGCAATCGCCGCATTGGCCGCCATGCCGCCGGCATTCAGCACATAGGATCGGGCAGCGATTTTCGCGGGCGGTTGGGGTATATCCTCCACCCGGAACACATGATCGGCGACAACATTGCCAAGGCAGACAACACGCGGCGGGGGAAGGGGTGCGGCCATGATGGGCGATAGCCTGTCACGGCAGGACCGTCTTGGCCAAGTGCCTTCTGAGATCGCGTCCCGCATCCTGCTGCTGCGCGATGATGCGCTGGTGCTGAACAAGCCGGCGGGGATTGCGACACATCGCGGGCCGCGCGCCAGTGCCTCGGTGGAAGATTGGTTGCCTGCTTTGCAAATGGGAAGGCGCCATCTGCCGCAACCGGCGCATCGGCTGGATCAGGATACGGCGGGCTGCCTGGTGCTGGGGCGCACAAAGCCGGCCTTGGCGGCGCTTGGCGCCATTTTCGCCAAGGGGCTGGCGGCGAAGACCTATTGGGCGGTGGTGCAGGGCGGCCCGGCTGAGGATGCGGGGGAGATTGCCTTGCCCATCCGCAAGATCAGCTCTCGTGCGCAGGGGTGGCGGATGGAAGCGCATGCGGATGGGCTGGTATCGCTGACACGCTGGCGCTGCCTGGGGCGCGGCGCCGGCCTGGCATGGCTGGAATTGGCGCCTGAGACCGGGCGGACGCATCAATTGCGCGTGCATTGCGCGGCGATGGGCTGGCCGATTTTGGGCGATGCGCTTTATGGCGCTGGCGGGGCGGGCGGCTTGCATTTGCTGGCGCAAGCGATTGCGCTGCCGCTGGAACCGCCCTTGCAGGTGGAGGCGCCGCCGCCGCCGCATATGGAAGGCGCGTTGCGCGCCTCAGGCTGGCACGCGCAGGTGTAGTGGCTGCGTTTACTTTATGGCGAGAGATCCTCCAACCATGACGGAAAGCGACCGGTCATGTAGAAGAAAATCATGGCGTAGGCGGCTCTAAACGTCAGCCAAACCGCCTGGAGCAAATTTACCGCAAGGGGAATCAACACCGGGCTAGTAATGAAGAGAATAGGGGGGATTAATTCGTGGTCAATGGCATAGAATTTCAAAATCCACGCGGGGGTGATGAATACCAATAATGAAAGCAAGAGAGCCGAGAAAACACCCCCATTCGTAATAATGATTTTGGTCTTCTGACTATAGCGAAGCACCGACCCACCGCCTTGTCGTAAGAAAACAAACGCAATGACAGCTAGGCAAACAATGGAGGACAAAAAGGCAAAATCCAGCGCCCCAACGGCGTTGTCACAGCGATAGCGTGGCCTTGTGAATACTGATCGCCCAGCAGCGCAAAGGGTATCTTCCGTAAGAAAGATCAAAGGATAGAGGCTGCGCAGCCATGGGAATAGCGTGAATAGTGCGTAGGCAATGCCCAGCACCACAAAGAAACACAACAGGGGGAAGGCGTAAGCGCGTTGGATGAATGTCTCTTCCAATGGCACAGGGCTCAACCAGTCAGTGGACTTCCGCAAAATGAACCAGTTCCGAAATGTATCACGCGTCCTCAATAAATCTGCCAGCGCCGCATGCGATAGGGGCGCACCCTCCGGAGACGCTGCTATTCCCTCCCGCCAATATTCGCGAACACTCTCTCGCGTCCATCCGCCGGGCGGTACTGGCGGCATGGGAGGTGATCGGCCAAGAAGAATCTCCCACGAACTCGGTTTGGGCGTCTGTGATCCAGGCATGACACCAAACTTGCCGAAGAGGGACGGTTAACGCAAGCTGAAACGGGGGGAAGACCAACATGCTATCTCGCAGACGCATCATCACTGGCGCGGCGGGCTTGGCCGCTTTGGGCAGTGCCGCACCGGCGCGGGCTTGGGAACCATCGCGGCCCATTCAATTGATTGTCGGCTTCGCGCCAGGCGGCGGCGCGGATTTGGCGGCGCGCGCAATTGCCGAGGCTTCTTCGCGCTTTTTCCCGACCCCGATTGTGGTGATGAACCGCCCCGGCGCGGGCGGGGCGATTGCCGCGCAGCAAGTGGCGGGCATGGCGCCGGATGGGCTCAATCTGCTGGTCGGCGGCGGGAGTGAGAGCATCGCCCTGCCGGCCTTTCGAGACCTTCCCTATGACCCCAAAAAATCCTTCCGCGCCATTATTCGCATCACGCGCCAGCCGTTGCTGATTGTGGCCCGCCGCGGCGGGCGATTCGCAGATTTGCAAAGCGTGATTGAAGCCGCCAAGCGCGCGCCAGGCGCCATTCCGCATGCCTCATCCGGGCAGGGTTCGATTTATCATGCGGTGTTTGTCTTGCTTTCACGCGCGGCGAATATCGAATTGCTGCATGTGCCCTTCACGGGCGGCGCGCCAAGCTTGCAGGCGCTGATGGCGAATACGGTGGAATTGGCGGTACTCGCGCCGGAAGAAATGGCGGGGCTTGCCAATGCGGGGGAAATCCGCCCGCTGGCGGTGGCCTCCGCTGCGCGCATTCCGGGCTATCCCGATGTGCCGACGCTGCGCGAATTGGGCTTTGATGTGGTGATTGAAAACATGAAGGGGCTGAATGCGCCGGCGGGTTTGCCGGACGCAATCTATACCAGCCTGCATGATCGCTTCCGCCAGGGCATGCAGGCGCCGGCCTGGAAAACATTCTTGGATCGTACCGGCGCGATGGATGGCTATTTGGATGGGCCTGGCTATCAACGCGCCATGGATGATGTGCTGGATTCGCTGCGCGCGGCTTTGGCAAGGTAGCGTTACGCGGCCGGGATCACACTATCCCCAGCCCTGCCTTCCAGCACCGCATCAAACAGTTTGATCTGTTGCGGCAGGCAGATGGATTGCAGATCATACCGTTCCAGCAAGGTCCGTCGCGCGGCCTTGCGGATCGGCTCATACTGATCCGGCTTTGCCAAAGCCTGCACCACAGTCTCTGCCAAAGCTGCCGTGTCATAAAACGGCACCAACAACCCGTTCACGCCATGTTCGATCACTTCCTGCACGGGCGGTGTCGCTGAGCCAATCACCAGCGCCTCACACCCCATCGCCTCAATCATGGACCAGGACAAAACGTAAGGATATGTCAGATAGACATGCGCGCGAGAGACGCGAAATAGCGCAAGCAAGGCCGGGTGCGGAATGCGCCCTGTAAAATGCAGCCGGCTTAAATCCAGCTTGTCGCCCAATTCTTCCAGCAAATGTTCCTTCCAGGAACGGCCATCGGCAGGTTTTTCGCCATAGCCACGCGCTTCGCCACCAACCAGCACGACTTGCGCCTGTGGGCGGCGCGCCAGGATTTCGGGCAGGGCGCGCATGAAAACATCAAAGCCGCGATAGGGTTCCAGATTGCGGGAGACATAGGTAATCACCTCATCACCGCGCTTGATCACGCTGCCATTGGGCAATTTCAAATGATGCGCGCCAGCGGGCGTTGCCACTTCGCTATTCACCCCCTCATGCACCACGGAAATCTTGCGCCGAAACACCTCTGGAAAGCGCCCGCGTTGGAAATATGTGGGGCTCACGCCCCAATCCATTGCCTCAAGCGCCGGGGTTTGCGGCAAGTTGAGCAATCGCGTACGCGCCGCCTCATCCAATTCCACCTTTTGCGCCGGGTTGAAGCCGACATCGCCGCCTGAGGTGGTGAAGTGGAATTCGCAATAGTGCAGCAGCTTCGCATTGGGGAAGATATCGGGCAGGAACATGCCTTCCCCCCAGCCCGGATGGCAGCAAATGATATCAGGGCGGAAGCCTTTGCCGCGCAGATCAACCAAGGCGCGCGCGACATTTTGCGCGCGCCGCACAGCCGCTTCCATGGGGCGCAGATAATGATGCGTCTTGTCCCCGGCGCCTTGCGGTTCCGGGTAGCGGATATGGGTGACACCGGGCAGGGAGATATTCTCCCTCTCCCCAAGGCCAATCACCCGCGCGCCGGGACGCGCAGCAATCACCGGCGCTAAATGGCGGTATTGGCCGGGGAAATTCTGGTGAATGAAGAGCGCCTGAACCAAGCCAACCCATCCTGAAGCGAAGCACCGATAAATCCGCCATTTGCCGGGCACGCGCAATTGCCCCCTTGGCGCGGCGGCACGAAGGCCGGAGAATGACGCCCAATCAGGAAAGAGAGACACCCATGACATTCGATTTCACCGGCAAAAAGGTTTTGGTCGCGGGCGGCAGCCGCGGCATTGGGCGTTCCATCGCGCTGGGCTTTGCCGCCGGCGGGGCCTCGGTTTCCATCTGCGCGCGGGGCGCCGCAGGGCTTGAGGCAACCCGGGCCGAAATCGCGGCCCATGGCGTACCGGCCCATGCCATGCCGGCGGATCTGGCCAATCAGGCGCAAATCGAAGCCTGGGTGGCGGCTGCCGCTGCCGCGCTCGGCGGTGTGGATGTGCTGGTGAATAATGCCTCGGGCTTTGGCATGGCGGATACGGAAGAAGGCTGGCAGAAAAGCCTGGATGTGGATGTGATGGCGACGGTCCGTGCCTCCCGCGCCGCGTTGCCCTATCTGAAGGCTGCCAAGGGGTGCATTGTGAATACCACCTCCATCTCTGGGCTTGGCCCTTCGGTGCGCACGCCCGCCTACGCGGCGGTGAAGGCGCTGGTGATCAATTACACCGCATCCCAGGCGGCGGGCCTGGCCAAGGATGGCATTCGCGTGAATGCGATTGCGCCTGGTTCCATCGAATTCCCGGGCGGCATGTGGGAAGAACGCAAAACCACCGACCCCACGCTTTACGGGCGCATCCTGGCCGGCATCCCCTTCGGCCGCTACGGCACGCCGGAAGAAGTGGCCAATGCGGCGCTGTTCCTGGCCTCGCCCTTGGCGGGATGGATCACGGGGCAGACCATTGTGGTGGATGGCGGCCAAACCCTGGGCTGAGGGATGATCCATCGGGTGAATTAAAAACTTCAAAATTATGAGTTGGACAGCTTGCCGGGGCTGGCTTAGTCACTCCGGCAGAGTGCCAGAGGGGTCTGTGAAGGGCCGCCTCAGGTGCCATATCAGTGGGGCGGGCTTCGCCCCCGATCATAGCCAGTAGCGGAGAGAGACATGGACACGAACCAAAGCATGGGCAAATGCCCGGTGATGCATGGCAAGCCAACCGCGGCGCGGTTCAGCACCCGGGCCAATAATGATTGGTGGCCCAATCAGTTGAATTTGCGCATCTTGAGCCAGCAATCCGCCAAATCCAACCCGATGGACCCTGGCTTCAGCTATGCCGAAGCCTTCAAGAAGCTCGACCTGCAAGCGCTGAAGAATGACATTTTCGCGCTGATGACGGTGTCGCAGCCCTGGTGGCCGGCGGATTACGGGCATTATGGGCCCTTCTTTGTGCGTATGGCCTGGCATGCTGCCGGCACCTATCGCACCGCCGATGGACGTGGTGGTGCCTCCACGGGCGCGCATCGCTTCGCGCCGGAAAATTCCTGGCCTGATAACGGCAATCTGGACAAGGCGCGCCGCCTGCTGTGGCCGGTGAAGCAGAAATACGGCAACAAGATTTCCTGGGCCGATCTGTTCATCCTGGCCGGCAATTGCGCCATCGAATCCATGGGCCTGAAGCCGTTTGGCTTTGGCGGTGGGCGCGCGGATATCTGGGAACCGGAACAGGATATCTATTGGGGCACCGAAGAAACCTGGCTAGATGATAAGCGCTATACGGGTGACCGCATTCTGGAAAACCCGCTCGCTGCCGTGCAGATGGGGCTGATTTACGTCAACCCGGAAGGCCCGAATGGCAAGCCGGACCCTCTCGCCTCTGGCCGCGATATTCGCGAAACCTTCGCCCGCATGGCGATGAATGACGAAGAAACCGTGGCCCTGGTCGCCGGTGGCCATACCTTCGGCAAGTGCCATGGCGCCGGCCCCGCGAGCAATGTGGGCCCGGAACCGGAAGCCGCGCCGCTTGAACAGATGGGCTTTGGCTGGAAGAGCAGCTTCGGCACCGGCATGGGTGGCGATGCCATCACCAGCGGTATCGAAGGCGCTTGGACCACCAACCCGACCAAGTGGGACAACAATTACTTCGAGAATCTGCTGAACCATGATTGGGTGCTGACGAAAAGCCCCGCTGGCGCGCATCAGTGGATCCCGGCCAATGGGGCGCTGGCTGATGCCGTGCCCGATGCGCATGATCCGAAGAAGCGACATGCGCCGATCATGACCACGGCGGATATGGCGATGAAGCTCGATCCCGCCTATGGGCCGATTTCGCATAGCTTCCTGAAGAATCCTGATAAGTTCGCCGATGCCTTTGCGCGCGCCTGGTTCAAGCTGACGCATCGCGATATGGGGCCGAAGGTGCGTTACCTCGGCACCGATGTGCCGAAGGAAGACCTGATCTGGCAGGACCCCGTGCCGCCGGTGACGCATAAGCTTGTGGATGCCGCCGATATTGCGGCGCTGAAGGCGCAAATCCTGGCGACAGGGCTTTCGGTGTCCGAATTGGTGGCAACCGCCTGGGCTTCCGCTTCCACCTTCCGTGGTTCGGATCGTCGTGGTGGTGCCAATGGCGCGCGCATTCGCTTGGCCCCGCAAAAGGATTGGGAAGCCAATCAGCCGGGGCAGCTGGCGAAGGTGCTGGCCGCGCTGGAAGGCGTGCAAAAGGCCTTCAATGGCGCGGCGAAGGACGGCAAGCAGATTTCGCTCGCCGATCTGATCGTGCTTGGCGGCTGCGCTGCTGTGGAAGCGGCGGCGAAGGCTGCTGGCCATGCCGTCGCGGTGCCCTTCACGCCGGGCCGCACGGATGCCACCGCTGAGCAGACGGATGCGGAAAGCTTCTCGGTCCTGGAACCGGAAGCGGATGGTTTCCGCAATTACCGCAAGCTTGCCTATACGGTGAAGGCGGAAGAACAGCTGGTGGATAAGGCGCAGCTTTTGACGCTGACCGCGCCTGAGATGACCGCGCTGGTGGGCGGCATGCGTGCGCTGAATGCCAATGTTGGCCAGGCGCAGCATGGTGTTTTCACCAAGCGTCCGGGCCAGCTGACGAACGACTTCTTCGTCAATGTGCTGGATATGGGCACGGTGTGGAAGGCAGTGTCTGACTCGGCCGATATCTTCGAAGGCCGTGACCGTGCCACCGGCAATGTGAAATGGACCGCGACGCGCGTTGATCTGGTGTTCGGTTCCAACAGCGAATTGCGCGCCCTGTCTGAAGTTTACGCGCAGGACGACAATCAGGCGAAGTTCGTGAAGGATTTCGTTGCTGCCTGGAACAAGGTGATGATGCTGGATCGCTTCGACCTCGGCTGAGGTTGCAAGCCGCAACACGGTAACGGGGCGCCGGTCTGAAGCCGGCGCCCTTTTTCGTGCTTGACGCTTGGCAAGGGCCGGGGGACGCTTCGCAACAACGAAGTCCGTCTTGGGAGAGCCCGATGCCCGAACCCGATCCCGAAGCCGAATTCGATATGGCGCTGGCGCGCGCCGGTGTGGTTGTGCCACCGGAACGGCGTGCCGCGATGATGGAAGGCTTTCGCGCCTGGCTGGAGATGCGGAAGCTGCTGAATGAACCCATGCCGCTGGCCACCGAGCCCGCTTTCGCGCTGACCCAGCCGGCAGGTCCAAGATGACCGCACACGTCCCCTCCCTCGCGGAAGCCTCGGCCGGGATTGCCGCCGGGAAGCTTTCACCAGTCGCGCTGACGGAAGCAGCGCTGGCGCGCATTGCAGCGCTTGATCCGAAGCTGAATGCCTTCATCACCATCACGGCGGATCGCGCGCGCCGCGCGGCAGCGGCGGCCGAGGCCGAGATCAAGGCCGGTAAAAAGCGCGGGCCTTTGCATGGGATCCCCTATGCGCTCAAGGATATCTATGATGTGGCGGGCATTCGCACCACAGCGCATTCCAAGCTCTTGATTGACAATGTGGCGCGCGAAGACGCCACCACCACTGCCAAGCTGGAAGCCGCCGGCATGGTGCTGCTTGGCAAGCTTTCGACGCATGAATTCGCCCGTGGTGGCCCGACCGATGTGCTGCCCTTCCCCAATGCGAAGAACCCTTGGAACACCGCACATTTCGCCGGCGGGTCCAGCAGCGGTTCCGGCGTTGCGGTGGCCTCTGGCATGGTCGGGCTTGCCATGGGCAGCGATACTGGTGGTTCCATCCGCCTGCCCGCCACCTTCTGCGGCGTGGTTGGGATGAAGGCCACTTACGGCGTGATCAGCCGGCGCGGTGTGGTGCCGCTTTCCTTCACGCTGGATCATGCGGGGCCGCTGACGCGCACGGTGCAAGATTGCGCTTTGGCGATGCAGGTATTGGCCGGGCATGATCCGCGCGATCCGGGCTCGGCGCGCGAAGCCGTGCCTGATTACAGCGCTGATTTGCGCAGGGGTGTGGCGGGGCTCACGATTGGCCGCGCACGCGCCTATGACATTGAAGCGGGCGTTGATGCGGAAGTCATGGCAGCCGTGGATGCAGCGGCGGAGCATTGGCGCGCGCTGGGTGCGAAGATTATTGATGTTGTGCTGCCGAGCAAGCAGCGCATGGATGCCTGCATCCAAACAATCCTGCTCGCGGAAGGCTTCGCCATTCATGGTGAATGGCTGCGCACGCGCCCGCAGGATTATGGCCGTGTCACGCGCGAACGCCTGATGATGGGCGCTTTCGTCACGGGCGGCGAATATGTTCAGGCGCAGCGGCTGCGGCGGATCATCACGGCTGAAGTGGATGCGGTGCTGGCCGGTTGTGATGCGATTCTATGCGCGGGCAACCCCACCGCCGCGCCGCGCGTGGTGGATGTGGATGAGGGGCCTTTCCGCCGGTCCCACCCCATCACCGGCCCCTTCAATGCCACTGGTCATCCGGGCCTCGCGCTGCCTTGCGGTTTTGGCGCTTCCGGCCTGCCTTTGGGGCTGCAATTGATCGGGCGGAATCACGGGGAAGCCATGCTGCTGCGCATCGCGCAGGCTTACGAACAGGCAACCGGGTGGATGGCGCGGCGGCCCGATTTGGGCCTCTGATCTTTTCACCTTCCTGGGTTAGTGCGATGTAGCGCCATCATCTTCGGAGGAACCAGCCATGGCGCGTTTTGACCTTGCCCTGAAGGGCGGAGAGTGTGTGATGCCTTGGGGCGTGGTGCGCGCCGATATCGGCATTCGCGCCGGGCGCATCGCCGCCATTGGTGACCTGACCCAGGCGGAAGCCGCGCAAACCGTGGATTGCAAGGGGCTGCATTTGCTGCCCGGCCTGATTGACCCGCATGTGCATTTGCGCGACCCCGGCGACCCCAAGGTGGAAACCATGGAAACCGGCACGCGCGCTGCCGTACTCGGCGGTTTGGCAGCGGTTTTCGATATGCCGAACACCACGCCTTCCATCACCAATACCGAAAGGCTGAATGCCAAGCGCGAATTCGTGACGGGCCATGCCTGGTGCGATATCGGGATATATGTTGGCGGCACCAAAACGAATATCGCAGAGCTCGGCGCCCTGGAGCTTGAGCCCAATGTCTGCGCCATCAAGATTTTCGCGGGCTCCTCCACCGGTGATTTGCTGGTGGAGGATGATGAGAGCCTGGAAGCGGTGATGCGTTCTGGCCGCCGCGCCATTTGCTATCATTCGGAAGATGAATATCGGCTGCAAGCACGCAAGCCGATGTTCACGCCAGGCATGCCGCATATCAAGCATCAGGAATGGCGCGATGTGGAAACGGCGATGCTGGGGACGCGCCGGCTGATGGCGCTGGCGCGCAAGACCGGTCGGCGCGCGCATATCCTGCATGTCTCAACCGCCGAGGAATTGGCCTATCTCGCGGATTTCCGAGATGTCGCAAGCTGCGAAGTCTTGCTGAACCATCTGACGCAAACCGATGAAGCCTATGGCCGCCTGGGGGGTTATGCGGTGATGAACCCGCCCATTCGCGATGCGCGGCATTTGGAAGCGGCCTGGAAGGCGGTGGCCGATGGCACGGTGGATTGCGTGGGATCGGACCATGCGCCGCATTCCCGCGCGGCGAAGGAACGCCCATGGCCGGATACCGCCGCGGGACTTACGGGCATTCAAACCATTGTGCCGCTGATGCTGGATCATGTCAGTGCAGGTCGGCTTTCCCTGCCGCGCCTTGCGGATTTGATGTGCGCGGGCCCGGCGCGGATTTATGGCGCCAAGACCAAGGGGCGGCTTGCGGTTGGCCTGGATGGCGATGTGACCGTTGTTGATATGAAAAAAACGCGCACCATCGAAGATAGCTGGATTGTCTCGCCCTGTGGCTGGACACCTTTTGCCGGGCATCGTTGCAGCGGTTGGCCGGTGATGACCGTGGTGCGCGGCCATATCGCCATGCGCGATGATGAAGTGCAGGGCGCGCCGCAAGGCCGCCCGGTGGAATTCATTGACACCAGGCGCGCTTGATGCCGGACGCTGCGGCGCAAAAGGCGGTGGAAGCGGCGATCACGTCTCGCCGTTCGATCCGTGCCTTTTTGCCAAAGCCCGTGTCGCAGGCGGATGTTGAACATCTGCTTGATATCGCGGCGCGCGCCCCTTCGGGCAGCAATATCCAGCCCTGGAAGGTGCATGCGCTGACGGGCGCGCCGCTCAAGCGCTTATGTGATGCGCTGATGGCGGAACACGCCAGCGGCATCACCCCCGAATCCGAATACCAATATTATCCGCGCAAGTTTTTTGAGCCCTTCCATAGCCGCCGCCGTAAGGTGGGTTGGGATCTTTACGCGCTGCTTGGCATTGCGAAGGGCGATAATGAACGCATGCGCGCGCAGCATGGGCGCAATCTGATTTTCTTCGGCGCGCCGGTTGGATTGATCTTCACCATTCATCGCGATCTGGAACAGGGTTCTTGGCTTGATTACGGCATGTTCCTGGAAAATGTGATGGTGGCTGCGCGCGGCATGGGCTTGGATACCTGCCCGCAAGCGGCCTTCATGCCTTATCACCGAACCATCCAGACCATGCTGGAAATCCCGCCCGGGAAAATGCTGGTTTGCGGCATGGCTCTTGGCTATGCGGACCCGGATGCGATGGAAAACAGTCTGGTAACGGAACGCGCCCCCGCGCGGGATTTCACGCGCTTCGCCGGTTGGGGTGAATGAGGAAGGAAACGCCATGAAGCCTTGCCTGCCGCCATTGGCTACCACGCCGCGCCCTTCCTGGCGCGCGCCGGCGCTTTCCTGCGACTGCCACTTTCATATCTTCGGGCCTTATGATCGCTTCCCACTTGATGCCGGGCGACATTATGACCCGCAGGCGGCGACCATTGCCGATTACCAGCGTATGGCCACAGCACTTGGCATTGAACGCATGGTGATTGTGCAGCCTAGTGTCTATGGCACGCAGAATGAAGTCTCGCTCGACGCGGCGGAACAATTTGGCCTGGATCGCGCGCGCGTTGTGGTGGTGATTGATGATGGGTTTGATGATGCCGCGCTGAGGCGCCTGCATGCGCGCGGTACGCGCGGCGTGCGCTTCAACGCGGTCAGCGGGAACGGCACACCGCTTGAACAGCTGGAGGCTTTGGCGCGGCGCATCGCACCGCTTGGCTGGCATTTGCAGCTTTACGCGGAAGGCCATCAATTGCCGGCATTGGCACCCCGCTTGGCTTCACTGCCCGTGCCGGTGGTGGTGGATCATATGGGCGGCGTGAAAACCGCCGAAGGGCTGAGTGGTGCGGGCTTCAAGGCGCTGCTCAAAATGCTGGAAAGCCCGCAATGCTGGGTGAAGATTTCCGGCTATCGCATCTCTGCCGGGCCGCCCTTTGCCGATGTTGCACCGTTTGCGCGCGCGCTTTTGGCTGCGGCGCCGGATCGCGCGGTCTGGGGCACGGATTGGCCGCATCCAAGCCTTCAGCATTGGATGCCGGAAGATGGGCATTTGCTAGATCTTCTCGGCCAATGGGCGCCGAGTGAGGCGGAACGCCGCCGCGTGCTGGTGGAAAACCCCGCGCGGCTTTATGGGTTTTGAGGGGAGTTTACGCGCTACGTGCCGCAGCAATCAGCGCCTTGAAACGGCGTACCACCGTGGGCAGGCCTTCAAACACGCTTTGCGAAATCAGGAAATGCCCGATGGAGATTTCCGTGACGTCCTCCATCCGCGCAATGTCACCCACCGTCTCATAGGTCAGCCCATGGCCTGCATGGCAGAGCAAGCCCGCGCGCCGCGCCGCGACCACACCTGCCTGCAAGCGCGCCAATTGCCTGGGCCTATCGGCCACCGGCCCTTCAGCATAGGTGCCGGTGTGCAATTCAATCGCAGCCGCGCCTATCGCGGCGGCCGCTTCGATTTGCGCCGCATCGGCTTCGATGAAAATTGAAACGCGCACATCGGCAGCACGCAGCCGCGCGACCGCCTCACGCAAAAACGGCCCGGCGCGCAGCACATCAAGCCCGCCTTCTGTTGTGAGCTCTGCGCGCTTTTCCGGCACAATGCAGCAATAGGGCGGGCGAATACGCTCAGCGAAAGCCACCATTTCCTCGGTTGCGGCCATTTCGAAATTCAAGGGTGCGGCGATTTCGGCGCGAATACGCTCCACATCGCGATCCTTGATGTGCCGCCGGTCTTCACGGAGATGCACGGTAATGCCATCCGCCCCCGCTTCAATCGCAAGGCGTGAAGCCTCAACCGGGCAGGGATGCTGGCCGCCGCGCGCATTGCGCAGCGTCGCCACATGATCAACATTCACGGATAGGTCGAGATGCTTCACGCCAAACCTCTTTTCTGAGCAAGCTCGCCGGCCAGCCTGATGGCGGCGATCAGCGAAGCGGGATCGGCCAGGCCCTTGCCGGCAATATCCAAAGCCGTGCCGTGATCGGGGCTGGTGCGGATAATGGAAAGCCCGAGCGTCACATTGACGCCGCCCGCCATGTCAATCGTCTTGATCGGGATCAGTGCCTGATCGTGATAAAGGCAAATCGCCGCATCATAGCCAGGCCGCGCCAGCGCGGTGAACATGGTATCCGGCGGCATCGGCCCGCGCGCATCAATCCCTTCCGCGCGCAAAGCCGCGATGGCAGGGGCGATGATGTCAATTTCTTCCCGCCCCATGGTGCCTGCTTCACCGGCATGGGGGTTCAAGCCGGCAATCGCCAGGCGCGGCGCGGCAATGCCGAAATCGCGCTTAAGCGCGGCATCCACGATGCGTGTTGTCTCCATAATCAGCGCGGGGTTCAGCCGTGCAATTGCCTTCGCCAAAGCTTCATGCACCGTCACCGGCACAACGCGGAGTTCTGGGCAGGCCAGCATCATCACGGGCGGTACGCCAGTGCCCGCCAATTCGCCCAAAAATTCCGTATGGCCAGGATGCGGAAAGCCTGCGGCGGTCAGGCTTGCCTTTTGGATCGGGTTGGTCACCACGCCCGAAGCGCGGCCTGATTTGGCCAAGGCCACCGCTTCCTCAATCGCGCCAATCACCGCGCCGGCATGGGCAGGGCTTGGCTTGCCGGGGATGACTGGTGTGGCAAGAGGCCGATGCAGAATGGGCAGCGCCTGCGCAAAGACGGCGCCGGCATCTTCCGGCGCGCTGATCCGCGCCACCGGCACGCCGAAATCGCGCCCAGCATCGTCAATTAGGGCAAAGCATGGCCCGCTGGCCCTAAGGGCGCGCCAGGCGCCGGCGGTGATCTCCGCACCGATCCCGGCGGGCTCACCCATGGTCAGGATCAGCGGCTTCATGGCTTCTTCTTAGGACGAAAGCTGGGGTAATGAAATCGCCAGCGCCGCAACGCGCGCGCCTTAATCGGCCATCAGCGCAATGAAGCGCGCTGCCAGCTTCACATCATCCAACCGCTCAGCGCGCCGGGCTGCGGTTTCGGCATCGCTGCCCCAGAATTCTTCCTGAAAAACTTCATCCACTATGGCCAGCCGATGCGCTTCCTCCGCATCCAGGCGCCCAAGGCTGAGCGCCAGACCGAGCACGAGGCTCCCCAACGCCGGCACGGCGACGCCAAGTGCGGCCAGTCCCGCAGCATCATGCCGCGCGACGGCGGCCTGAAGCGCGGCCAGGCTTTCGGGCGCTTGCGGCATGGGCATCAAGCCTTGGGTAATGCTGAGCGGCGCATCCAGCGCCAAGGCAGCCCATTCAAGCAGGGGGTTCCAGGCTTCCGCCTGACGCGTGGCGAGGCGGTGATCCACTGCCCTGTAGCAGAGCAGATCTGTCTCACCGTATTTCGCGAGGCCTTCCACCATGGGCTTGGGGTCAGGCGCGATGCGTTCCTGTACGGCGCCCAAAATCCGGGTGAGCGGCACATCTTCCTGACGCATTTCACCGCCCTTGGCGCCGCCAGCCCTGTGCCATTCCTCGGCAATCGCCTCTGCCAGGGCGCGGCTTTCAGTGGTAAGAATGCTGCCGCCCGGCAGCCGGAGCGGGCGGCCATCCAGCACCACACCATAATCGCCCTCATGCCTTGGTACGGCCAGGGCCGCTTCCCAGAAACGCTTCATGCAGCGCAATCTAGTGGGTCGCCGGGTAAAGAAAAGCCAGGGCGCAGCTTCCGGGGCGGGGCCGGTTCCCCCGGCTTGACGCAGACCATGCTCCGGGGCTAGTTACGCGCCCTTCCCAGGCGCCGATCCGCCTATTCTTTCTCAGGTTTGAACAGACAGCCCATGGCCAATAACGCTTCCGCGCGCAAGCGCATTCGTCAGACTGAAAAGCGCACCGCGCGGAACAAGGCGCGAAAGTCGCGCGTGCGCAGCTTTTTGCGCAAGGTCGAAGAAGCAGTGAAGTCGGGTGACAAGGCCGCGGCGCAGGAAGCGTTTCGCGCCGCGCAACCTGAAATGCAGCGCGCTGCAACCAAGGGTGTGGTGCACGCCAATACTGTCGCGCGGAAATTGTCGCGCCTTTCGGCGCGCGTAAAATCTATCGGCGCCTGACAGCGTAATTTCCCTCTAAATCAAATGAAATCAGGTGACATGGCGGAAGCCGTGTCACGCAGTGCTTTGGCGCGCGTTGTCAACCGGCACACGCGCTGCGGGCGCTCGTTTTTACATCGAACGAGTTAGGTCGAAAACGCTTTCTTTCGCGCGAATCAGAAATTTTTTGGCGAGGTTTTTTTGCTATTGAGTTTTTGTGGTTCAAGGCGCCATGATACTTTCCAACAGGGTCTAATGAGTGAACGGGCAGGGGGGCAGCGTCTTGCGAAGCACGGAAAAGCTAAGCGATAGCACGTCCCCGCACAGCCCGGCCGCCTGGGCTGAAGCATGGGCGCGCATCCGCGCCAAGCTGCGCGAAGAAGTTGGCGATGTGGAATTCCGCAGCTGGCTTCGGCAAATGACCTTAGCTTCTGTTGATGGTGATGAAGCAACCATCACACTGCCCACACGCTTTTTGCGTGATTGGGTAAGCAGCCATTACGGTGATCGACTTCGTTCCTTATGGCAGCAGGAAAATGCCGCTATTCGCCGGGTTGATCTGCGCGTTGCCGCCAATGGGCGCGCAGCAACTGCGGAGCCCGCTGAAAATGGCGCGCAAGCTTTGGCGGAAAGCCTGACCGCAACAGCGCCACGCGTGGCTGATCCGCGCGGTGATTGGTCCGCGCCGCTCGATCCGCGCTTCACCTTCGATACTTTTGTGGTCGGCAAGCCCAATGAATTCGCCCATGCTTGCGCACGCCGCGTGGCCGAAAAGCCGGCCTTGCCAGGCTTCAATCCGCTGTTCCTGTATGGTGGTGTCGGGCTGGGCAAAACGCATCTGATGCACGCCATTGCCTGGGCCATTCGCGAACAACACCCCACGCGCCAAGTTGCCTACATGAGTGCCGAGAAATTCATGTATCGCTTCATCGCGGCACTGCGCAGCCAATCCACCATGGAATTCAAGGAAACGCTGCGGTCGGTTGATGTGCTGATGGTGGATGACCTGCAATTCCTGATCGGCAAGGACAATACGCAGGAGGAATTTTTCCACACCTTCAATGCGCTGGTGGATGCCGGCAAGCAGATTGTGATTTCCGCCGATAAATCCCCATCCGATCTATCGGGCATTGAAGATCGGCTGCGCACGCGTCTTGGCTGCGGCATGGTGGCTGACCTGCATGCGACCACTTATGAACTCCGCATTTCCATCCTGGGGGCCAAGGCAGCATCATCCGGCGTTGCCGTGCCGGCGCGCGTCATGGAATTCCTCGCGCACAAGATCACGTCCAATGTGCGGGAATTGGAAGGTGCGCTTAATCGCCTGATCGCCTGGGCCAATCTGTTTGGCCGGCCCATTACCTTGGAAGGCGCGCAGGAGGTGCTGCACGATATCCTCCGCGCCCATGACCGGCGCGTGACCATTGAGGAAATTCAGCGCAAGGTCGCCGAGCATTATAACATCCGCCTGACCGACATGTCCTCGGCGAGGCGCGCGCGTAATGTGGCGCGGCCGCGCCAAGTCGCGATGTATTTGGCAAAGCAGCTTACCTCTCGCTCGCTCCCTGAAATCGGGCGGCGCTTCGGCAATCGGGACCATACGACCGTCATGCATGCCGTCTCTCGCGTAGCGGAGCTTATGCAGGCGGATGGGTCCTTCGCTGAAGATGTGGAGCTTCTCCGGCGGATGCTGGAAACCTGAGGGGCTGGACCCGGCCCGCCAAAGCGCTTTTTCCAGAGACTAGGCCGCTTTTCTGCCCCCCTCCGGGCTGGTATGGAAACGCGTATCCGGGCGCTTTTCCGCGCCGATTCGGCAGGTTTGTCGCCCGGGCAGGATTTCACTGGCGATTTGCCGCCCGGGACCCATCCTGGGGCTGCGTAGATCGCCATAACAGGATCGGGGCGTCGGAACGATGAAATTCTCGGTTGACAGGGCGGTATTGCTCAAGGCGCTGACCCATGTGCAAAGCGTGGTTGAGCGGCGCAACACCATCCCCATCCTTGCGAATGTCATGATCGAAGCAAGCTCGGGCGGCGCGCTGAAATTGACCGCGACCGATATGGAAATCGCGGTGGTGGAAGATATCGCGGGTGTGACTGTTGCGCGCGCGGGGCGCACCACAGCACCGGCGGCGACACTCTATGAAATCATCCGCAACCTGCCGGAAGGCGCGCGGGTGGAATTCGACCATGGCGGTGGTGACGGTCCGCTCACGCTGCGTTCCGGTCGCTTCAATACCAGCCTCGCGGTGCTGGCGGTGGATGATTTCCCTTCCATGACCGAAGGGCGCATGCCGGTGCAGTTCAGCATCAAGGCCGGCGTATTACGGGATTTGATTGACCGCACGCGTTTCGCGATTTCCACGGAAGAAACGCGCTATTACCTGAACGGCATCTATATCCACGCAACTGAAAGTGAAGGCCAGCCAGTGCTGCGTGCGGTTGCGACTGATGGTCATCGTCTGGCGCGCGTGGAGGAACCGCTGCCGGAAGGCGCGAAAGCCATGCCGGGCGTGATCATTCCGCGCAAGACCGTGAATGAAATCCGCAAGCTAGCGGAAGAAACCCAGGATGAAATTGTGGTGCGGCTTTCGGATACCAAGGTGCAATTCGCGCTCGGAACCGTGACGCTCACCAGCAAGCTGATTGATGGCACCTTCCCGGAATATGAACGCGTGATCCCGCGCGGCAATGACAAGAAGCTTGTCGTGCCACGCAAGGATTTCGCCGATGCGGTGAAGCGTGTGGCGGCCATCAGCAGCGAAAGATCACGCCCGGTGAAGCTTAGTCTTGGCACCAATCATTTGCGTGTTTCGGCGGCGAGCCCGGAACAGGGCGAAGCGCAGGAAGATTTGGAAGGCGATGATGTCGCCTATACCAGCGGCGCTTTGGAAATCGGCTTTCAGGCGCGGTATCTGTCCGACATCACTGATCTGGTGGAAGACAAGCTGGAATTCATGTTTGCCGATGGCGCGGCGCCCACCATTGTGCGCGACGCATCCCGGCCGGAAGCGCTGTTTGTCCTGATGCCGATGCGGGTGTGACGGCGCCAGGGCTTTTCCTTGCGCGCCTCCGGCTTACCAATTTCCGGTCCTGGCGGGGCTTGGATGCGGCTTTCGGCGCATCCCTGATTTGCATCGCGGGCGAAAACGGCGCTGGCAAGACTAATCTGTTGGAAGCGATATCGCTGCTCGCACCCGGCCGCGGCTTGCGCGGCGCGCGCATGGGCGAACTTGGCCGGCAGGAAGCTGGGGCGGGCTTGCCCTGGGCGGCGGCGGGGCGATTTGAAACCCGCGCCGGCCCCATGGAAATCGGCACTGGCACAGACCCGGAAGGGGCGACGGAACGGCGCATCTATCGCCTGGATGGGCAGGCTGTGCGCAGCCAGGGGATGCTGGCCGAACGCATGGCCGCCGTTTGGATCACGCCGCAAATGGATCGGCTGTTTCAGGAAGGGGCGAGCGGCCGGCGGCGCTTTCTGGATCGGCTGGTCTGGGCGCTGGAACCGGGCCATGCGCGGGAAGTGGCAGCGCATGATAATGCGATGGCGGAACGCAACCGGCTGCTGGCGGAAGGCCGCGCGGACCCTGCCTGGCTTGCCGGGCTGGAAGACGCCATGGCGCGCCATGCGGTGGCGGTGGCGGCCGCCCGGCGCGCGCTGATGCTGCGCCTGAATGCCGAGCTTGCCGCGGGGCGCGCCACCGGCGCCTTTCCCGCCGCGCGACTTGAGGTCGCCTGCCCCATCCTGGCGGCTTTGGCTGAGACCCCGGCGCTGGCGGCGGAAGAAGCTTTGCGCCAGGGGTTGGCGCAGGATCGTCGGCGCGATGCGGCAGCCGGTGGTGCCGCGCGGGGCGCCCATAAGGCGGATTTGAGCTTGATCCATATGCCGAAAGCGATCAGCGCCGAATTCTGTTCCACCGGAGAGCAAAAGGCGCTGCTGGTTTCCGTGGTGCTGGCACATGCCGCGCTGATTGCCGAAGCGCGCGGCTTCGCGCCCCTGCTGCTGTTGGATGAGGTGGCGGCGCATCTTGATCCCGCGCGGCGGGAGGCGCTGTTCGCCGCCCTTGCCGCGCTGCCGGCGCAGGTTTTCATGACGGTTACGGACCGCGAGGTTTTTGCGCCGCTGGCTGGGATTGGACAGTTATTTGGGGCGGGTGAGGGCAGGCTTTTTGCGCTTGGGTGATGGGAGCTTTTTCGGCTTTGTCGCCCCATTGGAAATTGATTGAAAACAATGGGTTTTCTTGGTGCGCACTGGGGCAGAAAAACGCCCTGGCGGGGTCGCGTTTTGCGGCAAAAAAAGCTATAAGGATTTTGTGTTTTCGCATCCCCAAAACAGGAGCCCGTTACCGGCATGAGCGATGAGCCGCGCGCCGAAACTGAAGCCTATGACAGCGCCTCCATTACCGTCTTGCGCGGGCTGGAAGCGGTGCGCAAACGGCCGGGCATGTATATTGGCGACACTGATGATGGCTCTGGCCTGCATCACATGGCCTTTGAGATTGTTGATAATGCCGTAGACGAAGCACAGGCAGGTTTCGCCTCGGCCGTTTCCGTCACGCTGAATGGTGATGGCAGCGTTACCGTGCGCGATGATGGCCGCGGCATTCCGGTGGATATCCATGCCGAAGAAGGCATCAGCGCTGCCGAGGTTGTACTGACGCGGCTCCATGCCGGGGGCAAGTTCAACCAGAATTCCTACAAGGTTTCGGGGGGCCTGCATGGTGTTGGTGCGGCCGTGGTCAACGCGCTATCCGAATGGATGGAAGTGCGCATCTGGCGCGGCGGGCAGGAATATCGGCTGCGCTTTGAACATGGCGACACCGTGGTGCCTTGCACCGCGCTTGGCCCTTCGGATCACCCAAATGGTACGGAAGTGACCTTCAAGCCATCCGCGCTAACCTTCACGCGCACGGAATTTGAATTCGCCATATTGGAACGCCGGTTGCGTGAATTGGCCTTCCTCAATTCCGGTTTGCGCGTTGTGCTGCGTGATGAACGCCATGCAGAAGTGCAGGAAACCAAATTTCACTTCGATGGCGGGCTTACGGCCTTTGTCGAATGGTTGGACAAGGGCAAGACCCCGCTTTTCGCAACGCCCATCAGCTTGGCGGCGCGCGAACAGGATGGCATTAAGGTTGAGCTCTCACTCCGCTGGAATGACAGCTATCATGAAACGATGCTGTGCTTCACGAACAATATCCCGCAGCGCGATGGTGGGGCGCATTTGGCGGGCTTCCGTCAGGCGCTGACGCGTGTGGTGGCCAAGGTCGCGGAAGGCATCGCCAAAAAGGAAAAGGTGGCGCTGACTGGCGAGGATATGCGCGAAGGGCTGACGGCGGTTTTGTCCGTGAAGGTGCCCGACCCGAAATTTAGCAGCCAGACAAAGGAAAAACTGGTTTCATCCGAAGTGCAGCCCGTGGTGCAGATGGCTTGCGCCGATGCGCTTACCCATTGGTTCGAAACCCACCCCAAGGAAACCAAGGATCTGGTAAGCAAGATCCTGGATGCCGCAACAGCGCGTGAAGCGGCGCGCAAGGCGCGTGAACTCACGCGGCGCAAGGGCGTGCTGGATGTATCATCACTCCCCGGCAAGCTTGCGGATTGTCAGGAACGTGATCCGGCAAAAAGCGAGCTATTCATCGTTGAGGGTGACAGCGCCGGTGGTTCCGCGAAGCAAGGGCGTGATCGCGCCTTCCAGGCGATCCTGCCGCTCAAAGGCAAGATCCTGAATGTGGAGCGCGCGCGTTTCGACAAGATGCTCTCCAGCGCTGAAATCGGCACGCTGATCACCGCACTTGGTACGGGGATCGGGCGGGGTGAACCTTCGGAAGGCGGCTTTGATATCGGCAAGCTTCGCTATCATCGCATTGTCATCATGACCGATGCCGATGTGGATGGCAGCCATATCCGCACGCTGTTGCTGACCTTCTTTTTCCGGCAGATGCCAGAATTGATCACGCGCGGGTATCTGTATATCGCGCAGCCGCCGCTTTATCGCGCCAAGCGCGGGCAGGAAGAACGCTACCTCAAGGATGATCGCGCGCTAGAAGATTACTTGCTGGAAAAGGCACAAAGCGCGGCTAGCCTGCGCCTGCCTGATGGGCGCGACCTGACTGGCGATGCCTTCCAGGCGGAACTTGATTTCCACCGGCAAGCGACCGCGCGCATTCGCCGCCTGGCAGGCGCCGTGCCGGCGGATATCATCGAACAGGCCGCGATCACGGGCGCTTTGACCATGGAAAGTGATCGTGCCTTGGCCGCAGCGCAGACTTTGGCCGCGCGGTTGGATGTGCTGGCGCCGGCATCCGAACGCGGCTGGGTGGCGACCGCGGGCGATAACGGTCTGACACTCGCGCGCACGGTGCGTGGCGTTGGTGAACGCCATGTGCTGGACGCGACAGCGCTCCGCAGTGCGGAAGCGCGCTGGCTGGATGAACGGCGTGACAGGTTGGCGGCGGATTTCCTGGGTGGCGCTGTATTGTCGCTTGATGGTGCGGAAACGCAGGTAGTGGGGCCGCTCGCGCTATTTGAAAAACTCATTGCGCAAGGCCGCAAGGGGCTTTCCTTCCAGCGCTTCAAGGGCCTGGGGGAAATGAATCCCGATCAGCTTTGGAAGACCACGCTCGATCCCGCAATCCGCACACTACTGCGCGTACGGGTTGAGGATGTGGAGGACGCGGAACAGGTCTTCTCCACCCTGATGGGCGATCTGGTAGAACCGCGTCGCGACTTTATTGTCGGCAATGCCTTGAAGGTTGCCAATCTGGACGTGTGATCGGAACCTGCGTGCGGTTCAAGCCATCCCACCGCGCGCAGAGACCGGCCACAGGCATTCCACGCGCCCCTTGCGCACGCCGACATACCAATCATAGCGATCAACCGTCGGGTCGCAGTGGCCTGGCACCAGGCGGAGTTTTTCGCCAAGCGCCGGCGCGCTGCCATCTTCAATCACCAGCTTGCCATGTTCATCGGATGCGCCGGCATAGCGCAGCCCCGGGCGTTGCCAGACTTGCGGCATGCCGGAATCAACCGAAACGCCCTTATGCCCGCAATCCAATACGGCAATGCCCGGCCCTGCGGTGCTCATCACCTGAGACAGCACGAAAAGCGATTGCCGGAAGGGCGGCGCATCCTCATTCGCCGCATAATCGGCATCCATGAAGCAATAGGACCCAGCCTGGATTTCGGTATAGACGCCGCTCGCCGCTTCATGCCGGAAGGTGCCGGTGCCCGCACCGCCCACAATCGGGCATTCCAACCCGCGTTGGCGCAACTGTTCCACGGTGCGGCGCGAACGCGCCACGGCTTCCCCAATCGCGGCTGCACGTTCTTCCGGCGCGCGCTTGTGCTGCGCTGAACCGTGATAGGCTTGCAGGCCGCCGAAACGCAGATGCTTACTGGCTGCGATGCGCTCTGCCAGCGCCACCGCCGGCGGGCCATGTTCCACCCCGCCGCGCGCCATGCCGACATCAATTTCCACCAGCACCGGCAGGCGCCCGCCAGTAGCCTCGGCGGCGGCTTCAATCAGCGCAATCTGCGCCGCGTCATCCACGCACACCGCGACTTCGGCAATGCGCGCCAGCGCCGCAAGGCGCGCCAATTTGCGCGGGCTGACCACCTGGTTGGTGACCAAAATATCCGGAATGCCGCCCCATGCCAGAGCCTCAGCCTCGGCCACTTTCTGCACGCATTGCCCAACCGCACCGCGCGCCATTTGCAGCTTGGCGATGACGCTGGATTTATGGGTTTTCGCGTGCGCGCGAAGCTTGGCGCCGGTGGGGGCCAGCAGCGCCGCCATGGTATCCAGATTATGTTCGAAAGCATCCAAATCAATCACCAGCGCGGGGGTATCAATATCCTCTTCGCGCATACCTGGTTCGGCGGGCGGGTGTTGCAGCATGGGGAATCCTCCGTAACTTGGCCCATTCTAGCCATGCCCATGCGTTCCGCGCCAATCCGGGGTAAAGCATCGGCATGAGTGATCAGGTGGACGTGCTGGTGGTGGGGGCGGGCGTGGCAGGCATTGCCGCGGCGCGGGCGCTGCGTGCGCGCGGGCTTTCCTGTGTGGTGCTGGAAGCGAAGAACCGCATTGGCGGGCGCGCCTATACCGATGCAACGGGCTTTGACCATGGCGCTTCCTGGCTGCATCAGGCGCATGACAATCCGCTGACCGCTTTTGCTGAGGCACTCGGTTTTGAGACAGTGGATCACGACAAGCTGCGCCAGCGCCTGCTGTTTACCGAAGGCCGCTTCGCCACCACCGCCGAACGCCGCGCCTTCGCGGCAGCGGAGGATCATTTCTGGCGCGTGATTGAAGCCGCTGCAACGGATGGCGCGCCGGATCGCCCCGCATCAGACGCCGCACCTCAGGGCGGGCGCTTTGATGCGCTGGTGGCGCATTGGGAAGGCGCGCAGATTTGCGCCGCCGAACTTTCGCGCATGAGCCTGCATGATTTCGCCGCCACCGCGCTGGATGGCCCGAATCTTTTGCTCCGCCGAGGTCTCGGCACGCTGGTCGCGACGCTGGCTGAGGGCTTGCCGATCCAGCTTAATGCACCCGTGGCGCAGCTTAATTGGGGCGGCAAGGAAGTTGAAGCGAGCGGCGCTTTCGGGCGCATCCGTGCGCGCGCCGCCATCATCACAGTATCAACCGGCGTGCTGGCGCAGGGCGGCATTGCTTTCATGCCTGATCTGCCGGTTGAAAAGCGCGAAGCCATCAACGCCCTGCCGCTTGGCTTGCTGAGCAAGCTCGCCTTCTCCATCCCGCCCGGTGTGCTGCCGGAATTCGGTGCTTTTGCGAGCCTCCGGCGCGATATCGCAGGGCCAGATGATCGGCCCATTTCCTGGATCGCGCGGCCCTTCGGCGCGCCGGTGATGCTTGCCTTCATCGGTGGTTCCCTCGCTTGGGAATTATCCCGCGCCGGCAAGCGCGCGACCGAAGCACATGCGCTTGCAGAATTCGCCCGCGTCTTTGGCGTGGAAGCCGCAGCCGCACTCGGCCCGCCCATCATCACCGAATGGGGTGCAGACCCGCATTTCCTTGGCAGCTATAGCCACGCCATCCCAGGCGGGCAGGCGGCGCGGCGCGTGCTCGGCGAACCGCTTGGTGATGGCCGGCTGATTTTTGCCGGTGAGGCCTGCCACCCGCGTTATGCCGCCACGGTGGCGGGCGCTTGGTTGACCGGTGAGGCAGCGGCTCAACAACTTGAAGGCGGGCGCGGCGCGGTGGCGAAATTGAGCAAGCATGCACCGTAGCGCGTATTGAAGGCGGAACTCGCGCCCGCGCTATGGCCAATCAGGCCCTCAGGGCGGTCAATCAACAGAAACCCGGCAAAGCGCTGACCATATTGCCGCATCAGGGCGGCACGACGATCCGGTTCGGCATCAAAAGGATCCTCGCGAAAATTGGCCGCCGCCAGCCGCGCCTGGGATGATGCCTGGCCGGCCGTGAGGATCGCTTCCAATTGGCTGATCTGTTGCCACTGCGGATCGTTTCTGGCGTCAGCACCACGGCCATGTGCGGCTGAGGCAATGGCGATCACCACATCCGCAAGTCCTGGCTGATCCAACACCATCATGGCGTTCCACCCGCCACGCGATTGCCCCGCCACAATGATATGACGATATCCGCGGCGGCGCAGCTCCGCCAAATCGGTTCGCAGCCAACGTGCCGCGCGCGCGGTTTCATCCGAATTCGGGTGGCGATCAAACCGCCAGACATCATAGCCAGCATTATTGAAGTGCCGGGTCCAGCTTTGCGGTTGGGAACCCCGCGAATCATCCATATTGCCGCGCTCACCCCGACCATGGGCAAAAACCAAAACCCCGCGCGCCTGCTGCGGCCCCCACCAGATAAAGCGGTTATCCGGCACTGTGTCATGCGCCATGGAGGAGATGCCGATATTGGCCGGTGGCGGGGTGGGTGCCCATTCGCGACCTGGCCGCACAATTGCCAGATCACGCAGCACTACGGCGCAATTGCCGGCGCCAGCGCGTCTTTCACAGCTGGCTATGGCCCTTTGTTCGACAACAGCGGCGTCGCCACCACCGGCCTGCCAACCCATGGCGCCATTCGGTCCCACGGCAAAGGCACGCGGCGTATTCAGGCGCAGAAAACGCTCAAGCTCCGCATTATTGGAAGCCGGTAGCCCCAGGACTCGCGCTGCATCCAGGATTGGCACACCTTGCGCCAGGATAGAACTTATCGGCGTCAACGCCAATAAAACAGCCAAACTGAATACCAAGCGACAGTGGCGCATGTTGCTTTCTCGTCCACAAATTCTCTGCGCCAAAACAATGCTACAGCCCTGTCATACTGGGCAAGGTTTTTTGCCACCGAAGGGCGCTTGAAGCCACGCGCAATAGGCCTGATACTCAATACAAGGGTCCCAAAAGGCCCACCTTAAAGGAGGTTGCATGTTCCGCCGGATTGCCCTGACCCTGATCGCCCTTTGCCTGCCCGGGCTTGCGCTTGCGCAGGGCTGGGTCCCTGAACGCCCTGTGCGCATCATCCTGCCCTTCCCACCGGGGGGCTCCACGGATCTGGTCGGCCGCATCCTGGCGGATCGCGTGAGCCGCAGCGCGCCGCATCCTTGGGTGATCGAAAATCGCTCCGGCGCCAATGGCAATATCGGCATGGATGCGGCGGCCAAAAGCGCGCCGGATGGCTATACGCTTGGCGCCTGCACCATCGGCAATTGCGCGATCAACCCGGCGATTTATGCCCGGATGCCCTATGATATTGAACGAGACCTGATCCCGGTTTTCTGGTCGGGCAGTGTCATGAATGCGGTGGCGGTGAACAACGCCGTGCCCGCACAAAACCTGCAGGAATTCATCGCCTGGGTGAAGGCCAATCCGGGCCGCGTGAATTACGGCTCCTCCGGCTTTGGGTCCTCCAACCATTTGATCCCGGAATTGCTCAATGGCCGGCTTGGCCTGACGCTGGTGCATGTGCCCTTCCGCGGTGGCGCGCCCGCCTTGCAGGCGCTGCTCGCCGGCCAGGTGCAGGTGATGATGGAAAACATCCCGACGAAAATTCAGGCCATTCGCGCCGGGCAAATCCGCGCGCTCGCCGTCACGGGCCGCGAACGTGATCCATCCTTGCCGGATGTGCCAACCTTCGCCGAAGCCGGCATTCCTGATATTGTCGTGGAGCCCTGGTTCGGCTTCATGGCGCCGCGCGGCACGCCGGATGCGGTAATTGCAGGGCTCAGCCGGCTGTTGAATGAAGCGATCGCCGATCCCGAAGTGCGCCGCAAATTCGCTGATCTTGGCGTGCGCCCCGAAGGCGGCTCGCCTGAGCGCTTCAGTACCCATGTCCGCAGCGAAATCGCCCGCTGGCGCGAGGTTGTTGAAACCAACAAGATCGAGAAGCTGAACTGATGCCCTATCGCATTGTCCTTGGCCGGCCCCTGCATCCCGCAGGGGCGGCAGTGCTGGCCGCGCGCGCCGATGTCGAAACCATCGAAATGTTCGACCCGCCGGCGCCAGCCTTGCATGCGGCCTTGGCCAATGCGGATGGCCTGGTCGCGTGGCTTGAACGCGTGGACAAGGCGGCCCTTGCCGCTGCGCCACGCTTGCGCGCGGTATCGCGCATCGGTGTTGGCTTTGACACGGTGGATATTCCCGCCTGCACGGAACGCGGCATTGCCGTGATGGTGGTGAATGGCACCAATGATCTTTCGGTCGCCGAACACGCCATGATGCTGATGCTGGGTGTGGCGCGTCGGGCGGTGGATTCGGATGCGCACATCAAGCAAGGCGGCTGGTGGCCCAAGGATGGGCCGCGCATGGTGGATTTGGCCGGCAAAACTGCGCTGGTGGTGGGGTATGGGCGGATCGGCTCTCGCGTTGCGGCCTATGCGCGGGCCTTTCAAATGAAGGTCATGGTGCATGACCCGCTCTATCATCCGGCGCGCATCGCCTCTGACGGGCATATCCCGGCGCGGGATTTGCAGAAGGCGTTGACTGAGGCCGATGTGGTCACGCTGCATTGCCCCTTGATGCCCGAAACGCGGCATTTGATGGATGAGGCAGCCTTCGCTGCCCTCAAACCCGGCGCCATCCTGGTGAATACGGCGCGCGGCCCGATCGTGAAGCAGGAAGCGGTGGTGGCGGCGCTGCAATCGGGCCGGTTGATGGGTTTCGGCACGGATGTGCTGGAAATTGAGCCCGCCACACCAGGCAATCCGCTGTTTGCCATGCCCAATGTCATCATCAGCCCCCATTCGGCGGCGAGCACCGAGGAAGGCACGGCCCGCATGGCGGAAGCGGCGGCGCGCAATATCCTGGCCGCTTTGGATGGCGCGCCCGATCCGGCCATGATGGTCAATCCGGAGATTCTGCAAAAGCGCTAGGCCGCTGTCAGGTTGCGCCCGGCGCTTGGCCGGGCGATAGCGCTGCCCCGATATGACCTTCCACGCCATCCTGTTCCATCTTGCCGTCGCCCTTGGCCTTGCGCTGATCTCGGCCATCGTGGTGCGACTGATGATCGCCTACCCGATCCTGGATCACCCCAATGCGCGGTCAAGCCATAGCCGGCCAACACCGCGCGGTGGCGGGCTTGGCATTGTGGTGGCTTTCACGCTGGGCATGGGGATTTTGTATTGGCAGGCGGAATTTGCGCGGCTGCCGGGGCCGCAATTCCTTGGCGTGATTGGGGCGGCGCTCGCCATTGCCGCAGTGTCCTTCTGGGATGATGCGCGGGATTTGCGCTTTGCGCTGAAGCTCGCCGCACAGGCGCTGGCCGCCTTGGTTGCGATTGGTAGCGGGCTTGAATTGCAGCGAATCGCGCTGCCAGGGCTCGGCCCGGTGGAACTTGGCGCGCTTGGACCGCTGCTGACGCTATTCTGGATTTTGGGCTGCACCAATGCGGTGAATTTCATGGATGGGCTGGATGGGCTGGTGGGCGGCGCGGTGTTCCTCGCGCTGCTGATCCTGTGCGTCATTGCCGGGCATCATGGCGGTTGGTTTGTCTATCTGGCGTCATTGATGCTCGCCGCTGGCTTGCTTGGCTTTCTGCCCTTCAATCTGCATCCGGCGCGGATTTTCATGGGCGATGTCGGCAGCCAATTCCTGGGCTTCATGGTGGCGATCCTGGCGGTCGCGGCAGCGCGTTTCGATGCCGCCGAGGTGACCTTCATGTTGGTGCCCCTGCTGTTATTCGGCCTATTTTTCGACGCGGCCTTTACGCTGGCCAGGCGCGCCGTCATGGGGCTGAATATTACCGCCGCGCATCGGACGCATTTGTATCAGATGGCGCAGCGCAGCGGGCTTGGCGTGCGGCAGGTAGCTGCCGTGCATTGGGGTTTTGTGCTGGCGCATGGCGTGCTTGCCTTGGTGTTCATGGAGCTTGAACCCGCCATCAAGCCCTTGGTCTTGGTCCCAGCACTTGGCCTGCAAGTTATCTGGCTTGCTTATGTGCGCACGCGGATGCGCCGCGCCGGGCTTTCCTGGCGCGACTGATTTACCGTTGCGCCGGGCGCGGTGGAGCACGCAATTGTTGGGTTTTTGCGCTGGAACGTTGCGTGTTTTGCCGTGCCGTATTGCTTGTGGCGCTGCCCTGTTCCACGCGCTGCACTGGGCGTGCCGCCGGGCGCGGCGGTGTTCGCGTCTGCCGATAGGTGACCCGCGCCATGTTTTGCCGATTGGACGCGCTCGTGACTTGCTGCCGCGGCGCAGGGCGTTGCGCAGAGGCAACCTGCGGCATCCGTGCGTTGCTCTGCGATGCCCGCGCATTGCCTTGCGCCACGGGCTGTGCCGCGGGAACATTGCGGCGTGGCGCTGGCGCAGCCGCAGCGGCCATTACCGAAGAGGGCGCGCGGGGTGCCACCCCCATACGCGAAAACCCCTGATCGAGCAGCGCGCCCATATGCCGGTCACGCTCCACCCAGGAAGAACCCCCGAAAGTGGCACCCACCAGCCGCACGCCATCGCGCTGCGCTGAGGTGACAATATTGAAGCCGGAGGCATTGATGAAGCCGGTTTTGATGCCATCCGCGCCATCATAATCGCCCAGCATGCGGTTATGGTTGCGGATTTGCGCCCGGCCCCAGGCGAAATGCACCGTGCCAAAATAATGGTAACGATTGGGGAAATCGGTGAACAGGCGCCGACCCAGCGTCGCCATGTCCCGCGCTGTTGTCACCTGTTCCCAATCCGGCAGGCCAGAGGCATTGCGAAAGCGCGTTTGCGTCATGCCAAGGCTGCGGGCACGCATGGTCATCATTTGCGCGAAGCGTTCTTCGGAGCCGCCAAGATGTTCCCCCACCGCCGCCGCGACATCATTGGCGCTTTTGGTCACCAGCGCGAGGATCGCCTGTTCCACCGTGAGCCCACCCCCAGGTGGAATCCCAAGCTTGGAGGGCGGCTTGGATGCGGCTTCCTCGCTCATGACCACGCGGCTACCCAGCTGTGTCTTGCCATCGCGCAGTGCCTCAAAAACCATATAAAGCGTCATCATCTTGGTGAGCGACGCCGGGTAGCGCGGTTCATCGGCGCCGGCGTCGATCAACACCGTGCCGGTACGGGCTTCCATCACAATGGCGGAATAGCGCGCACTGCCGATTTGCGCTTCGGCGGCACGCCAAGGCAGGGCCGCGAGCGCCAGCCCAAACATCGCCCCAACGAATCGACCGGCAAGGCCCCCCAAGCCCTGGCGACGAATCTTCATTCGAAAATCCCCCATGGGGCCAAAGCGGCGACGCCCGACCCTGTCTTCCCCTTGGCCTTAAATAACCCCTCAGGCCCGATCCGTCCAGTGAAAAAAGTCAAATTCTGATTTTCATCAGAGGGTTAAGGAATAGGTTTGAGGTATTACCCGAAAGCGCCCCGCAGCCCGCTTGGTTGGGGGTGCCAAAAATTTTTGTGCAGTGCAAAAAAATCCTTGCAATCGCCCCCGCGCCGCGCGTAGAAGCTGCCCATGTTGCAGCGCAGCAAATCTTCCCGGCCCCTCCGGCCGGCTCACAAGGCCCGGGTCGCTGCGCCCCGGTCAGGCAAGGAAAGGGTTGAGAACATGGCGCAAAGCAAGAGCCAGGTTGTGAGCAAGGTGGCGGCGGAAACCGCGGCCCAGGCTCAAAAAGTGATGAATGATGGCGCGGCGCAAGCCCGCGTAGCAATGGAGAAGAACATGGAACAGATGA
>Ga0315907_10000785_pt1 | contig 44572 bp, 41 predicted proteins | sample LakEriMetagenome_3_FD_203525 | JGI IMG/M metagenome (GOLD analysis project Ga0315907, IMG submission 203525) | Freshwater fungal communities from buoy surface, Lake Erie, Ohio, United States - Buoy 12 MA123 | ecosystem: Environmental > Aquatic > Freshwater > Lake > Lake biofilm | place: USA...
AACATTAATTGGTTCTACCAATTAGTTTTCTGGCCCCAAACTAGGACTTAAAATTTGGACATGCGGTGCATGTCCATTTTTTTTACTTTACTTTTTTCTACCAGCGCAAGCGCATGGAATCCTTTTTTAAATGAGGAGCTCATTGATGTTGCTTTGTCTAAAGTTGAACTACAAAAAGTCAAGTTCAATGCAGGTTGGGCCAAGGGAGAAGATCAGACCCTTATTTTTGAAGTCAGCAATGGACTGCAAGGGCCAATCCAATGTGGCGCAGCCAATGTTGAACTGATAGACGGAAAATCACTGGGCAAGGTGTTTGTCCCGAAATTTGCCATTCCGAGCCAAGCGACCCGAAACGCCAGCATGCCTGTGGTCAAAGGCACCATGAAGTCCTATGCTCTGACTTGTTCTTGTTTCAAGAAAAAGGGCTCGGACGTTTGTGTCAACCCACTGAAATAATTGGGGTCAGATCACAATTAATTTCTCAATTCAAAGTGATCTATCGAATAGAAAATTAATTGTGATCTGACCCCAATTATTTTTTGCCCCCAATTATTTTATTTAATCTAAATACAGAGATTGCAAACGAAGTTTTGCAGCCGGCGTGAGGCCCAATTCATTGCTTAAATAGTTTTGAACATTGCCATGGCTGATTTGAATTTGTTCTAGAGAGGCTTGCAAGAAGCTCTCTTGAACCTCCCACACAATTTTCAAGACATCGGGGGCCAGGTTTGTAACACCTGTGCTGTTACGCTTGTAGAGCTGGTTGGTGAGCAGGTAGTCACGCCAAATGTCAGACTCTGACACATCCAATGCATACAACACCAAGGCGGCCGCTAGGCCTGTTCTATCTTTACCAGCCGTGCAATGAAAGAGAAGCGGATCTGCGTGGTCTAGCAGATTTTCAAACAACTCTGCAAAGCGTCGAGAGTCGACCCGTACAAAATCTCGGTAGGTGGTTTGCATGGCGTCTAAGGCGTCTGCTGCAGTCAGTGGTTTGCCAGTCAGGTGCTGTGCTTGCAACCTTTGCACCACGGTAGGCTCAATGCTCAAACTGTGACGCTGAAGATCAGGCCAATCGTAAGACTGCGCCTGACTCTCTTGGACACCTCTGAAATCAAAGCTTCGCTTGACACCCAAGTTTTGAATTTGCAGCAGATCGTCTGGCGATAAATTGGCCAAGTGATCGGAGCGGAAAATTTTTCGCCACTTCACAGGGCGGCCCATGTGACCCACATAGCCACCAAGGTCGCGGAAGTTAGAAGCGCCTGTTAACGCAATGTGTCTTTGAGAAAGGTCTTGAGAATTTGACTTCAACATAAGATCAATGTTAACTCGAATACTCTCAAATTTAGATTCTGCAGCTTGCTTAAGCAGCGCATTGTTTTTATATGATTCTTCCGAACCTTGAAAAATTGCGCAAACAAGCAAACAGAATGAAGACCATGCCTAACAAGGCCACATAGGATGTGACTTCACTCAGTGCTCTTTTCTCAAAGCGCAGGCGATAGCCAAGTTGGTCGTAAATTTTGCCCAGACCTTCCGTACTGTCTGCTCTGAAGTACTCAGCTTGTGTCATGGCCGCCACTTTCTTCAGGGCCTCATCTTCTAATTTGACCCGCATGCTGCGCCCTTGAATGCTAACCACATCGCCCTCGGCTGTACCAATGCCAACGGTATAAACCTTGACCTCATGTGACGCAGCCAGCTCGGCCATTTTGAGCAATTCGGGCCCCATATTGCTTTGACCGTCACTGATCAAAACAACAGCCATGTTGCGCCCTCTACTTGCAGAGGCTTCGGTTTCTTTGGGTTTCTGTGAATCCAAGGATTTTCCAGAATCAGCGGGTTTTCTGGGGCCGCCGTTGTCTGAAGCCTCATTGATAATTTTTTGGGCATCGATGCCAGAACCAGGTAGCAAGGCCTCCAAGGAAATCAACAAACCAGAACCCAACGCAGAGCCATACTGTAAGGGCAGATTTTCTAGCGCGCGCCTAAGTGATTCTTTTTCCTCAGTGGGAGCCTGAGCCAAAGCAGCTGTTCCTGCCACTGTGACCAAACCCACTCGCAACCTGGCAGGCTTGCTTTCAATGAACTTAAGAGCCGCTTGCTGTGCAGCTTCAATGCGCGAGGGTTTTAAATCCTTGGCGCGCATGCTGCCAGAAGTGTCCAAAGCCAGCATGACTGTGGCTTCTCGAAGGGGTGTCAACAACACGGCTTGGGGCCTGGCCATGGCAATGCAAAGCAGGCACAGTCCGAGGCTCAAAACGATGGGCGGAAAACGCTTGGTGAAATAGGCATAGGCAATGCCCAAGACAGGCACCAGAAGGGCGCTGTACAAAACCAATGGCCACAAAAAACTGACGGAGCGGAGGTCAGGCACGCCAGAGCCTCCTTTTTCTCAATTCAGAGAATTTCAACAGCGCTGCGGCAATGTCTTCATCGGTTGAAAGTTCTAGGGCATCGACGCCCGACTGCGCAAAAGTGGTTTGCAATTGCAGTTCTCTTTCTTCGACCAATTTGGCATAGCGCATTCTGAATTTAGGATTGGCTGTATCGATCAACAATTGTTCTGAGGTTTCAGAATCCTGCAATGTCATGAGACCTGCATTGGGTAACTGCATCTCGACCGGATCGTAAAGTCTGGCCGCCACTGTGTCATGTCGACGGCCCAAGTGGGACAGTTCTTTGGCCCAATCAAATTGACCCATGAAGTCTGAAACTACAAAGACGCAAGATCGACGTTTAAGCAAGCCATTGGCGCTGGCCAGCCATTGATTCAAATCTGTCTGATGCGGCGCTTTGGAGACCGCTGTGGTTTGAGCTGTATGCAAAACATGAAGGAGGTGACGACGTCCCATGCGGGCTGGGATGTATTTAAAACCGCTAGGGTCCGCGGGGCTAAGGATCAGCGCCCCAATTCGATTACCACGCTGCATGAGCAACTTGGCCATGATGGCTACAAAGGCCAACATGAGTTCGCGCTTGCTTTGGCTCCCGCTTGCAAAATCCATAGAACCCGACAGGTCCAATAAAAACCAAGCACTGATTTCTCGATCTTCTTGATGCTCTCTCACATAAGGCGTCTGCATGCGGGCCGTGACGTTCCAATCGATGTGCCGCACGTCATCATGCGTTTGGTATTCACGCAGGTCAGCCAACTCCAAGCCAGCACCTCTGAACAAGGTTTGGTGGTCTCCCTGCAGCAAGCCATCTAGCCGCCGCAGGACTGTCCACTCCAGCTGCTGTAATAAGGCTTCAGCTGACATTCGATGCCATGGGTTGGCTAGGCATGGGAATGGCCTTCATGACTTCTTGAATGATGGCATCGGGCGTTTTGCCCTCAGCCAATGCTGTGTAGGATAGGACCAGTCGATGCCTTAAAACATCGGGCACCAAGTCGGCCACATCATCGGGCAGTGCGTAATCGCGGCCGCGCATCAGAGCCAGTGCGCGTGCCCCTTCAATCAGCCCGATGCTGGCCCGAGGACTGGCGCCAAAACTCAGAAGACCTTTCAGGCTTTCTAAGCCATAACGTTCAGGAAAGCGTGTGGCAGATATCAGTTTGACGGCGTAGTGAATTAGGCTAGGGTCGACATAGCAATGACGGCATTGCGCTTGAAGCTTTTGTAGATCTTCCGGTGTGACGACACCCGTGACCTGTGCACCGCCAGAAATTACGCGCTGGACAATGACAAACTCATCATCTTCAGTAGGGTAGTCAATCAACACCTTCATCATGAAGCGGTCTACCTGCGCCTCTGGAAGGGGGTAGGTGCCTTCCGTTTCAATGGGGTTCTGCGTGGCCATGACCAAGAAGGGCGAAGGGACCCGATGTGATTTTCCTGCGATGGTGACTTGTCTTTCCTGCATCACTTCGAGCAAGGCACTTTGAACTTTGGCAGGTGCGCGGTTAATTTCATCGGCCAATAACAGGTTGGTGAAAACGGGGCCCAACACAGTGCTGAACTCACTCGTTTGCTGATTGAAAATTCGAGTGCCAACCAAGTCGGCAGGTAGTAAATCAGGCGTGAATTGAATTCGACTGAATTGACCGTTCAAGGTCTTGGCAAGTGTGTTCACAGTCAAAGTTTTGGCCAAGCCAGGCACACCCTCAATCAGAAGGTGCCCCTGGGCTAGCAAGCCAATCAGAACACGTTCTAAAAAAATATCTTGCCCAACAACAACTCGCTTGACTTCATACATGACCCTTTGCATGAGCGCTGCAGCCTCTGCAGGGTTATACAGCTGAGGTGCTGTGTTTTGACCGCGCCAAGCTTCGTTTGATTGCGTCATGTGTTTCCCTCCAAAAATTTAAAAAGGTGGTAAGCCAACTGCACTGCCCGCGCTCTCAATGGTGGTGGCAAAGCCAATGCCAATGAAGGTTCTAGCCGATGTGGGGTTCAGAATAGCGGTCACGATGCCAATGACCTCGCCTGACATATTGACCAAGGGGCCGCCAGAGTTGCCAGGGTTGGCTGCCGCATCGAATTGAATGAGGCCGCTAAGAGCTTGATTGCCATCAGGCGATTTGAACTGTCGATTCAAACCAGATACAACGCCTGCCGAAACTGAAGGTCCAATACCGAATGGAAAACCAACCACGACCACTTGGTCGCCTGGCAAGAGTTGCTGACTGGATCCTAAAACTGCCGGCTCAAGATCGTCCGGTATTTTTTGAGGCTTGATGACCGCCAAGTCTTTTTCGGGTTGAACGCCAATGACAATGGCTTCTGCTTCAGTGCCATCAAAAAAAGTGACCTTCAATTTTTTGGCACCCGCAATGACATGAAAATTGGTCAAAATTGTGCCATCGTCCTTGATGACAACGCCTGTGCCAACGCCACTTTCTTTGTCGACGTCTTTGTTTTTTGGATCAGTGATGTAGGACTGGACGTGAACGACAGCACCCTGGACCGACGCGGCAGCTTTTGCGCTTTGCGATGGAAGCTCTTTGTTTTGCAGGGTATGCATGACAGCGCCATCAATATCACTTTGAGTGAGGCTTTTGGGCAAAGGGTTGAGCTTGAGGAACACGCCCATGGCAAGCATGCTTAAGACGACGCCAAACAAGAAGACTGCAGCAAAATCCCACCGAAGGACTGATTTCAAAAAGTGAAGTTTGTTCGTCCTGGGCGCGGCAGACTTGGCGGGCTTGCCTAAGTCGGACGAGAACGTGGTTGAATCCGTAGCCTTGTTCGTAACAGAAGCTACAGTTCGCGTGCTTTTGCTAAAAACCGCTTCTCGTTTCATAAGAATAACCATAACATAAGCTTCAATGGTAAATTGGTGGAACTTGCGAAAACCCTATTGGCTATGCAATTTCTAAATCCTTTCATGCTTTGGTCCCTGTTGCTCTTGCCGCTCATGCTGGCAGGCTATGTGTGGCTTTTGAAGCGCAAACGGCAGCAAGTCGTGAGCTTTTCCGCAGTCTCTTGGATCTTGCAAAACATGGACCTCCCGTCCCCTTGGCGGCGGCATGTCCCGCCAGCCCTGATCGGCATCGCCATGGCGCTTTTGTTATTTGCCAGTGCCAGACCGATGGCCAGGGTCACCCTGCCAGCCGACTACATGACGCTCATCATGGCCTTGGATGTCTCCCGAAGCATGCTGGCAGAAGATGTAGAGCCCAGCAGAATGAAGGCGGCTCAAAAGGCAGCCAAAGAATTTTTACAAGACCTGCCCAAAAACGTTCGAGTGGGCATCGTTTCGTTTGCCGGCAACGCACAGGTTGTGCAGCATGTGTCGCAAGACAAAGACGAGTTGGTTGCCGCGATTGATCGTTTCCAATTGCAGAGGGGTACAGCTACAGGCAGTGGACTTTTGTTGGCCTTGAGCACACTCAGGCCGGAAGCCCAGATTGACTTGGAGGCGGCGCTCTACAACACCAATCCGTTTAGCTACAGCAATCAAGGCCAGTCGGGTGGCGCAAAAAGTTTGGATGCCAAACCAGTCGCTAAAGAGCGAGCCCCCGAGCCCCCCGGCTCCTACAAGGGCGGCGCCATCGTTTTACTCTCGGATGGGCGCCGTACGACAGGCCCTGATCCATTGGTCGCGGCAAAGAGAGCCGCTGATTTGGGCGTGCGTGTTTACACCGTTGGCTTTGGCACGCCGAATGGCTTTATTCCAGGTTTCGAGGGCTATTCATTTTTCACCCAAGTGGATGAAGAGTCTTTGAAGGGTATCGCCAAGATCACTGAGGCAGACTATTTCAAGGCGGGTTCGGCAGAAGATTTGAAGCAGGTCTACAAACACCTCTCTACGCAATTCACGATGGAAAAAAGAGAAACAGAAATTACAGCCTTGCTTTCGGGCTTGGCACTGGTCTTAGTTTTTCTCGCACTCTTGCTGTCTGCACTTTGGTTCAGATTAGGTCCGCAGAATTCTTTTAAATCTTTTGTGAGGTGATGCAATGGTTGAAAACGGCATCTTGAAAATTGAGTCCATGAAAAATCGCTGCACACCTGAGGAATGGCAGGCCCGAGTTGACCTGGCCGCTTGCTATCGCTTGGTGGATATTTATGGCATGTCCGACATGATGGCCAACCATGTCTCGTGCAGTGTGCCAGGCGAAGAGGGCGCCTTTTTGATCAATGCTTACGGCATGATGTACGAAGAAATCACAGCTTCTAGCCTGATCAAAATTGACATTCACGGCAATATTTTGGACAAGCCTGACTTTGGTGAATTGAACTATGGCATCAACAAAGCGGGTTATGTCATTCACAGTGCTATTCATGAAGCACGGCCAGAAGTCAGGTGCATCATTCACACGCACAGTTGGGCTTCCATGGCGGTTTCTGCACTCGAATGTGGCTTGTTGCCCTTGACGCAAACTGCCATGCGGTTTTTGAAAATTGCCTACCATGACTATCAAGGTGTGGTTCTGAACAACGAAGAGAAAGCCTCTTTGCTGAAAGACTTGGGGCACGGTGAAGCTTTGATTTTGCGCAACCACGGCGCACTCACAGTGGGTAAAAGTGTGGGAGAAGCTTTTAACTGGGCGCACAGATTAGAGTTGGCATGTCATTCGCAATTGGCAGCCATGGCTTGCAATACGCCCTTCACCAAAGTGGCGCCAGATGTTTTAGAAGAAACATGGAACAACTACCAACCTAGCACTCGCAGGCCTTATGGTTTGATGGAGTGGCCAGCACTGTTGCGCAAATTAGACCGCTTAGATTCAAGCTATCAGACCTAAATTGGTTTGATTCGACTCAGTTTCAATCAAGTGCGCTTATGAAGATATTGCTGTCAGATTTGGCAATGCGTGGTCTGTCAAAAGACATTGCCAGAGTGATGGGCTCTCGGCCATTTGAATGCGTGAGCTTTGAGGATGCCGTTGCATCGGGTCGGCGAGATTTTGATGTTGCCTTTGTGTCACGGGATGTCACAGGTTTGTCTACCAAGCATGAGCTTGCGCCTAGTCTCAAGGCTTGCTACCAAGTCTTAGAAGAGTCGCCCAATTTACGCTGGGTTCATATTCACTCTGCAGGCGCTGATCGCGATGTGTACGTTCGCCTGAAAGCAAAGGGCGTGCAAGTTGCCACATCTTCAGGCGCAAATGCTGAAGTGGTGGCCCAAACGGCTCTGGCTGGCTTGCTGGCTTTGTCAAGAAAATTTCCAGAATTGATTCATGCCATGCATGCGAAAAAATGGGCGCCTTTGTTAGGCTCTCAATTGCCTCCCGACTTAAGTGGTCAAACGGCTTTGTTGGTGGGGTGGGGCCCAATCGCACAAAGGGTGGCGCAGTTTCTGACAATGCTGGGGCTTCGTTTGAAAGTCGTTCGCCAGCAAGTTCAGTCTGAATCTTTTGCCAAGTCTGCCAGTCATTCTCCGCAGCCAGAAATGCTGACCTTTGAAGCCATAGACAGCGCGTTGCCTACAACCGACTGGGTCATTTTGATGTGCCCCTTGACCCCAAAAACCCGAGGCTTGATCAATTCCCGAAGATTGAATTTGCTGCCGCCTGGGGCTGGCTTGGTGAATGTGTCGCGAGGTGAGGTTGTGGTTGAGAGGGACTTGATTGAAGCGCTCCAAAATGGCAGCTTAGGAAGCGCTTATTTGGATGTTTTTGAGCACGAGCCGCTGCCCCCAACATCACCCCTGTGGAATTTGCCGAATGTGATTCTGACGCCTCATTCAGCAGGATTTTCTGCAGGGAACGAATTGAGGGTGAGCCACATGTTCTTGGATAATCTTGCTTCTTGGGCTTTTGAATAAAAAATACCGTGCTACAATTCGAGGCTTAGCGGCTGTAGCTCAGCTGGATAGAGTACTTGGCTACGAACCAAGGGGTCGTGGGTTCGATTCCTGCCAGCCGCACCAGATTTCGATTTTTCGAGACTAGAACACAGCTTAGTGGCTTATGCCCCTAGGCTGTTTTTCTTTGTGCAAAACGGGTTTGAATAGACATATTCCACTTAGAGACCATGAGCAAAGCTTTCACACGGGAAACAGACAACGACGCCGATGACGACGGGGAAGACCCCAGTCTGCCGCCCTTGCCAGCAGGCACCCGCAACTACATGACCCCTCAGGGCTATGCCAATTTGCGTGCTGAGCTGTTTACGCTCATGGACGATGAGCGCCCCAAGGTGGTGGAAATTGTGCATTGGGCAGCCAGCAATGGCGACCGCTCTGAAAACGGTGATTACATTTACGGCAAAAAGCGTTTGCGTGAAATTGATCGGCGCATTCGCTTTATCACCAAACGCTTAGAAATTGCAGAGGTAACTGACCCGAGCGTACATCACGGCAAAAACCAAGTTTTCTTTGGTGCGACAGTCACGTATGTGGAAGAAAACGGGGATGAGCGAACTGTCACCATTCGCGGCATAGACGAGGCCGATAGCTTGAAGGGTGAGGTGAGTTGGGTGTCTCCCATTGCGCGCACCTTGTTAAAGTCAAGTACAGGCGATGTGCTCAAGTTGGTCACACCTCAGGGCTGGCGCGAAATTGAAGTACTCAATGTGACTTATCCCAAGCTAGGCGAACACTGAAACTACCACGCAGCGTTAAGTAGTGATTTATTCTTCTGCTGTACTTTGACCACGCACACGGTGAGTCAAGCGCTCTGCATTCAAGACGGCAGGTGTGCGCTTCAAGTTTTTCAGAACCGTTTCGAGATGGCTGACATCGCGCACGGAAATGACGAAGGTATTTTCAGCGGCATCTTGCACACTGGCTTGACCCATTTCTACATGAACAATGTCCACCTCTGAGTTGGCCAGTGTGCCAGCCACTCTGGCCAATACACCCTTGGTGTTAACCACGGTGACGCGGATACTGGTTTCAAAGCTGCGCGTCATTTCATCCGACCACTCCACCCCGATGAAGCGTTCGCTGTCTTTTTGCTGGAGTTTCATGCCAACACTGCAATTGGCCGTGTGAATGGCCAAGCCTTCACCGCGGCCCAAGTAGCCAATGATTTTGTCGCCAGGCAGTGGGCGACAGCAAGGTGCGTAAACGACTGAGGCGTTTTCGGTGCCATCCAACAGAATAGCGCCTTGAGAGATGGTGTCGTTGGCCATGAAGCGTTCGCGTGTCATGAGCAGCGGGTCGGGCTTCTCGCCCATCTCCGATAACAAAGCTGCCATGCGTTTGGCCACAATGCTGGCGATGCGTTTGCCAAGCCCAACATCGACCAACAAATCGCTTCTATTTCGGTTGCCTGTGAAGCGCAAAACTTTTTCCCACAGGCCGTGGTATCGGGTGGGATCGTCTGGTAATTTTTCAATGCCTTCAGCGCGCAATGCTTGCGTGATAAGTTTTAAGCCCAAGTCCATGGATTCACTGTGCGCCATGGTTTTGAGGTGATGCCTGATTCTGGAGCGCGCGCGGCCCGTTCTGACAAAGCCAAGCCATGATGGGTTGGGCGCTGAAACGGGTGCCGTCATGACCTCAACCACATCGCCATTTTTTAACTCAGTGCGCAAGGGGACTTGTAGGTTGTTTATTTTGGCAGCTACCAAATGATCGCCAAGATTGCTGTGAATCATGTAAGCGAAATCGACCACGGTTGCACCGCGTGGGAGTGACATGATTTGGCTTTTTGGCGTGAAAACATAAACGGCATCGGGAAACAAATCAACTTTGACATGGTCCCAAAATTCGGAAGCGTCGCGCGTTTCTTTTTGGATGTCTAAAAGTGATTGCAGCCACTGAGTGCCTAAGCGTTCAGCTTCCATGCTGCCCGTTGAGTTGTCTTTGTACAACCAGTGCGCCGCAACACCAGACTCGGCCACCACATTCATGGCCTCGGTGCGCATCTGAAACTCAACATTGACGCCTGAGGGCCCCACCAAAGTGGTGTGCAAAGACTGATAGCCATTCACTTTGCCAATGGCAATGTGGTCCTTGAATTTGCCAGGGACAGGCTTGTACATCTGATGCAAAATACCTAATGCGGTATAGCAATCAATGACCGAGGGGACAATGAGTCTGAAGCCATAAATGTCGGTCACTTGCGCAAAACTCAGGTGCTTGCCATCCATTTTTTTGTAAATGGAAAAGAGCGTTTTTTCGCGGCCAGAAATTTGTACGTCGATCTTTGCCTTTGAGAACGTGGACTCAAGTTCGGCTTGAACTTTTTGAATCAAATCACGTCTGCGATTTCGAGCTTTGGCAACGGCCTTTGCCAGAATGGCGTAGCGCCAAGGCTTCAAGTGGCGAAAAGACAAATCTTGCAATTCGCGGTAGGTTTGATTCAAGCCTAAGCGGTGTGCAATGGGCGCATAAATTTCGATGGTTTCTGAAGAAATGCGCGCCCATTTTTCACGAGGCATATCGGCCATTGTGCGCATGTTGTGCGTGCGATCGGCCAACTTGATCAAAATCACTCGCACATCTCGGGCCATGGCCAAGAGCATTTTTCGGAATGATTCAGCCTGATTTTCTTCTCGGGTGTTGAACTCCAATTTGTCCAACTTGGTTAAGCCATCGACCAATTCAGCCACTGAGGATCCGAACTTTTCAATCAAGTCAGACTTGGTGACATTGCAATCCTCCATGACATCGTGCATGAGCGCTGCCATCAAGGCTTGCGCATCAAGCTTCCACTCTGTGCACTGGGTGGCCACTGAAATGGGGTGTGTGATGTAGGGCTGGCCATCTTTGCGAAGCTGGCCCAAATGGGCTTCGTCTGCAAACCGATAGGCTTTGCGCACCAAGTCGATGTCAGACTCAGAGAGATAGCTGAGTTTGGCGACCAAGGCGGCAAAACTGGCCGCAGCGGCATTGGCAGCACTGGCACTTGGCATGCCAACCAAGATGTTGTGAGCGTTATCGCGCTTCCCGAGCATGGATGTACCAGCGGAATTGTGTAAAACAGATGTAAAAGCTGCGCGCATGCCCTAAATGTAACGCGACTGTGAAAAAGCCCCAGGTTTTGAAACTTTGGGGCTTTTGGGGCTAGGCCTTGAGGGCCTGACGCAATGTAGAAATTAGTTTACTTTTTTCAGCATTTCCAAACCGACTTTGCCAGCAGCAATTTCACGCAGGGCGGTAACGCCTGGCTTGTTTTTGCTTTCGACGCGGGGTGTGTGGCCTTGGCTTAGCATGCGTGCGCGGTAAGTGGCAGCCAATACCAATTGGAAACGGTTAGGGATCTGTTCGAGGCAATCTTCAACGGTAATGCGGGCCATGACGGTCTCCGGTAAAAAATCAGGTGATATGGAGGGATTCGAAAGTTTCGGCACGGGCTCGGTGCTGGGCTAGGTATTTCAGTCGCTGAGCGTGCACGATGGCCTTGAGGTCAAACAAGGCGCGATCGAAAACTTCGTTGATTATAACGAAGTCGAATTCTTTGACCTGGGCCAGCTCAATGGCCGCATTTTGAAGGCGCAATTCAATGGTTTCGGTGCTGTCTTCGCCGCGGCGCTCCAAACGGCTTCGCAATTCTTCCCAACTGGGGGGGAGAATGAAGATCAGGATGGCATTGGCGTACATCTTTTGTATTTGAATGGCGCCTTGGTAATCAATTTCTAAAATGACGTCAGAGCCTTGCGCCATGCGCTCTTCCAGCATCTTTTTGGAGGTGCCGTAACGGTGGCCGTGCACATTGGCCCATTCCACAAAGGCATCTCCGGCCACCATGGCATCAAACTCTTGTTGAGACACAAAGAAGTACTCACGGCCATGTTTTTCTTGGCCACGGGGCGCGCGGGTGGTGTGAGACACAGAGGGCAACACGCGGGCATCTAGCTCCATCAGGGCCTTTACCAGGCTGGACTTGCCCGCTCCACTGGGAGCGGCTACAACGTAGAGGTTTCCAGGATATTCCATGGCAAAGAGTGTACTGGGGTATGAGGCTTGTGGTGCTGCAGTGTGGCGACTTATTCGATGTTTTGCACTTGCTCACGCATTTGCTCAATGAGCACCTTCATGTCAACCGATATCTTGGTGAGTTCTAGAGCGGCCGATTTAGACCCCAAGGTGTTGGCTTCTCGGTGCAGTTCTTGAATGAGAAAATCCAAGCGCTTGCCAATGTCGCCCCCCTTTTTAATCAAACGACTGAGTTCATCCAAATGGGAGGCCAATCGGGTGAGTTCTTCGGCCACATCGATGCGAATGGCAAAGGCAGTAGCTTCAGTCAGGGCGCGGTCTTGGGCGACATCGGACGATACGGTGCCTTCAGACAAGGCCATGGCCTCGTTCCAACGGTCTATGAAGCGCTGGCGCTGCTGTTCAACCAATTTGGGCAGCAAGGGCGCAGCTTGCTCTGCCAAAGTGCGCAGTTGGCTGATGCGGTCTTGCAACATTTCGGCCAGCCTTGCGCCCTCTCTGGCTCGGGCGTCTTTAAGCGCTTTCACCGCTTGTGTGGCCAAGGGCATCAGGTCGGCCTCGGTGAGGCTTGTGCCAGATTTTTCGTGAGAGGCAAGTTTGATCACATCTGAGACACTTAAATCACGAGCACCGGGCAACCAACTCTGGATTTTGTTTTGCAAACTCAAGAGTTTTTGGAGTGTGCCAATGGCTGGATCGGTCAGCTCGGTATCTTGGTTGCTGTGATAAACAGCACGAACCTCGACTTTGCCTCGCTTGATGTGCTGAACGATGTGTTCACGAAGGGCAGGCTCTGTGTGACGCAGTTCGTCGGGAAGGCGAAAACTCAGATCCAAAAAGCGGCTGTTAACCGATCTAATTTCCAAACCAAAACGGACCGTCGGCGAAGCTGAGGCATCGGTGCTTCCCTCCGCTGCAGGCGTGCTGGACTGCACGCTTGCATACCCGGTCATACTGTAAACTGGCATGGATTCTTTCTTGGATACAGCAGTCAAACACTGCTGATCAGTTGGGGGCTTGGCCTCTGTGCCTATTGCCCATGCCCCATTATCTCAAACTTAAACAACGCCTCACCATGACCAGCTCTTCGACAACTTCCACACGCGCCCATGGCCGAAATCAAAATCAATTGCGTCTCGTGAAAATCACCAGGGGTTACACCGTGCATGCAGAAGGCTCGGTGCTCATTGAGTTTGGCGATACCCGAGTGTTGTGTACGGCATCTGTGGAAGAAAAGGTTCCTGGGCACAAAAAAGGCAGTGGCGAGGGTTGGGTCACGGCTGAATACGGCATGCTGCCGCGTGCAACACATACCCGTGGCGACCGAGAAGCTGCACGTGGCAAACAAAGTGGTCGTACTCAAGAAATTCAACGCCTCATTGGTCGTTCCATGCGCGCAGTGTTTGATTTGAAAAAATTAGGCGAGCGCACCATTCACTTGGATTGCGATGTGTTGCAAGCCGATGGCGGCACGCGCACGGCCAGCATCACGGGTGCCTTTGTGGCAGCCCAAGATGCGGTGGACTGGCTCATTCACAATGGCAAGTTGACAGAGTCTCCTATTTTGGATTCGGTCGCGGCCATTTCGGTCGGCCTGAAAGATGGCACTGCATTGCTCGATCTGGATTACACCGAAGACTCTTCGTGCGACACCGATATGAATGTGGTCATGACGGGCGCGGGCAATTTTGTGGAAGTGCAAGGCACTGCAGAAGGCGTGGCTTTTACACGCAAAGAAATGGACAGTTTGTTGGCATTGGCAGAAAAAGGTATTGCAGAGTTGGTTCAATTGCAGAAGCAATCCCGTCAAACTCACGTGCACGCCGGAGCCTAATTTCATGAAGATGGTTTTGGCGTCTAACAACTCGGGTAAATTGGCCGAACTGCAAACCATGTTTGGCGCGCTCAATGTTCAATTGATCCGCCAGTCTGAGTTGAATATTTCGGAAGCCGCAGAGCCCTACAAAACATTTGTTGAAAACGCTTTGGCCAAAGCACGTCACGCTGCTGAACAAAGTGGCTTGCCTGCTGTGGCAGACGATGCCGGCTTGTGCATCGAGGCCTTTGGTGGCTTGCCTGGGGTAGATACAGCCTTCTATTGCACGCAATTTGGCTATGAAAAATCAGATGCCAACAATGTGACCGCGGTGCTAGAACAAATGGCTGATGTTGAAAACCGCCGTGCCGCCATGGTGAGTACTTTGGTTGCCGTTAGAAGTGCCTACGACCCAGAGCCATTGATTGCAGTGGGTCGTGTGGTGGTTGACATCACAAGAGAGCCTTTAGGCGACAACGGTTTTGGATTTGACCCCGTTTTGTTTTTGCCTGAATTTGGAAAAACTTTTGCACAGTTGCCTGTGGAGGTTAAAAACGCCAACAGCCACCGAGGCCGATCTTCGCAAGCCATGGTGGCGCTCATGCGCGAGCGCTGGGGTCTTTGAATGAAACAAGCCTTTGACGTCGTACACGCCATGCGACCTGGCTTGCTGCAGTTGCAATCATTGCCACCGCTTTCTTTGTATGTGCATTTGCCGTGGTGCATTCAAAAATGTCCCTACTGCGATTTCAACTCACACGAATGGCGCGACAACTCACAAGCCATGCCAGAGCAGCGCTACATCGATGCCTTGTTGGCCGATTTAGAAACCAGTTTGCCCTTGGTTTGGGGGCGCCCTGTTCACAGCGTTTTCATTGGCGGGGGCACGCCCAGTTTATTCACACCGAGCAGCATCGATCAATTGATCAGTGGCATCAGGGCCCGATTGCCTCTGGAAGCAGAAGCTGAAATTACACTGGAAGCCAACCCGGGTACCTTTGAAAAAGATCGCTTTAAAGCCTTTCGTGCCGCCGGTGTCACGCGTTTGTCCATCGGCGTGCAGAGTTTCAATGACGGGCATTTAAAAGCGCTTGGCCGCGTGCACAACCGTGATCAGGCTATGGCTGCCGTTGAAGAAGCGCAGTCTGCTTTTGAAACCTTCAACTTGGATTTGATGTATGCCCTGCCGGGTCAAACATTGAGCGATCTGACGCAAGATGTTCAAACAGCTTTGAGTTTCAAGCCGCCTCACATTTCCATTTACCACCTCACCATCGAGCCCAACACGCTGTTTGCCAAACATCCGCCCGTGTTACCCGAAGACGACGATGCCTACGCCATGATGGATCTGATCACAGAGATGACGGGCGCCGAGGGTTTGCAAAGGTATGAGGTGTCTGCCTATGCCAAGCCGGGCCACAAATGTTGGCACAACCTCAACTATTGGCAGTTTGGCGATTATTTGGGCATTGGGGCTGGCGCGCACAGCAAGCTGAGTTTTGCGCATCGCATTACCCGACAAGTCCGCTTTCGAGAGCCGCAGCTCTACATGACCCAAGCGCTTAAAGGAGAGCCTGCCACGCAACATGAAGAAGTGTCGCGCGAAGAATTGCCCTTTGAGTACATGCTCAATGCCTTGCGCTTGAAAGAGGGCTTTAGCTTGAGCGATTACATGGCTAGAACTGGATTGGCCATGACCTCGATTCAGAAGGGCTTGGCACAGGCAGAAGCCAAAGGCTTGCTAGTTAGAGATTTGGCCAAGGTTCGGCCCACTGAAAAGGGCTTCGATTTTTTGAGTGATCTGCAAGAATTATTTTTAGCAGAACGTTAAGCAGTGCGCCATCAAAAAAGCGCCGTGCTTTTTAGGCAGCTGAAGTAATAGCTGAGCTCATTTTCTTGCCAAAGTCACGGAACATGGCGATGGTTTGATCGGTTGGAATGAGGTACTTGGCGCGCTTGTCTTCGGGTTGGTTGAAGGTCTTCAACAAATCTTTTTGACGCAAGCGAGTGATGCGCTTGTGCAAGGTGGCAGGTGAACCTAAGTGAGCAAGGCCAATGGCTTCACGAACGGTCATGACCCGGTTTTCAAACCAACGCAAAGCAATTTCTTCAAGCAATGCTTTTTCATTGGCGTCTAATTGCGGCCCATCAGGTAGTTCTTGAATTGACCTGGCCAATTGCAGAAACCGCAAGTAGGCATTGGCACTGGCTGATTTGCATTGTGAATTCATACTGAGATTCTATTTGCAGAATTCAAAAAGATGGTTTGAATTTTTGTAAATCATAAAGTTTTTTCACACAGTGTGCAGCAGTTCCCAAAGGCGAAACGGTGTCATGGGCATTTGTAACTTGAGCGCTTTATTGGCATTGCCATTTCTCGCCATGGCATCAGCCACAGCATTCACCACACAAGGTGTTGCACCAATCGTGCCTAACTCGCCCACGCCTTTCACGCCCAAGACGTTGTTGGTGCTGGGAACCGTTTGGTTGGTAAATGTATGGAACATTTCCGGCATGATGTCGGCGCGGGGTGCCGCATAGTCCATCAAACTGCCGGTCAGCAATTGACCGCTTTCTGGGTCGTAAACCAAACTCTCTAACAGGGCTTGCCCCATGCCTTGCACAGCGCCACCGTCGAGTTGCCCCTCCACAATCATGGGGTTCACAATACGGCCTGCATCGTTCATCGAGGTGTAAGACACCACTTTGGTTTCGCCCGTGGCAGGGTTAAGTTCGACCTCGCAAATATGACACCCGTTTGGCCAAGTGGGGCCACTGGCGGTGGTGCTTGATTGCATTTCAATGCGCGCCTCAGGTTGGCGCTTGGCCAAGTCTGCCAGTGAAATTTGCAGGTCGGTTCCTTTGACGCTGAACGTGCCGCCTTGGTAGGCTAAATCTGCCGCAGATGCTTCTAAAGCTTGGCCTGCCAATTCGCGCGCTTTGTCCAACGTTTTCTCGGCACCCACGCGCATGGCTGAACCGCCGGTGAAAAGCGACCTAGAGCCCGCACTGCCAAAGCCGTTGGCGCGGTCGGTATCGCCCAAAATGACGCGCACTTGCGAAATGTCAACGCCAAACACATCGACCACCAATTGGGCAAGGGAAGTGGCAATGCCCTGTCCCATGGCATTCACGGCAGAGGCTACTTCAATCATGCCATCGGCCAAAATTTGGACCTGCACGTTTTCTTCTAGCGCGTTGCCGCCTGTCCACTCCAAAAAGGTGGCAATGCCCAAACCACGCCATAAGCCTTTGGCCTTGGAGGCGGCTTCCCGTTTGGCAAAGCCATGCCAGTCGGCCTTGCCCAAAGCCTCGTTCATGATCATCTCAAAGGCGCCGGTGTCATAAACCTGGCCCATTGGATTTTTGTAGGGCATTTGTTCGGGCTTGATGAAATTTTTGCGGCGCAGTTCGACGCGGTCAATGCCGCTCACCCGTGCAGCCTCGTCCATCAAGCGTTCCATGTTGTAAATGGCTTCAGGGCGACCTGCACCGCGGTAAGCGCCCGTGCTAGCGGTGTTGGTCATCACGCCCGTGAAATGAAAATCAATGGTTTGAATGTCGTACACACTGCTTTGAACCCAAGGGCCGATGAGCATTTGGATGGCTAAGCCGGTCATGGTGGGATAGGCCCCCACATTGGCCAAGGTTTCGATGCGCAAGCCCAAAATTTTGCCGTCTTGGGCCAAGGCCAAAGAGGCTTTGGTTTGAATGTCGCGGCCGTGGGCGCTGCTCAAAAACTCTTCGCTGCGATCGGCAATCCATTTCACGGGCCGAGCCAAAGTGTGGGCGCAAAAAGCCGTCACCACGTCTTCTGCGTAGGCACCGGTTTTCATGCCAAAGCCACCGCCCACATCGCCCACAAGGACGCGAACATTTTCTTTGTCAATGCCGATCAGATCAGAAACGGTGGTGCGAACGCCGGTTGGCATTTGACTGCTCATGCGAATGGTCAGTCGACCGTTTTCGGGGTAGGCCAATACGCTTCGGGGTTCAATGGCCAGAGCGGCCACGCGTTGGTTCACAATGTCCAAATGAACCACATGTGCGGCTTGTGCAAAGGCCGCTTGAGTGGCCGCGATGTCGCCGTAGCGAGTTTCTGCCACGCGGTTGTCGGGCGCTTCGGTGAACAAGGGGGCATTGGGTGCCAGTGCATCGGCCAAGGTGCTTGCACTTTGTAAGGGATCAAAGTCAATTTGAATGGCCTCAGCCGCATTGCGAGCGTTTTCTTCAGTGTCAGCCACTATCGCCACTATGGGTTCGCCAACAAATCGAACGGTGTCTGTGGCCAGAGGGTAGCGTGTGGTGGATGACAAGGGGCTGCCATCTGCCCGTTTGAAGTTCATGGGACGCGCCATGGGCTTGACGCCTGCCGTCAAGAGGTCTTGACCTGTTATGAGGCCATAGACGCCAGGCATGGCCTTGGCAGCAGTGGTGTCAAGGCGGGTAATTTTGGCGTGTGGATAGGGGGAGCGAAGGAAAACCAAATAAGACTGACCAGGCAGGGTGACGTCGTTGGTGTACCTGCCGGCACCTAAAAGAAGTTGCTGGTCTTCGAGTCTTTTAACCGATTTGCCGCTACCAAAGCGGGTGGTCTCGGGGGATGAATCTAAAGATGAGGTGGCTAAAGCTTGGTTCACAGACGGGATCTCCTTGTGCCGAAGTGTAGCTTTGAAGTGTATTTTTTGCTTAGGAGGGCGAAAATGGTTCACGCCGAGTTGCCCCATGGGTGACACTTAGGTAGGATGGCGTCAGATTGACGAAGTGAGGTCCGTTATGGACAATTTTTTTCTGCTGGTTATTGCTGTCCTTTTTATCCTTTTGGCAGGTTTTCTGATTTTCTATTTTCAGACCCAGCAAAGTTTTCAAGAAATTACAGAAAAGCTAGAGGAAATTCAGCATCCTCACGGCAGCATGCTTTCTTCTGAAACGCTCAAACGCGAGTTGGCTTTGCATCACGACAAGCTTGTATTGCTTGAGGCTGATATTTCTAAAAACCTTCGCGAGTCCTTGACCGAGGAAGAGTTGAAAATGTTTGATGTAGCGCGGCATCAAATTAAATCGAGCATTGCCGGCCTCAAAGCCAGCGGTGAATGGGTGGGAATGCCCTTTGAATATGAGTGGACTGAAATGTTGGACAGGTTGCCCAATGTGCTGAGTTTGTACAGAAAGTCTGAGGCCGATAAGCGGGCTAAGGAAATTGAACAAGATCAAGGCCAAACGTCTGCCAACTAAGACAGAGCGTTAAAATGAAGGGCAAAGTCAAATTTGCCCTTTTTCCGCTCATTATTTTTTGACTTGAATCAATTCTGAATGGGCATCTTCTGCGATCATTCAGGCACATGTTCAGCGTTTCCAATCTTTGTTGCTCCCGCGGTGAAAAACGTCTGTTTTCAGGCGTTTCCTTTTCATTGCAAGCCGGTGAGTATTTGCATTTGGAGGGCGACAATGGGGTTGGGAAAACCAGCTTGCTAAGGTTGGCTTGCGGCTTAACTCCCTTGGAAGATGGCGAGATTTGCTGGCAAGGCCAGCCAGTTTCAGAAAATTCAGATGAATTCAGAGCCAATCTGGCCTATCTTGGGCACCAATTGGCCCTCAAAGAAGACCTGACCCCCCTAGAAAATCTGCTTTCTCATGCCGCTGTTGCCGGGCGACAGCTGCCTTTGACCGATGCCATGGCAGCTTTGGCTCAGTTGGGTCTCAGGGGGCGGGAACATTTGCCTGTTCGGGTATTGTCTCAAGGTCAAAAGCGCCGAACGGCTTTGGCGCGCCTGGTGGTCAGCACCGCCAAGTTGTGGATTTTGGACGAGCCGTTTGTGGCATTGGACCCCGCAGCCCAAAATGCGCTGTCTGAAGTTATCAACGCCCACCTGAGCAGTCAGGGTATGGTGCTTTTAACCAGCCACCAAGCGGTTTCATTGGCCGGCCAAGGCCGCACTTACAGGCTAACTGCATGAGTGCTTTTCTTGCCATCGTGAAGCGCGACCTGACATTGGCCTTAAGGCGCAAAAATGAGGTGATTACTTCCGTGTTTTTCTTTGTCGTGGTGGCGGCGCTTTTCCCCCTAGGCATTGGCCCTGAAATGAACACCCTTCGATTAGTAGCCCCAGGTATCTTGTGGGTGGGGGCTTTGTTGGCCAGCATGCTGTCTTTGAGCCGTATGTTTGCCACTGACTACGCCGATGGCACATTGGAGCAAATGGCCTTATCGCCCAACAGTTTATCTTTGATGGTTGCCGCCAAAATCTTGGCGCACTGGTTACTCTCTGGCTTGCCTTTGGTTTTATTGGCGCCTATTCTGGGTTTGCAATTTGACCTTTCTACTAACGCGCTTTGGGTTTTAACTTTGAGTTTGCTTTTGGGTACACCGGTGCTTTCCTTGATTGGTGCAGTTGGCGCGGCCCTCACCTTGGGCGTGCGAGGCGGCGATGTGCTGCTGTCTTTGTTGGTTTTGCCTTTGTATGTGCCCGCGCTGGTTTTTGGTGCGGGTGCAGTTCAAGCAGAGATCAGTGGTTTGGGTGCTTCTGCCCATTTGTCAGTTTTGGCCGCTCTCGTTTTGGTAGCGGCCGTCTTCAGTCCTTGGGCGAGTGCGGCATCGCTTCGCATTGCACTTGAATCCTAAGCGGTCAAGCAAACAATGATTCAAAAATTATTTTTTTACGCATCTCCCCAGAACTTTTACCCTTTGGCTGGAAAGCTTTGGCCCGTGTTTGCATGTCTGGCAACCGGGCTCACTGTTTGGGGTCTGTGGCTTGGCATGTTTGTGGCGCCCACTGACTTTCAACAGGGCCAAGGCTATCGCATTATTTTTGTACACGTACCTGCGTCGTGGATGTCCATGGTCATTTATTTGGCCATGGCTTTTTGGGCTTTGCTGGGCCTGACTTTCAACACACGCCTGTCGGGCATGATGACCAAAGCCTTGGCACCTACGGGTGCCATTTGTGCGTTCTTGTCGCTTTGGACGGGTGCACTTTGGGGCAAGCCCATGTGGGGCACTTGGTGGGTGTGGGATGCACGCCTCACCTCTGAACTCATTTTGTTCTTTTTGTATTTAGGCCACATTGCCCTGACCAACGCCATTGACGATCCTCGACGCGCCGACAAAGCGGGTGGTATCTTGGCCTTGGTGGGCGCACTCAACGTGCCTGTCATTTACTTTTCTGTGAAGTGGTGGAACACCTTGCACCAAGGTGCCTCGGTGTCACTGACCAAGGGGTCTAGCATGGCTCAGGTTATGCTTGAAGCCATGCTGATCATGGGCGTTGCTTTTTGGATGTATGCAGTGGCCATGGCCCTTTACCGAGTGCGGAGCATTATTTTGGTTCGAGAGAGACATACCCAGTGGGTGGCCGAATTGCCTGAAGTCAAAGCTCAAATGATGAAGAACACAGCTGGAGGCGCCAACGCATGATTTGGAGCAGCTGGACTGAATTTTGGGCCATGGGTGGGTATGGTCTTTATGTTTGGGGTAGTTTCGGAGTCACTGCACTGTGTGTAGCTTTGGAAACGATCTGGGTCAAACATGCGCGTGCTCAAGCCCTGGCCCACATAAGCGACGAATTGGTTGCAAAAACGAACAGCAAGGAGTGGTCCTGATGAAACCTAGACATCAACGATTCTTATTAATTGCCGCGGGTGTATCCGCATTGGCCATCGCGGGTGCTTTTGTTTTGAATGCTTTTCAAAGCAACTTGGTGTTCTTCTTTACCCCCACGCAAGTTTACAAAGGTGAGGCGCCCAAGGGCAAAGCGTTTCGTGTGGGCGGTATGGTCAAAGAAGGCAGCTTAATTAAAGACGGCGAGAACGTGAAGTTTGTCGTCACCGACTTTGCCCACGAAGTGCCTGTCGCCTACAAGGGTATATTGCCCGACTTGTTCAAAGAGGGTAAGGGTGTTGTGGCGCAAGGCAAATTGTCGGATGGCCAATTGTTTTCTGCCGCCGAGGTTTTGGCCAAGCACGACGAAAACTACATGCCACCTGAGGCGCAGCATGCATTGGATAAAGCAGCTGCCGCCAAAGCTGCTCAGTCTGTGACGCCGTCTAAATAATTGAAAAGAGTTTTGAATGATTGTTGAAATTGGTCACTTTGCCTTGATTTTGGCTGCGTGTGTGGCGCTGGTTCAAGGTGTCTTGCCGCTTGCCGGAACCATCAATGACAACCAACGTTGGCAAGCCTTGGCAAAACCAGCTGCAACACTTCAATTTTTGTTGATTGCTTTCTCTTTTGCCGTGTTGGCGCATGGTGCACTGACCGATGACTTCTCGATCAAATACATCGCAGGTCATTCCAATTCGCTGCTACCTACTCAGTACAAGTTTGCTTCGGTGTGGGGCGGTCACGAAGGCTCCTTGTTGCTGTGGATGCTGATGTTGTCTGGTTGGACATTGGCCGTCGCCATTTTTTCTCGCACATTGCCTTTGGCCATGGTGGCTCGTGTCATTGGCATTTTGGGCTTGGTGTCTACTGGCTTCCTGATGTTCATCTTGATCACGTCCAGTCCGTTTGAACGTCTGTTACCGGCGCCTCTAGACGGTAAAGATTTGAACCCATTGTTGCAAGACCCTGGTCTGGTTATTCACCCGCCTATGTTGTACATGGGCTATGTCGGTTTTTCTGTGGCCTTTGCTTTTGCTGTGTCGGCTTTGCTATCCGGCCGAATGGATGCAGCGTGGGCGCGTTGGTCTAGGCCATGGACCATTGTGGCTTGGATTTTCATGACGGCGGGTATTGCCTTGGGTTCATGGTGGGCCTATTACGAATTGGGCTGGGGCGGTTGGTGGTTCTGGGATCCAGTCGAAAACGCATCCCTCATGCCTTGGTTGTTTGGCACTGCCCTCATTCATGCGCTCATGGTCACGGACAAGCGCGGAGGCTTTAAAGCTTGGTCGGTGTTGCTGGCTATCGGCGCATTTTCACTGTCGCTGTTGGGTACCTTCTTGGTTCGATCCGGTGTACTCACATCGGTACATGCTTTTGCCTCCGACCCTAAGCGAGGCGTCTTCATTCTGATTTTCTTGGCAGTGGTGGTGGGTGTTTCTTTGACTTTGTTTGCTTGGCGCGCACCCAAAGCCACACTGGGTGGCAAGATGGGTTTGGTGTCTCGCGAGTCCATGCTGATTGCCAACAGTGTCTTGTTGGTGGTGGCCACGGGTGCTGTGTTGTTGGGCACCATTTATCCGCTCATTGTGGACGCGCTTAATTTAGGCAAACTCTCAGTGGGTGCGCCTTACTTCAATGCGGTGTTTGTGCCGCTCATGGTGCCGGTGGTGTTTTTGATGGTGCCGGGTGGCATTGCGCATTGGCGCGAAGCGCGGTGGGCACAACTGGGCCACGATTTGCGATTGCCTGCATTGGCAGCTGTTGTAGCCGGCATTGCAATTTGGACGCTTACCGAACGCGGTACTTGGCTTGCCGGCATGGGCATGGCTTTGGCCACTTGGGTGGTAGTAGGTTTGCTCATGCAAATTTTCATTCGCATGAAAAAGCCAGGTCGCATTCCGCCTTCATTTTGGGGCATGCACTTGGCGCACTTGGGCATTGCAGTGATCACGGTGGGCATCACCATGGTGAAAAGTTATGAAGTCGAGCGCGATGTGCGAATGGGCTTGAACGATACCGTCACCATTGAAAACTACAGCTTTGAGTTGACGGGCGTCTCGGATGTGGATGGCCCCAATTACAAAGCCCTTCGAGGTGATATCAAGGTCACCAAAGACGGCAAATACCTTGAAATGTTGTATCCCGAAAAGCGCAAGTATTTTTCTTCTGCCATGCCCATGACCGAGGCTGGCATCGATTCGGGCTTGTTCCGCGATTTGTATGTTTCTTTGGGTGAACCCATTGAAGGTGAGCGCTTGCAATGGAGCGTGCGGGTGTTTTACAAACCCTTTGTATCTTGGCTTTGGTATGGCGCTATTTTGATGGTCTTAGGTGGTTTGTTGGCTGTGAGTGATCGACGCTATCGCAAGTCTGCCAACACCTTGGCTTAAGTTCAGTTAACCCATGACAGTGCAGTTGTTCACACTCAGAAAGTTGTCGTGAAAAAGTTTTTAATTCCGTTGGGACTGTTTTTGGGCTTGGTTATTTTTCTGGCAGTTGGCCTGAACCGAGACCCGCGTGAAATCCCTTCCCCTTTGGTCGGCAAGCCGGCGCCCGCATTTTCCTTGAGCACACTTGACGCCAATGCGCCCAAGTTCGGACCTCAAGACATGAAGGGCAAAGTATGGATGCTCAATGTGTGGGCCACTTGGTGTGTAGCTTGCCGAGAAGAACACCCTGTGTTAGTTGCTTTCTCTAAAGCCAATCAACTGCCAATTATTGGTTTGAGTTACAAAGAAGTTCAGCCACAAGATGAGCCAGCCGGCAAGAAGTTCACGCCCGAAGAAAAACTGCAATTTGCACGTGATCGAAGCGCTCTTTGGCTCAAGCGACACGGCAACCCTTATGTACTGTCTGCCGTGGATTTAGACGGCAGGGTTGGCATTGACTACGGTGTCTATGGCGTGCCAGAAACCTATGTCATTGATAAAGAGGGCGTCATTCGTTATAAGCGGGTTGGTGTGGTCACGCCCGAATTGTTGCAGTCAACCATTTTGCCTTTGGTGCAGAAATTGAACGCCTCTTAAAGGCTTTTGAAAGACCGAATGAATTTGCAATCTGTATTTTTAAAGTGGCTGTGTGTGGCATGTTGGCTCTTGTTGTCTGGCCTTGCCCCCTTGCAGGCCAAGGAAGCAGTTCTTTCGGCTGAAGACCCTGTTCTTGAAAAGCGCTTGATTCACATTTCTGAAGAATTACGTTGCATGGTGTGTCAAAACGAATCGCTGGCCTCCTCGCGTGCAGAGTTGGCCAACGACTTGCGCGAAGAGGTTAGAAAACTCATTCGGGAAGACAAAAGCGACTCGCAAATCAAAGAGTACTTGGTCACCCGATATGGCGACTTCGTGCTGTACAAGCCTGAAGTTAAGCCTCTCACTTGGGTCTTGTGGTTTGGCCCCTTTTTGTTGTTGGTCTTAGCCATCATGGGCATGGCGTATTACTTGCGGCAACGGCAGGGTGCACAAAAAACCAGCCCCGTCTTGAGCGATGAGGATCGACGCAAAGTACAAGAAATTCTGAAATCTGGAGATGCGCCATGAATGCCAGCATGTTGTTTGTCATCATCGCGCTTGGCATTGCGCTGTGTGTTGCCGCCATTTTCTTGTGGGTCTTGTTGCGTGAGAAAAAGCCTGTGACGCAGGCTAGCCAAGCCAAGGCCAACGCCAAGGTTTACCGCGATCAAATTTTAGATTTAGATCGCGAGCACGACAGTGGCCATATCAGTGATGAAGAATGGCAGCAGTCGCGCGATGAATTGAGCCTGCGCCTGCTAGAAGATACATCTGCAGTAGACGACCCTGCTGCCAAAACCGAGAAGCCCGCCATTTGGACGGCTGTGGTTCTGGCTGTGGCTTTGCCTTTGGGCTCCATGGGTATGTACATGTGGGTGGGCCAACCCGAGGCCTTGAACCCTTTGGCCTTGAAAACACCTGATCAAGTTGACCCCAAAGATTTGACCAAAATGGCGCAGACTTTGGCAGAAAAACTTCAAGACAAGCCCGACAATTTGCAAGGTTGGGTCATGTTAGGCCGAACCTACCGAACCTTAGAAAATTTTGATGCAGCACTAAGGGCCTACGACAGTGCGCTCAAGCTCTCTGACGACGACGACTTGAAGTTGGAGCGCATTGAGGTCATTGCCATGCAGCGTCAAGGTCAATTTGAAGGTGAACCTTGGAACGTCATACGTGAAGTTTTACAAAGAGATCCGCAACACTTTGGTGCTTTGCTGACGGCAGGCAGTGCCTCTTACGCAGAAGGCAAGTTTGCAGATGCATTGAAGTACTGGGAGCAGGCCAGAAAGCCTTTAGACGCCAACAATCCTGATTTGGAAGGCTTGGAGAGCGCGATTGCAACTGTGCGTGAAAGACTGGGAATGCCGCCCGCTAAAGTCACACCTGCGGCAACTTCCGGACTCAATGTGACAGGCCAAGTGAGCTTGTCTGCTTCCTTGAAGTCCAAGGCCAGCCCCAATGATGTGGTGTTTATTTATGCAACCCCTGCCAACGGCGATCGAATGCCCTTGGCCATCTTTAAGACCACTGTGTCGCAGTTGCCTTTCAATTTCACGCTCGACGATTCCACTGCCATGGCCCCTGATCGCAAGTTATCAGCGGCCGGTGAAGTCATGGTTAAGGTGCGCGTGACCAAGTCGGGCAATGCCATGCCGCAGTCTGGCGATTTGTCGGGCAGTTTGGGCCCTGTCAAAGTAGGCGCCAAAGGCTTGAAATTGGAAATCAAGGATCAGATTCCTTGATGGGGGCTTCACCCCAATTACTTCACCACGCCTGAGCAAATGACAAGGCCTGTGAATATCCGTTAAGCCCCGCTGGCTTGTTTCAAAATGTGAGAGGCTTGGCTGGCGTTCGTGCCGCGCCAAGCCACTATTTGATCGGGCCGGATCAGTACCAAGTTGGCTTCGTACAAGTCGAGTAATTCTTGGGAATCAAAGCTCAAGACTTTGAAGTCCAAATGGCACTGTGAAGCTGCTTCAGAAAACTTCAAAGCTTCTTGTGCCAATAGAGACTTGTCTTTGCCCAGCACCAGCAATGTCCATTCAAAGTTGAAGTGGTCGAACAGAGAACTGCCATCAGGCAACCAAGCATGCGGAGGGCGGCCACCCGGGCATGCTGAGGGAGTGTATGTATTGGCAGCATCGGCCGGTGCTTGTGTGCTATCTGCAACGATGAGCGGCGATTGCATGTATCGACCGCCAAACGTCACACCTGGAATATTGAACTCGCGTCTAGCATGGCCATTCAAATATTCGGAGGCGGTGCTTCGGGCTTGCTCGCCTTCTGGCGAAGTGTCTTCAAGCGCTTTGTCAGCGTCAAAAAGCCCAATGGAGTCGGCAAACTGCCTTGCATAGCCAGTGTTGCGAATGGCCAAGGGCTTTCTTTCGATCTCGTAACTGTTGAGCAGAGCGGGCTGGGCTTGGCCTTTTAAAACAGCTGAGAGCTTCCAGCCTAAATTCACGGCATCTTCCACCGCTGTGTTGTAGCCCAGACCCCCTGTTGGCGTGAACAGATGAACTGCATCGCCACCTAAGAAAATATTTCCTTTTTGAAAACTGTCTGCCACCAGCGCATGTCCTGCAAGCCAGGTGGCCATCGATAAAATTTCAATCTCAATGGGCTGGCCGTAGGCGAGTGCAAACAGTCTCTTGGCATCTTCTGCCGTCAGAGCTTCAGTAGCGGCGTCGTCTGCCATTTGCACATGAAAGGCAAACTCACTGACGCCATCAACCGACATGATGAAAGCGCGCAATTGTGGATTAACGATGACATACATCCAGGCGCGGTCATTTGGATTTCGCTCGTAGAAATGAGGGGCCTTCAAATAAACCGCCAGCATTTTCCCGCCCATGAAATTGCGCTTGAAACCTGTTGCGCCGCCCCAAGCGATGCCAAGTTCATGGCGAACGAAACTTCTGGCGCCGTCTGCGCCGATTAAGTACTTAGCTCTGATATTGAGAGAGGCTGGTTCAGCCGAAGTGACTTGTTGAATGTTGGCTTGAATAGGATGACTCGATGCAACCGAACCTGCGTTGCTGGCTGAGAGACTTTCATCGACGAATGATTCAAGCTTCCAGCCATAACGAATGTCGTTGGTAGTCCACTTTTCAGCATGCTTGCGCAGCGTCACTTCGACAAATTTTTGAGAGACGCGGTGCGGCAATTCGGCGGCACTCCATGAACCCGTCATGGTTTTGATGGCTTGAGGTGCAGCGGCGGCTGTGGGCAATCTGAGCCGGGCCAACTCAATGCCACTAAAGCGCGTCAGGTAGGTGATGTCAGTGGGGTGATGGGGTGGCAATCCTTGCGCACGTATCTCTTGCGCAAAACCCAGTCGCCGAAAATGCTCCATGGTGCGCGCTTGCGTGGCATTGGCTTGTGGGTTGAAGGCCGTGCTGGCTTTGGGGTCGACCAACAGACACTTGATGTGCCTGCGTCCTAACTCATTGGCCAACATGAGGCCAAAGGGCCCACCCCCCGCAATTAGGACATCGGTTTCTAGAGACTTAGACATCCATCATTTCACAACGGCAAACAAGCTGCTGTAGTCGTCAGTCCAAGGTACAAACCCAGTTGGGCTCTCCAGTGTTGTGGCCGCCTTCAAAGCAGTTTGCGCAAACCATTGAGAGTCCTTGGACATCAAAGCCCACCTCGAAGGGTAAACCAATCGATCGTCGTCTCCGGGGTGATCAATGAGCTTGGCTGTAAAGCCCAGTTTTTGTGCAGCAGTTTGAATGACGGGCTGAAGATTTAAGAATCTATTGGTGATGTGAACGGCCAACACGCCATTCGGCTTCAAATGTCTGGCGTATTGTTCAAAGGCCTCGCGTGTGAGCAAATGCACAGGCACTGAATCGCCTGAAAATGCATCAATGACCAGAACGTCGAATTGCTGTGGCGATTCAGCTTCGAGTTGCAATCTTGCATCGCCCAGCACAAGCTCTGTTTTTGCCAACGTCTTTGACAGAAAACTGAAGTTGTTTTGAGCCATGCCAATCACGAGTGGATCGATTTCATAAAATCTGTAGGAGTCTCCTTGCCTGCCATAGGTGGCCAATGTGCCCACACCCAAACCAATGACGCCAACGCGAACAGGACCTTGGGCCATTTGTGTGTTGATGGCAAGTCCAGCGCCTGCATCGGCGTTGTAATAAGTGGTGGGCTCCATCGCGCGTTCAGGTGCTAAGAACTGTCTGCCATGCACAATCTGGCCATGAAGCATGCTTCGATAACCGTTTTCGGCAAATGCAAAAACCCTCAAAGTGCCATAGAAATTGCGGTCTTTCATCTCCACGCCAGCCGACTCTTGCATGTGATCGTTCACTGACACAGTGCCTAGGACGACCAGCGCCAGAGCGCTGGTTACAGCAAAAACGGGCCTGCCTAGCCCATGAGAAATGGCTGGCCAAGCGCGCCATAGCGATAGACTGACGACGAGGCCACTCAAGACCACTGCGACAGACAACTCGTAATGGCCATCGAATGCATAAGGCGCAATGACACCTACAAAGAAGCCACCTAAAAATCCACCCACAGACAACATCAAATAATACAAAGTGAGTTGCTTGGTAGGGGGTTGTTGCAAAGCAAGTTCACCGTGGCAGACCATGCACACGACAAAAAACGCCGTGAGGTTAATGCCCATGGCCACCAGCAGCGGCAAATCGGACAAGCCCAGTGTGGGCAGGTAAGCCAGCGCACCTAAACTTAAAACCAACAGCGGTAAAAAAATGCGTCTTTGGTACCAGCCTTGTCGTTCAAAACACAAAATGAAGGTCAGCAAATAAAGCGCCAGAGGTGCAATCCAGAGTAAGGGAATGGGCGCTATGTTTTGTGTGAGGTAACTGGTGTCGGCCACCATCAAAATAGACGGACAAGCTGCCAGCGCCACCCACAGCAGTAACTGACCCGCTTTGATGGTTGACGAGGTCTTTTCCTCGGTTTGATGACCTGAGACTTGCGTTTTTTCTACCAAGGACTTCGCATGCCGGCCGCGCCAAGCCAAGCTGCCACAGGCCAACACAAACAGAACAAACAAACCTGACCATGCCAAAGACTGCCAACGTGTTGGCAACAAAGGTTCCACCACAAATGGGTAGGCCAGCAAGGCCAACATGGAGCCAAAGTTGGAGAGTGCAAAAAGCCTGTAAGTGACTGCGCCGCTGCGCTCTCTGGCAAACCAAGCTTGTACCAAGGGACCTGTTGTTGAGAGAACCATGTAGGGCAAACCAATAGAAGCGCTCAGCAATCCCAGAATGCGCAAAGTGGGATTCTCTGCACCCGTAGGCTTCCAAAAATCACTGGGCGCAATGGGAAGCAGCAGCAAGCAACTGGCCAGCAAGACCATGTGAAGAAGGCTCTGACGCAAAGGCGTCAAGTGACTGACCACCCAATGCGTGTAGAGATAGCCTAGCAACAGCAGGGCTTGGAAAAACAGCATGCAAGTGGTCCAGACTGAGGCTGATCCGCCAAACCAAGGCAGGATCATTTTGCCCATCATGGGCTGGACTTGAAAAAGTAAGAAAGCGCTGAGGAATATGGTCAGGCCATACAGAAATACGGCCTTGAGGTCAGTAGATTTTTGCATGGACGCGATTATGACGCCTGTATGGCAATTTCCACCGAAAAGGGAAAGTCTGTATTGAGCTTCTAGACAGACTGAGCGCTTTAGGTGACTGGCACTTAAATTCTGTAACGCTAGTATTTACACATGCGAATTCACAAACTTTTAACAAACCAAATAGGAGACAGTCACATGAAACTTAGAAATCTTGTGAAACAAGCTGCCAGAGTCAGTGTAAGCCCATCTATTCTGGGACTTGTTGTTGCATTAAGTGTGCAGATTTTTTCTGGTACTGCCCATAGCCAAACAAGCTACCCCAGTCGGCCTGTGACGCTGGTTGTCCCAGTTCCCCCCGGCGGTATTCTGGATACGGTGGCTCGAATGGTCATGCCATCTATGGCGCAAACCCTAGGCCAGCCAGTTGTGATCGACAACAAGGCGGGTGCCAGTGGCAACATCGCTGCCAGTTTTGTAGCCAAGTCCGCACCGGATGGCTACAACTTGTTGGTTGGATACTCCATGTTTCATGTGGGCAATCCCTCCATGTTTGCCAACCTTAGCTGGGATCCGCTTCGAGACTTCGCCCCCGTCGGTATGTTGGTTGTATCGCCTCATGTCATGGCCGTTCACCCTTCTGTACCGGCCAAAAGCTTGCGAGAATTTGTAGACTTGGCACGTGCCAACCCTGGCAAGCTGAATTACGCGACATCGGGAAACGGGTCGGTGCCGCACGTGGGGGTGGAATTGTTCAAGCAACAAAACAATCTTTTCATAACCCACATTCCCTACCGTGGTGCTGGCCCTGCCATGCTTGACGTAGTTGCAGGCAATGTCCAAATGACTGTTGCTACGCCGCCTTCATTGGCTGGCTTTGTACAGTCGGGCAAGATGCGTCCGCTGGCAGTGGCGGCCAGCAAGCGAATTCCATTGATGCCAGATGTGCCTACAGCTGCCGAAGCAGGTTTCCCGGGATTTGAGCTAGAAGCTTGGGTTGCACTTTTTGCGCCCATGGGAACCCCCCCAGCAGCTTTGCAAAAACTTACAGAGGCTGTCAAGATCGCCATGGAGTCGCCAAACGTTCGGAAGTCCGCTGAAACGGCAGGTGTTGAAATACGCTACATGACGCCTGCTCAGCTTGATAGCGTGGTCCGTAAGGATATTCAGTACTGGTCGAAAGTCATCAAAACTGCCAACATCCGTGCCGACTGAGCAACCGTTACCGCATTAATTTATTTCCAAACTCGCCGCTTGAATATGACTACTCAAAACTCTTCCACTTCATTTGTGGCACGTGCATTGGCTCTTGACTGCGCCGCACTGAGTGACGCGCTGGACCGCTCAGGCGTAGCTGGCCAGTGTTATCAAATCAAAGCTTGTGACCCCAAGTTTCGAATGGCTGGTCACGCTTACACCGTTCTGTATCGACCTGCTGCTCACGGTGAGGAGGGCCATGTGGGCGACTTCATCGATGATGTTGAGCCAGGTAGCGTCATCGCTATTGATAACCGTGGCCATGACCATATGACCACTTGGGGAAATATCCTTACTGAAATGGCTCATCAGAGAAAAATGGCGGGCACAGTCATCGACGGCATTAACCGCGATGTTGCTTTGTGCAGTGAGCTCAATTACCCAATCTACAGCCGAGGCAGCTGGATGCGTACCGGCAAGGGGCGCATTCAGCTTGCTGGATTACAAGTGCCTGTGCAAATCGGAGGAGTGACTGTTTATCCAGGCGACTTAATGCGGGGGGATGCTGACGGCGTGGTTGTCATTCCGCAGGCTTTACAAGAACAGGTTCTGGGGATTGCTGAAGAAATAACGCACAAAGAGAATACCGTGCGTGCTGCTATTCGGTCAGGCATGCGAATGGATGAGGCAAGACGCCAAAACCACTATCACGTGCTTCAAAGTCCAGATTACAAAAAAATTGGCGGATAAAGCCGAGATACTTGGCGGAAGCGGTGTCTGCTCATTAAGTGTTTCAAGCAATGTCAAAAAGCTCCTGAAGCCTTATATTAGCTTGGCATCCAAGCAAATACTTGTGTCAATCAATTTCAACTGTTACCAAACAATGTCATCATTTATGGTATGTAGGTTGGAATGCCCAAAATTGCTAAACCACTAAGCGATCTTCAAGTTAGACGCATCACGCGAGTCGGATGGCACGCCGTTGGCGGTGTTGCTTGACTCTTGCTTCAAGTACGTAAACCAACTAACGAAGGGGCGCAAATGCCCCGCTCATGGATACTGCGAATTAAGGTGGGCGACCAAAGGCAACCAATCGGCCTTGGTGCATATCCTCAGGTCTCTCTTGCTGATGCAAGAGAACAGGCAGGCAAGCTTGCTTTAGAAGCCAAACAAGGCGTTAACCTAAAAGCAAAGAAGCGATCAGAGCGTAGCTCCCTGATTGCCGCCGCCTCCAAAAACAAAACTTTCATAGATTGTGCCGAGTCCTACATGGATGCTCACAGTAGTGACTACACAAGCGATAAGCATCGTAAACAGTGGCCTGCAACGCTTTTCACTTATGCATATCCAATCATTGGCAAAATGCTGGTGTGTGACATTGCGATGCGTGACGTTCGCAACGTACTAGAGCAAGAGACTGTGGTTGATAAAGACACAAAAGGAAAGCTCTGGTATGTGAAAACTGAGACCGCCAAGCGCCTTCTTGGGCGCATCAACCGAGCAAATTAGAGCGTAAAGGACGGCAGTAGTCCCTTATCCAATAAGTGGGGGTGCGGGGCGGGTGGAATTTGGATGGGTATTTTCTTGGCCTATTGACGGGGGACTTGGTTGATTCAATCTAAAGGTTTGTGATGTTTAGTTCAATCCCTATGAAATTACTTTATTTGCAGGTGTCAGAATTAAATTCTAAATATCATAACTAATGGTAGTATGAACTAGGAGTGTTTTTCTACATCTCCATTACCTTAACCATTAAAGGCAATCCATGATTCAGACAAAAATCCTCCTTTGTATTGTTGCCGCGCTTCCACTAGTTTGTGCCGCTCAAACTAGCAATCAAAGATACGGTAACACCACTCAGTTCTCAAATGGTGTAACCGCCCAGCAATATGGAAATACAACCCAATACTCCAACGGATTGACCGCTCAAAAATACGGTAACACCACCCAGTTTTCTAATGGTGTAACTGCTCAACAGTACGGCAACACAACCCAGTACTCCAACGGGGTGACTGCACAGCAGTACGGTAATACAACTCAGTACTCCAACGGCAAAACCTGCACGAAGTACGGCAATACCACCCAATGTAATTAACGAAGAGTGGGCAGTTGTTGATTAAGGATCTTCTGCCCAGCCTTCAAGTATTTGGCTTAGATAGCATCAATTCACCAAGCCCCCTCAAATGCGTTAATGACATATTAGGTTGCAGGAACGCTTGCACCTTTCTAGAATTTGCCCACCAACCGAGCAAATTAGTATGTAAAGGCTGACGGGAGTCCCATCTCCAATAAGTGGGGGTACGGGGTGGGTGGGGTCTGGTTGGGCTGGAAATTTGTAAGAGGTGGGGTGTAGATACAACTTAAGATGGGCTGAGTAACTTGGCAGTAGTAAACTCACCCAATTGCTCCAAAGCTCAATAAAACGACATAAGACCACCAAATGTCGGTATTTATGTCGGCACTTTAATTTATAAAAATTAAAAGTCCTTGCATTTATTGGCTTTCAAGACATTTTGCGATTCCTGTCGGTGCCAGAGTCCAGAATTCAAAGCCCGGCGAGGCCCCACTCGCATCTTCATAACGGCAGTTGCATTCTCTAACCGATGCATTAGGAAACTGTTATGTCTGTACTTTTATTTCGCTGGTTTGGTGGTTTGACTGTGGATGGAGTTCGCTTTTGCGATGCGATGCGATTTAGGGTGTTTTCCGAGTGTTGCCTGTCTCCGTGGAATTGGCAAGTGTTTACTTATCACGATTGCAATTAACAGGTGCCTGAGTATTCGGATTTATTGGCCTCAAATGGCTTGAGGTCACAACGACATTGCTTGATTTATTGCTGTTGTCTTTAGCCTTATTTGAACTGATGATGTTGTTCTCACTCATTCGTTCGCAATCTACAACTACTGCTGAACTCGGCATACTTGGCTTTTGGCTTGAAGGAATTGAAACATCATAAGACAGTGGGTTTGTAATGGGCAGCGATGGGATGTTTGAAGATGACGACTGCAATCGAGCCAAATAGGCGTTTGCCAATGCAGCATATCTGCCCAGGGGATATTGCTTCAAATAAGCTTCAAGCGCTTGTTTATTGCCAACCAACTTAACATCTTCCCAGAATTTATCTTCTTTTTTTTCTGGCGTTAATGAAAAGGGAATGGCAGGAGCAATCGCTTGCTGGTTTTGCCCAAAATTATAAAAATAAAAATTACCGCGTGCTTCGTTGTAAATGGCTGGCCTCTGCTCATGTCCCACAGACTTAGAGAGTTCTTCCACAGAGTTCTGAACATCTCGCATGAGATCATCAATTTTCACACCTGGATTTTTCATACGTGCTAACAACTCACGTGTGAAAACGCTATTTGGATTAGGATCTTTTTCAAGTAATCGGTCTAGCGCTTGTTGACCACGGCTTGCCGAGTAAACAATCATTTGTCCTTTGGGTGCTTCAATCGCGCTCAAGCCCCGAGCGTTGCCGATCGATCTGCCCTTTGACTTTAAAGGATTATCTCTACAAGCATCGATGATAACGAGGCTGAAAGCAGGCTTGGCATTTGCTAGCTTTTCGGTCAGAGCCAGCAAGTCATAGGCCGTTTTTTCAACTTCACTTTCACTGTTAACTTCAATGTCTGTGGGAAGCAAATAGCTGCCATTCTTAATTTGCACGCCGTGCCCAGCATAAAATACCACCACCTCATCGCCACCGCTGATGCCATTGGCAAAGGCTTCTACCGCTTTGACAGTAGCTCGATAATTTAAGTTTTGGTGAAGTTGAACTGCAAAACCGGCGCTTCTTAATTCCCGCGCCATTGCTGTTGCATCGTTTCCAGCTTTTTGCAATTTGCTGACGGCAATGTAGTTGTCATTTCCAATGACTAAAGCGATGCGTTTAGCCTGCAGGGGCAGGGTAAATAGCACCGAAATAATGACTAAAAAGATTCGGAAAATACGCACTGAGTTAACTGTTCTTAGTTTGACAATTGAATAGTAAAGTCTATCCTTGCAAGCATGTTCTTTTTTAAAGTATTTTTAGTACTTAATTAGTAACAATTAAATTTACAAACTCTGAAATTTTCAATAAAGCGGTAGATCATGTTTTTTAGAACAACTGTTGTGGTTTTTTCATTGGCATTGGCCTCCTGCGCCTCCAATGTTCCACTTTCCTCCGCCGTCGAGACAACTCCAACCGGAGCTAAATTGAGCTTCTTAGACATTTCTAAGTTTGACCGTGATTTGTCTGGATCTCTACAAGATAAAAATGCTTCAGTTGAAGTTACTTTTTATGACAAGGTTAGTCCGAACAATGTGCCTGATAGATTGCAAAAATGGATCTCTATTGTTGAGGCTGATGGAGGAAAAGTTTTGGTTGAACCGCCTCCTAATGAGTTAATTGCAAGAAGTCCTATGGCAGTACTTAGCCTCGTGGGAACCTTGATAACAAGCATCAAAGGATTTGCTAAATTCAATTCCGAGAGAATTTATGAGTCGGCTAAGGGCCGAGATGCAGTCATCACCCTTGAAAGAAATAACAAAGGCGAAGTCGTCATCAACGCCATTAAATTCATCAAAAGAGCGCCATGAAATTGCCCACCATATTTCTGATCCTGATGCTATTCACCACTCAAGTAGTGGTGGCTCAGCAGTCCTTCAACCGAGCCGCTTTGATCATAGGGGTCGGAGAATATGGCTACTCAGGTGCAACGCCTCTTGGCGGCGTTAAATACGACATGGTAAGTGCAGCGAAGATTGCATCTGCAATGGGTATACCTGAAGATAAGGTCAAGTACCTCCAGAATTCTCAAGCCACGAAGACAAATATCCTTAATGCATTGAGACAATTGGGTGAAACATCTGGCGAAGGCTCCAGAACATTTGTTTATTTTTCTGGCCACGGTACAAGACAGCAGGCTGGTAACGAATGCGTCGAGGGCCTACTTACCTACGAAGGCTCAACCATTACAAATCAGGAATTTGCTGGCGCTACGCATAAAATAGCGCAATCCTCAGACAAGTTCATTACTCTTGTAGATGCCTGCCACTCCGAGGGAGTTGTTCCTCCAAAAACACGTGCATTACTTCAAGATCAGCTAACTCCAAAGTTTTACATGAAGTCGGGAACTGCAGGAGATGCGTGCAGCGTTATTGCAAACTACAAAACACGCAGCTTGCTACCGGAAGTGACAAAGCTTGGCGCATTAAAAGAAAACTTTGTACAAATCTCATCCTCAAGACCAGATGAAGTAAGCTTTGATGAGCCCGGCAAAGGTGGCCTAGCAACTCAAGGCATTAGAGACTGCCTACTAGGTCAAGCGAAAGATACAAACCAATCTGGCGCAGTGACCTTGGAAGAAGTGCAGCAATGCGCTCAAAGATTTGTAGATGGGCGCTTAAAGAACGTACCGGGAATAAAGCCCCATCACATCACTGTCACAGGCAACAGGAATCTAATTCCTGTTCAGCGCCCACCAACGGTTGTTGCAGTTGCAACTCCTCCTGTTGAGCCACCAAAGCCTGTAGTTGCACAACCTACTCCTCCGGTTATTGTGGCTTCTCCTGCTCTACAACCACCTGTAACTTCTTCACCGCCAATAGCCATACAAGCGCCAGAGAAGATTCCTCCTCAAGAGCCTTTGTTAGCCTCTTTGGCTACGCTCAAAGACATTGAGCAGCAGCGCAATCCACGCAGGGTTGTAGATGTGAAGTTATCTAAGCCGGTAATGAAGATCGGCAAGGACAGCTTAGATCTGAGTATTAAATCAAGCCACGACGGATTTATTTACATGATCCTTCTTGGAAGTGATGCTAAGAGCTTCTACGTTTTGTATCCAAACGGTCTTGATAAAAACAATGCCATCAAAGCTGGTCAGACTGTTCGTATTCCAAAACCAGATTGGGAAGTCAAGGCCGTAGGGCCTGTTGGCACTAACAACCTCTTAGTCATGGTCTCCGATAGCCCTCGCAAGTTAAATACTTTAACGATGGCTGAACCTACCGCTGCAGAACCTTTTACCTATGCCTTGAATGACATTGGTGGTAGATCTGCATTGATCAACTTCTTAACTAGCTCAGACGGCAAGTCTGAGAGCTTTGGCGCAAAACTAGTGGCTATCAAGGAGGTGAAATGAAAACGTTACTAGCTCTCCTACTCATATGCACCACCGCCTTCAGCCAAGTTCCTGCGCCCATCAAAAAGGCGACTGCTAATGATTTAGTGGAAAAACTTGCCCCTGCGATAGACGATCAACCTAAGACTCGTAGCCTTGGTAGCCGAAATATCATTCCTCAACCCAAGAGCATTGACCTAGTCATTCAGTTTGATTTGGATTCAGCAAAGCTAAAGGAACCAAGTAAACCACTGCTGGACAGTTTGGTTGAAGCAATGAAGAATGACCGCTTAGCCACAATCAAGTTCAAGATAGAGGGTCACACAGATGCTCAAGGTTCAGAACAGCACAACCTTAAGTTAAGTCAAAGCCGTGCCGACTCAGTTATGGCATACCTAACATCACAGGGCGTAGATAAAGAACGCCTTACAGGAGAAGGTAAAGGTTTCTCAGAGTTGCTTTTGCCGGAAAAACCTAAGGCAGCAGAAAATCGCCGCGTAAGGATAACTACTCAGCCATGAAAAAAATAATCACTCTTTTAGTCTTAGGGCTAAGTGCTTCAGCATTTGCTGGTCAACTTCTTGTGTCTGTTGATGAAATGAACGCATCCAACAGTGCAAAGCCGCCTTTTACAGCGAAATCCGTAGCGCCAAAAGACGCGCCGTTAATTGAACTTTCTGCGCCAAAGTTATTTGCGCCGGTTAACAGCCCAACACCCATTGAATTGAAGTTTCAACCTACTCCACCAAGCGCAGTTAAACCTGAGACGTTTAAAGTTCTTTACGGCTCATTTGAAATTGACATTACCAAACGAATCTTGAACGTAGCAAAAGTTAGTGCAACAGGAGTTCACGTTCAAGAAGCAAGTCTTCCAAAAGGTAAACACAAGTTGTTGATGGTTGTAGAAGACACCTCTGGGCGCAGAGGCAATAAGACTATTGAATTTGAGGTTCAGTGAAATGAAATTAATCAAAAATCTAATGGCATTTGATTGCCTAAAAATTTTGGCAGTAATTGCATTATTCACACCACTTGCGAGTAATGCAGCTTGCGGGCTATTGGACAGAAAAGTTTCATTTTCTGATGGCTCATCAGCCTGTCTAAATGAATTTAGCTTCTTGAACGTAAAAGGCTTGATGAAGTCAATTCCTAATGAAAGCTACTCTTCTAAATCAAAATCTCACAGTTCATACGCAATTGCAGTTACAGCTGAACCAATGCTGTGTCCATTTGAGCAAAGTATGCAGTGGGATTGGAATGGCGATGATGGAAGACGTGCCGTTAGTTCTTGCGAATCAAAAATGACGGCTGCGGTACAGACCTTTGGCAAATCTCCAAGTGTTCAAAACTGTAAATGTGAAATCATCATTGATAACGGAAAAACTAAATTCTCTAGAGCAGAGTTTGATCAACGAACTAAACAGTACGAGCGACAAATTGCACTTGGACTCAAACCTATACAGGTTGTAGAAGCGCAAATGAAAGAGCAAGCCGATCGAGAGGCAGAGGTTAAGCGCCTTGCAGATGCAAAGAAACGTGAAGATGATCGACTGATTGCAATGAAAGAACGCGCAGAGCGAGAAGAAGCAGAGCGGAAAAAGAATGCGCCTCCAACTGTATTTGCAATGCGCCGAGCCTTGATCATTGGAAACGACACTTACAAGTACGCTGACCCCCTGAAGAATGCAAGGGAAGATGCAAGAGCTATGGCTGCAGAGCTAAAAGGCTTTGGGTATGAGGTCTCTTTACATTTAGACCAAAGTCAAAAATCTATGCAAGCTGCCTTGCGAGAATTTAGGGAAAAAGTAAATGCAGGTGATGAAGTTCTATTTTACTTTTCGGGTCATGCGGTAGAAATCGATGGGAAGAACTTCTTGACACCTGTCGACACCATTGGCATCAATCAAAACCAACTCGCAGATGATTCAATTGATTTGAAGTCTGCAGTACTTGATCCACTAACAAACAAGAAAGTTAAGTTGACTTTGGCATTGATTGACGCTTGTAGAGACAACCCCTTTTTAAAAACGGCATCGACAAGATCGACTTCTAGCTCCAGAGGTTTAGCACCAACAACCCCAGCAACAGGCCAACTAATTGTCTATTCGGCGGGATCAGGGCAAACTGCCTTAGACAGATTGGGGCCAAACGATAAAGATAAAAATGGTGTGTTTACAAGAGTTCTTTTATCCGAAATGAAAAAGAATAACGTACCTATCCATCAAGTTATCCGAAACGTCCGCTCAGAAGTCGTAAAGCTTGCGAGGTCGATTGGTCACGATCAAGTGCCAGCGATTTATGATCAGGTTGATGGTGATTTTTATTTTAAAAAATAGATATGAGCTTTGATTCAATTTGGAATTACGTTAATTCTGCAACAACAGCATCATCAGTCACGAATGCTGTTGGCTACATAACACTTGGAAATGATGGCCAAATAAAATTTGGTGGAAGCTACACATCTGACCTTAATTCAATTCAACAAAATGCTATCAACAGCGGGGGGTTCTCAAAAATATTTGCCGGTGGATACGGTATGTATGCGGCGCAAAAGGAAAATGGCTCACTTGTTATTTTTGGCTACACAACAAACAATTCTTCAGACGAGTTACCGGTAATAAATAAATTACTCAATTCAGTTGTTACAGATGTGCGATTCAATTACGGTGCTGGTGCAGCAAAGTTAAGCGATGGCACAGTCGTAACGTGGGGTCATAACGGTTATGAATCTGAGGCGGTCAAATTACTTACATCGCCAGCAAAAAGTTCTTCATCAGGACAATTTCAAATACCTCTTGTTCCCGAAATCTATATTTCTTTTGAACCAAATTCCAAGATTGATGCAATCAGTATTAATGAAGGTTTAAATTTTTACGTAAATGTCTTCAATATAAATAGTTCAAGCTACTACCCTTGGACTATTTCTGGCGTAAGTAGTAGCGATATTTCGGGTGGTCAATTAAATGGCACTAGTTTTGGAAATGGTGGGGCTCAAATTGGTAATGCTTTTTTGGCAATTGCAGACAATTTGACCGAAGGTGAAGAAACGCTAACCTTCACCATTGCTGGCCTGAGTAAGTCAATCAAAATCAATGACACCTCCAAATCAGCTATACCAACTTATAGTCTTCAATCAGAAAAAGGTAGTTCGGCTAATGAGGGAACGACCGCGACATTTACCCTTACCACTACAAACGTTGCCTCAGGCATATCAGTGCCGTACACACTTTCAGGAATAAGTTCAGCAGACGTATCTGGCGGCTCTCTTAGCGGAAATGCAGTTGTTAACTCAAGTGGTGTAGCAACAATTTCAGTATCGCTTTTGAAAGACTCACTCACTGAAGGCTCAGAAACACTGACAGTAACCGCTGGTGGAGCGACTGCATCAACAATAGTTAATGACATCTCCTTAACCCCTACTTATTTTCTAACTACGGGCGTAAATAATGTTGCAGAAGGCAATACTGTTACGTTTAGCTTACAAACAACTAACGTCTCAAGCGGTACAGCATTACCGTATCAAATTTCAGGGGTGTCTGCTGCTGATATCGTTGGTGGCAACTTAACAGGTCGCGTTCTTGTTTCATCACCATATTCAAATGAATCGAGTTCTGGAAATATTTCTATTCAACTCGCGGCTGATTTATTAACTGAAGGCAGAGAATCTTTGACCGTTACAGTTGGTAACTCTTCAAGCACTGTTGCTGTAGAAGACACGTCAGTTACTCCTGTCTACGAAATTTACGCTGGCAATGGATCCTACAATGAAGGACAAACAGCAGAGTTTGTTTTTTCAGCTAAAAACGTTTCTGCATTTACTTCGTTGACATATGCGATATCTGGAGTAAGTTCTTCAGACATTGATAATGGCAAATTATCTGGATCTATTCAGTTTAGCTCAGGGCCATATGGCTATACCTTTTACTTGCCATTAGCGAATGACGGATTATCAGAGGGCGATGAAACGCTTACTGTTTCTATAGGTGGGGTATCGGCATCTGCAGTTATTAAAGACACCTCAAAGGCTGCAGCCACACCAACCTACTCATTGGTTGCTTCAAATGCTTCAATCAATGAAGGTTCAACTGCAAACTTCATTTTAACAACGACTAACGTCGCATCCGGCACATCAGTTCCCTACACCCTAACAGGCATTAGTGCAGCGGATGTACCCGGAGGTGTACTCAGTGGGAGTGCAGTAGTTAACTCAAGTGGTGTTGCCACAATTGCAGTAACGCTTGTAAATGACGCGCTAACTGAAGGCTCGGAAACTCTAACTGTTTCTGCCGGCGGGGCCACAGCATCAACAATTGTTAATGACACCTCTAGGGCTGCAGCCTTAGCAAGCTACTCATTGACCGCCTCAAATAGCTCTGTCAATGAAGGCGCTACTGCAACCTTCACTTTAACAACCACAAACGTTGCTGCTGGAACAACAGTTCCATACACACTCTCAAGTATCAGCGCAGCAGATGTATCAGGCGGTTCTTTGAGTGGAACCACAACAGTTGCAAGTAATGGACAAGCTACCATCTCTGTACTTCTTACCAACGACAACCTAACAGAAGGCACAGAGACATTAACAATCACTGCTGGCGGTACATCAGCCTCAACGCAGATCAACGATACATCTAAGGCTGCCTCGGCAACATACGCTGTCTCAACAAATTGGACTTCAACAACAGAAGGAACTCCAATTACCGTAACCCTCGCAACAACTAACGTCTCAGCCGGCACGACTCTTTACTACCATCTATCTGGCTCAGGCATCACCACATCTGACTTTGGTGGCCTGTCCCTTACAGGAAGCTCAGTAATTAACTCTTCAGGGCAGGCTACTCTAAACATTCCGCTTTCGGCAGACTTAACTACCGAAGGCGACGAAACATTCTTAATTCAGTATTACACCGATCCCGGTAGATCATTTAATACAGGTTCTGGAGCTTATGTAACTATCCTAGATACTTCTAAAGGCGTAGTCACACCAACGAACTACCGATTAACAAGCGACTTCACATCAGCAGATGAAGGCACGCAAGTAGTTGCAACTCTAGGATCTACCAACAACTTTACTGCGGGTACCGTCCTTTACTATTCAATTTATGGCACAGGCATAACAAGCTCAGATATAAGCGGCCTAACCCTCAATGGAAGTGGAGTTTTAGATAGTTTTGGTCGAGTAGTGCTTTCCATTCCACTTGCAAAAGATCTAACCACTGAAGGCAGCGAAACTTTATTTATTCAGTTCTATACAGATGCTGGCAGAACAGCTCAAGCAGGTAATGCAGAAAGCATCTTTATTTACGATACTTCAACTGCAGTTGCTAAACCAACATATGTTCTTTTTGCAGATGCCGCCTCCTTTAATGAGGGATCAATAGCCTCTTTTAACTTAACTACAACCAACATACCAGCTGGATCTACACTAACCTATACGATTGAGGGTGTGAGCAGCGAAGATATTGCTGGTGGCGCCATTAGCGGAACACTGACATTGAATGCCAATGGCTTTTCTGCCATTCAAATTCCAATCGCTAACGACTTAAAAACTGAAGGCACGGAAACGCTGACCATTCGGATTTCTGATGCAATTGCAAGAACATTCATTAACGACACATCTGTAACTCTAAATACAAGCGTCTCATCAATCCCCTACGGTAACGGTCAGTTTTATTTCACCACGTTAGCGGCTGATAAAGTTACAGGCACAAATTTTATTGATGTTGTTAAAGAGTTCTCCACACTAAGTGGAACTCAATTAACAAAGAACACGGATGGCAGTTGGCTAGTACAAAATAAAATTTCTCCAACTAACTCAGATACTTTAGTTAATGTGGAGCGAATTGAGTTCAATGATGTAAGCGTTGCACTAGATGTCTCTGGCCCCGCTGGACAGGTGGCAAAAATCCTAGGATCTGTCTTTGGAAAAAGTTCTGTAAGTAATACGTATTTTGCAGGCATTGGTTTTGCCTATCTTGATGGAGGTATGTCCTACCTAGACTTGTGCGGCCTCGCCGCTGGTGCTGCAGGGCTTAGCACACCTGATCTGCTCGTAACTACATTATTGAGAAACACTACAGGCACTGAACCTACAACTTTGAGTAAATCAAGTTATCTGCAGTCGATTTCAAACGGGGCAAGCTACGCATCAGTCGTACAACAAATTGCAGATTCTTCGGCAAATGCTCAAAGCATCAAATTAACTGATCTTGCTAATACAGGCTTGGCTTACTCGCCTTATGTACTCCCACCCACGTACAGCCTGAGTGCAGCTTCGGCATCTGTTAATGAAGGCTCAACGGCAGTTTTTAATCTAACGACAACCAACGTAGCAGTCGGAACAGAAGTTAGTTATACGATCTCCGGTGTTAGTGCTGCAGACGTAATTTCGGGTTCTTTATCTGGAAAAACTACAATCGGTGCAGGTGGACTTGCTACTATAAGTATTCCAACAATAGCCGATGGCATAACGGATGGTCAAGAAACTCTAACCATTAAAGTCCAAGAAGTATCTGCATCTATCGTCATTAACGATACATCTAAAAGCGGAACTTTACCAACATACACACTTTTATCAGGCTCCACTTCCGTCAATGAAGGTGAACTTGCGCGAGTATTCGTTAACACTTCCAACGTAGCTCCCGGAACAAACTTGGAGTACGTCATTTCTGGTGTAGGAATCACAAGCAGCGATGTAATCGGTGGGTTGAAAGGAGTTGTAAATGTAGATACATCTGGACAGGCATTCATAAATCTACTGCTTAGCGCTGACCAAACAACAGAAGGCCCTGAAACCATTTACGTCACCTTGAGCACTGCTACTACTAACTTCATCATTAACGATACATCGGTCACTCTCATTGGCGTTATTGATAACGGTGGTGGCGATGGCGGTGGCGGTGGCGGTGGCGGTGGCGGTGGCGGCGACTAAACTTTTTACAAGATAAATTTAAATTCTGGATTTTCACATGACAACTCCACCAATAAAGGTTTGGACTAAAGTGC
>Ga0315907_10000786_pt1 | contig 44552 bp, 52 predicted proteins | sample LakEriMetagenome_3_FD_203525 | JGI IMG/M metagenome (GOLD analysis project Ga0315907, IMG submission 203525) | Freshwater fungal communities from buoy surface, Lake Erie, Ohio, United States - Buoy 12 MA123 | ecosystem: Environmental > Aquatic > Freshwater > Lake > Lake biofilm | place: USA...
CCTCAGCCAGACTGGTCAGTTGCCTGACGACGCATTCCTACTCACGAACAAGATCAAGAAGGGCAAGGAGGCCGCGCCCAAAGGTACGGCCATCGAGTTGCCGCCCGGCTATGGATCGCTGGCGCAGGGTGACATCTTCTCCCGTGGCAAGCAGATCGCCGCTGGTGACATCGAGGGCGCCCTGCCACCCGACAAGAAGTTGGGCACCTTCTACCGGAACTACCAAGGCAACCTCAAGCCTGTGACCGTGGATGTCAACGCCGTGCGTGGCCCGATCATCGAGCGTGGTGATCCCCGCTGGCTGGCGTCCAAGTTGGTCGAGAAGGATGAAGAGGGCAATGTGATCGCGACTCACTTCCCCCGCAAGGATGTCGAGTCGGGCAAGATGAGCATCAAGCAGGCAAAGGAGCGCCCCGGTTTCTGGGAAGCCGCCCCCTCTGGTTCAGAGTATGCAGGCTTCGAAGACCTCTGGCAACGCGCCGCCAAACGCTATGGCCTCAGCCCCGCAGAAGCGCAGGCACTGGGCTGGTACGGCTCCGCTGATGTCACCGCACTCAAGACCAAGCCGGAACTCTACATCGACAACCTTGAGCGCATGATCAAGCGCACCGCCGAGCAGACGGGCCAAAGCCCCCGGCAGGTGATGGAGGATGTCCTGCGTGGCAAGGGCTACCTCAAGAAAGACGGCGGCACTGTGAGCAAAGGCGACTATCAAGCCCGCCTCGATGCCATGCTGTCCAAGGCCACCGGGATGGCTGAAGGTGGTTCGGTCGACGGCTACCAGAAGCGTCTGGACGCCATGCTTGCCAAGCACATGGGCTTCGCTGAAGGCGGCGTGATCGACAACATGACGCCCGACATGACCGACAGCGGCAACATGAACTACGGCGGTGAGTACGCCAAGGGTGGCGAGATCAAGCCGATGCCATGGAAGGCCGCAGGTGGTGGCTGGGCCAAGGCCGCGAAGGCGATCCAGAAGGCCGCAACAGAGGCTGGCGCGGCAAAGGCGCCCCAGACCGCTGAGAAAGACCTGACGACCGTTCAAGACTTCCACACATCCCTGATGGACAATGTCCGCGCCCGCGCCCTCGAAGCGCAGAAGCAGATGGACTCATGGGAGTACAAGTACAAGCCCGGCCAGTATGTGTTCACTGAGCATGGCGCCAAGAACAACCTGCCCCCGCTCAAGATTCTGGAAAAGACCCGGCACGGCTGGAACATCGTCCGTGAAGACCCAAGTAATCCACTGAGCAAGAAGGTGATCGACCCAGCGACTGGCAAGGCCAAGCGCACACCGTATGAGCCGGGCTATCGAGTTCGCCGCGAGATCGGCGACGACTGGTCTGAGTTCGTCATCCCTGAGTCAGTCATCAAGGGCGATGTCGAGATGGCAAAGGGCGGTGAGATCAAGAGCCTGCCTTGGAAAGCGGCTGGTGGTGGCATCGCAAAATTGGGCAAGGCCCTTGCCAAAGCAAGCGCAGAGGCTGACGCCGCAATGCCTGCCGTGAACCGCATCGACATGAACTTCAAGGATGTGACCAAGCGCGTCCCTGAACTGACCGAGGCCGCACAGAAGGTGGCCCGTGGTGAGATGTCTGCCGCCGAGTATGACGCACTGGTCAACAAGGCCAAGCCTGTCATGCCTTACGGCTTTGTGCCTGCGCCAGCAACAACCGAAGACGCGATGCGTGCGCTGACCGAGAACAAGAAGGCCATGTTCGGCAAGACCAGCGAGATGACGCCCGGTGAGCAGGCTGACCTACGCCTCGACATCCCGGCCTACAAAGACCACGGCGTGTGGGTCAACTCGATCCACCGTAAGGACGCGCCCACCGTTTACGGTTCGGTCTCGTCCGTGAAGAACGCCACCATGATTGGTTCCCCTGAGAAGGCCCTGAAGGTCGCGACGGGTGAGACGCCTAAGGCGCCGTTTGCCGTGATCCGTGGTGAGTGGAACCCGATGGATGAGCAGACCGCCGTCAAGCAGGCCCAGAAGTACTTGAAGCACAAGGACTGGCGTCAGGTGGGTTACGACCCTGAGCGTCATGGCTACTTCTACGACCGCAACACCATGGAGCCGATCCTTGGTGCTGAAGAAGTGATCCAGATCGGCCCGCTCGTACTGGCGAAGAAGCCGCGCTATGGGGACAAGAAGGAGCAGAAGTTCGACGGTGGCGGCATCGCTATGTCCAGCCCTGAAGAATCGCTCACGCCGCCTCCTGACGAGCCTACGAAGGCCCGCCTGATGGCCGAGATTCTGGCCCGCATGGCAAAGGAGCAGGGCAAGGAAGAGATTGCCTCCCTAAAAAAGCCCCGCGCCCTCACCGACCTGATTAACCGGGGCATGATCGCTCCGCTGGTTGGCGCCCCTGTTGACATCATCAACATGGGATTGGAGGGCGTCGACGCTCTGCGTGATTTAGCGAGTGGTAAGCGAGTCGAAAACCGATTGGCTTCTGAGAAACCTGTGGGCGGATCAGAGCAACTCAAAGACCTGATGAACAGAGCCAACATCACGAGCGGTGAAGACCGTCCGATGATGGAGACGGGACTGTCATTGGTGTCCCCTGCTGGTGCCGTCAAGGGTGTGGCAAAGACCGGACAGAAAGCAACGGGCGCCGTCGGAAAGTTCAACACAGAATTAAACAAGTCTGGTAAACTACCTGTCCCCCTCACTGAGGCAAAGACGGCAACGACCGGGACACCACAAGGAGCAAAGTATGCAACCAAGCAAGAAGGGCCTTACTTCAGAGTCAGGCCAACCGCCATTGAGCCGGGCAAGGCAAAAGGTAGCGGAACTAGAGAAACGACTGGGTTACCAAGCGAAGGGCCTGTCGGACAAGGATCGGGAGAAACTGGACTCGGACTTCCGCAACGCTATTCGCCGGAGGAAGTGGATCGAATAATCGCCGATCCGAACCTCAACGAACCGCTTCGCATCGCCCAGCAGTACACCAAAGAGAACCTCGGCACCGACTTCGTCGCGCCCGATATTCCTCCAAGCAGTCTCGCCAAGCAGAGCGCGATTGCCCGCACGCACGAACTCGCGCTGACCGACAGCCCAGAGTACAAGGACGCCGTATTCGGCGCCTACGCCCGCACCATGCCTGATGTGCTGGAGCAGGCCGGGGCCAAGGACTACGACGACCTGATGGAGAAGGCATACCGCCAACTCGCCAAAGAGACCGACGCCCAGTTCCAAGCCCTGCCGTTCAACTTCTCGTACCACCGTGGTGGCGAGGGCAACTACAGCGGCACCCGCGAATTGCTGGAGGACATCCATGGCAACCGCCATATGTATGTCTACCAAGGCGGCGACAAGCATGACTTCCTCAACCGCGTCGACGATGTCACTGGCTTGAACGAGAACGAGAAGTTCCGCGCCGTGCATGACGCCATGGGCCACGCCATCTACGGCAACGAGTTCGGCCCGCTGGGTGAAGAGAAGGCATGGGCCATCCACCAGCAGATGTACAGCCCGCTGGCCCGCTTGGCGATGACTGCCGAGACCCGTGGACAGAATTCGCTGGTCAACTACAGCCCGCTTAATGTGAACCTCAAGGAAGAGGTCACCAAACTGCGCGAGATGCAGATCGAGGCACGCCGCCGTGGTGACCGTGAGGGTGATCGCATTGCTACCGAGGCCATCCGCGACGCCTTCAGCGGCTTCCAGTTCGCGCCCCAGAAGTCAATCCTCCTGCCACCTGAGTTCGTTGATCCTAAGTACCGTGGTGGAATGCCTGACTACATCCAGCCGCTGATCACACCAGCCGAAGGCACGACCACCAAGTCGGCGCTGACGCACTTCTCGCACAACCCAAGCCTGACTCAGACCGACCCCAACAAGTACGGCTCTGGCATCAAAGGCGCCGAGAAGGCGCGCCTTGAAGGTACCGACAATCCTCTCGTGCCCCGCACCTACTTCTACGCTGGCGAACCCGGCGCAGTGGCTCCGGAACCCGGCCTTGGAGTGAATCGTTACCGAACCGAATCCGAATCGCTTTACGACATCACGACTGACCCGCTCAGGTTCCGTCCGCTGGCGCGTGAGGCGAACCGAACACCCTTCACCGCCAAGTACAACGCAGGCATGAGGTCACCCGATCAGGAGTTGACCGACATGGAGCGCATGATCCGTGAGTACGGCTACGAGGGCTACATCAACCCGCAAGCCAGCAAACCAGCCGCTGTGGTCTACACACCCAAGCAGGTCGAGCGTCGCCGTAAAGGTGGCCTCACGCTGATGAAAGCATAAGGAGAAACCATGGCAACAGAGATGCCCATCGACCCAGAATTTAACCGCTTCATTGAGGGCCTCAAAGAGACGCCCGAAGGCGGTCTTGAGGTCGACCTACCTGTAGAGGATGCCGAGGTCGAGGAGTTGCCTGACGGCTCTGCCGTGGTCACCATGGAAGAGTTCAACGGCCCCAGCGAGAACGAAGACTTCTACGGCAACATGGCCGAGACCTACGACTTCATCGAGATGGACAAGATCGCGATGAGGTACATCGAACTCATCGGCAAGGACAAGCAGGCACGCGAACAGCGCGACAAGCAGTACGAAGAGGGTCTAAAGCGCACTGGTCTTGGCAACGACGCGCCCGGTGGCGCCCAGTTCCAAGGCGCCAGCAAGGTCGTACACCCGATCATGGCCGAGGCGTGCGTGGACTTTGCATCCCGTGCGATGAAAGAGATGTTCCCGCCTGACGGCCCGACCCGCACCAAGATTCTGGGCGAGGTCACCGAAGAGAAGACCGAGATCGCCGAGCGCAAGCGCGACTACATGAACTGGCAGTTGACCGAGCAGATCGAGGAGTTCCGCGACGAGCAAGAGCAGTTGCTGACCCAGTTGCCGCTTGGTGGTTCGCAGTTCTTGAAACTCTGGTACGACGAGCAAAAGAAGCGCCCATGCGCTGAGTTCGTGCCTATCGACAACATCCTCCTGCCGTTCGCCGCGACCAACTTCTACACGGCCCAGCGTGCAACCGAAAAGCAAGAGATCACCGACTGGGAGTTCCGCTCCCGCATTGACCGTGGCCTGTACCGTGATGTCTCGTACATCCGGGCCACCTCTGAGCCTGAGCAAAGCGCCGCAGAGAAGGCCAACGAGAAGATCGAGGGTAAGCAGTACCAAGACGGTTCTGACGGCCTACGCACGGTTTATCACATCTACACATGGCTGACGCTGGACGATGACCAGTACAGCAAGGGCGAGAGCGCTCCGTACATCCTGATGATCGACGAACTCGACAACAAGGTCGTCGGTCTGTATCGCAACTGGGAAGAAGGCGATGCGACTCTGACCAAACTCGACTGGATCATCGAGTACAAGTTCATCCCGTGGCGCGGCGCTTATGCTATCGGCTTGCCCCACCTGATCGGTGGTTTGTCTGCCGCGCTGACGGGTGCCTTACGCGCCCTGTTGGACACCGCTCACATCAACAACAGCGCCACGATGCTCAAGATCAAGGGCGCGAAGATCAGCGGCCAGTCGCAGAATGTGGATGTCACGCAGGTCACCGAGATCGAGGGCGCCCCGGGCGTCGACGACATCCGCAAGATCGCGATGCCTATGCCGTTCAACCCACCTTCACAGGTGCTGTACGAACTGCTGGGCTGGCTCACAAACGCCGCCAAGGGCGTGGTGACCACCGCCGAAGAGAAGATTGCCGATGTGAAGTCTGGCACCCCTGTGGGCACAACGCAGGCTCTGATCGAGCAAGGCGCCGCAGTGTTCTCCAGCATCCACGCCCGCCTGCATGACAGTCAAGGCCGTCTGCTCAAGGTGTTGGGCCGCATCAACCGCTGGTATCTAGACGAGCAACGCAAGGGCGATGTGGTCGCCGAGTTGCCGATCAAGCGCGACGACTTCAAGCGCAACAGCGATGTGGTGCCCGTCAGTGATCCGCACATCTTCTCTGAGACCCAGCGTATCGCACAGATGCAGGCCGTGATGCAGATGGCTCAAGCCTATCCGCAGATTTTTGACCAGCGTGCCGTGGTGGGCCGGATGCTCAAGCAGTTGAAGGTGCCCAATGTCAATGAACTGATCCCGAACGCGACCAAGCCTTCAGAGATGAATGCCGCCGACGAGAACAGCGCCATGGCTCTGGGACGCCCTGCCTTTGCATACCCTCGCCAAGACCAATTGGCGCACCTACAGTCGCATTTGAACTTCGCCCTAGACCCTATGCTTGGGTCGAACCCGTTGATCGCTCCAAAGTACATTCCGCAGGTTCTGGAGCATATCAAGCAACACATGATGCTCTGGTACACCAGCCAGATGTCTGGCTATGTGCAGGGTGGCACCGAGGTCAACTTCGACAAGTACGAAGACAGCAAACTGGTCAAGGACATCGACCGTGCTATTGCGCTGGCGTCCGACCATGTAAAGATGGACACGCAGGAAGTCTTCCAAGGCGTCATGCCAGCCCTACAGCAACTCCAGCAAGTCATGCAACAGTTCAAGCCGCCTGCACCGCCTATGGATGGCGAGGCTCAGGCCGTGTTGCAGGCTTCTTTGGCCGAAACTCAGCGTCGCGCCGCCAAGGATCAGGCCGACATCCAACTCGATACCACCCGCTTGCAGGCCGAGCAGATGGATAAAGAGAAGGATCGTCAGGTCAAGATCGCGATGAACGCTGAAAACAACCTTACGCAGGAGCGCATCAAGACCGCCGAACTGACGGTTGACGAGGCGAAACTGCAAAAGGAGCAGTCCGAAACTGCAATCAAACTTAACGAAGCAACTCAACGCAACCTAGGAGGTTAATCATGTCAGTCACCCTTAAAGACGAGCAGTCCGAAGCAGTACGCCAACAGCACCGCAATGCCGCTGGCGCATGGATCAACGGTCAACAATTGAAAGAGGAATCAAAAGCGACTCAACCAGAAGCCAACAGCGACCATGGGAATTTCTCCCAGAACAAAGGCGTGGACAAGAACAACGCATGAGGTATGTGTCCGACTTCATTGGCGCTGTAAAAGCGCGTAGAGCCGAGATCGCCGAGTCATTGGCCGCAGGTAACTGCGTCAATTTCGAGTCGTATCAAAGGCTAGTCGGCCAACTTCAGGGTTTGGAGGAGTCTCTCGCCATTCTCAACAACCTACTAAAGGAAGAAGAAGATGACAAATAAGCCGGAAGCGGGTAGTGCCGCTGACATCGCTTGGGCATTTCCGAGCGTCGACCCCGGTGCCAAGCCCCTTGGGGGGCGAGTTTTGGTGCAACTGCGCCGCACAAAGAAAACTGTGACGAGTGCCGGGATTATTTTGGTCGAAGAGACCAAGGAAACCGAGAAGTGGAACAACATGGTCGCGAAGGTAGTCGAAAACGGCCCTCTCGCATTCAAGAAACGCGACTCTATGGAGTCGTGGCCGGAAGGTTCTTGGTGTGAGCCGGGTGATTACATCCGCGTTCCTAAATGGGGTGGCGACCGATGGGAGGTCGAAGTGGGTGATGACGAGGAAAAAGCCTTGTTCATGATCCTCAACGATCACGAAATCATCGCGAAGGTCACCGGAAATCCACTTGAGATGAGGGCATTCGTATGAGTAACGAGACACAAGACAAAGATCAGGTCGAAGTCATTGCGATTCAGGAAGAAAAAGATGGTTCTGCGACCATCGAACTGCCTGCAAGCATCCCTTCGCCCGAGGCTGAAGCAAATTCCGAGTCAGAAGACCACGATGTGGGGTCTGATGAGGACGATGAGGCCGCTAGACAGCGTGAAATGGCTATGGGAGGCGAGGTTGACCCCGAGGCAGAGCGCCTAAGGGAGCAAAAACGCCAGAAACGCCGCGCACGCAAGGAGTATCACAAGCAGGTCAACGCAGAAAAGGATGTCAAGTTGACCCTTTTGGAGCGTCAGAACCAAGAATTGCTTGAGAGGCTCTCTGTTTTGGAGAAAAAGTCGCACGGAAGCGATATTGCACGCCTAAATAAGGCGCTGGAAGATCAGCACGCACGCATTTTGTTCGCCAAACAGAAAATTGCCGAGGCAACCTCGACCGGAAACGGCGAATTGCTCACTTCTGCGCAAGAAATGTGGTTTGAAGCCCGCCGTCAATTCGAGGCGCTTGAGGCAATCAAGAAAAAGGCTGTCGCACCGCAAAAACAGCGCACGATTCAGGCGCCCGATCCGCAACTTCAGCGATTCGCCAGTGCATGGATGAGCAACAACTCTTGGTATGACCCACAAGGCAAAGACCCCGACTCAAAAGTGGCTCTGGCAATCGATCAGGCCATGGGTGAAGAGGGCTGGAATCCCAAGACAGCAGAGTATTGGGAAGAACTTGACAATCGCTTGCAAAAATATTTACCGCACCGTTATACTGGTGAAACCGATGAGAAACCGATTCGGAACTCTAGACCAAGGAGTGCTGTGACTGGATCAGGCCGCGAGAGTGCGTCAAGTAGTGGAGGCAAAAACACCTTCACGCTATCACCCGATCAGGTGAGAGCAATGAAAGACGCAGGAATGTGGGATGACCCAGATAAGCGGGCGAAGATGATTCGTCGATATGCCATTGAGGCACGCAACAGTAACCAACGGTAAAGGAGTGAAAAAATGGATTCTCGTTTGAAAAAATCATTGTCGGCTGGAGGCCGGGAAAATCGCGCTGTAGAAGATAAAGTGCGTGCCGCTCCACAAGATAATTTCGTGTCGTCCGATGAGCGTCGCAAGATGTGGAAGGATGAATGGACACAAAGAGCATTGCCAGAAGTCCCCGAAATTCCGGGTTGGCATTTGTGCTGGTTGTCGACAACTAATAGTTACGACAGCATTGATAAGCGGATTCGCTTGGGCTATGTGCCTGTAAAGGCTGACGATGTGCCCGGGTTTGAAAATCACCGCGTAAAGGCTGGCGAACACACTGGTTTCGTGGCTTGCAATGAGATGCTTCTGTATAAGATTCCTATGGACATCTATCAGGAGGTTATGGCTCATTTCCACCACGAGGCACCGCTTGAGGAGGCGAACAAAATTCGTGTCCAAGCAGAGCAGGTTGCAGGTCGAGACAGCAAAGGACGCCAACTGGGTGAAATCGAAGGTGACGGTCTGGACAACATTGACAAACCGATGCCCGCGCCCACATTCCAAGGGTAAAGGCAGTTTAACTAAACAAGGAGTAAGACTATGTCTTCGACTAACGCTCCGTTCGGTATGCGCCCTGCGTTCCATCCTTCTGGTCTGGATCGCGCTCAAGCGCTTGCTAACGGTATCGCTTCGGGCTACTCGTCCGATATTCTTAAGGGTCAACCCGTCAAGTATGTGACTGGTGGAGTTATTCAACCTGCCGCCGCTGGCGACGCCTTTGCTGGCGCCTTCGCTGGTGTCGAGTGGACTGATACCACTGGTCGCCGTCGCGTATCGAACTACTGGCCTGCATCTACTGCATACCAGACTGGTTCTTGCGTGGCTTATTTCTACAACGATCCTCTGATCGTTTATGAAATTCAGGCTGACGGTTCTGTTGCACAAACTGCTATCGGTGATGAGGCTGACCTCAGCAACACCACTGCTGGTTCTAATGTGACTGGCCTTTCTCAAGCAACTATTTCCTCTACGCTCGTCGGCGCTGGCAACAGTGGTCAGATGCGTATTGTTGATATTGCTCCGTACCCCGATAACGCTTGGGGCGATGCGTACACGATTGTGCGTGCAACCATCAACGAGGCGCAGTTCCAAGCGTCCGTTAACGCCATTTAAGGGGGTAGATCATGGCCGCTCCGATGCGCAGTACCGACTTTCGTAGCATTGTCGAACCAATTCTTAACGAATGTTTCGACGGTGTCTACGATCAGCGTACCGATGAATGGTCGCGTGTTTTCCGCGAACAAGAAGGTATTCCTCGCAACTATCACGAAGAGCCTGTGTTGTATGGCTTTGGCGCCGCTCCTCAACTGCCTGACGGAACTCCGGTTTCGTATCAGCAGGGTGGCGTTCTCTTCCTCAAGCGCTATGTCTACAATGTGTATGGCCTCGCCTTCGCATTGACCAAAGTGCTGGTGGAAGACGGTGACCATATCCGTATTGGTCAAGTCTATGCTCGTCACTTGGCTCAGTCTCTCATTGAGACCAAAGAAACTCTTTGCGCCAATGTGCTGAACCGTGCGTTCAACTCCGCTTATCCCGGTGGTGACGGCGTTCAGTTGAACAGCGCTTCTCACCCAATCGTTAACGGTACCTTCAGCAACTTGCTGTCGACTGCCGCTAACCTCTCTCAGACTTCTCTTGAGCAGATGTTGATCCAAATCCGTCAGGCTGTGGACAACAACGGCAAGAAGATTCGTCTGGTGCCTCGCCAATTGGTCGTGGCTCCCGGCAACATCTTCCAAGCCGAAGTTCTGTTGAAGTCTGTTCTGCGTGCTGGTAACGCAAACAACGACATCAACCCAATCAAGTCTATCGGCTTGCTTGACGAAGGTGCCGCTGTGTTGTCTCGTTTGACCAGCGCCACCGCATGGTGGGTGCAGACCGACGCTCCTGAGGGTATGAAACTCATGATGCGCCGTAAGTTGGAGAAGACGATGGAAGGTGACTTCGAAACTGACTCTATGCGCTACAAAGCGACAGAGCGTTACGATGTCGGTTTCACTGATCCCCGTGCCATGTATGGCACTCCGGGCGTCTAAAAACCGAGTGGGGGGCCTTGTGCCCCCTCTTCACAGGAGATCAATATGTCACAAACTTACATCGGTTCTACCCTGCGCACAGGTAGTGACACGCTGACTGACTCTACCGACGGCGGATTCGTCGTCGTGAGCCAGACCACGACCGTCACCACTGCCGCCGCAGGTACTGCTACAAGTGCGACGCTGACTCTCCCCGCTTCTTCTCAGATCATCGACTTTTTCCTCGATACCATCCAAGACGAAGTGGTTGGGGGTGGCACCGCAACTGCGATCAATGCAACCATTGGCACTGCCGCCGCAGGTACTCAGTACCTATCGGCAACTGATGTCATTGGTGGCGGTCGCGTAGCGCTTTCTTTCACCACCGCTCAGTGCGCGGCGATGGATGACATTGGTAGCAATACCTCTGTCGTTATCACTGTCGACCCTAACGGCACGATCAGCACAACTCAGGGCATCTATCGCCTGACCGTTGTGTATGCTCAGAAAGTTTGAGGAGGCACATCATGGGCCAATTCAAACCTATGGTCAAGATGATGACCACCGAACCTTCAGTTGAGTTGAAACTGAAGAAAGGTGGCTCCGTCAAATCGATGACCAAAATGAAATCCGGCGACAAAGGTTCTGGTCACAAGAAGATGGCTGATGGTGGCGCTCTGAGCGCGATCATGGGCACTCCTGCTCTTGTTGGCCGTCCTGCTGTTAACGCACCTGTGCGTACACCCGGCAAGCCTCCTATGTCCCAGCGCCGCAAGGCAATGGCCGCAAAGCCTAAGGCTCCCGCAACCCCGATGATGAAGAAGGGTGGCGAGACCGAGAAGGAACACAAGGGCGAGATGAAGAAGATGTCAGGTCTTGCAAAAGAACTGAAGTCTCACGAGTCTAAGCCTGCCAGCAAGGCCCACAAAGGTCTGAAAACTGGTGGTGTTGCTCTAGGCAACGGTGGTGGCTACAAGAAGGGTGGCGATGTCAAGAAGTACGCCAAAGGCGGACTGACTGGCAACGGAATCATCAATACCGAAAATCAAGGTGGCGCTTATCGCAACACCAAGATGCACACCGCTGAGTACACTGGCAAAACCAGTGGCAAAACTGGCGGCGTGAAAGAAGGTAACGGTGGTGGCTACGCTACTGGTGGCGTCGCGTTGGGCAATGGCGGTGGCTACAAAAAAGGTGGCTCACCAAAAAAAGCCTACGCGGCGGGGGGTACTGTTGAATCAGGTCGTCCCGTCGCGATGCCCCAAGGCCGTAAAAAGCCTTCTACGCCTGTAAGCATCAACCAACTGTCTGGCACCTTCAAGTCCGGCGGCAAGGTAACCCCTGCCCAAGGACGCTTGCAGAAGATGTTCGCTAAGGAAAACGCCCCGGCCATGAAAGCGGCCAAAGCGCAATCCAACGAGGTCTACAGCAAGTTCCAGAAGAAGGCTGGCGGCGGTGAGGTCGAGGATATGTCCAAAGGCGCCTATGACCGTCATTACGCTCTTGAAAAAGAGGAAAATGAGGCGATGCGCAACATGATCCCTAACGCCGCCAAAAAAGCGGTGGACGCGATGAAGGGCCTCTTTGGCTCCAAGTCCAAGGGAGAAGGTAGTGTGACTAAGACTGAGAAGTCTGTAACGGTCACACCAGCAGGAAAGAAACGCGGCGGACGCGCTTGTTGAAAATGAGTGGGGGCTTCGGCCCCCGCTTCTAATTGGGGGTAGAAATGAAGGTACAGACCGTATCAAGAACTGGCACTGGATCGACCGATGCGGTTGTGATCAACACGAACATCACGCCCGTCAACATTGGCTTCGCAGTGATTGTGACTGGCACCGTGAACTACTCGGTACAGTTTACCTATGACGACCCGGGTGTGGGTTTTACCACTTGGTTCGACGACGCCACCATCACCAGCAAGACTGGTAACGAGGATGGCTACATCAATTTCCCGATCACGGGCCTGAAGGTTCTGGTTAATTCCGGCACTGGCACCGTGACCATGAAGGTCGTTCAAGCGGGAATCGCTTAATGGCAACGACCATCTCTTCAGTCACAAGACAAGGGGCATACGAGCCGTTTGAACTGCAAGTATCTCGTGGTCAGATTCAAGGCCACAGGAATGTCACTGTCTTTGGCTTCAACCCTGATGTAGATACGACTCAGGTATCGGTTTGGCCTTTGCCAAGCCTGATCACTTTTCCTGCGTCTGCCATTCAGATGACCGTCAGTTCGACGAGCGCGAACGACACAGCCGCAGGTACAGGCGCCCGCACGGTAGTCGTGCAGGGCCTCGATGCAAACTACAACGAAGTCACCGAGACGGTCACCATGAACGGGCAAACAGCCGTCACGATGACCGCGTCGCTTCTTCGTGTGAATTACGCTTATGTGGCAACCGCAGGCTCAAGCAATAGCGCTGAGGGCGACATCTACATCGGTACAGGTACTGTGACCGCAGGCGTTCCTGCGACCACATACGACATCATCAAGTTCGATTACAACAACACGACCACAGGCAGTTACACCATCCCAGCCGGGTATACGGGGTATGTGTCTCAGGGTCTGTTTTCGACCGGACAGGCAGGTGGCTCTAACCCTGTTCAGGGTAGGCTCCTAAGCCGTGGCGTGAACAACATTCGCATGACTGCCGCGATCACCACAATCAACAACGGCGTGGCGAACTATGTGTTCGAGTACCCACTGGCTATTCCTGAGAAAACCACACTTGAGGCGACTGCCATTGGTAGTTCGGCAAACAACTCAGTGTCGTCCATGTTCATCATTGTTTTGGTGAAAGAGGGGCCGTAATGCCAGCAAAGTCAAAGTCTCAGTTTAGGCTGATGAAGGCGGCGGAGAACAACCCTGCCTTCGCAAAAAAGGTCGGTATCAGCAAGTCGACCGCGACTGAGTTCACTTCGAGCAATACTGGCAAGAAGGCATACGACAAACTCCCCGAGCAAAAAGCCAAAGGCGGCGTGTCTCTGGCTGTTGGCCGTGGTGAGAAACTTTCGACCGAACGCGGTGCTGGCTTAACGGCCAAGGGTCGGGCAAAATATAACCGTGAAACTGGTAGCAATTTGAAGGCCCCACAACCAGAAGGCGGATCGAGAAAAGACTCGTTTTGCGCAAGGATGTCGGGCGTTGTTGAAAACTCAAAAGGGGACGCAGAACGCGCCAAAGCATCGCTCAAGCGTTGGAAATGCCCCGGATGGTAGAGGACTGTTATGGCATATTCGGGAACCGTCGGCGAGACCGTTATCAATGTTCAGACATTGATAGACCACGGTGCGCGTCGATGCGGAAAACTCGCTGAAGAACTTACTTCCGAGCAAGTTCTCTCTGCTCGTCAGTCTCTTTTCTTTTTGCTCTCGCACCTTGCGAACAAGGGCATCAATTACTGGGCCATCAACAAGAAGGTCTTTGGCCTGAAGGCCGATCAGTACATCTACACAATGCCTCTGGGCTGTATCGATGTTCTGAATGTGCTGTACCGCACAATGAACCGCCCTTCTGGTGACTACACCTCCTCCGCAGGTGGCGTGATCGCGAATGTGTACGACAGTGATGTCGACACTTGGTGCCAACAGTCTTCGGCCAACGGCAACATCTCGGTCTTCTACGGCACCGACAACCCCATCTACGCAGGCTCTATCGGCTTCTTGCCGTATGTCTCTGGTGGTGGCTCGGCGACTTGGTCAATCACGCTGGAGTACAGCGTTGACGGCATCACTTGGAACACCCTTGATGACCTCGGCACAATTGTTGTGACCGACAACCAATGGGTGTGGACTGACATCGATCCCGGTCAGAGCGTGATGTACTACCGCATCCGTGCATACGGTGGCACCACACTGGCTCTGCGCGAACTCTACATCGGCAACAACAGCCGTGAGATTCAGATGTCTCGCTTGAACCGCGATGACTACACCAATCTACCAAACAAGAACTTTACGGCCAACCAGCCGTATCAGTTCTGGTTTGACCGCACCATTCCTCAGCCAACGGTCTACCTCTGGCCTACGCCGAGCGACCCCTTTATCCAAATGACCGTCTGGTATCAGCGTCAGATCATGGATGTGGGTGCGTTGACTGATGAACTCGAAATTCCGCAACGGTGGTATGAGGCCGTGCAATTCATGCTGGCGCATCGTATGTCGCTTGAGTTGCCTCAGGTCGCTGTTGACCGCATCGCTTATCTTGAGAAGCAGGCCGAGAAGTATCTCTTCGAAGCCGAGCAAGAAGAGCGCGACAAGTCACCAATTTACTGGGCGCCGAACATCTCGGTGTACACACGATAATGCCGATTTTTCTTGACACACGCGGCCTATCTTCTGTCGCCATCGCAGTTTGCGATAGGTGCAAGATGAAGCGCACCTTTGTGTCATTGATGGCCGACCCGAACTTCCCGGGTCTTCGTGTGTGCGATCAGGGTTGCAAGGATGAGTTCGATCCTTATCGCCTACCAGCAAGAAAAACAGAGCGCATCAACTTGCGCTTTCCCCGCCCTGACGAGAGTGTGGCCGTTGATCCGGATGCACTGCTCACGAACGGCCCGAATAACTTTGAGATCACGACCGAAGGGAATACGGACACTCCGGAAAACAACGGCAATCTCGACAACATCGCACCGAGTCCCTAATGGCACAAGTACAGATTACCCAATTACCAGCCGCCGGGGCCATTACTGGCTCTGAGTTGGTGCCTATTGTCCAGAATGGCGTGACCGTCCGTACCACGACGGGGGCGATTGCCGCTTCTCCGTCGCAGGTTCAGACCTTCATTACCCTCAATCAAGAGCCGACTCTGCCCAACTCCCGCCGTCTGGCCGGGGGTACAGGCGTTGGTTTGACTGATAACGGCGCCCAAAGCACCCTCCAGATCACGCTAAACGGGGCCTCAGGCTCGTTGGAAGCCGCTGGTAATGGGTTGATAGTCAAAACAGGCGCCAGCACCGTCACAAACCGCACATTGCAGGTCACTGGGGCTGGTTTGTCGGTCACCAACGGCAGTGGTGTGTCTGGAGACCCCACTTTGGGCCTGTCTGGCCTCGCTTTGGCTCTCGCTCAACTTGGCGGAACGGGTCTGGTGGCAATCCAGAACGGCACGACCGCTGGCGGCGTGCTGATTGCGGGAACCGCAAACCAAATTTCAGTCGCAAACGGCAACGGATCGGGCGGAAACCCGACCATTTCAATTGTTGACAATGTGATTTTGCCCGGCACAGGGGCTATGACTGTGCCTATCGGCACCTCTGGTGAGCAACCAGTAGGCTCGTCGGGTCAGATTCGCTACAACAGCACCACACAGACCTTTGACGGCTACGCCTCAGGCTCTTGGCGTCAGTTCTCGCTGACTGGTGGCGTGACATCCTTCAGCGCGGGTTCTACGGGCTTTACGCCTGCAACCAGCACAACTGGTGCTGTGACCCTTGGCGGCATTTTGAACGGCGCCAGCGGCGGTACAGGCATCAACAACGCAGGCAAGACCATTACCTTGGGTGGCAACCTCGTCACCTCGGGCGCGTTCAATACAACCTTGGCGGTATCGGCCAATACCAGTGTCACCCTGCCGACTTCCGGCACTTTGGCGACGCTCTCGAACAGCGAGACGCTCACCAACAAGACGATCAACGGCCCTGACAACACGCTGACAAACATCGGCAACGGTTCGCTGGTCAACTCGTCTGTGACCTACAACGGCGTGACCGTGGCTCTTGGTGCTTCTGGCACGATTACGGCCACGACGACTGCCGCCCTCACTGTTGGCACTGGTCTGCAACTGGACTCTGGCTCTACCTTTGACGGATCGGTTGCAAGGACTATCAGCATCGATTCAAGCGTGGTCACTTTGTCTGGCACCCAGACATTGACCAACAAGACGCTCACAGCGCCCGTCATTTCGTCGATTGTCAACACTGGCACCCTTACCCTACCCACAAGCACTGACACGCTTGTAGGCCGCGCTACGACCGATACGCTGACCAATAAGACTTTGGATGGCGCGTCGAACACTTTCACGAACATCCCGAACAGCGCACTGGTCAATCAGTCAGTGACCATCGGCACGACTGCAATCAACCTCGGCGCCACTTCTTTGACGCTTGCCGGGTTGACTTCGGTCACGCTGACGCAAGACCCTGTGTCTGCCTTGCAGGCCGCAACCAAGCAGTATGTCGATACCTTGGTGGCCGCAGGCGTTCACTATCACACGCCCGTTCGTGTTGAGTCTCCAACCCCGCTGAATGCGACCTACAACAACGGCACAGCCGGGGTAGGTGCAACTCTGACTAACGCAGGCACGCAAGCCGCCTTGGTGATTGATGGCGTGACGGTTGCAGTCAATGATCGTGTGTTGATCTACACCCAGACCAACCAGACCGAGAACGGCGTCTATGTGGTCACTGACACTGGTTCCGGCTCGACGAACTGGGTTTTGACCCGCTCGTCCGATACCAACACCTACGGCATCTCTGGCCCAACGACCTTGAGCGAGGGTTCGACCTTCTTTGTTCAGCAAGGCGTGACTGGTGCTGGTGAGACCTACACCTGCAACACGCAGGGTGTGATCACCTTTGGTACGACCAACATCACATTCGTGCAGATCAGCGCGGTGCAGATTTATTCCGCAGGCACTGGCCTGACGCTCACTGGTACGGTCTTCAGTCTGTCTAACACGGCTGTTACCGCAAGCACCTATGGCTCTGCCGCTGATGTGCCTGTGTTTGCTGTGAATGCTCAAGGTCAGTTGACCAGCGTCACCAATACGCCTATCTCGATCAACGGCAACCAGATTACCTCTGGAACCGTCGGCTCGGCATATCTGAGTGGCTCTTACACCGGAATCACCGGGGTCGGAACCCTGACTGTAGGTACTTGGAACGCTACCACGATTGGCGCGACCTACGGCGGTACTGGCATTTCTGGTTACGCTGTAGGCGACCTGCTCTTCGCAAACACCACCACGACGCTTGATAGGCTGACTATCGGCACAAATGGATATTTGCTTGGATCAAATGGCACCGCCCCGGCGTATATCGACCCTGCATCGATCACGGTCGGAAACGCAACAAACGCAACGAATGCTGACAACCTAGCAGTGACAGCGTCGACGACGAACGCAGACTTTTACATCCCGTTGATTGACAGTGCAACGACTGGCGACAAGGCTTTTTACACAAGCACTGGCCCGAAAATCAATCCGTCGACAGGCGTATTTACTGCTGGAATTTCTGGAGGAACCTTCTAAATGGCACAAAGCGGCTACACCCCAATTCAGTTGTACTTCAGTACGACCGCAAGTGCGGTTCCTACTGCGGGCAACCTTGCAAACGGCGAACTGGCAATCAATATCGCTGATGGTAAGTTGTACTACAAAGACAGCGGTGGCACGGTTCAACTTCTGGCCTCTCAAACTGACTTAACAACCATCAGTTTTGGCACTACTGGACTGACGCCGTCGACCGCTACTGGCGGCGCTGTGACCGTGGCAGGAACGCTTGTGGCCGCAAACGGCGGTACTGGGTACGCCTCGTACACCACTGGCGACCTGCTCTACGCTTCTGGCTCGACGGCTCTGTCCAAACTGACGATTGGCTCCAACGGCCAGATTCTTCAGTCCAATGGAAGCGCCCCAGTGTGGGTGAACGCTTCTACTGTTGTGGGTGGTGCGGCTGGCTCGAACACGCAGATTCAGTTCAACAACAGCGGTGCGCTTGGTGCCTCTGCAAACCTGACTTGGAACGGCACGACGCTGGCTGTCACTGGCGCCCTGACCGCAACGGCGGACTCGACCTTCTCGTCGACTGGCTCTCTGACGATCAGCAAGGGAACGACCGCACAGCGCCCCGGAAGCCCTGCTTCGGGTATGTTGCGCTTCAATACCACTACGACCGAGTTTGAGGGCTACAACGGCACCGCTTGGGCTTCTGTGGGTGGTGCGGCACTCAGCAATGACACCGCAACCTCGACCAATGTTTACCCGCTGTTTGCCGCCGCAACAAGTGGTACGGCATCGACTTTGTACACAAGTAATGCGAAACTCTTGTACAAGCCAAGCACGGGTGAATTTAAGGCAAGTGAACTCGTGGCAACGAATGGCCTGTTTGTGAATGCGACCTCTATCGCGGCAAGTTACACAATTGAGAGTGGTTACAACGCGCAATCCGTTGGCCCTGTAACTATTGCGTCTGGTCAGTCTGTGACTATCACAAGCGGCCAACGCTGGCTTGTGTACTAAGGAGAGAACAATATGGCATCGATTATTTCGGCAGGAACCACCAGTGCAACCGCGCTAAACATGAGCGCGGACACCTCTGGTGTTCTGCAACTTGCCACCAACAACGGCACGGTGGCCTTGACCGTTAACGGTAGTCAGCAAGTTGGTGTTGGCACTCAAAGCCCAGCAAATTTGTTTCATGTCTCAACATCTACCGCATCAAATTCAAAGTTTGAGCAAACTGGCACTGGCGCAAACTACTTAACACTTCGATCAAATGGTTCTGACAGGGCTTTTATTGGCCTTGAAAACAGTTCTGGAACTGGTTTGTTTGGTGGCGGAACTGCTTATGGGTTAAGTATTGGTACGACAGGCTCTTCTGCTATTGCTTTTGCCACAAACAACACCGTCAGGGGCAGTATTGGCCCTACTGGAGATGTTCTTTTCAATACTTCCGCAACAACTGGTAGTAATAGAAATTACCCGGGCGTCACTACTGGCGTTATTCAAAGCGGTTATCAATCATGGGGATCAACAACTTCTGGAACCACAAGAAGCGTCACAAACTTTGATATTGGTTGTTATATTGTCACCGTGATTGGAAGTGGTGTTTATCACAGCAGAGCCGTATACATCTTGAATGCTTACGACACAGCAGATTTTGGATATTCTCTTTTGTCAGCAAGTGGGTATGGCGCATCTCAGACAATTACTTGCAACGCCTCTGGTTTTGCCAGCATCAACTTTGGTGCTTCTTTTAGCAACAATCTGGATTCTGTTCAAATCTCTTGGCTTCGCCTTGCTTAATTAGGAAAACTTCTATGAATACAAACATTGTTTGGACAATTGAATGGATGCAATGCAAGCCAAGTGAAGGTCAATACACAGATGTTGTGATTACCGCTGGATGGCGTTGCACTGGAAATCAGTCTGTTGGAGACACTCGTTTCTCGGCGACATCTTGTGGTGTTGCATCTTTCCCCTTGCAAGATGGCGCTTTCACTCCTTATGCAGACCTCACACAAGATCAGGTGCTTAATTGGTGCTGGAGCAACGGCGTAAATAAAACAGGAACAGAATCGAAAATCGAGGCAGAAATTCAATTGCAGATTAACCCTCCAATTGTGACATTGCCTCTACCTTGGGCGGGAGCATAAAATATGGCCTCAATAATCAACGCATCTTCTACTGGTAGCGGCGGCATCGTACAGACTGCTGACGCTTCTGGTGTATTGCAACTTCAGTCGAATGGTACGGTTGCAGTCAACATCTTGAGTGGAACCTCTGTTGCCGTTGGCTCTGCTACTGCTTACAACGGTGGTGGCTTCGGTGCCAATCTAAGTATTTATAACGCTACTGCGGCGGCTGTAACTGTTGTAAACGCAAATGAGCAATTCCAGATTGGCGCAAACAGCGCCAACAACCTTGGCTTCTACAACCCAACTCATGCCACCTACATGGCGGCAATGAACCAATATGGTATCGGTGTTGGAACTGCTGTCCCATCTTCTGGTTTTGGTATCACATTCCCATCCACTCAAAGCCCATCAAGCGATGCAAACACTCTGGATGACTATGAAGAGGGGACTTGGACTCCAGAACTTACTTTTGGTCTTGCAAACACGGGAATTACATATTCCACTAGGTCGGCGTCCTATATAAAAATAGGGCAATTGGTTTTTGTAAGTTTAATTATTGTTTTGTCCAGCAAAGGTAGCGCCACTGGTGATGCAAATATTTCTCTTCCGTTCCCAACTAACTCAGGTTTATTTTCGTATTCATGTGCGGCTTTTTCTTCTAATAATTTAACGCTTCCGTCTGGCGCATACAACATTTCCAACCAAGGAGGTTCTGGTGGGGCTGTTTTAAGTTGGTATGGACAAATTTCTGGCGGTGCAAAAATAGGATTGACAAATGCACAATTTTCAAACACAACAGAAATAATTCTTGGTTATACATACCGAACATCCGCTTAACCAAAGAGTTCATTGACCAAATAAAGACAAGGAATAACCATGACACTCATTCTCAAAGGAACAGACAACAGCGTCTCTGATCCAGCGGTACAAGGCGGTACTGGTGGTGCGACCACTGGTGTCTACTACCCTGCCGCCAATCAGGTGGCTCTTGCCACGAATGGCACGCTGGCGTTTTTGGTTGATGCCTCACAGAACATTGGTCTTGGCATAACCCCCAGTGCGGCTGACAGCGCTTACGGTCAAAAAGTTATGCAATTTGGCCCAGTTGGATCGATTGCATCTATTAGCGCATCGTCAACCAACAATCAAACGCAAATATCGTCCAATCTTACGAACCCGTTAGGCGCATCACCCAAGTACATCAATTCGGATGCGGCTTCGGCATTGAAATTGGCAAATGGCGGGTTTTATTTTTACTCAGCCGCCGCTGGAACAGCGGGTGCAGGTGCTGGATTTACGACCACCCTTACTATGGGTCTTGCAAGCCAGACTATTGCCTTGCAAGGCGCTTCTCCAGCATCTGGCATAGGCATCACCTTCCCCGCAACTCAAACAGCATCATCTAACGCAAACACGCTAGATGATTATGAGGAGGGGACTTGGACTCCAAGTTTGGGTGGCACTGGGTCAAATCCAACTGGAACAGCAGGCGGAACAAATGTAGGCCACTATGTGAAAGTTGGTAGGGCTGTTCATATTCGAGCAAACATTACTTTTAGCGCAATTACTGGAGGTAGTGGTGATGCAAGAATTGGGGGCTTCCCATTTGCGTCCACTGAGTATTGGACTGCATTTGCAATGGGTTATAGAGGAGGCTCTACAGCAGTTCAGCCGCAAGCCAGCATGATTGAAAACGGCGCAACCCACGCAAAGTTTTGGACATCTGCTTCGACATCAAATCCGCAGACAGGTGTTGATGCGACAGTGACTGTTACAAATATGGGTTCCTCTATTGACTGGTACATTGAGGGCACTTATTTCACATCTTAACCACGAAGTTCATTAACCTGACTGGATTGGTCAGGCCGGACACAACGCCAACTTTAAGGAGAAACTGAAATGGCAATCACGAAAGAAAAAGTAATCGATCAAATCACCGTCACTGAGAACGGTATCGTCCTCTATCGTGAGGCAACTCGCATCATGGAAGATGGCAACGAATTGAGCAAGACTTACCATCGCACCAGCCTGACGCCGGGTCAAGACCTCACTGGTCAACCTGCGAATGTCGTGGCTATCTGCAATGTGGCATGGACTCCTGCCGTAATCGCCGCTTATCAGGCTCAATTGGCCGCCGCTCAACAACCCGGAGCCTAAGATGGAAAATTTCAATATTTCTTTGCAATTGATCAATCAAGTCTTGGCTTATCTAGGGACTCGTCCATACCAAGAGGTGTTCCAACTGGTTGAGGCTATTCAAGCAGAAGCCAAGAACCAGCAGAAAGTTGAGAATGGACAATCAGACGCTTCTTAACATTGCCTTTGCTGTTGCTGGTGCTTTTGGGGGGTGGATTCTGAATTCACTCTCTCGTTCGATCATCCGCATCGAGGATCGTATTGCAGAGATGCCTTTGCAATATGTGACTCGTGACGACTATCGAAACGACATCAACGAGATCAAGGGGATGCTTGGGAAGATTTTCGACAAACTCGACAACAAGGTGGATAAGTGATGGCTTGGTCAGATGTCCTCAAGGCAGTAATTCCAATCGTGGTTGCCGCCCTTGCGTGGCTTCTGGGCCAAGTCGCCTCCTTCTCTGAGCGGCTGACAAAGATTGAGGGCCAAATGCCCGCTTTGATCACCAAAGAAGGTACGCCTACCGATAGTCCCATTTCTGCCGAGCGCAGGCAAATTCAAAAAGAACAGTTGATGCAACACATCAATGAGTTGCAGGTCAAGGTTCGTTTGCTTGAGGAGCGTGAGCGACTTGGTAAGGGGGGTAAATGATGTTTGATTTGCTTGGCGGTGGAATTATTGGCTCCTTGCTTGGCGGCGTGTTCCGTCTCGTGCCGGAGGTCATCAAGTACTTTGACAAGAAGAACGAGCGCCAGCATGAACTGGCAATGTTCGACAAGCAGTGCGACCTCGAAAAGGTGCGCGGTCAGATCAGGCTCGAAGAGATCGGCGCCCAGCGCGACATGGCGGTCGATGTTGGGGTCATGGACGCCTTCAAGGCCGCTATCGACCAGCAGACCGAGATGGTCAAGGCCGCAGGGGGCTGGGTGGCCTCTCTGAGCGCTTCTGTGCGCCCGGTGATGACCTACTACCTCCTGCTCCTCTACGGCGTCGCCAAGACCGCCGCAATCATTTTGGCGTACTACGCAGGCCAGCCGATGCTGGAAGTGCTGAAGAACGCTTGGGGTGTTGATGACATGGCCCTGCTGTCTGGTGTTGTCAACTACTGGATTCTTGATAGGACTCTGGCAAAGCGTGGACTTGCATGAAATTAGACATTGCGACCGAACTCTGCAAGAGGTTCGAGGGGTATAAGGCTAAACCCTACCTCTGCCCGGCTGGCGTGCCTACCATTGGGTACGGCTCCACCTTCTACGCAGACGGTCGCAAAGTCACGCTTCAAGACCCGCCCATGGACGAACCCACGGCGCGGGCTTTGCTCGTTCATGAGTTGATGCACAAATACGCGCCCGGGACGATCCGGCAGTGTCCAGTTCTGCTTACGCTTGCCTTGCAGGCAAATGACTGGGGCAAACTCAATGCCATCGTGGACTTTGCCTACAACCTTGGGGTTGGCAGACTTCAGACCAGCACATTGCGCCGCAAAATAAATGAGCAAGACTGGGAAGGCGCAAAAGAACAATTGATGTTATGGACAAGGGGCGGTGGACGAGTGCTTCCGGGCCTTGTAAAACGCCGTGAAGCGGAGTGTCAAGTTATGGGGGTGTGATGAGTACAGCAACCAAAAGCGATCCATCCAAATGGAAGCGGATCGTGTCTCAAGTCAAAGCCTCTGATAAGGGTGGCAAACCCGGTCAGTGGAGCGCAAGAAAAGCCCAACTCGCGACTCAAAAATACAAGAGTAGCGGAGGGGGTTACAAAGGCCCTAAAAAGGCGGATAATTCATTAAGTAAGTGGACGCAAGAAGATTGGGGAACTCGATCCGGTAAGCCGTCCACTCAGGGTAAAGAGGCGACTGGGGAACGGTACCTGCCGAAACAAGCCCGTGAGAAATTAACTCCCGCAGAGTACGGTGCTACGACCCGTGCCAAACGAGAGGGCACACAAAAAGGCAAGCAGTTTGTCCCACAGCCTGAATCTATCAAGAAAAAGGTGTGGTGATGGCCGTCGTAATGACATACAACTCGCTGGTGACAGACATCCAGCAATATCTTGAGCGCAGTGACGCCGAGACGATTGCCAAGATTCCCACCTTCATTATGCTGGCCGAGCAGGTCATTGCCGCAGAGATCAAGTTTCTCGGCAACCTGACGGTAAACACCAGCAATATGGTGCAGGGTAATCCTGTAATCGAAAAGCCTGCTCGGTGGCATAAAACCGTGTCCATGAATGTGACTGTAGGCGGCGTCCGACAGCCCATCCTTCTCAGAAAATACGAGTACCTTCGCGAGTACTGGCCGAACCAAACTCTTGAGGATGTTCCGGCCTACTACTGTGACTACGACTACACCCACTGGCTCGTTGCCCCCACCCCGGCATCGGCCTACGCCTTTGAGGTGTTGTACTACGAGCGCGTCCAGCCTCTGGATGTGTCCAATCAAACCAACTGGTTTACCGCCTACGCCCCTCAGGCTCTTCTGTACGGCTCCCTCTTGCAGGCCATGCCATACCTGAAGAACGACGAGCGCATTGCCATGTGGCAGGCTCAATACGACACCATCATGAAGGTGTTGAAGACTGAGGATATTCAGCGTATCGGTGACCGACAAGCGGCGGTACTTGACACATGAGTTATGTTTCCCCATTCACGGGCGATGTCATACAGCCCACCGATGTCTCGTACCGGACGGTAGCACTGTCGGCCAACACGCAACTGAATTGGCCGTCTAACAGCACCACCGCGACTGACTTCATCGCTCGAATCATGCAGGTCAATGCCTCATCGGCTGGCCTGCAATTGCGTGTTCCTCCAGCAAACGAAGCGTCTGTCGGTGAAGACTCTTTGATCCGAAATGTTGGCTCGAACTCGTTTACCGTCACTACCTCTGGCGGCGCAAGCACGATCATCACCGTGGCCCCGGGTGAGGCCAAGTACATCTACATCACCGACAACAGCACGGTCGCTGGCACATGGGGCAACATCGCCTTTGGTGCAGGCTCTTCGTCTGCTGATGCGGCAACTCTTGCCGGGTATGGCTTGCTGGCAATCAGCACCACGCTGAATCAAAGCCACCCCACATCCTCGTTGACCAACGGGTACACCTACCTTGCCTCTGACCGCGCCCAAACTAAGGTGTGGTCAAGCGGCTCCGGAACTTCTACCCTTCCCCTTGCATCGTCTCTAGGCAACAACTGGTTCACGCTGTTGAAGAACAACGGCACCGGAACCATGACCGTGGGCACGACATCGGCTGAGTTGATCGACGGCAAGATCACCAAGACATTCCAGCCAAACGATGCCGCGTTCATCATTTGTACGGGCACCGAGTACATCACTGTGGGCTACGGCGCAAACACTGAGTTTGCGTTCTCTGCTCTGGTGAAGCCTGTTGTCTCCGGAACTTATACCCTGACGACTAACGAAGCGCAGAATGTGATCCAAGAATATGTTGGATCGCTCACTGGGAATGTGGAGGTGGTCTTCCCTCAGGTGGTGACCTTGTATGTGGTCTCGAACCAAACCACCGACAACGGCTACACCCTGACGATTAAGACCAGCGCAGGCGGCGCATTGTCGACAACTATTCCGCCCGGACAGCAAGCGACTCTGGTGTGCGACGGCGTGAACTTCTTCAACGCCAATACCGTGCAGGCTGGTGCAACCTCACTGAACCTGATTAACGGTACGGTCGGAACCCCTGCTATCAACTTTGCCGCTGAGACCAACTCGGGTATGTATCGCCCCGGCATTGGTCAAGTGGCTTTTGCAATTTTGGGAAGCCAGATCATCAACATCTTGGCTACGGGCATCACTGTCACTGGTGAAGGTAAATTCAGCGGTGGCATTAAGGGCGGGACATTCTGATGACGCAAAAAGTCTTTGCTCTTGACACTAAGCCGGGCATTCAGCGCGACGGCACGATCTTCGACAAGGAGTTCTACAACGACGGTCGCTGGGTTCGTTTCCAGCGCGGTCGCCCTCGCAAGATTGCTGGGTACCGTGAGATCGTCGACGACATGGCTGGCCCATCTCGCGGCATCTATGTGATCCCTGAGAACAACTTCAACAATGTCTACAACGGCTACTCTGATGGCCTGCAACTGATCCCAATCAACAATGTGGGCATCGGCTCTGGCGTCACCGACATGACGCTAAGTGACTTCACGCCAAACGCAAACAACCTTTGGCAGTTTGACTCTCTGTTTGACTCATCCGGTTCTGGTGATGAATTGCTTGTCTGCCACCCCGGTCAAAACCTTTCGCTGATTGACAGTTCAATCAATACGCCTGTTCTTGCAGGCTCGACCTCGGGCACGACCTTCTCGGCTATCGGTGTGTTCAATGTTGCCGCAACGCTTAACTCCACCACCACGGTGACTGTTGCAAACACCAGTCTGATTGCCGCAGGTCAGTCAGTCACTGGCACAGGTATCCCATCGGGCACTACGGTCGCGTCCGTGACCAACACCACGACCTTTGAGATCAGCGCCGCCGCAACCGCTACTGGCGCCTCCACGCTGACGATTGACAACAATGTCGATGTCTCTGGTGGCGTGGTCGTTCTGCACCCGTATGTCTTCGTGTACGGCAACAACGGCTTAATCCGCAACTGCGCGGCTGGCAACCCAAACGACTGGGTCTCCGCTGACTCCAACGAGACCAATGTGGCCTCCACAAAGATCGTCAAGGGCCTACCAGTGCGAGGTGGTTCAAACGCGCCTTCTGGCCTCTTCTGGTCGCTTGATTCGCTGATCCGTGTGTCGTACAACCCAACCACCATCACGGTGGGCGGCACGCCTCAGACCTTCTACTGGCGCTACGACATCATTTCTTCGCAGTCTTCGATCCTGTCATCGTCTTCTGTGATCGAGTACGACGGCATCTACTACTGGTGCGGTGTTGACCGCTTCCTGCTCTACAACGGTGTTGTGAAAGAGATTCCAAACACCTTCAACCAGAACTACTTCTTTGACAATCTGAACTACGAACAGCGTCAGAAAGTCTTTGCCGCCAAGGTTCCTCGCTTCGGTGAAATCTGGTGGTTCTTCCCGTCTGGCACATCGACAGAGTGCAACGACTGCGTGATCTACAACATCCGCGAGAACTGCTGGTATGACCTCGGTCAAGCCTTGGGCGCCCGTCGCTCCGCTGGGTACTTCTCTCAGGTGTTCCACTACCCCATCAATGCTGGCTGGGAGGCCAACTCTTCCGGCGGCGTAAACGCATTCACCTTGACCGCTGGCGGCACGCTATACACCAACGGCACCTACCTTGCTCAACCTCTTACTGGCGGCACAGGTACGGGCGCGACGGCTGACATCGTTGTTACGGCTGGTGTCGTTACCTCTGTGACCATTGTGAACCGTGGGCAGAACTACACCGTGGGCGACTTGCTTTCTGCATCTATCCCCGCTGGCTCTGGTCTTGTGATTACCGTCAACAGCCTGATGACATTCACCAGCCTGTGGCAACACGAGATTGGTACTGATGCAGTGCAGGGTGCAACCGCCAACGCCATTGAGTCTTACTTTGAGACCAACGACCTTGGTTGGGTCTCTGGTGGCCCGTCACAGCCTTCGCCTATGGGTGAGAACCGTTGGCTCCGTCTTGAGCGTGTTGAGCCTGACTTCATTCAGACTGGCAACATGGAGTTGTACATCACTGGTCGTCCCTATGCGCAGTCTACGGACGAGACTTCTGATCCATTCGTGTTTGCTCCGAACACCAACAAAATTGACATGAAAGAACAACGCCGCGAACTTCGTATGAAGTTTGTCAGCAATGTGGCTGGCGGCGACTATCAACTCGGTAAGGTCTTGCTCAACGCAACGATTGGAGATGTCCGTGGCTACTAATCAGGGACTTCTCTATGACCCCCGATACCAGACATTTGAGGACTGGGCGTCCCTCTTATGTGAGCAGTACGCAAGTCAACAACTCTCCATTCCAACATCCGGCACAGACTGGAAGGCGTGGGGGGCTGGCTTGTTGGCAATTGATATTTTTACAAACGAAGCGGCTCCCAACCCTTACCAGTATGACGACTGGCAAGACTGGGCGGCGGCTCTTTTAGCGGCGATGAATCCATGACAAATTTTATTGAGATGTTCAACATGGTCTCGCAGGTTGCTCGTCCGGCTCACGCCAAAGAAGCACCTGCAACGACCATGGAAGACAAGTTGGCAGACATCGGGATTGATAGTCTCGATGGCTTAGTGATGACGATGTACTTCTGCGAACTCTACGGAATTTCAGAAGACGACGAGACAAAAGACTGGCACCCGACCTCCGTTCAGGAGGTCTTCGACTATCTGATGAAGCGTAAAACGCAAGAGCCAGAGTCAGTCGCGGCGGCGAAAGAGGCAATCAAATGATCTACCTCACGCACTACCGCACAGCGGCCACCAACAATGTCGAGTTGTTTGACGACATCGTCTACCCACAACGCGTTCACTGGTTCCCAGAAACCTATAACCGCGTCAAGACCGGGATGTTCTATGTCCCGCACAAACTGGCTGACAAGGTTCTGGACGCCGAGTTGATCCAGTACTTGCGTGAGAACCAAGTCGGCAAGACTGCATTCATCCTTGCTGGCGGCAATCAGCACTTCGCAGGTATCGGCCAGCGTGCATACGACACCAAGTTGTCCTACACCTACAAGTTCTTGCCGTTCACGCTGACTCAGGTCTATGCAGGCCGTATGGCTCAGTCGTTTGGCAACATGGACTTGGTGACCACTGACGCATCTGCTTGCGCATCCAGCCTCAAAGTGATGATGGATGTCGAGATTCTGATGAAGAACTACGGCTTTGAGCGTGTGATCGTGCTGACGGTCGAAGACGGTGTCTCAAACGCCGTTTTGGAGTTCTTTGGCGAGTCCCGCGCCGTTTTAACGGCCAAGGAGGAGGCTGAGACCGGAGTCAAGCCTTCGGCATTCGACAGCAAGAATCGCGGCTTCTATGTGGGTCAGGGCGCCGCGCTGGCGGTGTTTGAGAGCGAATGGTCGTTGAGCAAACTCAATCGTGATCCTCTGGCCCGCTTTGTAGGGGCCTACAGCGCCTCCGAAGCATCAACCAATGCCATCGGTCAATGCGAGGACGGTCAGGGCTTTACGAAGGCCATAGAGGGCACTCTGCGCTACAGCGGCGTGCTTCGCCAAGACATCAAGATTGTCAAAGCCCACGGCACCGGAACCGAGTCAAACAACAAAGCAGAGAAGGCCGCAATCCTCAATGCAGGCTTTGAAGATTTTGTCGTGACCTCGTACAAGCAAAAAATAGGTCACACCATGGGTTCCTCTGGACTGCTGGAATCATTATTATTGCTGGAGGATATGAAAAAGGGATTCGTTCCTCCAATCGAAAATCGAACCGAATCCGATTCGGTTTTCTTGTCGGAACCGACTAAGCCACCAAAGGGGTTGGTGCTGAGTCTGGCGGCTGGGATGGGAAACATCTACAGCGCCGCAATCTTTGAGGGGCTTTGAAATGCTGGTAAATAGTAAAGAAAAACAACTTGGAGAGCAGGCGATCCTGATGATCGCCGCTGAAGAGACAAAGTCCAAGTACTCTGCCGCTCAGGTTTATGCCGCACTTGTGAAGGAGATGAATCTCCGTGGCACCACCACCTACCGCGCAGGCAACACCATTTTCATGATGCACCACGCCAAAGGCCGCGTGGGCACTTTCCGCGCCCTGAATGCCGACACTGCTCGGAACTACCTTGAGAACTCCTACGAGTTCATTCAGGCCGCATACAAGATGGGCTTCGATACTCTGATGACCGAGTTTGAAGACCCAACCATCATCAATATCTTCAAGGCCATTTCGCGCAATCCTCCCCGTGAGCAAATGGGCTACAGGGCCGAGAAGACAAACACCGGGTACCGCGTCACCGTGAAACTCGGGCCGAAGCGGGAGGCTAAAGAATGAGTGCCGTAGTCAGTTTTGTCGCAGATGTCGTTGAGAATGTCGTCGACGCAGTCGGTGATGTAGTCGATACCGTCGTCGATGTTGTAGAGGATGCGGTTGAGTTCGTTGGCGATACCGTCGAGGCGATTGTCAATGATCCTCTTCCAACGCTCCTGTCCATCGCTGGCGCCGCAATCGGTATTCCTCCGCCCGTAACCATGGCCGCTGTGACTGCGGCTCGTGGCGGCGATCTTGAAGACATCGTGCTGTCTGCTGGTGTGGCGTACCTCGCCCCGCAGGCAAGCAATGCTCTGTCGTCCACCCTGTCCGCGTCCATTGGCGACGCAATCGTGAACCAGACTGTGTCCGACATCGTCGTTGACAGCGTGAGCAAGGGCCTTGTGAGCGGCACCATTGCTGAGGTTCGCGGCGGTGACTTTGAGGACGGCTTTGCTGGTGGCTTTACTGGCACTCTCGTGAACTCCTCGGTTGGCGAGTTCACCAACGAATTCATCTCCCCCGGCGTACAAGATATGCTGTCTGACTCCGGCCTTGAGACTGGCACGATCAACTCTTTGGTCAAGGAAGGCACCCGCGCCGTATCCGCTGGCCTGACCGCAGAGATCACTGGCCGTGGCGACTTTGATGATGCGTTCATCAACAGCGTGCAGAACTCAACCATCAATGTTGGAACCAACTACGCCGTCAACACGATTGGCGATCAGTTCCGCTCGACCGAAGAGGGTTTGCAAACCGTAGAGAAAGAAAAAGAAACTGAGAGCGACCTGCTCAGTTTTGATGATTACTTTGCGCTTGATACAACTCGCGACACTGACACCACTGGTGCAGGTATCGTGGACTCGTTGGTTGAAGAGGTTGCCGTGTCTGACATGGGAACCGACAGCGGCGCAACAACCGATACGCTTGCAACTACAGGTGTCGGCTCTACCGATCTAGGTGGCTTTGACACCACTTTTGGTGCAACCGATTTAGGTTCAGCCACCAACATTGACAACCTGCTTGCAAGCACCGACGCAACCGAAATCATCGATGAGTTTAGCGATGAGGATGAGCCTCAGGGTTCTGTCACTGTTGAGGCTTTGCCCGGCGATGTTCAGGACTTGTATGCTGAGTATGGCATCGGTGAAGAAACTCCTGTTGAGGTTGCAGAAGAAACTCCTGTTGAGGTCGCAGAAGAAACCGATTACACCGAATACACGCCTTATGTCGCTGAGACCGAAGCGCAAGAGCCAACTGGTGGCCTGACCACAATCAAGGCGGCGACAGATGTGCCAACCGACATCACCGAAGAAGACATCATCTTCTCCGGTGGTAAGGCCGACATTGATTCTGACGAAAGCCTTGTCGACAAGAGTGAAATATTGGCTACAAAGAAGGCTGTTGACCCTTACGCTGGCTTGGATGAGAACATCGCCAACCTTGCAGAAGACAGCACGGTTGATGTGACTGGCCGTCAAGGGCCAAGCATCATTGATGGCGGCTTAAATGCCTTGACCGACATCGCTGGTAGAACAGGTCTTGTTGACACCAGCGGCATGACGACTGACAAGATGGTGGCTGGCGCACTGAACCAGTTCCTCAGGCCAGCAATTCGTCAGGGTCTGACTCGCGCTATCAAGGGAACTCCGACCAAGACCATGGTCAAGCGCCCCGTGCAGAAGAAGTCACCTCTGACGACGGCACAACTTCAACAGGCTCGTGGAGCAGGACAGCAAAAGCAGGCTCCTCGAACCATCGACATGAGCAAGGTGATCAACAAGCCAGTAGCAAAGGCTCCGCCTCCGAAGAAGGTCGATGTCAAGACTTTGACTCCGATCAGCGATGTGGCAAGCCTGACTTCAATTTTGACTGGCGGCAAAGGATAAGACATGGCAATTCTGAAAAAACGCCGTTCACAGGCAAGCCTTCCAGAGGCTACATCCGGTAAGGTTTCTCGTCCCGGTGACAAGTTAACCAGCACGACTACTACCAGCCCTGATGTCAGCCGACCCAATAGGCCCGCTGGCGGTGACCTTGGCACCTCGCGGCCACTGTTGACCTCTCGCACAACCGCAGGGGGAACACCCGCAAGCCGTCTGACCAGCGCCGTAAAGGGTGAGGCCGTATCCACGCCGAAGATTGGTGGCGGCTCTACTGTCACGCCCGCAAAGACTGCGGCTCAGAAAACCACTGGCGCATCTAAGCCTGCGTTGACTTCTGTTGTTGGCTCACCCAAGTCGATCACCAACAAGGTAACAGGCGCTTCTCGTCCATCCGTGTCTACCTCTCAAGGCAAGACTGGAAGCACCTCTGGTCTGACCAACGCCATTACTGGCGCGTTGACTGGTGCGGCTCTAGGTGTGGGCACCAAAGCGGTTTACGACAAACTGACTGGCACCAAGAAGGTTGTTGACGCATCCAAGGTGCCCGGCGGAACAACAACCAAACCCGGTGGCACGACAACTACGAAACCGGGTGGAACTACAACCAAACCCGGCGGCACTGTTGTTAAGCCCGGAGGCACCACAACTAAACCGGGTGGAACTGTTGTCAAGCCGGGTGGTACCACTGGGCCAAAGACCCCGGGTGGAACTACTACTGGCCCCAAGAAGCCAACAACTGGTGGCCCAACAAAACCAACTACTGGTGGCCCTAAGCCTCCGGTCACGCCTAAAGGCCCGACCAAACCGGGTGGTACCACTGGAGGAACCACTGGCGGTACGGGCGCGTCCGGCTTTCCTGTTGGCGTCAATCCAAATGCCACCGAGAACGAAGACGGGACATTCACCGAGACCTTTGATGACGGCTCAACGATCACTTATGACGCTGATGGCAACATTATTGGCTCAACCGATGCCGAAGGCACTGACATCGCTACCAACGATGATGGCACGACCACTTACACCTACGACGACGGCTCTACCGTAACTCTAGATGAAGACGGTAATGTTGTGTCGTACACCGAGGCGACCGACGAGTACGCCGAAGACTCTACCGATATTGCTACTGACGACGAGGGCAACACCGTCTACACCTATGACGATGGCTCTACTGTCACGATTGATGCCGAGGGTAATGTAGTTGACTCAACCGATGCAACTGATTTTGCCGAAGATGAATCAGAGTATGAAGGCGAAGAAGAGGTTGCTCTTGAAGAAGGTGCAACCGATGAAGAGTTGGAGGAATTGGGCTACTACGAAGACGAGTACGGCAACATTTACGACTCTACTGGTGAACTGCTTTATTCCGCCGACGACTACTACACCGATGAAGAAATTGCCGACTACATCTACACTGATGACTACGGCAATCAATACGATTATTACGGCAACTTAATTGCTGAGGCGGATCATTCTGATTATGTCTATACCGATGACGATGGCTATCAGTATGACTGGGACGGCAATGTGATCTTTGATCCATATGCCGGGTCTGAAGATGAATATTATTACGATGAAGAAATAACTTACCCTGAAGACGAGTACGCCGAAGATGAGTACACAGAAGACGAGTATGACTATGGCGACCCTGACTACTGGGGTAAAAAAGGAGGTCTTGTGGCACTGATGAACAACGGCGGCAAAGTCCGCGCATTCCAAGAGGGTGGCGATGAGGGCGAGGAGGTTGTCTACGAAGAGGACTACCCTGTCACCTACTACAACCCAGACGGTGGCGAGGTGCGCTATTTTGGTGGCGCAGGCCCAACTGCAACCTCTACTTACTTTGGCGCTGGCTCTCCAGATACAAGCCTGCTTCAAAACTCATACGAGGGTTCGGATGATGTTGAGTATTTTGATGATGGCTCTTACATCGTTTATTACGATGACGGCTCTTATGTCACTTACGACTCTGATGGCGCTGTTTACCAATACAACGCAAACGGCGTTGAAGACAGCATGGCCGAGCGTCAAATGGATCAAGACACCGAAGATACCAGCACTGTAAGCGAGGATGATCCCAGCCGCTACTCTGCCGGAAACATCCAGTACTTTGACGATGGCTCTTACATTCAAACCTTTGACGATGGCTCTACGCTGACTGTCGACAGCGACGGTAATGTTGTTGGTTCCACCGAGGCTCCTGACTACAGCGTGACCAGCGGTGGTAGCGGTGTAGACCTGCGCGACTACTACAACACTGAGACGCCAGCACAGCGTGCGCGTCGACTTGCTGATGAGACGAATCGTCAAAATGAGCAGAAGTCTGCTGTAAGCGACATCATGGACAAGATCACTGGCTCTGGTTACCTTGGCGCTGGCGCCGCTGGTGCAGTGCTTGGCGCTCTTCTAGGGAACAGCGACCTGTTCTCTGGCGGTACTGGCACGCAGAACCAAGGCATCGATATGTCCAAGGTTGGCGTGATCCCGGCCCGCACCACCGACTTTGGTGTTGGCCCTGCAAACTATGTGACCTACGATCAGTACGCCGCACGAGACGAAATGCCTGAAATTTATGGCGACGAGTTGTATCGCAACCTCAACGCACCGGGATTCAATCCCGTAAATGAAGGAGATTACGGCTATGAAGAAACTGAAAGAACTGACGAAGAAGGCACTGAGCAAACTCAAGGCATGGCTGACGGCGGCTTGGCAGGCGGTTACTACACTTTTGGCAAAGCGGTAGACCCAATCAGTAACCTGACCAATCCTCGCCCAGTACAGCAAACGCAGGCGCCTCAAATGGCTCAGGCTGGTGGCTTGCCGCGCTCTGGTGGGTTGCCAAACTCTCCGGCCATGGGCACGCCTCAACAGCCTTCTGCTCAACAGCAGATGCCACAGCAAGTTCAGATGCCTCCTGCAATGAAGCGCGGTGGCTTGCCTGCGGTGTCAAATGTTCCGCTGGCTCAAGGCCGCTTGGACTTCCGTAAAGGCTCTGCCGTTCACGGCCCCGGCGATGGTCAATCTGACGACATTCCCGCTATGCTTGCGGATGGTGAGTATGTGATTGACGCTGAAACAGTGGCGCAGATTGGTAATGGTTCGACCAAAGCAGGTGCGAAGGCGTTGGACGACTTTAGACAGAACATTCGCAAACACAAGCGCTCTGCTCCGTTGGACAAGATTCCGCCGAAGACCAAAGCGTTGACCTCGTACCTGAAGAAAGGAATTTGAGATGGCCGGACTTTTTCAAGGTGATCCGTTACCAGCGCTAACTAAAACCACGGAGCAACAACAGGTCGCTCCAGAGTTTTATACAAACTACCTCCAAGATATTGCGAACCTCGGCCAGAACGCCGTCACGCAGGGTGGTATTGCTGGCTTCTCTCCACTGCAACAGCAAGCCCTCCAGATGGCGCCCAATGTGGCGTTCTCTGGATCAGGCTCTCTGGGCGCGGCGTCTCAATTGCTTGGCGAGGCTGGTGCCACCACGATGCCTGATGTCGTTGCGGACTACATGAACCCGTACACCAGTTCCGTGGTGAACGAGATGGCCCGTCTGCAACAGCGCAACATTCGTGAGAATGTGTTGCCGAACCTCGGCGGTGCGGCTGTGGGCACTGGTCAGTTCGGTTCGCGTCGTCAGGCTCAGGTAACTGGTCAGGCTTTGCGTGACCTTCAGTCTGACCTAGTCGGTAAGCAACTCGGCGCTCTACAACAGGGCTACACCGAAGCAGGCAAGTTCGCACAAACCGACTTGGAGCGTGCGCTCAATGCTGGCCGTTCGTTTACTTCACTGGGCCAAGAGCAACAGCAACTCGGTGTTGGTGGACTCAAGACTTTGTTTGACTACGGCGGTCAAGAGCAGGCCCTCGGCCAGAAGATGCTCGACTATCCAATGGCTCAGACTCAAGCCTTTGCAAAACTCTTGCAGGGCTATCAAGTGCCGACCGGAACCGTGCAACAGACGACTGGCTCAGAAGGCTACAGCAACGCACCTCTGGCGCAGATTGCTGGCCTCTTGCAGGGTCTGGGTGCGTTCCTTCGTTCCGAGCCGGGCAAGGCCCGTGGTGGCGTGATTCACAAAGCCAAAGGCGGCGCGTTGCGCAAGCAACCTATGGCCGCAACAATGGCAGGCAAAGGTCGCCGTATGAAGCGCGGAGGTTATGCGGACGGAGGTGCAACGCCCATCGCGTACACCGACGGCAACGGCAACATTTATGACACCGATGGCAACCTAGTGGGGTAAGACATGGCAATACAACAACAACCGCCAACCGGAGGTCTTAACGCAGTTACTCCTCGTCCTGCGGCTCCTGCCGCTGGCCCTGCGGCACCTCCTCAGCCGCCAAAGAACGAGAACCTTGCCGCTCGTGCGGCTGGTATGGAGCAAGAGCAACCGGACACTGCGGAAGACTATTTCACCAAGACTCTCGAAGAGCGTCGCGCACAGTCTGCGGCTCTGATGGCTCAGATTGAAAAACTGAAGTCGTCTCTCGATAGTCGCAAAGGATTGCCGTTTGACCCGGTCATGATGGCTGGTGCCGCTGGTTTCCTAAAGCCAACCAAAACCGGATCGTTTGGCGAATCGCTTGGTTATGCCGCTGAAGGTATGTCGAGTGAAGCAGAGAAAGAATTTGCTCGTCGTCAGGCGATGGCAAAACTCGAACTTGAGTTGGCCGAGAAGGGTTTGTCTGCCACCACCAAGAATTTGGAAATGGAAGACCTCCTGCGCCTGTCTGGCATGGGCGGTAAAGCCATGGCCGCACCAAGAGTCGGCGCACCCGGCGCACCTGCTGGCGCCCCCGCTGGTGGCCCTGCCGCGACTGCTGGCGCTCCTTCTGCTCCAGCCGCTGGTGGCGCACCTGCCGCACCCGCTCCTGCTGGCGCCGTGGGTCAGACTGGCGCCCCGAATCAGATGCGTCTCATCACTGACGCCGACATCACTCGTGCATACGCCATCTCGAAAGAGTACGGCGAAAAGATTGCAAACATTGCGAAGATGCAACGCGAGGACATCATCTCCACACCGGAAGGCCCGTTCTCTCGTTCACAGCAAAAGTATCTCGAAGTCGAGCCACATCAAACCAAGATCATCGAGCGCGACTTCGGTCGCTTCATTGGCCCGAAGAAGGTGCCCGAGCGTCTCTCTCGCGAGTACGACAAGATTCGCGCAGAGGCCGTGGCAAAAGACGATCCAGAGATCGAATTCAACTGGTTCCGTCGTCAAGGCTGGCTGGAAGGCAACATCAAACCCACGAAGGAAGAGATTGCCGCAGGCAAGGCTCCAACCACTGGTGGCGGTGCCGACAAGCCTCCTATGACCGTTCAGGAGCGTGAGACCCAAGAGGCTTTGCGTAAGAAGCGTGGTGAGACCGAGATCGAGGAAGAAAAGACTCAGATCAGCAACATCCGCAACAATATGCAGAATGCTCGTGGTCTCACGAACATCGCAAAAGATATGACGACCTACGCGTCGTCCAATCCTCGTGCGTTCCAGTTGTTGCAAGACACCACGATCAAGGATGCCATCTTCCGTGCGGCTGAAAAAGGTATCACCACACCGGGTGGCACGATTGCGTTCCCTGCCCGTGAGTTGGAGACTTACAAACTCAGCCCGCAGGATCGCGAAGCGCTTCAGATGTTCATGCAGAAATATGCTGAGTTGACGGTGAACTTCCGTAAGGTTGCTCGTGCCCCGGGCGAAGGTGCAACGACCGAGAGCGAAGGTCTGCTCTTCTCGCAGTTGGGCGCATTGCCATCCGATACTGCGCGAGTCATCATTCTCAAGTCGCACGCACTCGAACTCAAAGCAGAGTACGACAAGCAACTCTTCCGCGCATGGAACAACTACAAGCGCCAAAACAGAGATGCCTCCTACGGGGACTTCCTTGCATCCGATGTCAAGGACACCCTCGACAACCAGTACGACGCGACCTTGCAAAAGGTTCGAGAGCGCAACGCCGACCTGTTTGGTGGTAAGCGTCCTGCTGAATCGAAGCCATCGACGCCTGCCGCACCTGCCGCACCTGCGGCTCCAGCCAATCGTCCGCCTGCGGCATCAGCGCCAGCAGGCCCAGTTCGCATCAAGAGCAAGGCAGACGAAGCGTTCAAGAAGTTGCCTGTTGGTAGCGTGTACATCGATGTCGATGGCACCGTTCGCAAGAAGAAGGAAGGTGAATAATGGCCGATCAGAAGCCTGCGCCAAGAAAAGGCGGAGACCCCGCCGCATTCGTTCAAGAGTACGGCCCGATTGCCGAGCGCATTGGGTCTGAAATTGGCGTCGACCCCAAGATCATCTTGGCTCAGTTCGGGCAGGAGACTGGCTGGGGCAAGTCTGTGATCCCGGGCACCTACAACCTTGGCAACATCAAAGACCCAAGCGGCAAAGGCCAGAGGGCATACGACAAGCGCGAGAAGTCCAACGACGCATACCTGCGGTTTGAAGACCCCGAGGTCTTTGCTGACTACTATGTCGACTTCATCAAGCGTATGTACCCCAAGGCCGTTGGTGCTGGCTCGGATGTAAACAAGTTCACCACAGGTCTAAACCAAGGCGTCGCGGGTTCGTATGCGACTGCCGAAGATTACCCACTCGCTATCCGATCCGCTTACTCAACGGTTCTCAAGGTTCGTCCAGAGGGTGAGCAAGAGAACCCGTTTGATCGTGTTCAACCTCCATCGGCTGAGACCCTTGAGTCTGCAAGCCAAGGCGGTGGCGATATGCCTGAGCGCAGTCGAGTTACCGAAGATGCTCCGACCATTGGTGCGGCTGTAGGTCTTGCCAAAGGTGTTGTGGAGCGCGGTGCGGATGTCTACAAACCGCCATCAACAGCGGCGGCAGAGGAAGGTCTCGCAAGGGCGCAGGATCGCTTCAGAATCGCTCAGGAGCGTCTGGCGAACCCTCCGGCTTCCGGAGTCAACATTGCCGATCTAGAGGCCGAATTCCAGCGTTCTCAGGGCGTTCTACAGCAGGCCGAGCGTGACTTGGCCGACGCTAGATCAAAAGCCGCGTCATTCAAACCCGGCGCCGCCCCTGCCGCTACCCCTCCCGGGGGTGGTGGTGGCATCCCAACCGACGCCCAGAATCAGCGTGTCCAGTTGGGCACCGTGGATGAGGCAGGAACCACTGGCCGTCAGCGCATGGGCTTTAACGAGCGTACAGCCGCCGAAGCGGCCCGCCGTGAGGAGTTGGCCCGGGTACAGGACGAATTGCGCCGTAAGGGCGTTTTAACCGACAAGAATGTGCTGGCCGAAGCGCCCGGCATGACCACGACCAAGGGAGGCATTCAAGTGCCTGCCAGCGCGGTCTATGAGGATGAGTTGGCCCAGCGTCAAGCCGATGCCCGTACAGCCACCGAGAGAGCCGCCGCAGACGCCGAACTCGAAAGAGTCAAGGCAGAGCAAAAGCGTGCCAGCATCGAGGCCAGCCAGAAGCGTAGAGCCGTGGATCAGGCTCGTCGTGCAGAGCAACAAACCACCCAGCGTGCGACCCAGAATGTGGCGCGGGCAGAAGATGCCGTAGCCGTTGCACAAGCGGCGGCAGACCGCGCCCAAAAGTCTGGCCTGTCCAACATACAGAAGGCTGGTAAGTACGCCGCCAAGGCGCCCGTGCTGGCGAATGTGGCCGGGGGTCTTGGTGCAGGGTTATCAGTTGACGAAGCCGTGAAAAGGTATCAGGCTGGTGACTATTCCGGTAGCGTGCTGGCGACTATTGAAGCCGCACTGGCGACTGCATCGATGGCTCCTCCGGTTGGCCCAGTGGGTCTGGCCGCGAAGGGTGTTGGTACGGTCGGTGGTCTGGCGATGATTCCAGTCATGATTGCCCATGACTACTTCCGCAAGCGCGGTGCATGGGCGGAGCCTGAGAAGGCACCACAGTAAAGAGTTTCTTTGCAAGGAGCAGTTGCCGCTCTCCTTCTTAGCCCCCCTCACGGGGGGCTTTTTTTATGCGTTTCCTGCGGTGCAAGCGAGGAGCATGGCTGTCTGCATACTCCGCTTCTCTGACTCTTGAATGCCGCGATCAAAACCAGTCTCATACGCGGCCACGATGAACTTTGCGATGATGGTCTCCTCGCTGTGAACCCCTTCATCGAATGCAACAGCCATCTGTCTGATGATGTGCATATCAATTTCGAACTCACCTGCGGAGGTCGTTTTCATGGCTTGGTGCAAGACTGACATAGGTCACCTCGGTGGGTAGTTTTCCAATGTATCGCCTACTACGCGGTTCATATCTCTCACCATTGCAACACAACGAGCGTGTTCTTGCTTGGCAATTTCAAGGCGGGCCACGGCAATTACATTCTCGGCAAACTGGACGATGTCAACCTCGTCGGCCAACAGAGCGTCCTTGCGCGGGCGGTCGCTTTGAAAAAATATTTGCTTGATCAGTTCTTCATTCAGCATTTTTTACTTTCCATAGTTCCCAGTTGATGATTGTGTTTCGAGCGATCACGCGCTGTGGCCCGGTGTACGGGTTCAGATCGCTGTCGAGAAACTCTTCGACGATCATGTCCTTCTTCAGGAACAACTCGTGGCGCTCGGCCTTGAGTTTGTCGTCAAAAAGCGACCCGTCGCTTGTCTTAAAGGCTTCAATTTTTTCCATGATCATTTGTGTTGATTTTTGGTTTGCCAGAAGGTCAACAGCGCATGGAACATCTGCCAGCCACGAGCAAGGTCTGCCTGATCCCATTCAATAATCTTGACGAGGCCGGGCACATTGCGTGACACGAAGATGTTCGCGCATCGGGCGTCTGGCATACCCAGCCCGACACGATAAGCAGACAACTGCATCATGTGTTCATCATAGGCGTCAACCTTGTCTGGGTCGGTGAAGTCCTTGGTCTTGATGTCCACCACGAGGTTTTGTGCGTGCAAGTCGCACTTACCGCCGAAGCCAATCTCATGACCGAAGGAGCGCTCTGCAACCCACGCCTGATGGCCGAAATAAGCCTGTAGCGCTTCGACGCAACCCTTGACATGGTCTTGGTGTTTTTCGGCCTGCACGCCCTCATAGAACGACTGAATCGATGCGTGGATGTCTGTACCAAGATCAGCGGCGGAGCGCCCCTGTTCCTTCGAGTCATCCATGATGCGGGCGATCCACTCATCCTCTGGCTCGTCAGGACGCCGGGGGAGGGTAAGCGCGGCCAGCAGTACCTGCCGCTGTAGCCACTGGTTCAGCGCTGGTTTAGCCGCGACATTCAGCACTGTCGTGACTGACGGGATCAGGCCCTCCTTGCGTGCGTCACGCAGGGTGGTGTTGCGCTCCTTACCGTTCGCGCCAATGACGGTGTAACGGGGCACTCCATCGCGGGTGTACCAGTGGTTTGATTCGCTTGCGCGTGGTTCTTTTGCAATCATCGTTGCGGCTCCTTGTTTTCTTTTGCGTCGTTGTAGCCTCGGGTGTATTCGTCCTTCAGTCGCTGGTTGAAATACTGTGCGACAAAATCAAAAAACACCTTTGCGCTCTCGTTTGCATCGCCCTCAAAAATCATGGCTGGGCCATTGAAATCGAGTCGCCCAACCTCTCCTTGAGAGTTGTGCATAACGATGTTGTGGTTTGGTTTGATGTCGGCAATTTTGAGTTGGCTGGTAGGAACCAGTAATTCGCTCTCGTGCCATCCAGCCATCTTTGGCAAGTGTTCAAAGTCTTCCATCACCACCACCCAAACCAGACCCCGGTGCCATGAATCCACGCAACCGGAAAGAACAGGGCGCCAGCAATCAGGAAGCCCCACGATGCCGCTTTAAGGCAGACCACGATGTGCGTGATCCATGCGGCGATGATCCATACAACGAAGATAAGTGCGCCTAGGTTCATTTTGCGGGCCTCCCCGGACGCTTCTTAGGCGTCCCATCCATCTTCAGGCCGTAAGGTGCTTCAGCGCTTTTCTCTGCCGGGGTCATTGCCAATCTGCTCTTCTTAGGTTTGCGCTCAAGACTGCGGCGCAGACGGCTCTTTTTGGGCTTTGGCGATGGATTGGTAGCCACAGGTACCGCACGCTCCCAGAAGAGCCGCTCGGCCAGCAGGTAGCCTTCCAGTGGCCAGATTTGGCGAAGGGCATCCTCGAACGCAATCTTGCGCCCGATGTTCATGTCGAAGTTCGATGCGTCCACGCAGGCACTGGTGCCGTTGATGGTGTAGCCATTCACCAGAGTCAACTGGCAAACAGTGGTGCGCCCGTCTGGCATGACGATGTAGGTCTCGCCTTTAATTTTTTCGATGATGGACTCTATGGTCACTTTATTTTGCATTGCCGCTCTCCTTCAGTCTTAGAAGCAGGTGGTGTTGCAGTTCCCGTTGTAACAACAGGTCGTGCAGGTCACCATCTTGCCGCCGTAAGTCACGGTGCTGGTTGTGCATTGAGCGTAGGCAACAGAAGCAACGCCAGCAAAAAACAATCCGAGTAGTACTTTTTTCATGATGCTCTCCTAGTGGTTAAAAGGGGATGTCGTCGTCCATGTCATCAAAGCCGGATGACTTCGACGCACTTTCGTTCTTCGCGTACTGCTGGCCCTCACGGGCTTGCCATTCAGGTGAACCCTGAATCTTTTGCTTCAGGCCATCGCTGAAGGTTTCGAACATGGTCATGTCCGGTTCGTCGATGGAGAAGATGCCGGGCTTGTTGTGACCTTCTGGTAGGCCAGCCTTCTTGACCTGTGGGGGCACCTGCATGATCGCGGCGATGTTGGTGTACTCCTTGCCGTTGTTGCCAGTGGACTTGATCACAGAGATCATGGCCCATGCACCCAACACATTCTTGAGTTCAAAGCCACGGAGTTCTTCCGCAGTGAACTCGCGACCACGCCATGTCTGGAGGTCTTTGCGCAGGGTTGCCTTTTCGGCAAGGGACAGTGTGAAGTTCTTGCTGATGGTCATCGGCTCGTTTTTGGCCGTGAGGATTTGCTTGCCGTTCTCGTCCTCGCCATGTACCTCGAACTGCAACATCACCTTCGGGAGGTGCTTGATCGTGCCAAGGTACTCGGACTTTTGGGTGCCGAGGTCGACGACGCGGTAGCAACGCGCCAAGTGCATACCGGGTGGTACGGGGGTGAAGGAACCTTCGCCTTCTTTCGCTATGAGTGCCATTATTCGCTCCTAAGAGTTTCAAGTTGAGATTGACGACGAGGCATACCGCATTCCATGCGGATGGTTGCCCAGTCATCGGGGGTAGCAACGCCAGCCTCAGCCCGGTCAAGGGCCTCTTCTAGCATTTGCATTCTTTCGAGCATCGCTTGATGCATCAGTCCTTGTAGGTCGTCCATAATTCGCTTTCGAGTTAAACTACCGCCGACTGTACCATGTTTAACTTTAAGATACAACCCCCTTGACAGGGAATTTTTGTAGTGTATGATCGCCTTAAACCAACCCAAGGAGAGTGTATGACCCTAGAAGAGTACTTTGCCGATAAACCGAGGGGCGCCAAGATCGCTCTCGCGAACAAGTTGGGGGTGTCCAAAACATGGATGTCTCTGCTTGTGAGCGGGCGTGAACAGCCTAGTGCTGGCCTTGCGCTCATGATCGAAAAATTCACCAAAGGAGCCGTTACGCGCAAAACATTGCGGCCCGATTTATTCGGAGAAATCAAGTGATCTGGTACAAATTTCACCTCGGTGATTACATCACCCACACACTGCATCTGTCGGATGCCGAAGACCTCGCATACCGTCGACTGCTTGACCTGTACTACATGAGCGAGAAGGCAATCCCGCTCAATACAGAGGAGGTGGCTCGAAAAATCCGTCTGGATTTGGACATAACCGAATCGGTTTTGGGGGAGTTTTTTGAGAAGACCCCAGAAGGGTATCGAAATGGTCGTTGCGATGAAGAAATTGCGAAATATCAGCATCAAGTCGCAACGAACCGATCCCTCGGAAAGCGAGGCGGGAGGCCGAAGAAAACCGAATCGGTAACCGAATCGGAACCGAAAGCAAACCCTAAGAAGATACAGAATAAGAATATAAATACATCGTCGAGGTTCGACGAATTCTGGTCGACATGGCCTACAAGCAAGCGCAAGGTGGGTAAAGCCGCAGTGCAGGTCAAGTGGGAGAAGCACAACCTCGATCAGGTTGCTGACATGATCATTGCCAATGTCAACGACCTGAAGACCTCAGAGCAGTGGCTTGGTGGTTTTGAGCCAGCACCCCTGACCTACATCAACCAACGCCGTTGGGAAGACGACTACTTCCCCGAGCAGGCCATCGCACAGGGCCGGAGGGCGATATGACCCCAGTCGAGGCCATCCTGTCGAGACTACAGAAGGTCAAGGGCAAGAACGGCTCTTGGACTGCCTGCTGTCCCGCTCACAACGATAAGGGGCCATCCCTTGCGATCCGTGAGGCTGATGATGGTCGAGTCTTGTTGCACTGCTTTGCTGGGTGTGAGGTCAACAGCGTGGTCACAGCCATTGGCATGGACATGACTGACCTGTTCCCACCAGACAGCAAGCGGCGCGACTACCCGGTCGAAGGCAAGCCCCGCATGAAGCCAGCGTTCTATGCCAGTGACCTGATCCGCATTCTCTCGTTCGAGGCTTTGGTGGTCAGTATCTGCGCTCACGACCTGCGCAAAGGCAAGGCTTTGAAGGATGAAGACTACGAGCGATTAAAAGTGGCACAACAGCGAATTGAAGAGGTAATGCACTATG
>Ga0315907_10000790_pt1 | contig 44359 bp, 55 predicted proteins | sample LakEriMetagenome_3_FD_203525 | JGI IMG/M metagenome (GOLD analysis project Ga0315907, IMG submission 203525) | Freshwater fungal communities from buoy surface, Lake Erie, Ohio, United States - Buoy 12 MA123 | ecosystem: Environmental > Aquatic > Freshwater > Lake > Lake biofilm | place: USA...
GCCCACCGACACGCCAATAAATTCGACAACCTTATTCATCTTGACCCTCTCATTCGGGCATGTTTCAATAATGCCGCTATCTCCAAACCTGGAAAGCGCGGACCGCCGTTCCAGCGGGGGGCCAGCCCCGGAGTAATCCGGGGCACCTGATACCCTATCCCGCAATTGCTTATCTAAACTCATTCGACCTCGCCCCTGTTACTCTGTTACAACATGCACTCCAGCAAGTGGCCAGCAAAAAGGCACCTTGCGGTGCCTTGTGAATCTCCTTAGTCGATAGCGCTGAATATCAAACTGATTTCCCCATGTTCGCTGGCGAACTCTCGCAGCGCATGGTAATAGTCAATACAACGCTCATCATCTCGGGTTTCACACAGGTAGCACAGGGCAAACAAAGTAGCAACGATGCCTGCCGCATCAGCACTTAACGTGCCCTCAAAGCCATTGGTTGGCACTTCAATTCGCAGCGGGCCAGTTTTGGGAGCCATGTACATGCCGCCATTGGACAGATCATAGAACTCCCACACCCCACCGCGATACGCTGGAGCCAACCAGCTCATGAATGAGAAAACACGCAATTCAGCGCTTGGAGCCAGAACCCCAAACTTGTTTTGTATGAAAGTAGCACCGTCTTTCTCTTCCACTTTGGTTGCTACAACTACTTTACTTTCCATCTTCGGTCTCCCGGTTTTGACCATGGCACCATGCCCGGCCTTCAAGTGTCATTATAGGACATATTGCCCTATATAGCAAGTGTTTAGCTGCACACTTTTACACTTTAGCTGCTAAAATTTCCCTATCCAATCCTTCTTTCAGTGCAGAAGCCAGTTTGAGGTTGCCAAGCACATTGTTTTTGTTAACCTTGAAATTTCCTTTTGGGGTAGATCAATGAAAACATGCGTTGTGTGGGGTGATATGTTGGCTGACAGTGCATCGGATCAATATCCATCGGTAGCAGTGTGCGATGCTTGCGCAGAAACTGAATCAAAAGGGTCTGAGGATCAAGAACCCGCAATTGTGAGTGTTGGATCATTTGATCCCGGCTTTGGTGATTTTGAATGTCACTTCTGTGGGAAAACCAAGCATGAAGAAGCTCTAGAAAAGTAATACGCGACGTCGCCGCACGAACTATTGGTCATGCGGCAAAGTAAAAAGGGGGGGGGCAATTCAGCATGTGCTTACCCTTAAAGCTGCTGCTTTAATGTGTTGAATCAAATCAATCGCCTGCTTTGGTTGAACCAAGTGCCCGTACAACACCAGGTCAGACCACTCCCCACACCCCATTTGGCCAGAATTCACTACCTGACAAAGAATACGATACCGTGTCAGCAAAGATTCACACGCATCAAGCACGGCCTGCTCGTCACACGCCAACATAGCCGCTCCCAGATGGCTATAACATTGCAAAGCCCCCTCTAGCCAAAGCGCTCCCGCCAACCCAATGTGGCTTGAATTGCGCCTCTTAAAGACACGACATTGCTGCCTCGCTGTCAATAAATCAGCCACCAAGAAAAAGAGATCCTGCTGATTGTTAGATTCCTGCTTCATCGGTGAACTCCTTTACTTGCGCATTTTGCGCCACGTCCATGGGGGAATTGGGTCTGGATCAGCCCACAAACCTAGCTTGGCCTGCTGGGCATTGACCTGGTATTGCTCTAGACCATCAGTGCGTAGATATCGGGGATCAACCCACGCAAAGCCCAACCGCACCAGCTCCGCATTTACGTACATATCCCCCAGCTCAAGCCGCACCACTGGCCGGTTATTACCGTCCTTGTTACGCCAAACAGCACGAACATGCTTACCTCGGACAATGGATTGCAATATTTTTTCCGCAACAGACCCAAAAGGCTGACCTTTTTCTGGTGCATCCACCTCGGCCAATCGCATGCGAACCCTTTCCCCATTCACCATCATGTAAATGGTGTCTCCATCAGAAACCCCTAAAACACGCCCTTCGACGCTACCGGCGCTCGGAACGGCAACAGCCGTTAAAGCAAATCCAAGCCAAAGTGCCGCCCCGATAAGCCCCTTCTTTATTATCAACATGGTGAAGAATTTGAAGATAGAAAAACAAATGGGCGGATAAACCGCCCTCTGAATTAAATTACGCAGTATGTATACACAGGCCAGCCGTATTTATCGGCCAATTCATTTGCGTATTCAATCGCATCATTGCACCCGGAAAAATCACCGACGCAATCAACGCCTCCTGATACCAAGTGCACGTAAACACTGTAAAACTGCGGGTTTTCATTATCAACTTCAACAAAAGATTCGTCATCCACACCTGAGTGTTCACGGACACCCTGAATCTCAATGCCATTGAATGATTCAGGACTATCTTTAATAATCAGATCAGCATATTTTTTGTTCATCATCGGTTTCCCGGTTATTGACCTTGACGATGTGCCCGGCCTTCAAGTGACATTATAGGGCATTTTGCCCTATTTAATCAACTATAATTTTTGTAATTTTGAATTTTAGCGGCTAAAATTTTCAGGCACCGATAGTTTTTTCGGAATCAGCCAGCCATTTCCTGACCTGAAACGCTTTGTGGTCTGGCAGCACAACATCCACACGGCTGTGACCTTCGGGAAGTGCCAAATCTGACCAAATCAAACCCAAGCCAGCTCGATGGCAAAGCAGTGCCCACACGGCATAGGGAACAGGAACTTCCCCACCAGTCCATCGGCGCACGGTTCGGCCACCACTTGGCCCCAAACCTAAAAATGAAGCTGCCTCAGAGCCAGTCAAACCGGCAAGGCGCAAAACCTCGCGCACTTCGTCAGCAGTAGCACCAGCCCAGTTTTGGGCAGGGCAAAGCGTTTCTTTTCTGATTCCCACACTATCACCTTTGATTATTCATTTCGTTTCGCGCAATTTACCGCCTCTGAAAGAGTGGAAAACTTGCCCCACAAAGAGGGGGTTTTGATTGCGTGTTTATCCAAACAATAAACCTCATAACACACCCCTCCAGCCCATTCCGATAACCACTTGTCTCGATTCAAAGCCACCCAAAGCTGGCCCTCTTTTACAGCAACCTCGTCGCCTAAAAGAATTTGCCGATCATACCGAACATCAAGTGCTTCTACAGTCACTGTTTTTACAAAAGGACGGTACAACCAGTCCGCATGTGAAAGCGGCCTAAGCCTCCTTGTCGTATTCCAAAACCCATCTGGCAACTGAGGGTCAATCAACACACCGCCATAAAGCGAAGCCGCTGTAAATTCCAATCCGTCTAAATCGTACTTTTGCATGGTAAAGCCCTGACAGGGGTTTCCCCCTGTTGTTGTGTTGATTTAAATGATGCCCAGCAAACTCAACCAAGAATCCGGGTGGTCGGGTTCAACAATTTCACCATCTGGTGTTTCACACACGCTGTCAAAAACCCATTTTTCAATATCCCCAATAGGAGGAACATTGTGGGTTTGACCATTCCACACAATCTGCTTTGGTAATACCATCTTCGGTCTCCCGGTTTTGACCATGGCGATATGCCCGGCCTTCAATCACATTATAGGGCATAATGCCCTATCCCCGCAAGTCGCACCGTTGCTGCCCATCCCTTGGCGTAAAACTTGGCCTTCCGATCATCTTCTGAGCTTTTTTTGATTCCTTGTTTGGCAGTGCGTAACAGTAGATTTTTATTCACTGGTGGTTGCGCACAGCCAGGGGGCTTTGTTCGCCCCCCTCTGGGGGGCACGATAGAGCCGCTTTAGCGGCGACAGGCCAGCGAAGCTGGGGCGTAGAGAGCGTAGCGAACGAAGGGTAGGCGGGTTTTGGGATGTTTGAAATTTTCCTGACTTTTCCACAGAAAACCGGCTTCTTACTATCGGTTTTAACTATAGGAAAAACTAAAGGCAAAACCTATCGGTTTAGGGGGGGGGCAATTCAGCACGATTGCGGGGGGCAATTCAGCATGATTTGCGGGGGGCAATTCAGCATGAAAGGGGGGTGTAATTCAGCGTGGACAAGTGTTGTCGTCCACCGACTTACCCCCATTTTTGTTTTTTTACCCTCATTTCGTTCAGAGGGGGGGCAATTCATCATGCATCATCCTTTGAAGCTGATTGGTGGTGGTGATGCCATCATCATGATTCCACCTGTAACTGTTTTAACTTTGGCTTGTGGGTAAACAGCTAAAGCGGCTTTTAATGCTGTCAAAAAAACCTTTTTGAAATCTTTGTCTGCATTTTTACCTTGGTATTCTTGGCCAAACTGTTCACGCAGACTTTTCCAATGCAATATCACGGGCCTGCCTTCTATTCTGTAAAGCCTTTGGGCAAGCCACATATACACGTCCATTGCCAGTGCAGAGCCTTTGATTGCGCTCAAAGCTCGAAAATCAATGGGCACCGCATGGTTTATCAATGTTTCAAAATATTCCTGTGAGAAAGTCACCGCACCTGGCCATAGAGGTTTCTGCTCGTCCGTTTCAGCAATCCAAGCCGCAAAATGCTTGATGGGCTTGCCTTCATAGGTATGGGCTTGTCCGTTGTAGTTGAAACCTAGCGTCATTCGGCAAGCTGACAGTGCCATGATCTGTTTTTTGAACGTGGTGTAGCTCCCTCGCTTGCCTCCGCTGGGTTCTTGGCCAAGCATGCGCAAAAATTCACTTGCGCTGTCGCCTACAGGAATTTCAGGCGAGCCAGATTTGACGGCATAGGTGTTCATCCATGCCAGCATTAAGCGCGGCATTCCACCGTAGGGAATGGGTTGTTGAATAAAATCTTTGCCGTTCCACAGTTTTCCGGCTTCAACGAGAAGTGCGGCACCGCCTGATCGCCGTTCAAATGATGTGCCCGCTACTGACGAACGCGGCAAACCCACCTGGCACAAAATACTGTGCATGTACATCCGGTCATCGCCTTCGGCACCTTCCATTGCAATTTCTGCGCTGGCTTTAATGATGCGTTCTGATTTTCTGCTGATTGCAGGCGTACTACTGGTTAATTCAAATAGGGGCAGTTCCTGACTTTGAGCTGGGGCAGGGGGGTTGAGTAGATTGGGGTTATAAACCACCTTTGCTGCGTAGGCACTGGCCTCGCCCTCCGATAAACCACTTGCAATTAACTGCTTGGTGTAAGCAGCTCTCCAGCCCTTGGGCTCTTGAAGCGACTTATTTTGTTGCAAAGCCATCTTTGACACCCTTTCTGTAAGTTTCTGGTTAATATACCGGCGAATAATGCAATAGTGCGAGACAGGCAGCGATACATGGACACCATCTCGACACAAGCCACACCGGGTCAAATGGTTTCATAAACAACAGCACGCCTGTAATATCCGAAACAATCTGCAACCGGCAGCGCATCAAGACAGGCCGCATCTTGGTAGCTAATAGTTTAGCTAAACATTAAACGGAAAGCAAGGGGATTTTTAGCGGCTAAAATTCCCCAGCGTTCTGAGGCCCCTCTTGTCGTTATACAACTATATTTTTTTTACCAATGTCTTGCGCATGCTTGGAGAGCAGCGCATGACGAAAAACGAACTGGCCGAACGCTCCAAGGTGTCGCCGTCCTTTTTGTCTGACCTCACCACAGGCTCGGGCAATCCGTCTTTGAAGACGATGGAGGCCATTGCAAGTGCACTGGGTACACCGTTACCCATGCTCCTTGAAGCCACCGACATGCCAGAAGATGTACTGGAGCAACTGAAAGACGGGAAGTTTTCTAAAGCACTTCCACCAAACTTTGAATGGGTAGCAGCAGCTCTACCATCCCACCAAGCCTTTATAGTTCGACGCTGGGCCAAAGAGGCAAAAACAAAAATTGCTGATGAATAGCTCAGTATGCGTACCTAGAAAGGTTGAGGCGTAAACCCTATGGAACCTATGCGCCTCATTTGATACGCACAGCACGTTCCAGAACGGAAGTACCCTAGCGGACAATCTCCGATATATCGAATTTTACGTGATATAGTCACCAGCATCTTTTAGGAAAATGCTGGGCATGGACAATCATCACGAAACCGATAGCGCGAAAGAACGAGCAAAGCGCAAGCTAGAGCGCGACATGGGGCCAGAACTACTGGCTCTGCTCAACGACCCCAAGACCGTCGAAATCATGCTGAATGCAGATGGCAGCCTGTGGCAAGAACGCCTGGGCGAACCCATGCGCAAGGCTGGTTTTCTGCGTGCTGCACAAGCCCAAGCGATTATTGAAACCATTGCTGGTTATCTCGGCAAGGAAGTCACCGGGCAATCGCCAATCCTGGAAGGTGAATTACCCCTGGATGGTTCCCGGTTTGCTGGGCAACTACCACCCGTAGTACCAAAACCCACATTTGCCATCCGAAAGAGGGCAGTAGCGATTTTCACTCTGGCGCAATACGTTCAAACAGGAGTAATGACGCCAGAACAAAAAGAAGTCATTGAAAGCGCCATCCGCAGCCATCGGAACATATTGGTAATAGGTGGAACAGGCTCAGGCAAAACCACACTGGTCAACGCCATTATTAATGAAATGGTGCAGCAATCCCCAACTGAACGGGTCGTCATCATCGAGGACACCGGCGAAATTCAATGTGCCGCAGAAAACTACATTCAATACCACACCAGCATGGATGTATCCATGACGCAGCTTCTCAAAACCACATTGCGCATGCGGCCAGACCGCATTTTGGTTGGTGAAGTTCGTGGCTCAGAAGCCCTTGACTTGCTCATGGCCTGGAATACGGGCCATGAAGGCGGCGCAGCCACTCTCCATGCAAATAACGCCAGGGCAGGGCTAGATCGACTGGCCATGTTAATCAGCATGAATCCTGATTCACCACGCGCCATTGAACCCCTGATTGCAGAAGCTGTGCATGTGATCGTTCACATCACGCGCACACCCGAAGGTCGTCGAATTCAAGAAATTTTACAAGTTGATGGATATGCGAACAGCCAATACACCACTAAATCCCTTTAACCCTGGAGTAACCATGATTAATCACAAAAGAACCATCAATCCAGTTTTCTTGCTGGCATTTACTTTCATTGCAATCTTGCTGCTCATGGCCCCTGACTTGTCTTTTGCCTCTGAGGGAACTGGAGGTGGCCTCCCCTATGAACAGCCACTTTCACAACTCAGAAACTCAGTGACCGGCCCCGTAGCCTTTACGCTTTCTCTGATTGGAATCATTGTCGCCTTTGGAGTTTTGATCTTTGGTGGTGAAATCAGCGGATTTTTCAAAACCATCGTCTTTATTGTTTTGCTTGTTGCCACACTGGTAGGCGCACAAAACTTCATGAGCCAATTCTTTGGCCGTGGTGCAGAGATCGCCACGTTGACCAACCCAGCCGCTGAATTCAACCGGGCTGTTTAATGGCACTGCGCACCGTCCCCATTCGCAGAGCGGGCAACCGCACCAATCTTTTCCTGGGATGCGACCGGGAAGTGATTATGTTCATTGGTGCCGCTGCTGCTGCCTTGATTTTCACAGCCCAGGACACCACGGCAACCCTTTACGGCCTTTTACTGTGGTTCGCCAGTTTGTTTATCTTGCGTGTGATGGGTAAATCAGACCCGCAATTGCGCTCTGTTTATTTCCGCACCCTCAAGCGCTATAGGGGCACAAAAATACATCTAGGGGAAGGGAGATACAAAGGCGGCTATTTCCCCGCCCAATCCACCCCACATCGAATCAATGCCCGAACACCGGGAGGCCAGTCTTGATACCCACCATTTCCATCCTGATTGCGATCACCGGCATGGTGCTGTTGTTGCTGCTTTTTGCACGACTGCAAACCGTTGATGCTGCGCTTAAACTGAACAGGCATCGCGCCACCAATGCTGGCCTGGCTGATTTACTCAACTACGCCGCCGTGGTTGATGATGGCGTGATTGTTGGCAAAGACGGTGCTTTTATGGCTTCGTGGCTTTACAAAGGCGACGACGCAGACAGCAGCACTGACGAGCAGCGAGAAGTGGTTTCAGCCCGGATTAACCAAGCCCTGGTTGGTTTGGGCAGCGGCTGGATGATTCATGTTGATGCCGTTCGCCGCCCCGCCAATCCCTATCCCACAGCTTCCTTGTCTGCATTCCCTGACCCTGTGTGCGCCGCCATAGACGAGGAACGCCGCCGTCTTTTTGACAGCCTGGGGACGCTCTACGAGGGATACTTTGTCCTGACCATCACTTGGCTTCCACCAATGCTTGCTCAACGCAAGTTTGTGGAATTGATGTTTGACGATGATGTGGTGCCACCCAATCACACCACCCGCACCACAGAGCTGATCGACCAGTTCAAGTCGCAAGTCACATCACTTGAAAATCGCTTGAGTTCCGCCGTGAATTTGGTGCGTCTGCAAGGCCACAAGATCACCACAGAAGATGGCCAGAAAGTCACACATGATGATTTCTTGAGCTGGCTCCAATTCTGTGTCACAGGGCTGCACCATCCTGTTCAGTTGCCCGCCAATCCCATGTATTTGGATGCACTGATTGGTGGCCAGGAAATGTGGTCGGGCATTGTGCCCAAGATTGGCCATAAATACGTTCAGGTCGTTGCCATCCAGGGTTTTCCGCTGGAGTCGTACCCCGGCATCTTGACTGCCTTGGGTGAGCAACCTTGTGAATACCGCTGGTCATCCCGGTTCATCTTCATGGACGAGCATGAATCCCTCAAACACCTTGAGAAATTCCGCAAAAAATGGCGCCAAAAAATTCGTGGTTTCTTTGACCAGGTATTCAACACCCACACTGGCCCCATCAATCAAGATGCTGCGCTCATGGCTCAAGATGCAGAGGAAGCAATGGCCGAAGTTTCCAGCGGCTTGATTGCCGCCGGGTATTACACCAGTGTGGTGGTTCTCATGGACGAAGATCGAGAACGCCTGGAGCAATCGGCCCGCAACACACTCAAGGCCATCAACAAACTCGGCTTTTCTGGACGCATCGAAACCATCAACACGATGGATGCATTCATGGGATCGCTGCCAGGTCACGGCAAAGAGAATGTGCGCCGCCCACTGCTGAATACGCTCAATCTTTCCGACCTGATGCCCACCAGCACCGTGTGGACAGGAAACCCCAAAGCACCGTGCCCAATGTACCCAGCCGAATCGCCTGCCTTGATGCAATGCGTGACACACGGCTCCACGCCATTCCGTCTGAATTTGCATGTGCGTGATCTTGGTCACACCTTCGTGTTCGGCCCCACCGGCGCAGGCAAGTCCACACATTTGGCCCTAATCATTGCGCAGCTCCGACGCTACAAAGACATGTCCATCTTTGCGTTTGACAAAGGCATGTCTTTGTACCCACTGACCAAGGCTGCAGGAGGTACGCACTTCACCGTTGGTGCCGATGACGAAGCCCTGTCTTTTTGCCCATTGCAGTTTTTGGACAACCGCAGTGACCGTGCCTGGGCCATGGAGTGGATTGACACCCTCTTGGCGTTGAACGGTTTGAAAACAAGCGCTGACCAGCGCAACAAAATCGGCACCGCCATTTTGAGCATGCACGAGACTGGCTCCAAAACCATCACTGACTTTTGCAACACCGTCCAAGACAACCTAATCCGTGATGCCCTCAAGCAATACACGATTGGTCACTCCATGGGTCATTTGCTGGATGCAGAAGAAGATGGGTTAAGCCTGTCCACGTTCACGACTTTTGAGATTGAAGAACTCATGAACCTGGGCGAGAAATACGCCTTGCCCGTCTTGCTCTACATCTTCCGGCGCATCGAGCGTAGCTTGACCGGACAGCCAGCCGCTATTGTTCTGGACGAGGCATGGCTGATGCTGGGCCACCCTGTGTTCCGCGAAAAAATCCGTGAATGGCTCAAGGTTTTGCGCAAAGCCAACTGCTTTGTATTGATGGCCACCCAATCGCTTTCTGATGCGGCCAACTCCGGCATCTTGGATGTGATCGTGGAATCCACAGCCACCAAAATTTTCTTGCCGAACATTTACGCCAGAGACGAAGACGCAGCGGCGCTCTATAAACGAATGGGCTTGAACAACCGCCAGATCCAAATCTTGGCCGAAGCCACCCCGAAGCTGCACTACTACTACGTGTCTGAACAAGGACGCCGCCTCTACGAACTGGCCCTTGGCCCCTTGGCCATGGCCTTCGTCGGTGCCTCAGACAAGGAATCAATTGCCACCATCAAGCAGCTAGAAGCCAAGTACGGCAATGGCTGGATGGCTGAATGGCTTGCCATGCGCAACATTGATTTAAGTAACTACCTGGAACTGGAGACTGCATGAGTTTCAAACAACAAATGGCGGGATTGGCCAACGGCCTGAAAAACCTGACCACAAAACGCAAGCCCGAGGATTTGATCGACCATCAAAATCCATACATTACCGCGCGCCGAACCTGGAATGACCATGTTGGCTCGGTCATTAGTGCCAAACAAACCTGGCAATTCCTGGGCATCTTTTGCCTGCTCTTGATGCTCGTGAGTTTGGGTGGTGTGATTCACATTGGCAGTCAAAGCAAGTTTGTTCCATATGTCGTCCAGGTGGACAAACAAGGCCAAACTGTTGCCATGGGGCCGGTGTCACCCACCACAACGGCAGACCCCCGAGTGGTGCATGCAGCCGTGTCCAATTTCATCACTGACGCCCGCATGGTGACACCGGATGCAGCCTTGCAGCGCAAAGCGGTTTTCAGGGTGTATTCCATGTTGGCACCGCAAGACCCTGCCACCGTCAAGATGAATGAGTTCATGAACGGCAAAGCCGATTCCACACCGTTCAAACGCGCCGAAACTGAAATGGTCAGCACAGAAATAAAGACTGCACTTAAACAAACAAATGACACCTGGCAAGTGGAATGGATTGAGACTGTCCGTGATCGTCAAGGCGAAATCAAGACCCCACCATTCACCATGCGTGCCCTGGTCACTGTGTATATCGCGCAGACCACACCAAGCACCACCGACCAACAACTGCGAGATAACCCGCTCGGCATTTTTGTACGGGATTTCTCCTGGTCACGAGTTCAATAAACGAGGCCCTGAACATGAACAAACTTATCAGCTCTACTTTGGTATTCACGGCCTTGGCCACTTGTTTCTCCAGTGCAATGGCTCAGTCAGAAAACGCCATTGCCGACAAGTATTTCAACAAGTCAAATGCCCCATTGGCTCCAAATGAAAAAGCAGCCCTTGACTTGGCCAAGCGTTGGAACAAAGGTGCGCCCACTAATATGGCCCCCATAGTAGCAATGGACGGTGCCATCCAGTTCACCTACGGACTACACCAGCCCACGATCGTTTGTGCACCTTTGCAAATTTGTGACTTGGCCATCCAGGCAGGGGAGGTCATTAACAGTTTGCATATTGGCGATAACACACGCTGGACGATTGATCCTGCAATCACAGGTAGCGGTAGCAACGAGGTGATCCACCTAATTATCAAACCCATGGATGTGGGCTTGGACACCAGCCTGGTTATCACCACCAACCGGCGTACTTACCACATCAAGCTCAAAAGCCATCGCACCGAATACATGGCCAAGGTGCGCTTTGCTTACCCCGAAGAAGCCCAAGCCAAGTTTGACATTGTGCGTATGCGCGAAGAAAAGGAGCGCAACGACAGAACCATTCCCACCACCGGCGAATACCTGGGCGACTTGAATTTCAGCTACGAAATTTCTGGCTCCGCACCCTGGAAACCTGTGCGGGTTTTTAACGATGGGCGCAAAACCATCATTGAAATGCCCAAGGCCATGAGCCAGACCGAAGCACCAGCCTTGCTTTTAGTACGCAAAGAGGGCGGGCTGTTCAGTGACGACGAAACCACTATCGTGAACTACCGACTACAAGGTCAACGATTCATTGTTGATGCAGTGTTTGACAAAGCCATCTTGATTGCAGGTGTTGGCAGCTCCCAAGACAAGATCACCATCACACGGGGGAAATAAGGATGCGCAAATTCATTCTGGCAGCTTGTCTGTCCATCGTTTTGGCTGGTTGTGCAACCACCTCTGGCAATGGCAATTACCTGGCCACGGCCACGGAAACAGAGCAACAGGCGATTGCACAAGAGGCCGCAAAGCAACTGGCAACCATGTGGCCACCTGGCCGCACTCGTTTTGTAATTGCTCAGGACACAAACAACCCGTTTGGTTCGGCACTGTCAAAGGCTATCCGCGAAACAGGCTATGCACTTGAAGAAGCCCAGCCCACCACCGAATCAACAACCCAAGCTGCAACACCACCGAAGCCCGCATCAAACGCCATTCACTTGGCGTACATCGTGGACCAGGTTGATAGCAGCATCATTCGGCTGTCAATGAATGTGGGCACACAAACCATTACACGCCCTTATGTCATTCAAGACGGAAAGGCCATCCCCGCAGGCAACTGGACGCGCAAGGAGTAAGCATGGCCATTCAAGACCCCTTAAACCCGAACGCATCCCCTGGCCAAGTCACTACAGGCACGCGGAACGTCAACAACATCCCTGTGTATCTGATTTGCGGGGCTATCCTAACCTTCCTCCTCGTGATGGTAAAGGTTGGATATGACCGCTCGGAACAACAAAATCAGAACGCTGATGTACCCCTTGAAAAGCCAGGTAGCTCCGTCATGTTTGCCCAATCCATTGCAGGCGACGCACAAGGCTTAATCCCACCACAGCCATCTGCCAGCACCACGCCTGTCCTGATTGCCACCCAAGGCAACTTGGACGCACCGCCCACACCAGGGGGTTTGTCTGCACCCATGTCTCAACCGGCAATCACCCCCAACACTCCTATGGCCCCGCCACCGGATGACCAAACCATTCAATTCCAGAACATTAAAAATCAGCAATTTGTTGAGGCTGTTCGGTCAAAAACATCGGTAGGGTCTGGCAGCTATAGAGGTAGCGGGATGGGCGCAAGCGGCGCAGCCAATCCAACAAGAGAACAAATGCTTGCACAGCTTTCCGATGTACAACGCCGTATACAACAGGAATCCAAAAATACAGGTGGAACATACGAATCCGCTGTGGCACAAGCCCAAAAAGCGCTGAGTGCAGCCGGTGTTTCAGGTTCGTCAGGCCGACCTGGCGTACCCGGTGTTCCTGGTGGTGCAGGCTTATTTCAAACGTCATCATCCAACAAGAACAGCTACGCCCAATATTCTGGCAATGGTCAAGGTGATCGTTGGAAACTGGATTCACAACCTGAAAAGCCGCGCACACCTTTCGAGCTGCGTGCTGGCTTTGTAATTCCTGCCACCTTGGTCAGCGGCATTAACTCTGAACTCCCTGGTCAAATCATCGGCCAGGTATCGCAGGATGTGTGGGACACACCAACAGGCAAATACCTCCTGATTCCACAAGGCAGTCGCCTTGTAGGAACTTACTCCAGCGATGTGAGCTATGGACAGGCCCGAGTGCTGGTTGCATGGCAACGGATTCTTTTCCCGGATGGTAAATCCTTTGATATTGGCTCAATGCCAGGTGCAGATGGTGCTGGATATTCCGGCTTCAAAGACCAGGTAAACAACCACTACATGCGGATTTTTGCCTCAGCCTTGCTTATGTCTGGCGTAACTGCTGGCATCACCTATAGCCAACGCGACAACCAAAACCCAGCCGGAATTAACCAGAACTCTGCAAGTGGTGCCTTGAGCGAAGCACTTGGCCAACAGCTTGGGCAAGTCACCGCTCAGATGATCGCCAAAAACATGAATATCTCTCCCACCCTTGAGATACGCCCAGGTTTTCGTTTCAACGTCATGGTAACGAAAGATCTGACCCTTCCCAGCCCTTACCAAGCCGAGTATTAACCCCAAAAGGAGTTGAGCATGAAAAAACGTTTTTTAGCAGCTAAAAATGGAATTACAACAGCAATCCTTGCGCTGGGAATTATCAATTCCAGCAATGCTGGCATCCCCGTTATCGACACCACCAATATTGTTCAAACAACAGTTAGTGCTGCTCAAAATACTGCAATGGTGCTGAAACAAATTGAAGAATACCGCTCCCAGTTGCAACAACTAGAAATTCAGATCAGGGACAATCTCGCTCCAGCCGCCTATTTGTGGGATCAAGCACAATCAACAATGAATAGCCTCATGGGCGCTGTGAATACATTGGACTACTACCGGAATCAACTTGGCGGAATTGATAAATACCTATCCAAATTCCAAGACGTCAATTACTACAGAAATAGCCCATGCTTCAAACCGGGCGGCGTATGCACTCCAGCCGAACGCGCACTCTTAGAAGAGAATAGGACGCTAGCATCCGAATCACAAAAGAAGGCGAATGTTGCACTTTTTGAAACCCTCTATGATCAACAGCAAAACATTAAAAACGATTCCAGGCGTTTAGAAGATTTGCAGCGCAATGCACAGGGTGCGAAAGGTCAAATGGAGGCAATTGGATTCGCCACTCAGATAGCTTCCCATCAATCAAATCAACTACTACAAATCCGTGCATTGTTAATTGCGCAACAAAATGCGGTTGGAGCTCAAATGCAAGCGCAAGCCGACAGAGAGGCACAAATTCAAGCCAACGATAAAAAATATACCAATGGAAATAACACCAAGCTAACAACCTCACCAAAAATTTCTTTTTGATGGAGTTCCGAATGAAAATATTTTTACTCTGTATAACAAGCCTATTTCTGCTTGCCTGTAGCGAGCAAGGAAATGGAAAAGACGAAAAATCGGAAAAAGAAAATAAAGAAAGCCAATACGGCGGCGCGAAACTGACTAAATCTCCTCCACTACCACTATGAAAATATCGAGCAACAACGTAAAACTAGCAATTATTCTCTTGGGAGCGTTGTTGCTCATTTTTATCTCAACAAGCTCATTTGCAGGAACACCAGGACAACTCGAAACAGGAGGAATATTAAACAAAGTTCATAACGCATTTGTAGCCGCTATATCACAATGGCGCAGAGCTGTTTCAAGTGCAGCAGAATATCTATTCTTTACACTTGCATTAATTTCATTTGTATGGACTTTCGGACAACTAGCACTTCAAAAAGCAGATATATCACAATATTTTTCCGAACTAATAAGGTTTCTCTTATTTTTTGGTTTTTTCTTTTGGCTACTAGAAAACGGGCCTAAATTCGCCGAACAGATACTTAGCTCTTTTAAGCAAATTGGCGCCAATGCAGCAGGGATGAACTCCTCGCTAGATCCATCAGGAATCATTGATAAGGGCTTCGAAATTTATTGGAAATCCATCGAAGAAACCTCGTTATTGTCACCCGCAATAGCGCTTGTAAAAATTGGCCTAGGTTTATCTGTACTCATATTGCTTTCCATCGTAGCTATCAATATTTTTTTATTGTCTATAGCTGCTTGGGTTCTAGCTTACGCTGGCATCATTCTATTAGGCTTCGGCGGCTCTCGCTGGACTTCCGATATGGCAATAAGCTACTACAAAGCAGTTCTTGCAAACGCAATTCAAATATTTACTGCCACTCTTATCGTTGGGATAACCTTCAAAGTAATTGACGATACATCGAAAGCCGTTTCCACATGGGACGTTGAATCCTTAGCTGTTATTGCAGTATGTGTAATTGTTTTGTTCAACCTCGTAAATAAACTGCCTGGTTTACTTGCAGGCATAGTCACTGGTTCTTCAAACGGTAGTGCCGGGATTGGTCAGCTTGGAGCAGGCTCAGTCGTCGCCGCTGCGGCCATGGCAGCCACAGCAGCAACCGCTGCCGTTAAAGGAGCAACCGCCACTGCTGGCGCTGCAAAAGCTGTAATGGCTGCATCGTCTGCAGGGGCAGAAAAAGCCCGGCAAGCAAGGTCAACTGCTCAGGCTATGGGAATTGGCGCTTCCTCAAGCTCTACCAACAGTAGCGCGGGCACATCCTCACCGTTTGCTCAAGCAGCAGGCATTGATTCATCGTCAGGTTCGAGTACATCAAGCAAGTCACCAAGTGCCACACCTTCATCAAGTGCCGGCGCACCCGCTATGGAATCGTCCAACACTGGATCGCAACAATCTCCATCAATGGGTTCGAGTTCTTTTGCAGAATCACAACCGTCGAATTCAGCATCAGCATCTGGTGGTTTTGAAGGTAACGAGGCACCTGTAGCTTCAAATGAGAATGCCAGAAATCTAAACGAAGCTGCCTCCACATCAGAGAAATCAGACACAGGTCAAGCCAAATCCAAAGCCGAAGCAGCACCCGCACCTAAACCACCAGGATTTTTTGCAAAAAGCACGACAGCTCAAGTTGCGACAGCCCTCGCCAAAGGTAGTTGGAAAGTAATGAACGATTCCATCGACAACACTAGGGGAGGAAAAATTGCCCAAGCCATCAACAAGCAACGAGAACAATCACCAATTAGCAACCAATCACAAGGTGCAGCGACATTCCAAAAAGGAAATTCAATTTCCAATCCAACTGCAATGGACGAATTGAAAGAATTTGTTAACAAAAAATCTTAACAACGAAAGGGTTACGCCATGAAAAAATTACTCATTACCGCATGCATGGTTTTAACAAACACCATCATCACCCCAACCGCAGCACACGCCGGTGGCCCTCCTTTGGAGATAGGAAAACTTCTCGTTGGAGACGAAAGACTGGCTTGTGAGGCCATTTTGTGCCTTGCTACAGGCGTGCAACCAGCCGCATGCACTCCATCAATTAATCGGCTGTATTCAATTGTTCTACGCAACTGGTCTAAAACTCTAAATGCCAGAAAAGCATTCTTGGCCCTTTGCCCAACTGGCAGTAACGACCCATTGTTAGCTTCGCTACGCGACAACATTGCAGCCAACGCTCAACGCTGCTCCGTGACACAGCTCAACATGGCAGGCGGTGCCGAAAGACGCGTGCAAGACGAAGATGGTCTTTACCAGCCAGGCAGAGGCGTAGCCTCGTACATACCAATTCCCCGTGAAATGCCTTTTGGTTGCGAGGCTTATTTCAACCACCCCTATACATATAATCTTCGCCCAGTCTATATCGGTGAGCCAGAGTATGGTGGTCATTGGGTGACCCCTGACCGCGCAGCTCAAGCACAAGCGGACTACGACCGCAGATTGGCAGAAAGGCTGGCCGATGAACAGCAGTGGAATCGCTATAACTAACTATTAAGAAAGCTATCCCTGGACATAAAAATGATTTTTCCCCCCTTCGTTGCTGACCTACCGCCAGTAGTACAAGAACGGGTTGTTTGCGCTATATCTGCATCAACCAAGTTTCAGATTCCCGCAAACATCCTACTTGGTATTGCAGAAAAAGAAGGGGGGAAACCTGGTCAATGGGTGCGCAATTCGAGTAATGGCAGCTATGACGTTGGCACCATGCAGTTCAACACGAACTACCTCAAAGAGCTATCCAGATACGGTATTACGGCAGAGCATGTGGCAGCGCCTGGTTGCTACCCATATGAGCTGGCAGCGTGGAGAATCCGAGGCCACCTGCTCCGTGACAAAGGCGATATTTGGACACGAGCTGCAAACTACCATTCCCGCACACCCCACTTCAATGAAATCTACCGTACCGACTTAAAACGTCGATCTGCAAAATGGGCGGCGTGGCTTAGAAAGCATTTTGTAACGCTGGACATGACAAAAGAAGGCGCAAAACCTCAACCACCTCATGCCGTGGCATCCAAGTGAACAAAGAGCCCAATCTTTTTGCCTTGAAATGGGCTGGATTGCTTTTAATGACCGGCGATCATGTGAACAAATACTTGTTCAACGGCACTATTCCTGCATTGTTCGAGCTGGGCCGCGCTTGCCTACCAATCTTCGTTTTTGTCTTGGCGTACAACTTGGCCAGACAAGACGCGATGCCTAAAGGTATTCATGTAAGGCTTTCAAAGCGATTAATTTTGGCGGGCTTGATAGCCACACCACCATTTATTGCATTGGGTGGCCTGCTAAACGGTTGGTGGCCCCTGAACGTGATGTTTACACTACTCACGTTAGTCATCACAATCTATTGCATTGAACGAGGCACCAAAGCCTCTTTTGTAATTGGAGCCTTAACCTTCATTGCGGGCGGCGCGATGGTCGAGTTTTGGTGGCCAGCGATTGTTCTCGGCCTATCTATTTGGGCTTTTTTGAGAAACCACAGCTTTTGGCCAGTCGCCATCGGCTTTGCAGCCCTACTTTCACTAAGCATCATCAATGACAACCATTGGGCCTTGTTGTCCGTTGTGTTCATCGCAGCGGCCTACCTCTGCCCAAACAGAGACTCATGGCCACGGCTTACTTGGCTCTTTTACGCTTACTACCCAGTCCACTTGGCAATCATCTGGTGCGTTCGCATTCCAATGCGCAAAGCTGGATATTTTTTTCTGACTTGAAAAGGGAAATAAAATGATATTTACAAAAAACCGATTAATCGTCTTATCTGGCATTTCCATTCTGTCTGGCTGTGCAAATATCACCCTGCCAGTTCTAACACCTCCTGCGCCACCAATCACCATCAAAGAATCAGTCTCGCAAATTTGCAAAGAAGCCGATGAAAACCAAGTAAGAGCAAATCAGTACTACAACGGAAAGACACTGACAATTACCGGGGAAGTCGCATCAGTCAACGAGCTATTTAATCCACGATACAGAATTTACATGATTGCTGGTAAAAAACTCCGCATACATGCAAGCACCGAAAACCAAGCCTATGCAATGAAGCTGACTAATGGCAAGCAGGCTACTGTCACAGGAGTCATTCAAAACCTGACGTATGACCACAATGGCTGCTCAATCTCGCTCAAAGACGCTCATTTCTGATTTCGCAAAAGAAATTTGGGAATCAACCGTGTTGCACGGCAAATGCATCACGCTTGTTTCCCGTCTATCAGAGATAGCAGCCCTAATGGGGTGGGGTTTGGGACTACTCGTGCTCACCCATCATAAAGCCCCCACGCGCAGAAATATCCGCTTGGTAAATACTATTTCTGGTGATGATTCGTACTGCTAAGTCTTCAGGAATCTTAACCAACTGCTGCCCGAGCCTGCATGCAGAAGGCATCGGGACTGGCCCCTGAACTGACAATCGGCTCGTGAGCGTTTTGATTAGCAAGTCCCTAGCTTTTGTGATTGTAAGCTCACGATCAATACCTTCGACTTGAATATTTGGGTAGTCAGGGAATGTGACCTTACAAGTCAAAGTTTTTGAGAATTGAATTTGTGCCGGATATTTCATTTTTTTGTGCATTTTTATCATAAGAATCGAACTTTGTGTCTTCATGCTTGTGATGTGTTCCATTTCAAGCCATCCCGTCACAGCAGCCCTTAACGTACTTTATTTTCCGAATTCGGAGACGCCCACAATATTGGGTCTTCTGCTGGTCGTTTACTATACGGATATCGAATTTAAATCACGTTAAGCTAATCAAAATAAAGAGGTGTGACGATGGACGTTATTCTGTTCTTGCTGGCAATCGCATTTTTCATCATGCTGCTGTGGGGAATAGTCAAACCAACTAAAGCATTCTTGGGGTCGGACAGCACCAGATCAAAGGTTGGCAAGGTGTATGGTTTAGGGTTTATCGCGCTGTTAATCTGTTTTATTGTTGCTGTGCCGAAATCGGCCAAAGTTGAAACCGCAAGCACTGTGGAGTCAGACAAGGAAAAACCCTCTCAAGTAGCAACGGCACCAACAGTACTCGCTCCAACTCCGTCACAGGCAATATCAGTTCCAAGTCAACCGGCTGCAGAAGAATTAAAAAGTCTAACAGGGCCCCAAAATAATGCCGTTCGGTCTGCAAAGCAGTACCTGAGCATTTCGGGCTTCTCGCGCCAAGGGCTCATTGAGCAACTCTCATCAGATGCTGGAGATGGTTATATGGTTGCAGACGCTACTGTGGCAGTGGACAGCCTGAATATTGACTGGAACGAGCAAGCGGTGAGGTCTGCGAAACAATACCTCAGCATTTCAGGCTTTTCGTGTAAAGGTCTCATTGAGCAGCTTTCATCGAGTGCCGGAGATGGATACACAAAGAACCAAGCAACCTACGGTGCAGAGAAGGCGGGTGCTTGTTAATTTCCAGCAGGCATAACGAGTAAGATTAAACCGCACGGAAGTCTGTCTCACAAACGGTCGTTTTTGAGACATACACCCTACCCCACCAAAAATTCATCAATCCGGGCCAAAAACATTCTCAAAAACGTGTCGCAATTGCTCATTCTCATATAGTATTGATTTGTTGAGTTTTGAGACACAATCATGGCGACCACACCCTATCAAGAAGCCCTCAAGTGGATTCAGAGCAACCCCACCACTGGTGGTGCCTCCAGCTTGGCCAAGTTAGTTCTTTCTTTGTGGAACAGCGAGTGCTGCTTTTCATATGCTGAGTGCGTTGGCAACCTGGATGCAAACCTTACGGAACTCACTGTCCGCATGATTGGCCAATATGCCATTCATGGCGAAACCCAAGATTTAGTGGATGTTGGCAATAAGGTCTGTGAACTTTACCCAAGACTGTGGGAACTTACCCAAGCGATGCAAGACGCCAGGGGCACTATAAGAAAACAGTGGGAAGAAAAACGCTTGGCTGCGGCTGATGACCAATGATGCTCTTGGGTTACGCAAGGGTATCCACCACGGATCAAGACCTGACATTACAAACTGAGGCACTATCCAAAGCCGGCTGCACCAAAATATTCACTGACAAACTAAGTGGTACAAAAACAAACCGCCCTGGCCTCTCCGAAGCCCTTGATTACGCCAGACAAGGAGATACTTTGGTTGTCTGGAAACTTGATCGCTTAGGGCGTTCCATGAAGGGCCTTGTTGACCTAGCCAACGACCTGGAACAAAGGCAGCTCCACCTGGTGTCATTGACCGATGGGATTGATACCAAAACCCCGGCAGGGCGATTTTTCTTCAACATCATGGCTGCACTGGCCGTGATGGAGCGTGAGCTGATGTTGGAGCGCACTCGCGCTGGTCTTGAAAGTGCAAAGCGTGCTGGACGAATCGGCGGCCGCAGAACAGTGATGACTGACGCTAAAAAAGATACGGCACTCAAACTGCTTGAGGCCAAAACACCGCCCCGCGAAGTTGCACAGCGGATAGGGGTGTCAGTGGCCACCTTATACAGGCATCTCCCTCGGTCATCCATCAACAGCGACTTATGACATCATGGACATATCAGGAAGTTAGGCGGAGTCATAGCTGTGTATTTTTACGTTGATGAAAGTGGGCATACTGGAACAAATTTATTCGACGAGAATCAGCCAATGCTCTACTACGGCGTCTTGTCGGCCAAGACAAATCTTGACATTCTGGCTGAACTCAAAGTTCAAAAGATTAGAAAAAAACTTGGGGTGGAACGTTTGCATGCTCACGAATTGGGTATGGGCGGGCTAGTAGCAATCGCCGATGATCTTAGCTGTCTACAAAAAATATATAGTCCAGTTATTGATGTGTATCGGGTCGCAAAACCAGATCACGCGATCATCAGCTTTTTTGATCAAGTATTCGATTCAGGAATGAATCCAGCAATGACGTGGACAGGATATTGGACGCCTCTCCGCTACATCCTTTTGTTGAAGGTCGCATACTTGTTTGATGATGACCTTGCAAGACGTGCATGGAACGCGAGAATCGACACCAACAATGCCTCTGCGCAAGCAGAGTTGATCGGTATTTGTCGTGAACTTGAAACTCGCGTCTTACGAATCCCAGACCTTCGCTCACGAGAAATTATCGGCGATACTTTACGCTGGGCAGTCGCTCATCCCAGCGATATCCATTACAACTGCAAGACCAAGAAAGATGTGCTTGCGATCACGCCAAATGTAATCGGGTTTCAAACAGTGATGCATGGAATCGCGGGGCGCCTCAAAAAGCCAAAAGCAATTGCAAATATTACAGTGGATCAACAATCACAATTCAATAAGGCGCAAAAGAACCTTGCAGAGTTCTATGCCAATGCAAGAGACATTCCCTTGGAAACAGGGCCAGGCATGCCCAAGATGAATCTTCGCAATATTCCAGATGCACCAATCATTTTTAAGTCCAGTAAGGATTCCATTGGACTGGAGCTGGTTGATATTTATCTCTGGATATTCAAGCGGTTGATGGAGGGCATAAAACTCCCTTCTGAGTTACATCCGCTCGTTAAGGCTCAAATACATAAGGGTCGCACAGACGAGATATCACTCCAAGGAATCTCAAGTCGTTGGGCACGATGGTTCGATGAGCTTCCTGAGCCGACACCTGAGCAAATCGAAGCTGCAAAACAAATTCAGCAAAAGGATGAGGCCAGACGGAAAGATGCGATTGCTCGTGCCTAAAAATGATGCCCTATGAGGAGCCTTGTTGACTTAGCCAATGAACTTGGAGCGACAACTCCACATGAAACTTAATTGCATTCGACAAATAAAAAAGGGCGCTTTCGCGCCCTTTAGCTAAGGATGTTGCGCATCAAAGAGAGGCGTTCCCAGCGTTGTCAAGATCAATGGTACTGGCAATCACCACATTCGTCAACTGAACTTTTCCTGCTCAAGATTACGCCCACGCAGATAGTGTTTCCCAGCCCACAGGGAATCCAAGATGTTTTAGGGGGTCAACACGGCCACATTGGGTCAAAACCCCATCCAGCTCACTACGCCACCATCCATTCATACCCAGCTCTTTCATCAGCAACTGTATTACAACGGCTCGATTGTAAAACGTGTTTTTCCCACCAAAGTCCTGCGCATACAAGTGAGGCTTCTCTGGGGGAAATGTCGTTATGGGGTTATTCCACAATCGATCTTGATGCGCACAGATGTTCCGCAAATCAGCTAAGGAATGAAACCATGACACCAAAAGGTTTTCTGAATACGTCCACAAGTACCTGGCTACTTTTTTTCTGCGGTCAATCTTCAATTCAGCAAAGAATCTGGATAGGGCACCAAAGGTCAGTTTCTCGCAGACAAGCCATATAGGCGGGAGGCTTGGCGCACTATATTTGTCATAGTAATGACTTAACGCCAACCCCCTACTTGTACCAGCTCCCTGGATGATTTTTCCAAGGACGCCATGAAACCCGCGCTCACTGGCGTAATGCGACATATCCAAGTACCAATGTGGCCCATGCAGCTCCGCTAACGGATTGATGATCGCCGCTCTCAATGCAACCTCTAACCTCTCAATCGCATCCAGTGTGAGTAACCTCACGGCACGGTCAAACGCATACAACTCAGTGATATGACTGAAAACCGCACCAGGCAAAAAATTCCTTGGTGCCGCGCCAGTCTGAAAGTGCCTCATGTAAATCAAAAGGCGGTAGTAACCAATCGACTTCAAAGCCTGTTCGGTCTTTTGCGGATCATCAATCGTCAACCCCTTGCCAGCAAGGCGCACCAATATCTGAGGAACCGGCTCTGCAACTTTTGTATAAACAACTTGAGGCTTCGGCACCTTCAAATTCGGCTTTCTATTCCTTCCCATCCAAACCTCTTTTTTATTCAGCGCCTATATGGTTGCTCACAAAATCCGGCATTGCCTCATCCACCCGCCAAACCCAATGAGAAATTTTGCTCTCGGTCATCAAGGCATTGAGTTTTTGCTCGTATTCCTCACCCGCACCCGGCCACACCAGGTACATGGCCACGGGATCATCACCCACATCAGTCAGTACCGCGCTTGCCATTGGGCAATTGCTGGCCAGGTTGTATCTCATTCCCTTCAAAAACCGCCTGCCCTGCCCCACCAGTCGATCCACAAGCTCCTTTTCAAACTGGTTTTCAAAGGGCAACCAATCCGCAGTGACGTTCATTAAAGCCAGGCTTTCAATTGACGCGACACCTGTAGGCCCACACCCAAAAGTACCCACCATCATCAGGTGAGAATCTTCAAGTGCATCCCACATGGCCAACTGCTCACCAAACGCCTTGAACATCCTCCTGTGAATGTCATCGGCCAACATAAAGTGGTAATCAGGGCAGTGCTTCAAAACAACCTTGTGACCATACCGCGATGCAGCGATTTCCTTAACCTCACCCACCACCAGCATCAATTGCTTTGACCCCTTTCCACCTGGCGTCAACCGAAGCATTTGCGCCCTGCGCCGCTGGCTGATTTCGTCTTTGCGCTCGATGTAGAACGGCTCTGGAATATAGATCTGCTCGGACAAATTCCCGCCCTTGGCCACCTTGTCCATAGCAGCTTGTTTCAAGTGCCTCTGAATCACTGGCCATGTTCGTTTGCCCACCATCGAGGGCGACCAGCGGTTGAACCCCGCATGCTCCCAAAGCAGGTGCAGGAGGCCGCGTAAACTCAATTTGCTGCCCTCTGTCTTGACGCTTTCAGGCTTTGTTTCACCACTACTGGCGGGTGCTGCCCGTGGGGTTGTTGACTTTGCTAACGAAAAGCCCAGCTTCAATGCCACCGTACCATCGCTTGGGTTGTTTTGGATTGCCCCACCCACCAATTGACCCAAGCCAGACAGCTCTGGTGGTGGGTCGTATGAATCGCAATCCGGGCTGTGCAAATGGCCTGTGTCGGGCATCCGTTTAATGATGTATTGCCCCTCCAGTCGTGCCACATACATTTCCGCACCACGCGGCCTACACAAACAAACGGGCCTCAGTTTCCCCGTGTGCGCCCGCGCAAGAAACTCCTGAAACCCAGCATCGCCATCACCAACCACGCAATCATTCAGCTTGTACGGCATGGCCTCTCCTTAAATTGTTCTTGCGCCGCGCCGCGCCAAGTTTTCATCACCCACGGTATGAACCTTGCGCTGCGTGTGTTTCAACTCTTGCGTCCGCACCTTGTCATGCTCTTGCACAATGCGATCAATCACCGGCACCACTTGCCTTTGCACACCCTCTTTTCCAAGCACTGACTTTGTAGCCAGATCATTGAAATCTGTGTATTGCTTTACGCGCTGGTATGCCTCCTGCTGGGCAATGGTCAATGAATTCGACAAAAAGTCTTCCTTCGTGATCCGCTCTAAGCCCTCTGGCCAAGTCTGCTCACCTGGCGCAAAAACCGGCGTAATCACCCGCCCACCCACAAGTTTTGCGGCTTCCTCGGCCTTAGATCTTCCAGGATTTACGCCAAGAGGATCAATCAAATGGCGATCATCGTCAGCGATAAAAACAATCGGCTTGTCCGGGTATTGGGCCTTCAACGCAAGTGCCACATGGGCAAGATTGCTTGAATCAAACGCAGCCACGGTTGCAAAGCCCAAAGCCTCACTGACCGTGCCTGCCGTTGCATAACCCTCACCAATCAAAAGGGCCGGTGCGTCTTGCAGCTTATCCATGCCACCTACAACGTGGAAACAGCCCTCTTTGCGGCTATCTTTGGCGTAACGCTTGGTGCCATCTTCCTGGATGTACTGCATCGTCCATATCTTTCCTGCCACGTCATACGCCGGAATGTAGGTGGTCTGTCCAGCCGTGTCGGTATAGATTCCAGATTGAACCGACAAACCCTTGTCTTGCAGGTAAGGGGTTGCCTGTTCTACCTGGAGCAAATAAGGCATCCTTGAATTGATTTTTTGTGCCGCTACTTCCTGCAGGCGCTCTCCCTCGTCCCTGCGTTGCTGCAACTTGGCTGCGGCCTGCGCGGCCAATTGCGCTTTTTCTTCGGCATTCAAAGAACTGCCTGAGTATTTCCACTTCCTGTCCTGACCCGTTTTGTTGTTGGCGATGTATCCAGCAGGCGTACCATCCAAATGTGCAACATAAAAACCAGCGCCTGCGCGTTCGCTGAATTTCTCGCCTTCTACTGAAATTCGATGTTTAAGGCCATCCATGATGGGATGCTCACCTGTGACTACACAGCCCATTTCGCGCAGCGCGTTCGCAAAATCCTCTCGTGGGCTAATTGCTGGCAATGCAGTCTGTTCAAAAGGTTTGGGCAACCATGCTGACAGTACATTCATATCGGCATTGCTTCCTGCATACCAGGACTTGGCGGCTTTGTCCCATACAGCGCCAGAGGCTTTTGCCTCCCCCCTTTTTTCGTAGGGCACTGCAAGGTATTGACGCTGATTGGAAACTGTTTGCTGCTGGTTACTTTCGGACAACCACTTTTCAAACTTTCCAATGTCTATGCCTGCCGGGACATACCAGGATTGCTGCCCTTTGTCCCACTTCGCGCCAAGTGCTTTCACCTGCTCTTTTTCTTTGAATGGCACATTGATGTAGGTGTTCTCTTGCGGTTTTTCATCTGCAATTTGCGGATATTGCGCAACCACATCGGGGTACTGTGCCAGTACGCTTTGGGGCGGTCTGACAACACCCTGTTCACCGCTGTTAACTTGCCACATGGCATTGTTCACTTCGCGCCGGTGTGTTTCCTCTAACGCACCCATCATCGAAGGCGCATCTGCAAACCCAAGGCTTTGCTGACCCAAAAACACCTCCCACTTTCTTCCGTGGTTCTCAAGTGCCTCCACCCTGGCCACAGCAATAAATTCCTTCAAGCCCATCATATGAGGCGCTATACCAGCCGCTTCCAGCTCCGCACTCAACGCCTTGTATTCAAGGTCTTTGCGATGCTCTTTCGCTGCAACAATCTGTTCTTCCGTGCTTGTTGGATCTCTCCTAATTCGTTCTTCTTGAACCAGCGCTAATCTGGCTTCCCGCATCAGCTCACTGGTCTGCGACAAGGCATCAATCAAGCGCAATTCCTCAACCAATCTCTGTGCTTCAATCAGGCCATCTAACTCCTTGATCGGAACCCCGCTGCGACTACGAAACTCGTACACCTGGTAACCAGTGGGGATTTCTGCACCGACAGTCGCCCTGACATTGCCGTTTTCCTCACGAACAATCGGGAGAATCTGAAATTCCCCTGTCCACCCTTTCGTGAGCCGTGCGCCCAGGTCTGTTTGAACGCGCTCCAGGAATGTGTCCAACTCACCAGCCAGACGCAAATCAGCAAGCTCCTGCACAAGTGAATTTTGCTCAATCATGGCATCCACCCCCAACTCGTTTTTGATTGTCAATTCCTGCTCGAAAGCCATCACAAAATCGTGGATTTTTTCCGCATCTGCTGCTGCGCGGACAATTTCCTTGGGATCTTCTTCCAATACTTGAATCCAACTGGCGACATACGCAGCATGTTGGCCAGGATCATGACCTATCCCCAATTCTTCGCCCAAAATCATGCTGGCTATTTCAGCTCGCAATTCCTCCTTGGCGTATGCTTGGCTCCCAAATGGATTTCCTAATTCCCGCCCCAGTCTGGAATCATGCCCTGTCCAATGCCCCAGCTCGTGTAAGGCGGTTGCATAGTAGGCATCTGCACTTGGAAACTGACCCCGTTCCGGCAAATGAATTTCATCGGTAGCTGAACGATAAAAAGCCCTGTTTCCGTTGATGTGGATGATTTTTGCCTGCGAAGCCGCAAGTATTTTTTCAGCCCGCTCAACAGCATTCCATGTTTGTTCCAAAGGTTGGCTTAAAGGTGGCAAACCATCCACTTGCTCACCGTTGAAAACCACTGCGGTAAAAACTTGTGGCCTCTCCAAAATCACTGAGACCTTAATCGGCTCCCCTGCTGCATCTTTCACTGGCTTGCCAGAGGCATCCAGTTTGACCTGTTCTTCTTTGAATTTGTAGTACAGGACGGTCGTTCCTTTTTCACCTTTCCGCACTTGGGCACCAATTGCCTGCCCTTGCTTGTAGGTCAACCACCGTGGATCACTGAAACCACGCGAAAGCAACTGGAGTGCGTTCACGCCTTTGTAGCGCTTACCTGTTGTGGCGTTAATAGGCAACATACCACCCGGCCTGCCGGGCTTCCATGGCCTCTGCCACGGTGCCGTGCCTTGCTTTAACTGCTCAATCAGTCGATCAGCAACTTGTTTGAAAAACGGTATTTTTTCTTCCACGTTTTCTATCCTTTTTTTTGGTTCATCCAGACGCGGGAACGTCTGTTGCACTCGGATGCCTTTGTGCAAGCCATCTGCAACCATGTAGGCAAGGCCCATCAAATCGTGTTTAGTCATGGGCCTAATACCAGACCGGCAAACATCTTGAAAAATGCCAAAGCCCTCTGCTTGCACATCGTCAAAACCGACATGCAAAACAGGGGAAACATCCTCACAAGCCATGGCAAAAACTTCCTCAGCCCTGGCTTTGATTGACTCCCCTGAATACCGACGATCAACGTCATCCCACATCGCAGAGAGATCACCATCCCGAGCCTTTATCAATGCAGATAAAAGCAGCTCTTTTTCTTCTAAGCGGAATGTGTTGACCCCAAAATGTCCGAACACCTCATGCTTGAGGGTGTCCATAAAATCCGCAGCATCCTTGGCATTAGCCAAAACAACATCGACACGGCCATGCCAGGTGCTTCCCATGGCAAAGTAAGGCTTCTTGTTGACGTATCCACCCTTCATCGTAGGGGGCAATTCTTTTGCATTCTCCCCATACAACTCAGTCAGCGTTTCTCTTATTTTGAATGGCACAGCGCGTGCGCCTGGATACATCCGCACAAACTCAATAACCAATGCTTGAGCCTCTTTTACGGACAATCCCACGTTATCCCCTCAATTTTTTAAACAGGGCATCTGCGCCCTCTTTAAGTGCCTTTTTGACTTCCGGCTCTTTGCTTCCATGGCTCACCGTTATGAAATCTGGAATCTCTGTGTCGGTATCGTCGTTCCCAATGAATACCGGCCCATCAAAATCAACCAAATCCACATTGCTTTCCCACGCATCTTGCTCTGACATGGCATCGTCTTGAATTGCACCCAGCAACTCTGCTTCATTCGGGTCAAGTTCTACCACCACGCCAGGATTCATCACATCAATCATTTTTTGCGTCAGTGCATCCATTTGTTCTGCTTCTTTCAACCCGGCCTGCGCCCGCTCGTCATCATGCATTTCTGTCATTTCCAACACCCCTGTAATTAGATTGGTTCACCACACAAAAACAGGCTGAATAACAGCCACTACCTGGTCTGATTGCACCAGTCCGTAATATCGACCATCAAATGATTTCCTGCTTTGCTTACCCATTAGCAACAACTCGCCTTGCTCTAGCTTGCGCCCCTCGATGGCGACAAAAGGCATTGGCCTTCCAGCCCCATCTGAAACCATAGGCACGCTGTTTTCTACCCACTGACCGTTAACCCTGACCCCCTCTCCACCAACACTCACCACATCATCTTTAGCTGCTAAAACTCGCTTGAGCATGTAACCCAGCCCTCCTGGGCAATACCCAGCACCAATGTAGCCCCGCTGCTTTGCAGCCAAAAACACAGGGGTTTGTGGGGGGCAAATCTGCACATAATCACCTACCCGGCCCTTTTCAAAATTGCTTGTTTTGATGTACAAGCCCATGGGGATGCTTTTGGTTGTATTCACGATCAAACCTGCCTGTAAAGCCACAAAGCAAAACGCCCCCACCAAGGCCAGGGAACCGCCTACCCATATACCTATGCGCCTACTCACACTCAGTCCTCCAGAGTCACTGTGACTGGTTTGCTCTTGAGGCGGTCACTGTGTGATGGCGCAGGCACCGATGCCCGTGCTTGAAACACGGGGTCTTTGAAATACAAAATTTGCTTGCCGTAGATTGCGGGATAACCGGCTGCATAAATCACCATGTCACCAGGCTCTTTAATCGACCCATCCTCGGCTTTTTTTGGGCCAGGCATACGCAAGCATTCGTCCGGCGTTAAAAGCGGCCTTTGAACTTCCTGATGCGTTTTGGATACCTGCCCGAGAACAAAGGCACCCCTCTTACCGCTAATCGTGATGGCTTCTTTAATGACGGTGGCCTGGCCGGTCAACCTGGACAGGTGTTCTGCTGTCTCGATTCGGTTGGGAGGGTAAGCATTCTGAATGTGGCAGTTCGACGTGATGGCCTCGTCTTGCCCGTAGCCGGTTTCCCTGCTCTTGAGCTGGTTTATATCCTGGCAAATCAGATAGCACTTGATGCCATACCCCGCAACAAATGCCAGGCTTTCTTGCATGATTTCCAGCTTCCCCAAACTCGGAAATTCGTCCAGCATCATCAGCAAACGGTGTTTGTAATGGGCAACCGGCCTCCCATTTTCAAATTCCATGCGATCCGCCAACAAGCGCAAGGCCATGTTGACCATGATCCTAACCAGCGGCTTGAGTCGTGACTTGTCGTTGGGCTGGGTCACGATGTACAGCGTCACTGGCCTATCGTTGTGCATCAAGTCTTTGAGACTGAAATGCGATTCGCTTACACTCTTGGCCACCACGGGATCACGGTAAAGGGCCAGGTCAGATTTAGCGGTCGATAAAACAGACCCGGCTTCTTCCTCCGGCCTGTCCAGCATGTCACGTGCAGCCGCAGCAATCACAGGGTGTGGGCCTGATTCCAGGTGCTTGAACGTGATCATTTCCATCCAAAGCTCGGCCACATCCCGATTGGGATCTGAAAGCATGGCGTCAATCCCAGGCAAAGTGGCTAAACCACCTTCATGTTTTGCCTTGTACAAGGCATGCAGAATCACCCCCACCAGCAAAGCAAAGGCGGTTTTTTCCCAATGCGAAACAAGACCCTTACCGTCGGGGTCAACAATCAGCGTTGCCAGGTTTTGCACGTCCCCCACTTCAAACTCAGTGTCTAACCGCACTTCATCCAAGGGATTCCAGCAAACACCGTCTTTGGCCGCAGGCTCAAACTTCAAAACCACGTTGTTTGCATGCTTTTGCCGCCAACCCGCAGTCAATGCCCACAATTCGCCTTTCAGGTCGGTGACCAACGCGCTGTGTTGCCATGAAAGCAAAGTGGGTATCACCAGGCCAACCCCCTTGCCCGAACGGGTTGGCGCATAGGTACACACATGCTCAGGCCCGTTGTGGCGCAAGTAATGCACCCTACCCTTCTTATCCTCCCAAGCCCCCACGTAAACGCCCTCATGTTCCTGTGGCTTACGAAAGAGCGATTTCTTTGGTGGCAACAAGCCAGCGGCGATGATTTCATCTTGCGTGGCCCACCTGGCAGACCCGTGTAAATAGCGATTGACCTTTGAAGAATTGGCTTGCACCCCCTTCACAACCACCGCAATCAACAACCCACCGGCACAAAGCAGCATTCCCAAGCTACTAGCTTCCATAATTTGATCGGGATAAGACCCGTACCACTTATGTGCCCACTGCAAGATTCCCCAAGGGGGATAAACCCCCGCAATATTTCCACCCAGCCCAGCCTGGTAGCCAAACCCATGCGCAAAATATTGAGTAGCCAATTGCAGACCACCAAGCAAAGAAGCAGCACCCAAGATGGGCACAAGCGCCTTGTTTTTGTGTTCTTCTTTGCGTTTGGTTTGTGGCCCGATTTGGGCATTTAACTTGGCATTCATCGACCTCGACCTTCCCTTGTAATACCCGCCTCAGTAACCTTGATGGCATCGCCAATCTTGAGCCTGGACAGTCGTACTGCTGTTTTCTCGTCCACCGGCAAGACCTGCACCCCTTCTTTTGTTTTGAGTAACAAAAGTGCGTGGTTGTTTACACGACGAATCCCACCATACTGTGTACCAGATATTTCACCAGTATATCGCCCATGCTTCGATATATCGGAATTCTTATTCCGTTTAGCTTCTCTCTCTGCGATGTAGGTATCTGCCGCCTGCATGGCCTCTGGCGTTTGCATCACACCAGAAGTCCTGGCCCATCGCAGTCCGTTATTTCGTTCGGCTCCTTGTTGCTCCAACTTACGAGGTACATCACCCGGCAATAACACTTCACCTCCCTTGGCGAAGTGAACCACAGGGAGTGAGGACAGGTTTTGCAAATGATCCCGTCTTTGGGCTGGCGGCTTTTGTCCAATCGCTCCAACACCTGACTGGCCTTGTGCGGATACTCTGCCCCCTCGTCCAACTCGTCCAGCTCCATCCCCAAATCGCCACCCTGCTGCTCGATCACTGCCATCGCCTTGTCTAAATCCTCTTGAGGATTGCCGTTTTCCATCGCTTTGCTCCTTGATTGTTTTGAGGATGTGCATCCTCTGTTGCTCTAATTGAGGGTCGGCAAACGTCACCGGCAAACCCGATTCCGCAGCCACCATCACCATTTGATTTTTGAACTCCACTGACCCATTGATTTGAATCTTTGAGCCATAGCGCTCCACAGCCAGAAACAAGGCCACACGGTGAGCCTCTTTGCTGGCCACATCGGACACCATCAACTTCTGCCCATCATCGCGCACCGCCGATTGACCTGCCTTGTAAATCACAGTGCCCTTTTTTGTAATCCCATCCAAACCGGCCCCTTGTGATAGCTTTTGGCCACCTGTTTTAATTCCTCGATAAGCACGCGCCCGCAAAGCCGCAAGAGCTTGTTCATCGCCCGCCATCGCCTGGTCTTTCAACCAATCTGCCCATGTACGCCTCTTGGTGGTCGAATACAGGTCTTTGCGCTGCTCATTTGCATTGGCATGAACACGCGCCATGTCCTTTTTCATACCGTCATACACCCTGGCGTACAAGAGCTTCTTGGTCAGCGGGGAAACATCCATGGCTTTAATAAGCCGCCGTTTTCTCCGCGCATCAGCTTTAATGCTCTCGATTGCGCTTTTGCTATCAGCCCGCAGCCCCAGCAACCCTTTGATCTTTTGCTCAGACTTGATGTTGCTTTCTGCTCTGTATTTGGCATACAAGGCCGTGGTATCCAAAGGCAGTCGAATGGGGTCACGCTTGTATTGCCGCTTCACTTCCACCCGAGACTTCGGCCTCAACACATCGTGCACTTGCTTAACTGGTGCGGGCTTTAACGGCTCAGAGGAATGATCTGAATCAACTTCGTTGCTTGGGGCAACCCTCCCATCATTCACCGGAGGTTCCACCGGCACAGGCCCAAACTTCCTCGCAAGAGCGGGCTTTGACAAATCCCGATGCACAGTGCTGGCCTTCACCTGAACGCCATCACCCGCATCAATCACATAGCCATTGCCACGCTCTCTTAAAGACAAACCGTTTTCTTGGAGAACAGCGGCCAAGTCATCCCATGTTTCAGCCCCAAGCAAATCCTGCAAGCAGTTTTTTTGAATCCAGCCCACCAAACTTTCTATGCCCGAGTGCCGCTCCATGTCCTCCGCTTTACCCCTGGAAACTGTGCGCTTCACCTCATGGTTGTCCACATCTAGCCCAAACTCACGCTCCAACGAAACACACAAATCCGCAAAGGTTCGGTACGCCTGAAAAGGCTCATGCATCGTAAGCCGGACAGGGTGAATCTTGTTGATGGCCAAATGGATGTGGAGATTGTCTGTGTCGTTGTGCACAGCACTGACACGTTGATGCTCACCAAAACCCAGGGCTGCGCAGATTCGATCCTCTATCACAGCCAACGTCTTTCCATCGACCTGTTCACCAGGTCTGAAACTGACTATCAAGTGATAGGTTTTGTCGCCCTTGGCTCGTGTGTTCAATTGCTGTGTCGCCAGTACCTCAAGTGCTGCCGCATCACTTCGATCAGAGTGGCAATTGGTCACAGTCACAGCACCTAGGCGGTGATCTTTGCTTTGCGCATCTGTGATGTACTTCACCAGCTCGGCAAAATTACTTTTACCGATTGACCTGACGGGCACATGCTTGATTATCAAGATTGCCCCTCTTGTTCTTTAGCTGCTAAATTTTTTCTGGGGCGCAAAACCTCAGTCATGATGTAAACCATGTGATCTTGGCTTGCCTCAATTCTTGATAGCAACGCCCGTATGGTGTTCTCCCCGAACTGCGCTGTCCGCACATCATTGGTCAGCCACAGCTTTAACAGCCCGCCAAGTCGCCCAAGGTCACCATTGATGCGTGCCAGCTCCCTGACCTGCTCCTGGTCAACCACACCAGACACCTTGTAACCCTGCCCTACTTGAAGCAGAAAGCGGGACGCACTCATGCCCGCCCTACGGGCGTTTTCTTCAATTAAAGCCCGTTCGTCGGGCAAACAATAAACCTTGATTGGTGGACTCGCTTTGCGGGTCACCTTCTTGGCGTCATCCATGATTTCCTCGTTTCAGTATCGGCGGTAGCCGATTGCCTCGCAGAGCAGGATTCCCGTTGAGCACCCGTGCGAATAAGGGAAGTGAAGAAGGTTCGCCCGCTTGCGGGTGGGCCTACTTCACCTATCCTGCCCGCCTTTCGGCGGCATTTACTCCAATGCAAGTGTACACCCTCCCCCGCTGCGAGTGCGTAAATAGGGTCTTGTCACCTCGCATCAGAACGGAGCTGTTTCTTGTTTTCCCCTGGAATGGCCATAGAATCGGCCATTAATGACACGATGATGTGTGCTTGCAATGAACTAACTGCGCACAAACAGCGCACTTACAGCGAACCGAAACAATGGCAAAAAGTGGATATACGCAAGAACTTGCCCAATGGGTCAAGGAAAAGGAAAAATCCAAACCCCTCCAGGACAAAAGCCTTGTGGCGTTTCTTGCGGTCAAATCCAATGTAAAAGAGGCAATAGAGGCGGGGTATGCGCTCAAGACCATTTGGCAACACATGCACGACACAGGCCGACTGCCCTACCGATATGAAACCTTTTTACGCCACGTAAAAAAACATTTGGCCAAGACCACAGAGACGCCTGCCAGCCCACTTGTGGACAAAGAGCAATCGAACACATCAGAACAAGAGCCAAAATCAAAAACAATCAAGCCGCAAGGCTTCGCATTCAATCCAACCCCTAACACCAAGGAGCTTCTGTAATGGCAAAAATTCACATGATCTTGCAGGGCAAGGGCGGCGTCGGCAAATCCATGATTGCAGCCGTTTTAGCTCAGTACAAAGCAGAGTTGGGCACCGCCCCCCTTTGTATTGACACTGACCCGGTAAATGCGACTTTTGAGGGCTACAAAGCCCTAGGCGTTCAGCGGCTCAACATCATGGATGGGGACGAAATCAACACCCGCCGTTTTGATGACCTGATTGAAAAAATTGCAACCGCCAAAGGCGATGTAATCATTGACAATGGGGCCAGCTCGTTCGTACCACTTTCGCACTATCTAATCAGCAACCAAGTACCTACCCTACTGAAAGACATGGGCCATGAATTGGTAGTGCATACGGTAGTTACTGGTGGCCAGGCACTGCTAGACACCATCAGCGGCTTCGCCCAGCTCGTGAGCCAGTTTCCAGAAGAATGCACTTTTGTAGTCTGGTTAAACCCTTACTGGGGGGCGATTCAGCACGAAGGAAAAGGATTTGAACAACTCAAGGCATACCAAACGAACAAGACCAGGGTTTCAGCAATTGTGCAAATTCCGGTGCTGAAAGAGGAAACACATGGCCGTGACTTTTCAGAAATGCTACAGGCACGGGAAACCTTTGATGAGGCCATTGCATCAGAAGCCCGCTCGATCATGACCAGGCAGCGGCTCAAGATTGTGAAAAGCCAGATTTATGGCCAGCTTGAAAATGCTGCGGTGCTGTAATGGACGAAATTGACCAAGCCATCAGTGAAATTGCCACTAAACACGGCATTGCGGTTGGGCGCGATGATCCCATCATGGTTTTACACACCATGAACCAACGCCTTGTGCGGGAAACGGCCAAAGCACAAGAGGCGTCGTTAGACGCCTTCAAAAGCGATTTGGAAGGCATAGCCCACCGCTGGGGCGACAACGCCAAAGACAAGGCAGAAAAGGTACTTAGTGCTGCATTAAGCACAAGCACCGATACCATGAACAAAGCCGGGGAGAGGCTGGTTAGCGAACTACGAAAAGCCATTCAGACCGATACCGGCAACCTTCTCAATCAGATTGATAGCCGATTAAAGCAATCACGGCAAATAGCCATTTTGAATGTAATCGCTGGCCTTTGTGTAGTCGGGGCCAGCGTGATCGTGGTCTTTGCTCGCTAAGCAGGCAGCAACTTGAATCCAGACCAATAATGAAGGCTATTTTTTCTTCGGTGTAGAAGACTTACTTGGTTTTAATGCTGGAGTGTTTCCAGGGGTGCTTTTATTGTCCCGTTGACGTTGATCAGGCTTCCCTGTTGAATCAGCAATTCGTTTTGGGCCAGGTTTAAGAGCCATGTTCATCCTTTCTTTTGAAATGCGTTTTAAGAGATAAGCCCTCTCGATAGAAAATATATTATTCCTAAAATAAAATTGCAAGGAGGCAGATAACCAGTTTAGCAAGGGTCGAACATTCTGCTTCACGGTTGCCTGTCCTCGGAAACCGTGTTGTACGTGTTGATTGCTGCTAGCCGCATCCTTTCCAATGCGACTGCCTCTGTGTCCCCTTCTGTATAAATCAAAGATAGCTGGTCACAATAAGCCCGCCATATCGCAACGGGCGCGCCCTGTTCTATGACCCGTAACCCCTTCATTTTTTTCCCGACATACCGGACGCCCTCATAGGCAGTCGTAACAGTAATGCTGCGAACAAATCCACCTGCATTGATCTGGATTTCCATAATCTTTATTCGTATATTACAATTTGGGTCATCGGCAGGCCCCCGCAATAGGGGCCAACGTTATTTCTTTCCTGCCAACTAAGCCGCTCTCAGCTTGCATTCAGCCACTGGGAACCATGGGCAGTTCCAGTCGAGATAGTATCTGGCTCCCCTTGCATACAAACTGCACGGCTCTGAGGGTCTTTCGTAATAACCCGTCACCTTTAGCAAAAATTCAATCCCAGCATCATTGGTAAAAATTACTGAATCACCGGGTGAAAATTTCAAACTCTGCCCATTCTCGGGTGCAAAGGGCTTTTCTTCGTCGTGCTTGCGCACCGCTTGTTCAATGTAGTCATGGATGCTTGCCATCGGATTTCCCGGTATTTGACCTTGGCGATATGCCCGGCCTTCAAGTGACATTATAGGGCATTTTGCCCTACTGCTTGCGTTTAGCTACGCATTTTTACACTTTAGCCGCTAAAGTTTCGGAAGCAATCTTGACCGTGACAGATGACCTAGTAAGCGTGACAAATGACCTATGCAGAAATCGTCAAACGTAGGTCATATGTCACCAATTTTGATGTTTCGCCGGGTCGATTGTGGATAAGTCGCTGAATCAAACCGCAACAGGTCGTATCAAATGAGGGAAAGTGAGGGATAAGACAAATAACCGTGACAGATGACCTAGGAAGCGTGACAAATGACCTATAAAACCGTGACAGATGACCTGCACCTCCGAAGGGACAAGATGGAGCCTCCTAAACCCACATTGTCTTACATAAGAATAAAACGTGAGAGTTGACATCATACGGGACACCCGTATAATCCAAGGGATGCGCACAGTTATCGAAACCCCAACATTCCAGAAGCAAGCTGACAAAATTTGGCTGGAAGATGAACGATTGGAGTTTGTTGCTTGGATTGCGGCTGATCCGCAGGCTGGCGAGGTGGTTCCGGGTGCCGATGGTGCGCGTAAGGTGCGCTGGAGCCGTCCGGGCACTGGTAAATCAGGCGGTGCCCGCGTGATTTACTTCAATCTGACCGAAGAACAAATTGTTTTGCTTGTGGCTGTGTATGCCAAATCTGACAAGAGCAATATGACTTCATCCGAAATTAAAAAGGCGGTGTGATATGGGAATCAAGAAAATAGATATTGACGCTGTAGCCGCAGCCATCGAGGCCGACGCTGGCGAAAGCTTGTCTGATATTCGGCAGGCTTTGAAGGAAGCTAAGGCAGGCATCAAAGGCCGTGTTACAACACCGGAACAAATACTTGTGCGGCAGGCCCGCGAAAAATCCGGGCTGACGCAGGCCGCGTTTGCAGAACGGATTGCTACCCCTGTGGCCACATTGCGGGATTGGGAACAGGGCCGTTTTGCGCCACCGGGCGGGGTGATTTGCTTGTTCCGCTTGATCGTCAAGCACCCTGAATTGTCGGGCGAACTGGCGACTGCGTGACGTTTAGCCTGCACTTTATTAGCGGGCGTAGGTCAAACGTCACGCATGGCCTACGTTTGCTTTTGACGCTCAAGATCGTTTTTCAAGTTTCTTCTTCAAAACCCAATGGGGCACCGCCCATAGGTGTGAGTACACGCCCTTCGTCTACCCCCGCAAAGTAATCATTAGCCTCCCCGGTCCCCGTTGCATACGGGCATTTTTGAGGCGATTCACCGTCGATTCGTGTGCGAAGGCAATTCATTACACCTTGTTTGTAAGGGGTGCTTCTTGGCTGACGACCAGCTCCGAATGCTTTGTCAAAAACAGCTTGCGCGGTTAAATTCATGTTTGAACGGTTTTGGAATTTTGGATTTCCGGTATTGGCTGTGGGAAACCACATCAGTAGTCCCGAGGTGGATAAATGGTGCCGTCTTGGCATTTGCTGACAGTTTTGCCATCAACAATGGTGGTGCTGATCGTGCAGTCAATTAGCGCGCCAGCAGGAATAATGACGGTCGTACGGTCAGTTCCTGCACGGGCTTTCAGCAGCTCGGTATATGCCTTGCTTGCTTGCCGCTTCCAGACTGCCGCGTCCTTTTCGGCGCTCACTGCTCGCAGCTTGAATGCACCTACAGCGGTTGCCAATGTGGTAGCGGTCAGCCACCCCGCGACAGCAACCACCATTGACGCCAACAGAATTTTTCTCTCAAGATTCATTTGATATTCCTTTGGTGTGAAACCAGATTGCACCATGGGTAAACACACTCAAATCCGGATAGCCGAAATTTCAAGCCCGGTAGATACTGCCCACCAATGGGGCAGGCTCTTTGTCACAGTTTGCTAAATTGAATGGCATGTAGGTGTACTTGACACCGTTTTCGCAGAAATCTGCGCAATCGTTTGCGTGCAAAAAATGTGCGATCACCCGGCCATTGACTTCAAGTGCAATGTAGATGAATTTGGTGTGTGTCGTAGTTTCCATGTCAATTTTCGATTAAGTGAATGTGGCGACATGCCTTCGTTAATGTTGATACCGTTTCGTTACCTAGAACAATTCCTCGTCCCTGCACGTGTCTGAACTTTTGGCATGTTGGGTTCATCGCGATTCGCCAATCTGTGACCATCCTTGCTGTTTCGGCGCGGATCATCGTAACTTCCTGAGCCGCTATTTGCTCCGAGTTTGAAGCCTCAAGCGCTTCAAAAAAGACAAAGCCGGACGCGACGAAAAGAAAAGCGAGAGCTATGTAACCCAAACGGTCATCAAGACGCAGGGCAATGCGCTTTTTATCGGTCATCCTATGCGCTCCCTTCAAAAAATCGAATACGCTGCTTTTAGTGCTTAGTGATACAAGAACCCCGCGCAAGGCGGGATTCTTACGGCCTTTTAGAAAAGGTCAAGCTGCTCCACTCGCTTGTTGACCACCGACTTAACAGCCTCGCCCATCATTTCGATGTGATTGGCCCCACCCAACAGAGGCTTTCTATCACCATCAACAGCAAACACGGCGGGCAGTTCCACTGGCTTTATCTCATGCACCACTTGCTCGGCCTGGTTGAACCTGCGATGCAAACGAAAATCCCATGCCCCCATGACGTGGGCAGGCGTCACCCAATGGCCCCACGTTTCCAGTGACAAGGTATTGCCATGCAACACCACAGCGGGCACATGAAAAAGCGCCAATTGAATGTAGGTCATGTGAACAGCCTGGGCGTCAATGTCTTGCGCAGTCACATGGATATGCTGCTGATAATTCACACCCAAACCTTGCACGGCCTCTGCTGCGGCCAACACCATACCCCCTGCCCCACAAGCTGGCTCGTTGATGGTGATATAGCCGTTTTTCTCGATCAATGAACGGGCATCTGTGAGGGTCATTTGAGCCATCATTGAGGAAATTTCATAGGGCGTGAAAAACTGACCACGGGCATCATCACCCATGTCCAGTTCCATGAAAATCTCGCCCAAGTGATCCCTAAAGCCAGTTTCACAAAGCAAGGTAAACACGCCTAGCATTTCAGCGAATCGGTAAACTTCTTCCTTGGAATAACCAGCAACGATCTGCAAATAACGCGCCTCGCGCTTTTCATACTGGGCTTTATCAAAAGCATTGCTGATTGAAATTGCCGACATTTCGCAAAAGTCAGCAAACACCTTGTAGATGCGATGAGCGCGTGAATTGTCGCGCAAGAGTGAAATAAACTTGGCCTTCAAGGCCCGTGGGTTTTGCGCTTCCAATAAGGATGTGCGCCCCTTGGTGGTGGTTCTTGTCATCGGATTTTCCCGGTAATTGACCTTGGCGATATGCCCGGCCTTCAAGTGATATTATAGGGCATTTTGCCCTAATTTATCAAGCACTTAAACAAATTTTTTACACTTTAGCCGCTAAAATCCGACCCTCCCTTGGCGTAAAACATCCCGCAGGGATCAACAGGCGAATGCCTGACACACCCCCGGTCAGGCTGTGCCTGTCCGGGAAACTTGAACGCCAAGCAAAGCGCGGAAGGTGGAGAGCGCAAGCTGCCCACCTGGAGGCAAACGCAGTGCGCAGCACCGCAAGGTGCGAAGGTGTTAGGGATAGAAGCCCGCAAGGGGCGAGACAAGCCCGAAGGGCGCAGGCTCGATGCGCAGCACGATAGCCCGGCCCGCAGTGAAACGAAGGGAACACCCAAGGGCTACCAAACCACAGCAACCCACAAAAAACACTATTCAGAGGCAGGCCCACCCATCCCACTGAAATCAGTCGTACCTGAACAAACTAACTCAACGAAATTATCAATCGCAAACCACTCAACCAATCCCTTTTTAGTGGAAGGATCGAACATCAAAACTTTCCAAAATCCATGCTCCGGGCCAAAATCAATGAAAACTGGTTTATCTGTCTGCCAGCGCTGAAAGAGCTTACCTCGACCCACCCAATCAAACCGCGCTCTCCCGAACTCATTCACTTCGGAACGATAAAAGTAAAAGCGATCAGAATCATTCTTGCAGCCATCCACTACCCAGATCATGCTCTGATAGAAATCCTCCCGCGCACGAACCTCGTCGGGGTGAATTGAAGATCGCTGAAACTCAATCACCAGCTTAGACGGCGTCATAACGTCCGCAATGTGCAGTTCACCAGGAGGCCCAAAAATAGGAACCTCTTGCCAACCCTCTGGAAACCGATTCTTCCAAGCACGATGCCATTCTGATTCTGTCTCCCACCATGGATCACAATGGGCGCGAGACAAATGCGACCAGTGCCAAACCTTGTACCGCCCACACTTGGCCACAACCTCACCATCGCAGCCAGGACACATGGCCCGCAACTTCGGATTGGCTTCTACCCGAAGCCCGTTCAACCTAGCAAAACGCATGCTACCTCCAGGACAAAACCCAAACGCAAGATCACCAAGGGGGGGCAATTCATCATAAAAATTAACCTAAGTAACCAGGTCAATTCACGACAATTGCAAAGACCAAAACAGGTTTAACGCCAAAATGAGGGTGTTCAATCGTCTTGAGCGAAACGCCCACCCAAGGCCGTTCAAGCACCCGCGATGCATCCCCACGGGGTGGATAACCTTTTTTCAAGAGGATGCCATCAAAAGACTTACCGGCAAGCCTACTGCGCCAATACGATGTCGCCAGCCGGTATTCCTCCACTTTTTGGCCCGACGCAATGGCATCGAAGTATTCAGCCTTCAAATTCAAATGCAAATAAGCCACCACAACCTTAGCGGCTTATCGAGCGCGAATGTTGGGCAGCACTGACCACATTCACCATGCCATCGGCACCATATTCAATGCACTTGGCCACACCCAGCTCGGGCAGGCGTGTAAACGCCGCCCTGTCATGAATGACTATGGCACTGCCCGTCTTTTGATACACCGACTGTGCGTCAGCATGAATCACTGGCCCCACAAACTGACCATCTTTTGCGGCCTTTTGGGCTGCAAACAAGTTATAGATACCCGGCTTTAACTCACCGGCCTTTTCCACTTTCAGCACCGACCAAGTTCCGGCCTCTGTTGCTGCCTCAATGATTCGTGAACCATTCATGACAAGCATTCGCTGTTTCATTACTTGACCCCCTGCCGCCCGGCCTTGGCCGGGCGCATTTTTTTATTCCGGCCTGACTTCAATCAGCTCGATCTCGGACAAATTAGCTTGTACCAACTCGCCTTCGTCCAGCCGCAACCACACCTTGCCCGAAGAGGGCTCTCGATTCAGCACCAAAACCCCCTCAGAGCCTTTAAAACGCACCGCCACCACCATGGGTTTGCTGGCCTGCTTTGCGGGCTTGGCCGCAGCTTTGGGCTTCTCTGTGGGCTGCTGCTCCCCACCATCACCATTACTGTCACCACCCGTTGATTCAGCCTGACCCAGCTTGTCCTTTTCGGCCAGAAATTCGCGGAACACCTTCACCTCGTTGCGCGTGATTTCTCCCTGCGCATCGGCCAACCAGTTTTTGACTTCGTTGGGGTGCTTCTTGAAAGCAGTCACCAGCTCGTTGACCACTGTTACATCACCAATTTGCCCCTCATTGAAAGGTTTGGCAATCACCTCTGGCAAGTCCAGCAAGGTCACATGCTGGGAAACAAAAGAGGCTGATTTGCCTAGGTCTGACGCAATATCGCCCTTCTTTTTGCCTGCTGCCAACTCCCTGCCGATCCAGTCCGCGATTTCGCGGGCGGTCAAGTCATTGCGCTGGAGGTTTTCAATCACCTGGTCAACGCGCAAATAATCGTTGTCCAGGAAACCGGGAATAGTGGTTTTACCCGCTAGTTTGCTAGCGCGGAATCGACGCGCACCGTGGTTAATCAGGAAACGACCAGGCGCGTTGGGGTTGTCACGCACAGATATAGGCGACTTAACACCGCGCTCCCGAATCGTCTCTGCCAGTTCTTTCAAGCTCTCCGCGCTAAAGCCAGGGCTGTCTGCTGACCTTGGCTGGTCGGGGTCTTCATCAATCAGATTGATAGGGTACTCACGTGGGCCTTGTCCACCCGCATTCGCGGTCGCTGGGGTTCCCAACAAGGCTGACAAATCACCAATACTGTCCAAACCCATGCCCGATGGTTTGTTGTCTTTCTTTTTTAGCGCAGTCATTGTGCAATCTCCATTTTTTTGAATACAAAGTCGGCCATGGCCCGTACTTCTTTTGCGGCAACACGCGCCGCTGTCTTTTTGATACGCCACACCGGCATTTGCTCACCAAGCGCTTCGGCAATGCTGTCACGTGCACCCACGCTGAACGGCATAATCAGTTGTGGATAGGCTTCTTTCAAAGCAGCCAGGTTGTTCACATGGCGCGGCTTACGGGCATCCACTTTGTTCGGCACCATGCCCAAAAACCGCAGCTTGGGGTTCGCTTGGCGCAAATTGCCAATCACAGCCACCATTTTTTTCATGCCCTGCAAGCTGTAAGCCTCCAGCTCAATGGGCGACAACATATATTCCGAAGCCAGCACCGCAGCCGTCATGGCAATCCCAAGCGATGGGGCCGTGTCAATCAGGCACACATCAAAGTATTCATCCAAGGCGGCAATACTGGCCTGCAAGGCTTTTGCAGCATCTGGAATAGTCATTTTTTCAAGATTGGCCAGGCTTGCATCAGCCCCAATCACTGCCAACCCATCTGGCGCAACACCATCAGCGCCGAAAACTTGCTTAATGCGTTTTGGCCCTTTCTTGTCGAACAACTCACTGGCCTGCAATTCCACAGCATGCGCGTCCAGCGTCCATGTTGCATTGCCTTGGGTGTCAAAGTCCAACACCACCACACGCAAACCCCGCTCCTGAAAATCAAATGCCAAGTGGCATGTGGCAAAGGTTTTTCCCTGACCACCCTTCTGAATGGCCGTTACCAACGTTTTCATGGCTTCTCCTGTCGCTTTGCTGCGTCCCGTGCCCATTTTTTGACGATGAAAGCCTGATGCTCTGGCAAAACGGCTTCCACCTTGGTATATCCCTGCGGCAGTGCCTTGTCCTGGTGTGCCGCCCACACCCGGTTGACCGCCTGAGACACCGCCCCCCGCGTTACTCCGAAAAGCCGCACGTAGTCGGCTTGAGGCTTGCCCTCCACCAGCACGCCCCGCGCTATTTGGAGCGTCTGCTCCCCCACGTCGAGCCCTTGGATCGCCGCCAGGAACTGAGTTTCTGTCAGTTGCTTTTTCATCGGTCACACCCATAAATCACTCCAAACCTGTAATTGAACAAAGCGGTTCCAGCCGCCGAGAATCAATAGTTTAGCTAAACACCTAGAAAGTGTCAAGCACTTTAGCAGCTAAAGTGCCTGTATCTTTTCGTTAATTTTGGCAATTGAGCACTCAAAGATCACCAAGCCAACAAACCACGCCATCAGCGTCCAACCCGGATACACCCCCGGCGTATCCCAGTAGTACATGGTTTTCATGCCCAAAAACACAATGTAAAAACAAACTCCAATGCGGATCAGCGGGTAGAAAACAGCCACCAGCGCCAAAAGCACCATACCCACCGTGCCCACCGACACGCCAATAAATTCGACAACCTTATTCATCTTGACCCTCTCATTCGGGCATGTTTCAATAATGCCGCTATCTCCAAACCTGGAAAGCGCGGCCCGCCGTTCCAGCGGGGGGCCAGCCCCGGAGTAATCCGGGGCACCTGATACCCTATCCCGCAATTGCTTATCTAAACTCATTCGACCTCGCCCCTGTTACTCTGTTACAACATGCACTCCAGCAAGT